>Ga0302279_10001959_pt1 | contig 28196 bp, 19 predicted proteins | sample III_Bog_N3_3_FD_194541 | JGI IMG/M metagenome (GOLD analysis project Ga0302279, IMG submission 194541) | Peat permafrost microbial communities from Stordalen Mire near Abisko, Sweden - III_Bog_N3_3 | ecosystem: Environmental > Terrestrial > Soil > Wetlands > Peat | place: Sweden: Abisko... | reverse complement strand
TGACCAACATCCTGTTCATCTGCGGCGGCGCGTTCGACGGCCTCGAGAAGGTGATACGCAGCCGCACCGAACGCTCGGGCATCGGCTTCGGCGCCACCATCCACAGCAAGGACGAACGCCGCGTCACCGATCTGTTCCGCGAGGCGGAGCCCGAAGACCTGGTCAAGTTCGGCCTGATTCCCGAGCTGGTCGGCCGCCTGCCGGTGATCGCCACGCTCGGCGAGCTCACCGAGGACGCACTGGTGCAGATCCTCACCGAGCCCAAGAACGCGCTGGTCAAGCAGTACCAGAAGCTGTTCATGATGGACGGCGTCGAGCTCGACATCCGCCCGACGGCCCTGGCCGCCATCGCCCGCAAGGCGCTCAAGCGCAAGACCGGCGCGCGCGGGCTGCGCTCCATCATGGAGCAGGCGCTGATCGACACGATGTTCGAGCTGCCGCTGCTCGACGGCGTCGCCCAGGTCGTGATCGACGAGCACATCATCGAAGAAAACGCGAAACCGCTGTTGGTCTACCGAGAACAGGCCAAAGCCAGCGCTTGATCTCGCTGAAAGTCCTGCGCTTATCCCGCAGGATAGGGTTGTCGTCTTGCAATTGAATGCTCGGGCCGCATCTGGGCCCGAGAAAGAGAGGTTTCTCACCCATGTCCGGACATCCCATCCTGCCTTCCGAGCCGATCACGCTTCCGCTGCTGCCGCTGCGCGACGTCGTCGTGTTCCCGCACATGGTGATTCCGCTGTTCGTCGGCCGTCCCAAGTCCATCAAGGCCTTGGAAGCGGCGATGGAGGCGGGTCGCCAGATCATGCTCGTGGCCCAGAAAGCCGCCGGCAAGGACGAGCCGCGCGCCGACGACATGTTCGAGATCGGTTGCGTCTCGAGCATCCTGCAGATGCTCAAGCTGCCCGATGGCACCGTCAAGGTGCTGGTCGAAGGCATCCAGCGCGCCTCCACCAAGGAAATCAGCGACAACGGCGAGCACTTCATCGCCGAATCCATCCCGGTCGCGCCGCAGACCGAAACGTCGCCGGAAGTCGAAGCGCTGCGCCGCGCCGTCACGCAGCAGTTCGACCAGTACGTCAAGCTCAACAAGAAGATCCCGCCGGAGATCCTGACTTCCATCGCGGGCATCGACGATCCGGGCCGTCTGGCCGACACGATCGCTGCGCACCTGCCGCTCAAGCTCGAGGCCAAGCAATCGGTCCTCGACCTGTTCGACATCGCCCAGCGCCTTGAAAAGCTGCTGGAGCTGCTCGAGCACGAAGTCGACATCCTGCAGGTGGAAAAGCGCATCCGCGGCCGCGTCAAGCGCCAGATGGAGAAGAGCCAGCGCGAGTACTACCTCAACGAGCAGGTCAAGGCGATCCAGAAGGAGCTGGGCGACGGCGAAGACGGCGCCGACATGGAGGAGCTCGAGAAGAAGATCAAGGCCGCGCGCATGCCCAAGGAAGCGCGCAAGAAGGCCGACAACGAGCTCAAGAAGCTCAAGCTGATGTCGCCCATGTCGGCCGAGGCGACGGTGGTGCGCAACTACCTGGACACGCTGATCGGCCTGCCGTGGGCCAAGAAGACCAAGATCAAGCACGACCTCGGCCACGCGTCGGACGTGCTCAACGAGGATCACTACGGCCTGGAGAAGGTCAAGGACCGCATCCTCGAGTATTTGGCCGTGCAGCAGCGCGTGGACAAGGTCAAGGCGCCCATCCTGTGCCTGGTCGGTCCTCCGGGCGTCGGCAAGACCTCGCTGGGCCAGTCGGTGGCGCGCGCCACCGGTCGCAAGTTCGTGCGCATGGCGCTGGGCGGCGTGCGCGACGAAGCCGAGATCCGCGGCCATCGCCGCACCTACATCGGCTCGATGCCGGGCAAGGTGCTGCAGAACCTGACCAAGGTCGGCACGCGCAATCCGCTGTTCCTGCTCGACGAGATCGACAAGCTGGGCATGGACTTCCGCGGCGATCCGTCATCGGCGCTGCTGGAAGTGCTCGACCCGGAGCAGAACCACACGTTCAGCGACCACTACATCGAACTGGACTTCGACCTGTCGGACGTGATGTTCGTGGCGACCTCCAACTCGATGAATATCCCGCCGGCGCTGCTGGATCGGATGGAGGTGATCCGCCTGGCGGGCTACACCGAGGACGAGAAGCTCAACATCGCCCAGCGCTACCTGCTGCCCAAGCAGTCGGCCAACAACGGCGTCAAGCCGGACGAACTGGAGCTCACCGAAGGCGCGATCCGCGGCATCATCCGCTACTACACGCGGGAAGCCGGGGTGCGTTCGCTCGAGCGCGAGATCTCCAAGGTGTGCCGCAAGGTCGTCAAGGGTGTGCAGCTCAAGACGCACGAAGGCAAGGCCGTCATCACCGAGGACAACCTCAACGACTTCCTCGGTGTTCGCAAGTACGACTTCGGGCGTGCCGAGAAGAAGAACCAGGTCGGCCAGGTGGTCGGTCTTGCGTGGACGGAAGTCGGCGGCGACCTGCTCACCATCGAATCGGCCGTGATGCCGGGCAAGGGCAACATCATCCGCACCGGTTCGCTGGGCGACGTGATGAAGGAGTCGGTCGAGGCCGCCCGCACCGTGATCCGCAGCCGCGCCGCGCGCCTGGGCATCAAGGACGAGCTGTTCGAGAAGCGCGACATCCACATCCACGTGCCCGACGGCGCGACGCCCAAGGACGGCCCGAGCGCGGGCGCGGCGATGGCCACCGCCTTCGTCTCGGCGCTGACGGGCATCCCGGTCAGGGCCAACGTGGCGATGACCGGCGAGATCACGCTGCGTGGCGAAGTCACGGCCATCGGCGGGCTGAAGGAAAAATTGCTGGCGGCTCATCGGGGCGGCATCACCACGGTGATGATCCCCGAGGACAACGTCAAGGACCTGCAGGACATCCCCGAGAACGTGAAGAGCCAGATCGAGATCATCCCGGTGCGCTGGGTCGACAAGGTGCTGGAGGTGGCGTTGGAAGCCATGCCCGAGCCGTTGCCCGACGACGAACCTGCCAAGGACGGCGTCGCGGCGCCGGTCGAGGCACCCGTCGCGAAGGCCGACGTCTCGGATTCGATGAAGCACTGATCTCGGGTTAGAATTTGCGCCGGGTTGTCGCAAGGCATCCCGGCGCAGTTCTTCGGTGGCTCGATCGGCCTCGTTCCAAATCTGACTTAATCAGTCAGGCTTGCCAAGACGATCGAAATCGGTATAAACTGCTAGCTTCAGCAAGAAGACGGAACTTATCGAAGTTTGAGTCGGATTGCAGAACAAGATGCGGGAATAGCTCAGTTGGTAGAGCGCAACCTTGCCAAGGTTGAGGTCGCGAGTTCGAGTCTCGTTTCCCGCTCCAGGTCATCAGAAAAAGGGAAGCACCGTGCTTCCCTTTTTTGTCAGAATTGTCGGTTCTGGCGGGCCTCGCGGTCTGTCGATCCGCCAACGGCGCGATAGCAAATCGGTTATGCAACGGATTGCAAATCCGTCTAGCCCAGTTCGACTCTGGGTCGCGCCTCCAGAATTCCACATCGAACGCCCCGCATTTCCGGGGCGTTCTGCTTTCTGCCTCGTGCGCGGCAAGCCACGCAAGCACAGCGCGAAAGTCCGGCGGATCAAGCGCCGATGGCCTCTCGGGTACGGTTCAACGATGCGGGTTAACCGTGTCCTGCAGCGTCACGGGAAATCACCAACCCGGGCTGAATTGCGGTACCGCTACCATCTGTCCGGGTTCGTTTGAACAACGGGCCCGGAACTCGCTCAAGCGAAGCAGGGAGACGAACTCGAGCAGCCCGCTGTCATCGGGCGGACAAGCCAGCGAAGGCCGCGGTACCCCGCGCAAGGTCTTCGTGCGGCGCAAGCGCACGCGCGTCTCGAGGCGCACCACGCCACGGCGTTCGCCGGCCCGAACGGTCGGCACCATCCCCGAAAACCGCAGGCAAAACCTGCGTCGATGCATCGCGTCCGCGAGGCTGCGACGCGGCCCGTCGGCTTGCGTGCCGGTGGCGCGCGTCTGTTTGAATTTCAGGTGAGGAACATCCATTGAGAAAAGACAAATCGCTGCGGCCGTCCAAGCCGAACTTGCCCACCGGCGCTCGAAACGGTGCCAGCATGCGTGCCAACGGCTTGAGCCGTGCGGTCGCCCTGGCGATCGCTGGCATGGCGGTGCTGCCGCTTGCGGCAGCCGCAGCCGATGCGGCTGCACCTGCCTCGGCGGTCGCCAGCGGCCCGCTGTGGGCTCATGAGCAGGTCCAGCGCGCTCCCGATCCGGCCGTGCGCTTCGGCCGCCTGCCCAATGGCTTGCGTTACGCCATCCAGCACAACGAGACGCCCAAGGATGGCGTGGCCATGCGCCTGCGCATCGGCTCGGGCTCGTTGCAGGAGCATGACGACGAACAAGGCCTGGCGCATTTCCTGGAGCACATGGCCTTCCGCGGCAGCACCCAGGTGCCTGATGGTGAAGTCGTGAAGTTGCTCCAGCGCCAGGGCTTGGCCTTGGGTGCCGACACCAATGCGTTCACGCTGCAGGATCAGACGGTCTATCACTTCGACTTTCCCAAGGCCGATGCCGCCGCGCTCGACACCGGCCTGATGCTGTTCAACGAGATCGGGCACCGCCTGACGCTCGACCCCAAGCTGGTCGAGCAGGAAAAGGGCGTCGTCCTGTCCGAGGAGCGTGTCAGCGATGTCCCGGCGCTGCACGCGACCGAAGCGCAGCTCGATCTCACGCTGGCAGGCACGCTGGTGCCCCGGCGCTTGCCGATCGGGCAAGTGGCGACCATCCAGGCGGCCAGCGCTGAACGCCTGCGCCGCTTCTACGAAGCCAATTACCGGCCCGACAACGCCACCGTCATCGTCGTGGGCAATGTCGATGTGGATGCGGTGGAGCGCCAGATCCGCGCGCGCTTCTCGGATTGGGCTGCCGGCCCGCGCGCCGCGTCGCCCGACCTGGGCGTGGCCAAGCCCACCCGTGCCGCGGCCGAATTCGTGGCTGACGGTGCACCCGACCAACTGGTGCTGACCTGGTTGATGCCGGCGGACAACCGCCCGCATACGCTCGCAGTCGATCGCGAGCAGGCCTTGCAGCAGATGGGCAACCTGGTCCTCAATCTCAGGCTCTCCGATCGCACGCTGCAACCCGGCAGTCCTTTCCTGGGGGCGGCAGCCGGCATCCAGCCGCGGGTGTTCAAGGTGGCCGGCGAGGCCAGCTTGGCGGTCACCGCGCCGCAGCAGCAGTGGCGTCCGGCCATGGATGGCGCCGTCGAGATCCTGCGCCAGCTGCTGGCGCAAGGCGTCCAGCCGGCCGACTTGCAACGCGCACTGCCCGCCATGCGCAGCTACCTGCAGACGGCAGTGGCGCAGGCGGCCACGCGCACCCACCGCGTGATCGCCGACGCCCTGGTCAGTGCCGTCGACAGCGACAACGTCTACGAGAGCGCCGCACAGGAGCAGGCCGAACTCGAGCCCCTGCTGGCTTCGCTCACGCCGGAGCAATTGACCGCCCAGCTGCGGCGCAGCTACGGCAGTGGCTCGCCGCTCGTCTTCCGCAGCGCCAAGGACGGTGCCGCGGGCGCGGATGCGCTGGTCCAGCAACTGGCCCAGGCCATGCACAAGCCCCTGGCGTCGCAAGCCGCCGTGGCCGTGGCCGACTGGCCCTACACCGACTTCGGCGCGCCGGGCGCGATCGTCTCGCGGGTCACCGATGCCGAACTGGGCGCCACCACCGTGCAGTTCGCCAACGGCACGCGGCTGGTGGTCAAGCCGACGGCGCAGGAAAAGGACAAGGTCGACGTGCAGTTGCTGTTCGGCCAGGGGCGCGCCGGATTGAAGCCGGAGCAGACCCGTGCGATCTGGGCGCTGGATGCTTTCGCGCTGGGGGGCACCGGCAAACGCTCGCTGGCCGAATTGCTGCAGTGGCAGCAGGCCACCGGCAAGCAACTGCGCACCAGCCTGCGCGTCGACCCGTTCACGTTCGCGCTGGTCGGCGACACCCGTCCCGTCGACCTGGTGGCGCAACTGCAGGTGATGACCGGCTACCAGCGCGATCCGGCCTTCCGTCCCGAGCTCGGCGAAAAGCTGGCGAGCGCTGCGCCGATGGTGGCCAACGTGCTCGAAACCAATGTCGGTGCGGTGTACGCGCGCGTTGACACGCGCGTGCTCAACGGCGGCGACGCTCGCCTGGACACGGTGCCTGCGAGTGCCGACCTGCTCGCGACGCGCGCCGACGACCTGCGGGCTATCCTGAGCGCGTCGCTGGCCGGGGCGGCCGACGTCGTGATCGTCGGCGATGTTGCCGTCGATACCGCGATCGCGGCCGTCCAGGGCACCATCGGCGCCGGGCCGAGCCGGCCTCGCTTGCCGCGGGCGGAACTCAAGGTGGTGCCGCCGGCCGACGGCGGCGCTGCCCATGTCGTCACGCACGGCGGACGCGCGGACCAGGCGATGCTGGGCGAGAACTGGCCCATGCCCGACCAATGGGCCGACCCGGTCCTCTCGCGCGTCGGCAGCGTCGCTGCGGCCGTGATGCAGGCGCGGCTGGTGGATACCGTCCGCGAGCGGCTGGGCATCACCTACTCGCCGAACGCCAGTGGCGGCGGCTCGCTCGACGTGCCAGGCCAGGGCAGCTTCGCGGTGCAGATCGAGACGCCACCGGACAAGTTCGACATCTTCCGCCAAGCCTTGCAGGAGCAACTGCGCGAGCTCGCCGCCAAGCCGGTCAGCGCCGACGAACTGCAACGCGCCAAGCAGCCGATGATCGAACGCAGCATCAAGGGCCCGGAGGGCAACGGCCACTGGGCGTTCTGGCTGCCGCGCATCCTGGCCGACGGCCGGATGAAGGACGCGATGCTGGGAGAGACGGCCAGCATCAAGGCCGTCACCGCCGAACAGGTGCAGGCCTACTTCCGCGACCACATCGTCGGCCGCCCGCCGATCGAGATCGTGGCCAGGGCGAAGGCGGCGGACATGAAGTAGCAGCATCGCCGCATGATTGTTCGAAGCGCGCCGTTGCCGTCGCGCGCGCAACGATGCTTGGCCACGGCAGCATGTCGTCGTTCAGGCGCGTGCGACGCCGTGACGGTCGTCGTGCGCCGCCCATGACCGGCTTTGCAATGCGTGGCCGTCGCCTGGCGCCACGCCAGCCACCTGTTTCGCGCGGCCCTGTCGCCGCCCGTAGATCGATGTACAAGACACTTTGCATGCTTGTCTGCGTGGCCCTGTGCCTGCCCCTGGCGGCGTCGGGCAAGGACGACGGGACGGATACGTCCCTCATCATCCAGAAGGCCGCCCGGCACTTCGTCGTGCAGCGCGATGGCAGCTTCACGGTGACGGATGAATCCCTCATCCAGGTCAATGAAACGCGTGGCGTGGCTGCAGCGGCGCAGCACGCCTACAGCTTCAACCGCACGCTGGAGACCGTGGAGGTTCTCGAGGCCTACAACGAGAAGCCCGACGGGCGCCGGATCGCGGTGCGGCCCGAACAGATCACGCTGCAACAGGAGGGCCAGTACGTGGGCGTCCCCATGTTCCAGGACTCGCAGGTCAAGACCGTCGTGTTTCCCGAAGTCGCGGTGGGCGACAAGCTGTATGCGAAGGCGCGCTTCACGCGCCGTGCCGGGATATTTCCCGGCCAATTCTTCGACACGGCGTATCCGAGCGCCTATCCGACCCGGGAATTGAGCCAGAGCTACGACTTGCCCGCCGACATGCCGCTCCACGCCGACGCCGATGGCTTCACCGCCACGCCGGCGTCCACGCACGACGGACGGACGGTGTACCGCTGGACGTATTCGCAGGACGCCATCGCCAGAAATGAAATCGGCGCCGTCGACTACGTCGATTTCGGCCACCACCTGCTCGTCTCCACCTTCGACAGCTATGCGCAGCTGGGCTTGGCCTACTACAAGGGAAATGCCGACGCGGCGCGGCCTGGCGACAGGGTCAAGGCGCAGGTCGCGGTACTGGTCAAGGACCTGCGCACGCCGCGCGACAAGGCGCTGGCCATCGCCAACTGGGTGCGCGCGAACATCCGCTACGTGGCCACCTACATCGGCAACGGCGGCTGGGTTCCGCATGGCGCCGAAGACGTCCTGGAACGGCACTACGGCGACTGCAAGGATCACGCGACCTTGACCGAGGCCATGCTTGGCGCCGCCGGCATCGACAGCACGCCGGTGCTGATCAACGCCGGCAATGTCTACAAGCTGCAGCCCGTCGTCGTGGCCAGTTTCAACCACGCCATCATCTACGTGCCGAGCCTGGACCTGTATCTGGACTCGACGGCCGAGGATTTCGACGCGGGCGAACTGCCCTCGACGGAGTGGGACAAGCCAGTGATCCTGACCAAGACCGGCCAGATCGGGCACACGCCGGTCCGGCAAGGCGTCCAGCGCCGGAGCCGCCTGCACATGCGCCTGGCCGCTGACGGATCGGCGTCGTTCGACGACGAATTCGAGATCGAGGGTTGGGGCACGGAGACGACCCGCCGGATGCAGCGGCGCCTCACGCAAGCCCAGAAGGCGACGGTGGTCGAGTCCTGGCTGAACCAGATTTGGGTCAAGGGAAGGGGCAGCCTCGACACGGGCGACCTCGAGCACCCGAGCCAAGTCCATGCGTATGGGGTTCACGGAACGGCCGACGACTGGGCCGATTTTCCGGGCACGATCGGCTGGCCCGCCGAGAGCGGCATCGACCCGAACACGAGCGTCAAGGCGGCGGTGCTCGGGATGTCGCTCGAAGCGACTCGTACCCAACCTTATCTTTGCCAGGATGGTGAGTTCGACGAGGACGCCGTCATCGAGTTGCCCGCGGGAGCACTGGTCCTTGCGCAGCCGCCCGACCTGCACATCGATTCGCCCTATTTCCACTACGACGCCCAATTCCACCTGCAAGCGCACGCCTTGTCGATGCGGCGCCATTTGCGTGCCGGCAAGGCGGACTCGCGCGTTTGCACGCCGGCCGATTTCCAGGCCATGCAATCGGACATCCAGAAGATGGTGCGGGATGTGCGCAGCCAGTTCATCCTGCAACTGCCCGAGCCGCAAGGAGGCTGATTCGATGATTTTCGACACCATGGTCGCGCGCGCGGAGCCGGCGTCCAGACTCTTGTTCGTGCTTTGCTGCGCTGCTCTGGCCTGTTCGGGCGCATGGGGCGCGAACGACGGCATGGATACGTCCCTGGTCGTTGCCAGGAATGCCCAGCACTATGTCGTGCAGCGCGATGGAAGTTCCACGCTGACGTGGGAACAACTCACTGAAGTCGCCGAGGAGCGCGGGGTCGGCGAAGCCGGCCAACGCAACTTCAACGTCAGGACTGGCCTGGAGGATCTGGAAGTCATCGAGGCCTATACGGAGAAGCCCGACGGCCGCCGGATCCGCGTGCAGCCCGACCAGATCAAGCTGCAGCAGCAAGGCCAGGTCGCGGGGGCCGCCGCGTTCCAGGACGTGAAGATCGAGACCATCGTCTTTCCCGAGGTCGCGATCGGCGACAAGCTCTATTCGAAGACGCGGCTGACGCGCCACCGCGCCTTGTTCGACGGCCAGTTCAGCGACTTCACCGCGCCGGATGCCCATCCGACGCGCGAGCTGAGCCTCACCTACGACCTGCCCGCGGACATGCCGCTCAAATCCGATGCGCGCGGTTTCAAGCTGGCATCGATGGTCTCTGCCGGCGGTCGCAATGTCTATCGCTGGGAGTACGTGCCGGCGGACGTGCCGCGCATCGAGAGCGATACCGTCAGCGCCCTGGATTTCGGCCCGCGCCTGCTGGTGGCGACCTTCCAGGACCAGGCGCAACTGGGCCGCGCCTACGACCAGGCGGCGCACGCCGCCGCGGTGCCCGGCCCGCGCGTCAAGGCGCTGGTCGACACGCTGGTGCGCCAGCTTGCCGATCCGCGCGCCAAGGCCCTGGCCATCGACAACTGGGTCCGCCGCAACGTCCGCTTCGTGTCGGTGGGCATGCAGGATGTCGGCCTGCACCCGCACCCGGCCGACACGGTGCTGGAGAACGGATACGGCGATTGCCAGGATCACGCCGCCCTGATGCAGGCGATGCTGGCGGCCGCGGGCATCGACAGCACGCCGGCCCTGATCAACGCGGGCAACTTGTATCGGCTGTCCGAGGCCCCCAGCCTGGATCAGTTCAACCACCTCATCGTCTACGTGCCGAGCCTGGATCTGTATCTCGACTCGACGGCCCTGGACATCGAGGCGGGCTATCTGCGTTGGGACAACCTGGACAAGCCGGTCGTGCTGACCCGCACGGGCGAGATCCGGCATACGCCCGTCCAGCAGGCGGGACGGATATGGAGCCGCTATCGCGTGCGGATCGCGGCCGATGGTTCCGCGACGCTCGACTTCAAGCGTGGCCACGAAGGCTGGTACGAAGAGAATGCGCGTATTGCCGTGGCCGGCATGAGTGCAGCGGTTCGTGCCTTCCAGGTCAAGTCCATCCTGCTTCAGAAAGGCATGAAGGGCAGCGGCACGATGGACGCGAACGATCCCACGCCAACGGACCCCGGCTACGTCGTCTCCGAGCAAGGCACCGTCGACGACTGGGCCTACCTGCCGGGCACGGTCGGCATCTACGCCGACAGCAGCTTCCACGTCGGCGTGTCATGGGTCCTGCACGCGATGACCCGCGAGGCACGGCGCACCCAGCCCTACCTGTGCCCCGACGATGACTTCACCGAGGACGCCGTCTTCGAACTGCCCGCCGGGGCCTCGGTGCTCGCCGTGCCCAAGGACACGCGCGTGGCCTCGCCTTACTTCCAGTACCAGTCCGAATTCCGGCTGCAGGGCCAGACCCTGCGGGTGCATCGCCGCCTCAAGACCGTCAAGGCGGACTCGCGAGTGTGCACGCCCGAGGATTTCCAGGCCATGCAGCCGGACATCCGCGGGATGATGCACGACATCCGCAGCCAGTTCATCCTGAAGATGCCGGAACAGGCCCTGGCGGTCAGGCCGGATTCGACCGGCCTCAAGAGCGTCGCCAGCCGCGACGAACGGTGATCGGCCGGGACCGTCAGCGCGTCGCGTGATCTGCCTGCGCCTGTCGCCGCCAGCTGTCCATCAACACGCGGCAATGCTCCAGCGCCGCCTGCTTGATCAAGGCCACTTCCGCTGGTCCCATCCGCTCCCAGCCGAGCTTGGAGACCAGCGAGCGCCGGCCCAGCGAGAACACCATCACCTGCCCGAACAGCATCATGATGCGCATGCGTAGCACCGGATCGCTGGGATCCTTGCCGCAGTAGCGGGCCACCAGGCGGCCGGCCAGTTCGCCGACCTTGGTGCGCAGGTCCTTGTCCAGGAGTTCGAACAGCATGCTCGGCCCCTGGCCGACTTGCTCGTGCAGCACGAACAGGCGGCGATGCTCGGCATCGTCGGGCAGCAACTGGTAGTCGGCCAGGCTTTCGAGCAGTTGGCCGAAAGCTTGGAACACTTGCTCCGCGTCAGCAGCGGGGTCGTCCATCGTGGCCCGCACACGTGCCATCACCGGCTCGAACTGGGCCGTCCAGCTCTGGGCAATGTATTCGGCGCAGGCGCGATAGACGCCTTCCTTGTTGTCGAAGTAGTACTGCAGCGCCGGGGCGTTGACGCCGGCGGCGGCGGCGATGTCGCGCGTGGACGCGCCTTCGTAGCCGCGTTCGCCGAACAGGCGCAGCGCCACCTCGATGATGCGACGGCGCGTCTCCTCGCCGCGCGCGTAGCCGGCGTCGGCGCGGTGTCGGGGAGGGCGCGGAGCGCGAGCGGTCATGGAAAGAGGGTGGTTGACAGATTTGTTCCGATTGGAACAAAATTATCGATCGGAATAATTCTAGCCGGATCTCGGCAAGCCCATGTCTTCTTCGTCTCCCGCCGGGCCGGCCGCGCCTGCGCCTTCTTCCTCGGCACCGCCGCGTCGCCGCCGTCCGCTGTTGCTCGGAATCGCCGTCGTGGTCCTCATCGCGGCTGCGGTCTACGGCCTGCGCTGGTGGAGCGTCGGCCGCTTCATCGAAAGCACCGACGACGCCTACCTCAAGGCCGACGGCGTCACCGTCGCGCCCAAGGTTGGCGGCTACGTCACCGACGTCTACGTGGTGGCCAACCAGCGGGTCAAGCGCGGCGACCCGCTGGTGCGCCTCGACCAGCGCCAGTACCAGGCCGCGCTCGACCAGTCGCAGGCCGCGATCGACGCCCGCCAAGCCGACATCCAGCGCGTCGAGGCCGACACGTTGCAGCAGCAGGCGCAGCTGGCGCAGGCGCGCGCGCAGGCGGACGTGTCGCGCATCAAGCTCGCGCACGCGCGCGACGCATATGAGCGCTACGTGCCGCTGGCCGTCACCGGCGCCACCACCGACGAGCACCTGGGTGACCTGCGCACCGCGCGCGACCAGGCCGCGGCCGACCTTGCAGCCAGCCTGGCCGCCGTCAACGCAATGCAGGGCCAACTGAAGGCCAGCCAGGCCCAGGCCGCGCAGTCGCGCGCGCAGGTCAAGGCCGCCGAGGCCACGCTGCGCCAGAACCACCTGGACGTCAACGACACCGTCGTGCGCGCCGCGATCGATGGCCGTGTGGGCGACAGTACCGTGCAGGTCGGCCAGCTCGTGCAACCGGGCACGCGGCTGATGACGGTGGTGCCGACACAGGACGTCTACCTCGTGGCCAACTTCAAGGAAACGCAGATCGCCCGCATGCGCATCGGCCAGCCCGCGACGCTGCACGTCGATGCGCTGCCCGACACCGAATTGCACGGCACGGTCGACAGCTTCTCGCCCGGCACCGGCGCGCAGTTCGCGCTGCTGCCGTCCGAGAACGCCACCGGCAACTTCACCAAGATCGTCCAGCGCGTGCCGGTACGCATCCGTGTGCAGGCCGATCCGGCGCTGCGTGACCGGCTGCTGCCGGGGCTGTCGGTGACGGTGGATGTTGATACCCGTGGCGGTACTGCAACTCCCGCACCGGAAGCCCGCCATGGCTGAGGCCGCCGCGCCACCGCACGCCCCGGCGGCCGCAGCCAATGCGAACGCCGCGGTCTGGATCGCGGTGGCCGCGGGTGCGCTCGGCGCGTTGATGGCGACGCTGGACATCTCCATCACCAACTCGGCGCTGCCGCAGATCCAGGGCGCGGTCGGCGCGAACGGCACCGAAGGCACGTGGATCTCGACCGGCTACCTGATGTCGGAGATCGTGATGATCCCGCTCGCCGCGTGGCTCACGCGCGTGTTCGGCCTGCGCAACTTCCTGGTCGTCAACGCTGCGCTGTTCACGGCCTTCTCGGTGGTGTGCGGGTTGTCGCAAAGCCTGGCCGTGCTGGTGCTGGCGCGCATCGGGCAGGGCTTCACCGGCGGGGCGATGATCCCGACCGCGCAGACCATCATCCGCACCCGGCTGCCGCGCCACCAGTTGCCGGTGGGCATGACGCTGTTCGGGCTCATCGTGTTGCTGGGACCGCTGCTGGGCCCGGTGGTGGGCGGCTGGCTGACCGAGAACGCAAGCTGGCGCTGGTGCTTCTTCATCAACGTGCCGGTCTGCGCGCTGCTGCTGTCCTTGCTGCTGCTGGGGTTGCCGCGCGAGCGGGTGCACCTGGGCGAGCTGGCCGGCGCCGACTGGCTGGGCATCGCCGGCCTGGCGATGGGCCTGTCGACGCTGACCGTGGTGCTGGAGGAGGGCCAGCGCGAGCGCTGGTTCGAGTCGTCGATGATCGTCACGCTGAGCGTCGTCTCCGCGGTCGGCATGGCGATGGTGGCGCTGTCGCAGTTCGTCGCGGCCAAGCCCATCCTGCGCCTGAGCCTGCTGCGCAAGAAGAGCTACGCCAGCGTGATCTTCATCGTGTTCACGGTCGGCGCGGGGCTGTACGGCGTGTCGTATCTCGTGCCGCAGTTCCTGTCGCTGGTCGCGGGCTACAACGCGGAGCAGTCGGGCGCCATCATGCTGCTGTCGGGCCTGCCGGCCTTTCTGCTGATGCCGGTGCTGCCGCGGCTGCTCGGGCGCGTCGACTTCCGCTTCCTGGTCATCCCCGGGCTCCTGTGCTTCGCGTTCAGCTGCATGCTGGACATCCACCTGACCGCGCAGAGCGTGGGCCACGACTTCCGGGCCTCGCAGCTGTTGCGCGGCGTCGGCCAGATGCTGTGCATGATTCCGCTGAACCAGGCCTCGATGGCCGCGGTCACGCGCGAGGAATCGGGCGATGCGGCCGGCATCTACAACATGGCCCGCAACCTGGGCGGCTCGGTGGGCCTGGCGGTGATCGGCACCTTCATCGACCGCCGCAACAGCCTGCATGCGAACCGGCTCGGCGAGGCGCTGAACGCCAATTCCACGCTGGTGCAGGATCGTGTGGCCGCCAGCGCCGCGAGCCACTTCGCGCAACTGGGCGACCTCGCGCTGGCCAGGCTGCAGGCGCTCAAGGAGATCGCGCTGCAGATCCAGCAGCAGGCCAGCGTGATGACCTTCTCCGAAACCTTCTACGTGCTGGGCGTGGCGCTGGTGCTGTGCATTCCGCTGGCGCTGCTCCTGAAGACGCCCAAGCCCGGTCAAGCGCCGGCTGCCAGCAAAGCTCATTGAATCCCATGCTCACGACGTTCACTCGTACTCCCTTCGCGTTGGTCGCATGCGCACTTGCTGCCACGCTTTTCGGTTGCACTACCGTCGGCCCCGACTACGCCGGCGCACCGTCCGTGGCGACCGACGCCGTCAAGGCGCCGCGCCTGGCGCGCGATACGGTCACGACCTCGTCGCCTGCGCCGCTTGCCGCTGCCTGGTGGCGCAGCCTGGACGATGCCACGCTGGACGACCTCGTCGCCCAGGCGCTGCGCGCCAGCCCCAGCCTGCACGCGGCCGAGGCGCGGCTGCGCGCGTCGCGCGCCTCGCTGAGCCAGCAGGAGGCCAAGAATCTTCCGAGCGGTTCGGCCACGGCGTTGGGCCTCGGCGTGTGGCAGGCGCCGGGCACCAGCGAGTCGTCGTCCGAGCACCTGTACAGCGTGGGCTTCGACGCGACCTGGGAGATCGACCTGTTCGGCGGCACGCGCCGAGCGGTTGAGTCGGCCTCGGCACAGGCCCAGGCCGTACGAGCCGACCTGGCCGACGCGCAGGTCTCGCTGACTGCGGAGGTGGCGCAGGCTTATGTAGCGCTGCGCGCCCAACAGCGGCGGCTTGCACTGTTGCAGGAGACGACGACGCTGGATACGCAAGGCCTTGCCCTGATGCAGCAGCGCTTCGACCGCGGCGTCTCCACGGCCGACCAACTCGAGCAACGCAAGTCGCAGGGCGAGGCCACGCAGGCGTCGGTGGCCGACGTGTCCGCGCAGGTCGCCATGTCGCTGGATCGGCTGGCGCTGCTCATCGGCCAGGCGCCGGGAACGCTCGACGCGCGGCTCACTCAACCATCGGTGAAGCTGCCGTCGCTGCCGCAGGAAGTGCGCGTCGGCGATCCAGCCGAACTGCTCAAGCGCCGCCCCGACATCCGCGCGGCCGAACGACGCCTGGCCGCCAGCAACGCGCAGATCGGCCAGCAGACTGCCAACTATTTTCCCAAGATCAACTTGCTGGGCGACATCGGCTTTGCCGGCACGCATGTCGGTGGCCTCTTGAGCGGCAACAGCCTGTCGCTGATCGCCGTGCCTTACCTGAGCTGGAACGTGCTGGACTTCGGCCGCACCGCCAGCGCCGTGCGCCAGGCCGAGGCCGGCCGCGACGAGGCCGCGGCGAACTACGAGTCCGCGGTGCTGGGCGCCTTGCAGGACGCCAACAGCTCGCTGGCCCAGTTCGGCCAGCAGCGGCAGGTGCTGCAACGCCTGCTGGCGCAGCAGGCTTCCACCGGCCGCACGCTGGGCCTGGCGCAGCAGCGCCGCCAGGCCGGCGTCGTCGGCCAGCTGGACTTGCTGGACGCACGTCGCAACGACATCGATGCCCAGTTGAAGTCGCTCGATGGCGAGGCGACCCTGCTGAAGGACTTCGTCGCGTTGCAGAAGAGCCTGGGCCTTGGCTGGCAGGCCGAGGGCTGAGGCCGCCCTCAGGCGCGCAGCACCTCGACCTCGGCCTGTTGGCGCTGCATGAACGCCAGCAGTGCCGCGGGCTCGAGCGGGCGCGACAGGAAGTAGCCCTGGATCGCGTCGCAGTCGGCGTCGACCAGCAGATCGAAGACCTCGCGCGATTCCACGCCTTCGGCCAGCATCCGGTAGCCTAGCGCGTGGCCGAGCTGGATGAGCGAGGCGACGAGCTGGTGCGCGCGCGCTTCACCCGCGATGGGCATCACCAGCGACTGGTCGATCTTGAGCAGCTGGACCGGCAGCGAGCGCAGGCAGGCGATGTTGGAAAAACCCATGCCGAAGTCGTCCAGCGATATCTGCGCGCCCATGGTTCGCAAGGTCTGCAGCGTCGCCTGCGTGGCGTCGCTGGTCATCACCGAGTGCTCGGTGCATTCGACGTGCAGGCGGTCGGGGGCGATGCCGTTGCGGCGGCAGGTTTGCGCCACCATCTCGAGGAAACCCGGCTGGTCGAGATTGCGCGACGAGACGTTGACGGCCACCGTCAGGTCGAGCCCGTCCGCTTGCCAGCGCTTGAGCTGCGCCAGCGCGGTGTCCATGACCCAGGGGGTGAACTCGTGGATCAAGGTCGTCGATTCGATCAGCGGGATGAACTCGCCCGGCGACACGCTGCCGAAGGCGGGATGTTGCCAGCGTGCGAGCGCCTCGACGCCGGTATACGTGCCGGTTCGCAGGTTGAGCTTGGGTTGGTAGACGAGCCGGAACTCGCCCCGCTGCAGTCCCGGCGCCACGTCACGCAGCAACGCGTAGGCGCGGCGGTGTGCCGCGTCGAAGCAGCTGCCATGCCACAGGTAGGCCTTGCCCAACAGCGCCGACTCATGCATCGCCGAGGTCGCCTTGCGCAGGACGTCCGAGGTCTCGGCGGGATCGAGCGCGAACTCCACCAGGCCCGCCTGCGCGTCGAGTTCGACGGAGATGCCACCGCTGTCGAACGGCTCGCGCATCCGAGCGACCAGTTGCGCCGCGAGCTCGTCGTGCGCCAGGTTGTCGGCGTCGGGCAGCAGGAAGCTGAAGCGGGTCTCGCTCACGTGATAGACCGGCGTGCGCGGCGGCAGCAGCGAGCGCAGCTTCGCGGCGATCCCGCGCATCGAGCCTTCCAGCGGACGGATGCCGATGGCGCGCACTGCGGCCTGCAGCTGCGCGTGGTTCATCACGTCCAGCAGCATCAGCGTGCGGCGTTCGCCCGGATACCGCGAGCACAGCGCGTCGAGGTCCTCGTTCATCTGCGCACGATTGGGCAGTCGGGTGACGGCGTCGATGTGGCCCGCGAGCTGGTGCAGGTCGATCTGCGCGACGACCAGCGCGGCCATGTCGGCCAGGCGCGCGCGGTCGCGGGCGTCGAAGGCGCGCGGCTGCATGTCGACGATGCCAGGCTGCCGAGCGCGTGCCCGGTGGACAGCACCAGTGGCGCGCCGGCGTAGAAGCGCACGAAGGGCGCGCCGGTCACCATCGGGTTGGCGGCGAACCGCGCGTCGGCGGTCGCGTCCTCGATCACCGTCACGTCGGGTTGCTGGATGGCGTGGCTGCAGAACGAGGTGCTGCGATCGGTCTCCCGAACGTCCAGGCCGACGCGCGACTTGAACCACTGGCGGCGCTCGTCGATCAGCGAGATCAGCGCCATCGGCACGTCGAAGACGTCGGCCGCCAGGCGCGTGATGCGGTCGAAGGCCTCGTTGGCCTCGCTGTCGAGCAGCCGGGTACAGGACAGCAGTTCGAGGCGCTCGCGCTCGTGGCTGGAAAGGAGGTTGGTTTGGGGCACGCGTGATCGCCTTTGTTCAAGGCGATATCGGCGGCCACGCGCGCATCCGAAGAGTCGAATGCTCGCCCGGGGCTACGATCGATATTTCCCCACTTGACGAGGTCGTGCGCGACGTGCCTGGGCGACGCCGCGCGGTGCCGGTCAGCGCTTCGCGCCCGCCAGGCGCCGGACCACCGCCACCATGCGATCGATCTCCTCGCAGGTGTTGTAGAACGCGAGCGACGGCCGCACCGTGGTCTCGAGCCCGAAGCGGCGCAGGATGGGCTGCGCGCAATGGTGGCCGGTGCGCACCGCGATGCCTTCGTGGTTCAGCGCCTGGCCCACTTCCGCGGTCGTGTAGCCGGCCAGCACGAACGACAGCACGCTGGCCTTGTCGCGCGCCGTGCCCACCAGGCGCACGCCGGGAATCGGCGCCATGTGGTGCGTGGCGTACTCGAGCAGGCCGTGCTCGTAGCGGCCGATGTTCTCGATGCCGATGCGCTCCACGTATTCCAGTGCCGCGCCCAGCCCCACGGCGTCGGCGATGTTGCCGGTTCCGGCCTCGAACTTGTTGGGCGCGGGCTGGTAGACCGTCTTCTCGAAGGTGACGTCGGCGATCATGTTGCCGCCGCCTTGCCACGGCGGCATCGCGTCGAGCACCGCCTTCTTGCCGTAGACCACGCCGATGCCGGTCGGCCCGAAGATCTTGTGGCCGGAGAACACGAAGAAGTCGGCGTCGAGCGTGCGCACGTCGATCTTCATGTGCGAGATCGATTGCGCACCGTCCACCAGCGTGCACGCGCCGGCGCGCCGCGCCATCGCGACGATCTCCTGCACCGGCACCACGGTGCCCAGCGCGTTGGACACCTGTGTCACCGCGACGATCTTCGTGCGGTCGCTCAGCAGCTTCTGGTATTCGTCCAGCAGCACCTGGCCCGAGTCGTCCACGGGGATCACGCGCAGCCGCGCGCCCTTTTGCGCGGCGAGCTGCTGCCACGGCACGATGTTGGCGTGGTGCTCCAGGTGCGAGACGATGATCTCGTCGCCCGCGTCGACGTTCTGCACGCCCCAGCTCTTGGCCACCAGGTTGATGGCCTCGGTGGTGCCGCGCACGAAGATGATTTCCTCGACCGCGCCCGCGCCGATGAAGCGGCGCACCGTCTCGCGCGCGCCTTCGTAGGCGTCCGTCGCGCGCGCGGCGAGTTCGTGCGCGGCGCGATGGATGTTGGAGTTCTCGGTCTCGTAGAACTTCTTGATGCGGTCGATGACGGCCTGCGGCTTGTGCGTGGTGGCGGCGTTGTCGAACCACACCAGCGGGCGGCCGTTGACGCGTTCGCGCAGGATCGGGAAGTCGCGGCGGACGGCGTTGACGTCGAACGGCGGACGCGCGGTCGGCGTCGATGCCGGCGCGTCGTTGGAGGCCGTGGGCTCGATGAAGTAGAAGCCGGTGCCGGGCGCGGCCTGCGGCGCCGAGGACGCCGGCCTGGCGCTGCCGGACAGCAACGCGCGCAACGCATCAGCGCCCGGAAGGCCGAAGCTCTGGGCATCGAGCCGATCGTTGCGCGGAGCCGCGATGCCGGGCGCATCCGCGGACGAACCGGCGTGGCGCGGGCCGCTCTCGGACAAGAAGTAGTAGGGCGCCTGCGCCGCGGCCGGCGCATTCGAGATGCCCGCGCCCTGCGGAACACTCAACGCCGGACCGCCCAGGCGGCCGTCGTAGGCCGGTGCGGCCTCGATGGCCAGGTCGGGCACGCCGGTCGGCGTCACCGCGTGCGGACGCAGCGCGGGCACCGACGCGCCCGCGTTGGCCGGCGATTGCGGCGACGTGGGGACGAGGTTGGCACCGGGCGGCAGCGCGCCGAACGGCACGGCGGCAGGCGTCGATGGGCCCGCCGAGCCGGGCGGCAAGCTCAGGCCTGCCGGCTGCGGGTTGGCGGGCACCGGCACGCCGCCCGCCGAATACGAGCCGGGCAGGGCGCTGAAGAACTCGCCCGCGAGCCGGTTCAGCGTGGCCAGATCGGGCAGGCCGGCCGGCGGGGCGCCGGTCGCGACATCAGGAATCGACATGTCGCGGTTTACTTGTAGGTGTCCGGATACTCGTGGAACTTGCCGATCTCGACGCCATCGAGCACGGCCAGTGCGTCCGGCGTCTGCACTGCCAGCGAGCAGTACAGCGAGATCAGGTACGACGCGATCGCGTTGCGGTTGATGCCCATGAAGCGCACCGACAGCCCCGGGCTCTGCTCGCCGGCCAGTCCCGGCTGGAACAGGCCGACCACGCCCTGGCGCTTCTCGCCCACGCGCAGCAGGATGATCTTGGTCTTGCCATCGGCCACGGGCACCTTGTCCGACGGGATCAGCGGGATGCCGCGCCAGGTCAGGAACTGCGAGCCGAACAGGCTGACCGTGGGCGGCGGCACGCCGCGGCGTGTGCACTCGCGGCCGAACGCGGCGATGGCCAGCGGGTGCGTCAGGAAGAACGCGGGTTCCTTCCACACCTTGGTCAGCAGCTCGTCGAGGTCGTCGGGCGTGGGCGCGCCGGTGAGCGTGTAGATGATCTGGTCGTCCGCGCAGGCGGCCAGCAGGCCGTAGTCGGCGTTGTTGATCAGCTCGCTTTCCTGGCGTTCCTTGATCGTCTCGATCGTCAGGCGCAGCTGTTCCTTGATCTGGTCGTGCGGGCTGCTGTACAGGTCGGAGACGCGCGTGTGCACGTCCACGATCGTGCTGACCGCGTTCAGGAAATACTCGCGCGGCTTCTCGTCGTAGTCGACGAAGGTGGACGGCAGCTCGGCCTCGTCGCGCTTGGCGCACAGCACCTGCACGTCCTGCGGGTTCTTGACCGTGTTCAGGCGGTAGATGCCGGCCTCGACCGGGATCCATTGCAGCAGGTGCGTCAGCCAGCGCGGGCTGATCGTCGACAGCGTCGGCGTCGTCTTGGTGGCGTTCGCAAGCTGTCTTGCGGCGTTGTCGCCAAGGGCCATCGGGCCGGTCGGGAGAGCTGATGCCATGGGAAGTGGATCCGATTCAGAAAATGAACTTGGTTATTCGGTAAACGATGTTGGGAAGTATCCCGGCGCGGGCTCGCGCGCTCAACCGTGTATAGCCACCAAAACTCAGTCGATGTGTTCGAGGCGGCCGACCGCGCGCGTGGCGCTGGCCGGCGCTTCGCAGCGCGAGATCAGCTCCGACAGCGCGACGTCCAACGCCTGCGCCAGTTTCTCGGCGGTCGCCAGCGTTGGGATGGCGCGAGCGCGCTCGATCTCGCCCATGTAGGTGCGGTTCAGGCAGGCGTCCGCCGCCAGTCGCTCCTGCGACCAGCCGCGCGACTTGCGCATCTGACGGATCACCGCGCCGAAGTGCTTGGAAGGCAGGCGGGTCACGGCTGAGACCCGCCTGCACGGGCCTGGACGTCGCGCTTCATCCGCCCACTCCCGCCTGGTCGACGATGCGGTCGTCCAGCGCGTTCGCCTGCGCGATGCGGCTGCCGGCCGGCACGCTGTGCGTGAGCCAGACGTTGCCGCCGATGGACGCGCCGCGGCCGATGGTGACGCGGCCCAGCACTGTGGCGCCGGCGTAGATCACCACGTCGTCCTCGACGACCGGATGGCGCGGGCCGCCTTTCTTCAGCTGGCCGTCGGCATCGACCTCGAAGCGCTTGGCACCCAGCGTGACTGCCTGGTAGATGCGCACGTTGCGGCCGATCACCGCCGTCTCGCCGATCACGACGCCGGTGCCATGGTCGATGAAGAAGTGCGACCCGATGCGCGCGCCGGGATGGATGTCGATGCCGGTGTCGCCGTGCGCCAGTTCGGCGACGATGCGCGCCAGCAGCGGCACGCCCAACTCGTGCAGGCGATGCGCGACGCGGTGATGGATCACGGCGTGCAGTCCGGGATAGCACAGCAGCACTTCGTCGACACTGCGCGCCGCCGGATCGCCTCTGAAGGCCGCCAGCACGTCGGTGTCGAGCAGTTCGCGGATGCCGGGCAGCGCGGCGGCGAACTCGCGCACGATCTGCAGCGCGCGCTCGTCCACGGAGCGCGTCCATTCGCTGCGCGAGCGCGCCTGGTGCCCGAGCTCCAGCCGCACCTGGCCCAGAAGCGCATGCAGCACGGTGTCCAGCGTGTGGCCGACGAAGTAGTCCTCGTTCTCCTGGCGCAGGTCGGGCGGCCCGAGACGCATCGGAAACAGCGCGCCGCGCAGGCCGTCGAGGATGTCTGCCAGCGCCTCGCGCGACGGCAGCTCGCGGCCGCTGGTCTCGCGCGGCCGATCCTGCGAGGTGCGCCAGCGCTCGCGCGCCTGTCGCAACTGGGCGACGATGCCGCGCAGGTCGAGCGTGTCGTCCTGCGCGACCGCATCGGGGCAGGTGTCCGCCGAGGTCGAGACCAGCCGGATGGTGGCGCGCGTGTCTTCGTCGATGCTCATGGTCGTGCCTGGCTTTCAGTCCTGCACCCACTTCAGGCCGCGCAGGCGCCAGCCGCCCACGCCGCCGCGCCGATGCTGGTCGTCGAGCTCGCCCTCGAAGCCTTCTGTCACGTTGAAGATGCTGCCGTAGCCGATGCGCGCCGCGGCCTCGGCCGCCAGCGCCGAGCGCTTGCCGCTGCGGCACAGCAGCAGCACGATCGCGTCCTTGGGCACCTTGGCCTCGAGCTCGCGCAGGAAGCGCGGGTTGCGCGTCAGGCTGGTGCCCGTGGCCCAGGCGACGTGGATGCTGCCCGGAACGTAGCCGACGAACTTGCGCTCCTCGGCCGAACGCACGTCCACCAGGGTGGCGCGCTCTGCCTGGATCAGCGTCCAGGCGTCGATCGGCGCGATGCTGCCGGCGTAGGGCAGGCCGGCGAAATGGGCGTCGCGGATCGCGTGTTCGAGGATGGCGTCTTCGGCGGTGGGGGCCAGTTGTGCGGACATGTCGTTCTCCTGATCGATGGTGGCGATAGGCACCAAACCACAGGTTAGACAAATGTCCGCGCCGTGAGAAAGAAGGTTTGTGGCGTTGCTTACGCGGGGCGCGGCCTGGTTGCGCCGCCCGGCGGCGCATGGACGCGAATCGAATTTGCATCTGCACCGCGGTCATATCGCGGCGGCTTTCTGCGGGTGCGCCGCGGCAGATTGATGACAAGTCCGGCGCGTTGCAAGGGCACCGCGTGATGTGCCATATGGACTAAGGGAAAATGCCGAGTTCTCCCGAAAACACTCGTTGGCCTCCTTCATGTCGAATTTCCGTTCCTGTCTTTCCCTGGCGATCTGCGTCGCCATCGCGACCTGCGCACCCGCCGCCGTCGCCGAATCGATCTCCGGCGCGGGTTCCTCCGCCGCCGCGCCCGTCTACAAGATCTGGGCCACCGAGTACGCCAAGGTGCGCGGCACGACGCTCGACTACGCGCCGGTGGGCTCGGGCGCGGGCATGAGCAAGATCAACAAGCACGAGGTCGACTTCGGCGCCTCCGACGTCATCGCCAGTGCGGCCGACCTCAAGAAGAACGACCTCGTGATGTTCCCGACCGTCATCACCGGCGTCGTGCCCGTGGTCAACCTCGCCAAGGTCGGCCCGTACCAACTGCGCCTGACCGGCGAGGTGCTCGGCCGCATCTTCGCAGGCCAGGTCACGGCGTGGGACGCGCCCGAGATCAAGGCGCTCAACCCGGGCCTGCGCTTGCCGGCGCATGCGATCCGCGTGGTCGCGCGCGCCGACGGCTCGGGCACGACCTACCACTTCTCGGACTACCTGGTGCGCACGAGCCCGGCCTGGAAGGCCAGGTACGGCGTCGCCAATCACTTCGACTGGCCGGCCGGCACGATCGCCGTCAAGGGCAGCGGCGAGGTCGCCAAGGCGGTGCTGGCCACCGAGGATTCGATCGGCTACATCGACTACAACTACGTCGTCGACGCCGGCCTGACCGGGGTTTCGATGAAGAACGCCGACGGACAGTTCGTCGCGGCCAGCGTCGAGGCGTTCCACGAGGCCGTGCTGCACAGCACCTGGTACTCGACCGGCGACTTCTCCACCGAGATCAACGACCTGCCCGGCAACGGCAGCTGGCCGATCACCATGGGCACCTACGTGGCGGTGCCGCGCGTCGCGGTCTCGGGCGATCGCGCCGAGCGCACGCTGCGCTTCCTGACCTGGGCCTACCTGCACGGCGACACGCTGGCGCGCCAGGCCAAGTTCGTGCCGCTGCCCGAGCGCGTGCAGGCCGGTGCCTACCGCGAGATCTCGCGTGTCATGGGCAGCAAGGGCGAGTCGCTGGGCGCCAGGACGATGGGCAACCTGATCGAGTGAGTCGGGCGCTCAGGGCCAGAGCGTCGTCAGCGTCCGCGCGAGCCGGGCGCCGCCGGCGGTGAGCTGGCGCTTCTTGATCGGCGCCATCGAGTCGTCGTAGCGGCCGGTCAGCGCCACCGTCCACGTGCCGCCCTGCTGCGGCCCGAACTGCAGGCCTTCGACCGCGGCGCGCGCCTGCGTCAGCGTGGTGCTGGCCCAGTGCGTGGACCAGTTGTAGAGGTCGCCCGGCGTCGAGGGCTCGGCGCGCGCGAGCGCGAGCCATGCGGCGTCGATGTGATTGGAATGCAGCGCGTCGGGCGTGTCGTCCCAGGTCGCATGAAAGGTCTCGCTGCGGTGGTTGGTCGCGACGCGGATGGTCGTGATCAGGTTCCCGCCCTGCGTGTCCATCGAGGCGTCGAACGGAACGGCCATCGGGTCGACCACCTTGCCGCACGGGTCCAGGTAGACCGCGCCGACGTGCAGCGGCTGCGTGATGTCGCCCGCGTAGTGCGACAGCAGCAGCAGCGCCTCGCGCTTGTCCTTGATGTTGAACGGCGCCGGTGCCGGCTCGCCCTTGAGCACGTGCAGCGTCGCCGTGATCGCCGCGACGACGTCGAACGTGCGCGTGCCGACGTCGCCCAGCTGGTAAGCCTTGCGCTGCACCGCTTCGTCGGTGTAGTGGTACTGAGTGTGGCACGACGCGTCGGCCGCCGCGTGCGGGCAGTTGGTGTCGTTGCGCTTGACGAAGTCGATCATCTCGGCCTCGCCCTCGGGCGTCTCGTAGATCGCGCACTCGGGATACTTGCCGGCCGAGGTGTACGCGAAGTTCTTGGCCGGATCGACCCCCTTGGCGCAGTCGGCCCACACCGCGGCCTGCTCCAGCGTGAGGCCGCCCAGCAGCGTGCGCACCTGCGCCTCGGCGTTGCTGCCGGCGATGAGCCGATCCGCCAGCGCGCCGACGGTGTGGTGGCCGTCCGGGCCCCAGGCAGACGCAGCGGTCGTGAACAGCGCGATGGCGAACGCCAACAGGGCGCGAAAGGTGCGACGGGACATCGGCAGCTCCTGGACGATTGGACTCCGGATCCTGGAACGAACTCGCCCCGGAGGAACGCCAGGGTGCCATGGATCCGTGTCAGCCCCGTGGCCATCGCGGCCGGTTTCGCGGGCTTTGTACGGCGCATCGGCGCGACGCCTCGCGACGCCTCGCGCGGGCTTCGACGGGACGCGTCAAAGAATCATCGGCGTGCAGCGATGCAGGTCGGCCGGCGGCGCGCAGGTCACCGCGTGGAAACGTTGCAGCACGCTCGGCGCCATGCGGGACGCTTCCGGCGACAGGTAGAACGCGTAGTCGCCGATCGCAGGGTGCGACAGGAACACCTCGGCCGCCGGCGGCTCGCCGGCCTTGCCGTAGGCGTCCTCGAGCGCCAGCACGACATCCGCAGCCTCCGATTCCCGGGAGCCGCGGCGCCTGACGTGGATGCAATGCCAATCCATCGGTTGCTCCCAGGAGACCGTGTCGCGAGCGCGTGGCAATCGATGGGCCTGCGGTCGCGGCGGCAACTGCGACAATGCCGCGGCGCCCCGGTGGTGAAATTGGTCAGACACTCGGGACTTAAAATCCCGCGCCTTCACGGGCATGCCGGTTCGATTCCGGCCCGGGGCACCACTGCAGAAAGACAGGCTCGGACAACTGGTATTGCTTCGCAGGGTGGCAAGCGGATCAGGCGTTCGCGAGCATCCGTCCGACGACGACCTCGTAGGCGGCCATGCCGGTCGATGCGAACAGCGCCAGCGTGACCGCCAACCACGGGCCGTCTTCGTGCAGCGATACCTCGTGCAGCCACTCGCCCGAACCCCATCGGCGCGGCGACGCTGTGCCGACGAACGAGAACGCGTCATCGCGTCGTCCCGACATCAAGTCGCGCATGGGTTGCGTGTCGAAGCCGTCCAGGCCGCGCTCGCCCACTGCCAGCGCGTAGGCCCACTTGGCGATGGACCAGGCGTAGGCCTTCGGATCGATCAGCGGCGCGGTCGCGGCGATCGCATGGCGTCTCGGGGTGCCGAGGTTCAGCGTGCAGTCGATGAAGTCGATGCGGGGCGGAATCCCTGTGCCAGAGAAGCCCTCGAGCAGTCCTGCGCGCCCGAACACGGGCAGCGCGAAGCCGCGCGGAAAGATGTCGGCCGTGAGCGTCGATGGCGCGTCTTCGCCGGCCAGCAAGACCGCTGGCAAGCGGCTCGGCCCCTGGCCGCGAGCGCGGCGCCGCTTCAACGCGAGCAGCGTCTTGGGCACCAGGAACTCCCGGTCCAGCGTCGTCTGCTCCGGCTGCCCGGTGAGGCGGCGGCAAGGTTCGCAGACGGCGTCGCGCAGCGTCAGCCGGCCGCCCAGCACGCGGGGGATCAGGTGTTCCTCGGTCAGCGGCACGCCACTGGCCAGGCAATACAGGCAGCGGCCGAGCGGCGCGTGGTTGACGCGGCGCATCGTCGTCGACGGGCGCGCGACCCGCGTCACGCGCGCGGGCGGGGCGGCCACGCTCAGCAGGCCATGTCCTGCACGTCGACGCGCAGGCCCAGCCAGCGCTGCGCGAACGCGGCCAGCACCTGCGGCGAGCCGCTGCTCCAGGCGCGTGGCGACGGCTCGAAGGGGACGACGGCATCGGCCTCGCCGCGCTCGACGAACTCGGCCGCGAAGCGGGCGGTCTGGCGGGCGACTGCGTCGGCGGTGTCGACCAGTCGCACGCCGGGCAGCGCACGCTCGAACAGGTCGCGCGCGAACACGTAGTGCGTGCAGCCGAGTACGGCGACGTCGACGCCGGCATCGCGCAGCGGCGCGCAATAGCGTTCGACCAGCACGTCCAGCCCGCTGCCGCGCGCGTCGGCGGCCTCGATGGCGTCGGCCAGGCCCGGGCAGGGCTGCAGCACCAGCGTCGCGCCGTCGGCGTGGGCCTCGGCCAGGCGGCGGAACTTCTCGCTGGCGAGCGTGCGCGTGGTGGCCAGAACGCCGACGCGGCGCACGGCGCTCAGCGCCACGGCGGGCTTCACGCCGGGCTCGACGCCCACCAGCGGCAACTCGGGCGACGCGGCACGCAGCCGCGCCACGGCCGCGGCGGTGGCGGTGTTGCAGGCGACGACGATCATCTGCGCGCCTTGCGCGCACAGGAAACGCGCGATGCGCTCGGAGCGGTCGCACAGGAATTCCTCGCTGCGATCGCCGTAGGGTGCGTAGCCGGTGTCGGCGGCGTACAGCAGCTCGGCGTGCGGCAGGCGCGCGCGGATCGCCTGCATCACCGACAGCCCGCCGACGCCGGAATCGAAGATGCCGATGCGCGCGGGACGCGGCTCGGCGTGCGGCGAAACGGGTGCAGGATGGGCTTGGCGCGACATGGTCGTCAAGTCTATTGGAATCCTGAAGTCCTTCATCTAGAATAGAACGATCGTTCGTTTTATTATTTGGGTCGAGCGACGCGCCGGCAGACCTCTAGAATCCAACCCGGTTTACGTTAACGTCAATTGCTTGAGGAGTCCTGCGTCATGAAGGTTCTGGTGCCCGTGAAACGCGTCGTCGACTACAACGTGAAGGTGCGCGTGAAGTCGGACGGCACCGGCGTCGACATCGCCAACGTCAAGATGAGCATGAACCCCTTCGACGAGATCGCCGTCGAGGAAGCCGTGCGGCTGAAGGAAAAGGGCGTGGTCACCGAGATCGTCGCCGTGTCCTGCGGCGTCACGCAGTGCCAGGAAACGCTGCGCACGGCCATGGCCATCGGCGCCGACCGCGCGATCCTGGTCGAGACCGATGTGGAACTGCAGCCGCTGGCCGTGGCCAAGCTGCTCAAGGCGCTGGTCGACAAGGAGCAGCCGGGCCTGGTGATCCTGGGCAAGCAGGCCATCGACGACGACTGCAACCAGACCGGCCAGATGCTGGCTGCGCTGGCCGACCTGCCGCAAGCCACGTTCGCCTCCAAGGTCGAACTCAGCGCCGACTCGGTGACGGTGTCGCGCGAGGTCGACGGCGGCTCCGAGACGCTCAAGCTGACGCTGCCGGCCATCGTCACCACCGACCTGCGCCTGAACGAGCCGCGCTACGTCACGCTGCCCAACATCATGAAGGCCAAGAAGAAGCCGCTCGACGTCATCAAGCCGGACGCGTTGGGGGTGGACGTGGCGCCGCGCATCAAGACGCTCAAGGTCAGCGAGCCG
>Ga0302279_10001958_pt1 | contig 28233 bp, 26 predicted proteins | sample III_Bog_N3_3_FD_194541 | JGI IMG/M metagenome (GOLD analysis project Ga0302279, IMG submission 194541) | Peat permafrost microbial communities from Stordalen Mire near Abisko, Sweden - III_Bog_N3_3 | ecosystem: Environmental > Terrestrial > Soil > Wetlands > Peat | place: Sweden: Abisko... | reverse complement strand
AAGCAGACCCACGACACCGCCCGCCTCTACGGGCTCACCGACCGGGGCACGCTCGAGGTGGGGGCACTCGCCGACATCAACGTCATCGACTACGACAATCTGCAGCTCACCAATCCGCGGGTGGCCGACGACCTGCCGGCGGGCGGGAAGCGCCTGCTCCAGGGTGCGGTCGGCTACGTGGAGACCATCAAGTCGGGGATCACCACCTTCGAGGGCGGGGTCGAGACCGGCGCCCGCCCCGGGACGCTGGTCCGGGGGGCCCGCTGAGCGGGTGGCCGGTCGGTGCGTCCGGCGGTCGGTGCGCCCGACAGCGGTAGCCGGGCGCGGTCAGTCGACGGGGCCGGCCGGGAGCCGCCCGTCGCTCGATGACTCCGGCCCCGTGGCCGATGCTGCCTCCGCCGCCAGCTCCTCGGCGTGTTCCGTCTTCATCTGGCGGAACACCCGGTGCTCGGCCACGAACGCCAGGAACGGTACGAATCCGGCGGCCACCACGGCCAGGATCCGGCCGAGACGCCACCGGGCACGACGGGCCAGATCCGCCGCGCACACCAGGTAGAGCAGGTAGAGGTAGCCGTGGAGGGTACCGACGATCTCCACGGCGACCTTCTTGTGGGCCAGGAACTGCAGCGGCATGCCCACGAAGACCAGCAGGATGAGCCCGACACCGACGATGAAGGCCATGACCCGGTAGCGCACCAGCGCCCCCGTCACGTCCCACCGGACCAGTGCGGCCCAGCTCGGTCGGCCGAACTCCTCGTCCACCACCGGCTGTGCTCCCGTCGCGTCGGTCACCATGACCCGCTCACGCCGTGCCCGTGCCGGTGGAGGTGGCGGGCTCGGCACCGTCCTCCTCCGCCAGTTCGGCCAGGTAGCGGTTGTACGCGGCCAGGCGGGCGGCCTCTTCCGGGGTCTGGGCGGTGAAGCGCTCCCCCCGTCCGCCCCGCTGTGCGTCGATCGGAGCTGCGGCGGCGATGGCGATGTTCTTCTTCCGACCGCCGCTGAGCGCCCATCCCGGTGGGAGCGCGCCGTCGGTCCCGGCCGGGTTCGCCGTGGCGTACGGACCGGTGTCGCCCGATCGCACCTCGGACCGGCCAGTTCCCTCGGCGTCGCCCGTCCGTGGGCCACCCCGGCGCCCGGGGACCCGGGCCGCCTGGTCGTGGATGAGCTGCCACCAGGTGTAGATGGCGTAGAAGCCGAAGGCCGGCCACAGGAAGACATAGGCCCAGCTGAGGGTGTTGCCGCCCTGCGCCCGGTTGAGCTGCCACCAGGTCAGCCAGGAGAAGGCGGGCAGGAGGATGATGAGGGTCGCGTGCATCCCGAGACACCGGGGGGAGAGGTAGCGGCGCACCCGTCCATCGTACCGGCCACCCCGCCGTCGGCCCATTCGCGGCACCCCGGCCATCCACCCCTGCAACGTGTCGACTGTTTAGCCTCTGCACAGGCCCGGCCCTGAGTGACCGGCGGACCGGCACGGCGTGGCAGCGCCGGACGAAAGGACACCTCCATGAACGAACGCCTGCGGATAGGAATCGCCGAAGCGGTCGGCACCATGATCCTCATCATCGGCGGCCCCGGCACGGCCATCCTGGCCACCGGACACTTCACCGGAAAGCTGTCGTCGGTCGGCATCCTGGGTGTCGCCCTGGCATTCGGCCTGAGTCTCCTGGTGGCGGCCTACGCCATCGGTTCCATCTCGGGCTGCCACATCAATCCGGCGGTCACCATCGGCCTGTGGGTGATCGGCAAGACCAAGTCCAAGGAGCTCCCCTTCTACATCGTCGGCCAGGTGGTCGGCGGCATCCTGGGCGCCACGGTCATCTACATCATCGCCAGCTCGAACCGTGTGGCCTCCGCCACGGCGACCAACCTCGGGACCTTCAGCGCCAAGACCAGCGGGTTCGCCTCGAACGGCTACGGCATCCACTCGCCCGGTGGGTTCCCGCTGGCCGCGGTCATCCTGGCCGAGATCTTCTTCACCGGCGTGTTCGTGTTCATCATCGCCTCCACCAGCCGCAAGTCGATGCCGGTCGGCCAGACCGGACTGACCGTCGGACTGGCCCTGACGGTCATCCACCTGATCTCCATCCCGATCGACAACACCTCGGTCAACCCGGCCCGCAGCCTCGCCACCGCCATCTTCCAGGGCAGCTGGGCACTCAATCAGCTCTGGGTGTTCATCGTCTTCCCCATCGTCGGAGGCATCCTGGGTGCCGCCGTGTGGCGGTACCTGCGGCCGGAGTCCGACGAGGAGACCGAGGAGGAGTCCGAGGCCGTCGCCCCGGCCCCGTACGGGAAGCGCGAGCTCGCCGAAGGCGAGTAGCCCCGACGGCGGGTGATCCGAACCCGTCGTCACAGCTCGCCCCTACGGTGAGACCATGACCTCCGTGCCCGAGCCTGCCACCCTCTTCCAGCCCGACGTGGAGGTGCGCGTCTCCAAGCGGCGGAAGAAGACCGCCGGCGCCCACTGGGAGGGGGACCGGATCGTGGTCGTCGTCCCGACCCACCTGCGGGGGGCCGAGCGCGACGACATGGTGGACCACCTGACCCGTCGCCTGACCCGTCACCGACCCCATCTCCACTCGTCCGACGACGAACTGGCCGAGCGGGCCCGGGCCCTGGGTCGCACCTACCTGGACGGTGTCGAGCCGGCCTCCATCCGCTGGGCCACCAACCAGACCAAGCGATGGGGCTCGTGCACCATGGCCACCCGCGAGATCCGGATCTCGTCCCGCCTGCGGGTGGCACCACCCTGGGTCCTGGACGCGGTCATCGTCCACGAACTGGCCCACCTGCTGGAACCCAACCACTCCCCCCGCTTCCGGGCCCTCGAGTCCCGCTACCCGCGCCGGCACGACGCCGACGTGTTCCTCGAGGGATTCGCCCTCGGACTCCACCTGGACCCGGCACCCCTGGCCGGACCAGGCAGTGGGGACAGTGTCGACGGGGCCGGACGGAACCACGACTCCCGGGACCACGACTCCCGGGACCACGGCTCCCTGGACCACGACACCCCGGACGACGTCGCCGTCTAGCCCCCTGACGCGCCCGCAGGCGCCACCGGGAGTCACCTCCGCACCCGGGATGCTCCGAACGCGACTACAACAGGACCGTGGCCTTTCTGCTCGCGGCGCTCGCCGCCTTCACCAACGCCGTCACCTCGGTCCTCCAGCGGATCGGCGTCGAATCGGCCCCCGAGTCGTCAGCCCTGCGTCTGAGCCTCATCGCCCACGCCCTCAAGCGGGGGGTGTGGTTGGCCGGGTTCGCGCTCATGCTGGTGCAGTTCGGCCTGCAGGCGACCGCGCTGAAGCACGGGCAGCTCAGCGTGGTCCAGCCCGTGCTCACGACCGAGCTGCTCTTCCTGCTCCTCATCCTGGCGGTCTGGTTCCGTTACCGGCTGGGGGCACGGGAGTGGCTGGGCGCACTCACCGTGGTGGCCGGTCTGGGTGGATTCTTCCTGGCCGCCCGTCCCCACGGGGGACAGGTGCTGCCCTCGACCTCCGAGTGGGTGTTGGCCTCGGCCGTGTTGATCTCGGCCATCGCCATCTGCATCCTGGCGGCCCTCCGTGGACCGCGGTGGTGGCGGGCCGCCGCCTTCGGGGCGGCCACCGGCGTGACCGCCGCCTTCGGCGCCGCCCTGACCAAGGCCATCACCGGGTACGTGTCCGAGGGCTGGGGACACGTCTTCACCCACTTCGAGCCCTACATGCTCGCGGTCACCGGACTCGGTACCGTCTTCCTCCTCCAGAACGCACTCCACGCCGGCCCGATCACCGCGTCACGCACCACCCTCGTGACCATCAACCCGCTGGTGAGCATCGTGCTCGGCGTCACCCTGTTCGGTGACGTCCTGCGGGGCGGTGCGCTGTGGATCACCCTCGAGGTGCTGGCGCTCGCCGTGCTGGTGCTCGGAGTGGTGGTCCTGACCAGGTCCCCTCTGGTGGCGGGTGCCGACGACGACGGCACCGAGGGAGAGATGTTGGGCGGCGCACGCGAGCGCGGGGCGATGATCCCGCCGATCGAGGCCATGCCCTGATCCGGTCGTCGGGGTCGGTGGCGACAGGTTCCGATGGCGACTGGGGCCCGTGTCCAGCTCAGGCGGTCAGGCCCGGTCTCCAGGCGATGTCAGGCGGACAGGGCGCGCGTGCGCCCGTGGGCCGCAGGGCGCAGTCCCGAGGCGCCGGGCCAGCGGTCGGCCCGTCCCTCGTCGAGCAGGCGGCCGATCCCCAGCGTGTCGTCGCCCAGCTCGTGGCGCATGGCGCCGAGCAGTGCCGCGGTCACCCGGGCGTCACCCAGCGCGCTGTGGTGGTCGGTCCAGGTGAGCTCGTAGCGGTCGCAGCAGTCGACCAGGCGCGCCTTGCCCGGAAGGTCGAGGTGGGCCTGGGCGACCCGCAGGGTGTCGAGCGTGGTCACGCCCACGGGCTCGACCCCGTCGCCCAGACGTCGACACTCGGCCAACAGGAACGCCAGGTCGAACCGGTCCACGTTGTGGCCGACCACCACCCGGCCCGACAGGAGGCCGGCCACGTAGGGATGGGCCTCGGCGAAGGTCGGTGCGCCGACGAGCATGTCCGCCGTGATCCCGTGGACGTGGGTCGGCCCGGGGTCACGCTCGGGGTCGATCAGGGTGCAGAACGCCTCCTGTTCCACCCCGTCACCGTCCAGCACCACCACCGCCACCTCGACGATCCGCTCCGCGTGGGGGGAGAACCCGGTGGTCTCCAGGTCCACCACGGCGAACCCCGGCCGACGGTCGGCGATGTGCGGCATGGCCCCACCGTAGGCCGTGGATGTGTCGCGGTGCCGTAACGTGACCGTCGATGCCGCGGTGGCGGGTGCCACCGGGACCAGGGGAGGGAACATGGAGCGCTGGCTGTTGCACCACGACCTGCGGGCGCCCGACTTCGCCACGCCCCGGGCCCGGCTCTACGCCGAGGCGCTGGACATGACGGCCTGGGCCGAGGCCCGGGGATGTCCCCGTGTGGTCCTGTCCGAGCACCACGGCGTGGACGACGGGTACCTCCCCTCCCCGTTCGTGTTCGGCGCGGCCGTGGCCGCCCGCACCTCACGGATCCGCATCATGGTGTCGGCCCTGGTGCTGACCCTGCACGACCCGATCGCCACCGCCGAGGACGTCGCGGTGCTGGACACCGTCTCGGGGGGCCGGGTCGAGCTCACCGTGGTGCCCGGCTACGTGGCCGACGAGTTCGCCATGTTCGGCATCGGGTTCGCCACCCGGGGCGCCGAGTTCGAGGAGAAGCTGACCGCATTCGCCACTGCGCTGACCGGGGCGCCCACCACCTATCGGGGACGCACCGTGACGGTGACGCCGCCCCCGGTGCAGCGACCCCGACCGTTCCTCATCGTGGGGGGCGGTGCCCCGAAGCGCGCCGCCCGGTTGGGAGACGCGTACCTTCCGGCCGTGCCCGACGAGGCACTGGCCGAGGCCTACGTCGACGAGTGCCGACGACTCGGCAAGGGCGACGGGATCCTGTTGTGGCCGACCGGGCCGATGTGGGTCTTCGTGACCGACGACCCGGACCGGAGCTGGGCCGAGCTCGGTCCCCACGTGCTCCACGAGGCCAACGGCTACGGACGGTGGGCGTCCGCGGTGCCCGGCTCGAGCCCGTTCGTACCCGCCGCGTCGGTCGACGAACTGCGCCGTTCCGGCCGCTTCGCGGTGGTCACACCGGACGAGTGCGTGACCCTCGCCCGGGCACTCGACTGGCGCAGTGCACTGCAGTTGAAGCCCCTGGTGGGTGGCCTCGACCCTGATCTCGGTTGGCGGTCGCTCGAGCTGTTCGTGGACCGGGTCCTCCCCGCCCTGGTCGAGCCCCCGACGCCGGTCTGACGTCGGGGGCTCCGCCGGACGTCATGCGTTGGCGCCGACCAGTTCCTTGAGCTCCTGGGCCACGTCGGCCTCGTGCTTCTTCTCGTCCTCGCGGGCCTTGGCCGGGCTCCACCGGCCACGGTTGAGCCAGATGGTCGGGATGAACAGCACCATGCCGCCCATGCACACCCAGAACCAGTCCTGCCACTGCTTGGGTGACTGGGCCACACCGGCGAGCAGGCTGGTCAGCTGGTTCTGGTGGGCCGCCAGGTAGCCGAGCTGCGCTTCGTAGGGGACGACCAGGGTCTTCAGCTTGGTCAGGTTGGCCACGACCTTGGCGAACACCACCGGCCCGACGGCCTTGGTCAGGGCGGCCAGGTTGGCCGCGGTGGGATTGGAGTTGGCCGCGGCCACGATCGGCGCGTTGGCCGGCTCCTGGAGCACCTTGAGCCAACTGGCGTTGGCCGTGGCGAACGCCACCGACGCCGGGTGGTCGATCTGGAACTGCTGGGCGTTGAACGGCTGGCCGTTGACGGTCGCCTGCGAGTACTGGAGGTTGTCGACCACCGGGTTGACCGAGGTGACGACCACCGGCAGGAAGATGAACGACAGCGCCACGGTGAGTCGCAGGATCCAGCCCCACAGGGCCAGGCCCGTGCCGACCAGGGCCGGGTTCTTCGCCTCCACCATCTCGGTGTAGCCGGCCATCCACGGAGCGAACGTCAGCGAGATGAAGACGGCAAGGAGCACCTCGATGAAGATGATCTGGTGGAAACTCGAATAGGGGTGGTGGGCCCGCTGGATGAAGAAGAACAGCATCACGATCGACCCGATGGCACCGGCCAGCATCAGGGGCTTGCGCACCTTGAGCCGGTCCGAGAGCACACCGAAGACGATGAGGGCCACGATGTCGGCGCTCCAGAACCAGGTGTTGAGGTCGTTGGCCTGGGGCGTCGTCAGGTTGAGCCCGTCCGGGTTCTTGAACACCGTGGCCCAGTAGATGGTGAAGAAGGCGGAGGCGGCGTAGTAGAGCAGCAGGAACACCGAGATGCCGATGGCCGAGCCGACCAGGTCCCACTTGAGGATCTGGCGCCACGGGTGGGCGGTGGCGGCCAGCACCTCGTCGGTGGAGAGGCCGCGCGCCTTGGCCTCGACCAGTGCCCGGTCCTGCTCGCTGACCATGAGCTCGCCGCGCAGTCGCGAGGAGAGGTCCTTCAGCAGGAACAGCGACAGGACGAACACCACCAGCGCCGAGACACCCGAGATGACGAACTGGCTCTTCCACCCGTTGATCGGGTCGTTGTGCAGGAAATGGGTGAGCGTGTGGGCCGCCACGATCGAGGTGATCAGGCTGCCGGCCACCGGACCGACCGTCCAGAACCCCATGGCCGACGCACGGCCGAGCTGGGGGCTGAAGTCCCGGACCAGCGCGGGAGTGGCCACCAGGATGGCACCCTCGACGAGACCGAGCACGCAGATGACCGTGGCGAACTGCCACTCGGTCGAGCAGAACTTGACGCCGATCACCAGGATGCCGATCAGCAGCAACCCGTAGATGACGACGTTGGACCGGCCCAGTTTGTCGGTCTTGGACGCCGGCAACGAGGCGAAGGCGCCGATGGCGTTGGAGATCACCACGATCCACACGTAGAACGAGAACGACATGTGGTACGAGACCAGGATGTTGGGGGTGACACCGGTCTGTGTGTAGTACGTGTAATAGAGGACGATGGTGGCGAGGACCGCGAGGGCCAGATAGGCGGTGCGCTTGCCGTTGCCCGGATAGTCGTCGATCTCGTGGACGAAGAGGAACTTGAAGAGCCCCCCACGTCCCGTCGCCCCGCTGGGCGTGCTCGGCGCGGTCGCCGTGTCTACTGCCATGTCGATCCCCCTGGGTCCCGTGCTGCCCTCCCCGGGCGCAGGAACGACCGTAGCGCAGGCACAGTGCCCGGTACCGCATCGGGGCGTGGCACGCCAGCCGTCGCGCGAGGGTCGCCGGACCGCCCGGCGGGCGGTCCGGCGGTCGGTCGACCTAGTTGTCGAGCACCTGGGCGGCGATCAGTTCCTCGAGCACCCGTGGTTCCCACCAGGACATCTGGAGCTGCTTGGCCCGACGGAAGTAGAGCTGGATGTCGAACTCGACCGTGAAGCCGATGCCACCGAAGATCTGCTGGGCGGTGGCGGTCACGTCGCGGAACGTCTGGCAGGCGTACAGCTTGGCCATGGGGGCCAGCTTGGTCACCGGACGACCTTCCGCCCGGGCCCATGCGGCCTCGTGCACCAGGACCTGGGCACCGTCGACCGTGGTGGCGCCGTCGGCCAGGTAGTGGGCGAGCGCCTGGAAGGCCCCGAGCGGCTTGTCGAACTGATGGCGGTCCTTGGCGTACTGCACGGTGATCTCGAGCGCGTACTGGGCGCCGCCCACAGCCTGGGCCGCAGCGAGGATGATGGCCTCGTGCATGACGGCACTCCAGGTGATCCACCCGGTGCCGGCGGCGCCGACCCGATCATCGGCGGTGACCCGCACGTGGTCGAACTCCACCTTGTACTGGGCGTCGGAGCCGATGGTCATCTGCTGGGTCAGGGTGACGCCCTCGCCGGCCGGGTCGACGAGGAAGAGGTCGATGTCCTCGGCACCGTCACCGGTGCGGACCAGTACCAGCAGTCGGCTGGCCGACGACGCGAAGGCCACGTGCCGCTTGGTCCCGGTGATGGTCCACCCGTCACCGTCGGGCACGGCACGGACCTGCACCCCCTTCGGGCCCGAGCTGTTCTCGGGCTCCAACCAGGCCGGAGTCAGGATGGCCTCGCCCGAGACGATGCCGGGAAGCCATGCCTGCTTCTGGTCGGCGCTACCGGACCGGGCCAATGCCCCGCCCGACAGGATCGAGCTCACGAAGTGGGGCGAGGGAGCGACGGCGCGACCGAACTCCTCGTAGACGACCACGCTCTCCAAGGTGGTCATGGCCGAGCCGCCGTACTCCTCGGGCAGCTGCAACCCGATCAGGTCGAGGGCGGCGAGCTGCTTCCACAGTTCGGGCGAGTAGCCGGTGGGGTCGTCCTCGAGCTCGCGCACCACGCTCAGTGGGCTGGTGGTGGCGACGACGCCGCGCACCGTCTCACGGAGCATCTCCTGCTCGGGGCTGAAGGTCAGGTCCAACATGTCGTGCTCTCCTCTTGTGGTGCGATCTGTGGTCGTGCGTCAGGTGATGGATCGAATTGCGGAACATCGGTGGGGTCGGTCCCCACCGGGAGCGGGTTGCCGTTCAGGGCGTCCAGCGGTCCCCCGACCGCGACCAGGGGTTGTCGTCGTCGGACGTCGGCAGGGCCACCCGGGCCGTGCAGCTGGTCTTGGTGTCGCCGTCGACCGACACCGTGATCTCGAGGGCGGCCCAGCCGCATCCCGTGGCGTCGATACCGGTCTCGGTGACCGTCCCGTGGAACACCATCGTGTCCCCCGGAAAGATGGATCCCTTCATCCGGAACGTCACCCGCTGCAGACGCCCGAACGGTCCGGTCCAGTCGGTGATGTAGCGCTCGAACCACGACGCCAGGTTGGGGGTGTTGAGGAAGATGTCCCGGGTCCCGTTGCGGTTGACGGCGAAGTCCTTGTCGTGGTGCATGGGACGCCAGTCGCGTGCCGCCAGCGCTCCGAGGACGATGGTGGTGGCGGTCACCGGGTAGGAGAGCTCGGGCAGTACCTGCCCGGCCTCCACGGAGCCGTGGATCAGGGTCGGCGTGGTCACGAGGCCTCCTCGGCGACGGCCCGGCGGTAGCCGAACCCGGTGTAGCTCTCCACGGCCACGAGATCGCCGCGCTGGTTGTGGTACTCGACGTCGATGACCCAGAACCGGCCCGTGCCCAGCTTGGTGGTCTTCTCGTCGCTCACCGACTTGAGGATCTGTCGGGTACGCAGGAGGTCGCCGGGGCGCACCGGCTCGTGGAAGACGATCGTGTTGTCGCTCATGACCGCCTCGGGCAGACCGAGGCCCTCCTTCAGGTCGAAGTGGATCTGCAGGGGCAGGCCGGGCGTCGAGCGGTCCGGCGCCCAGTGGTGGGGCCGGAACCACACCGACACCATGGTGGGTGGGGCGATCGGACCGCCGGTCAGCTCCTCGGCGACCTCGGGGTCCCAGAACAGGGGGTTGCCGTTCTCGACCGAGGAGCAGGTGGTCCAGATGTAGCCCTGCTCGACGGGGAACTCCCCCTCCTCTTCGTAGAGGCTGACCCCGAGGAGGCCCTCGATGTCGTCGATCCCGATGGCACTCATGCCACCACTCCTTTCGTCGCCAGCTCGGCGATTCGTTCGGCCGACACTCCGGCCGCCTGCAACAGGTCTGTGGTGTCCGACCGAGACGGGTCACCGGCATCCACCGGTGCACCGACGCCGGGCATCCCGGCCAGGATCGGGCCCACCTGGCGGAACCGGGCCGGCGCCCCGTCCCGGCGTGCGGCCTCCGGCGACGTGGCGTCGATGAAGGCACCGCGGGCGCGGAACTGGTCGTCGGCCGCGACCTCGGCCGCGGACAGCACGGGACTCACGCAGGTGTCCGCCGCCGCCAGTGCCTCGACCCAGGCGTCACGGTCCCGGGTGGCGAACGCTCCGGCCAGGGCGGCACGGATCTCGTCCTGGGCCTCGTCGTCGTACTGGCGCGCCGTCAGTGTCGCACAGCCGAGGAGTCGACACAGGTTGGCGAAGAACTTCGCCTCGATGGCGCCGACGGCCACCCACCGCCCGTCGGCGCACCGGTAGGTGTCGTAGCAGGCGTACCGGCCGCTGATGACGTCGTGACCGAAACCGACGGTCGCTCCGGTGGCCAGGTACTCGTCGACGGGCAGCGACTCCAGCCACAGCACACCGTCGGCGATGGACACGTCGAGGTGCACGCCGGGGCCGTCGGCGCCGCGCCCGACGAGCGCGGCCAGCACCGACAGTGCCGCGTGCATCCCACCGCCGGCCGCATCGGCGATGGTCGCTCCCGAGACCGGGGGACCGCCGTCCGCCGCCGGTTCGGTGGCACCCAGGTACCCGCCCACCGCCAGGTAGTTGATGTCGTGACCGGCCCAGGTGGAGCGGGGTCCGAACTGTCCGTACCCCGTGGTCGAGCACAGGATGATCCGGGGATTGACCTCGTGGAGGGCGTCGAAGCCGATGCCGAGGCGATCCACCACCCCGGGCCGGAAGCTCTCCACCACCACGTCGGCCCCGCGGGCCATGGCGAGGAAGGCCTCGCGGCCGCCGGGATCCTTCAGGTCGATCGCCACGTGACGGAGGTGACGCGCCCCGCTGTACAGGTAGTAGGGCGTCCGCAGGGTGTCGACGCCGCTCCCGGGCACGGGACCCACCTTGACGACCGTCGCCCCGTAGTCGGCCAACACCCGGGTGCAGCGGGCGGCGGGCCCGAAGGTGGCCAGGTCGAGCACGACCACCCCGGCGAGCGGGCCCCCGCGGCCCGCGTCGCGACCGCGTTCCTCCGCCGGAACGTCGGGCGCGGCGGCAGAGGAGGCGGACGGGGTGGTCACGGGCTTCGGGTGGCTCAGAAGTTCTTCGGCAGTCCGAGCTTGCGACGGGCGAGGATGTTCTTCTGGATCTCCGAGGAACCGCCTCCGATGGTGTCGATCACCGTGTACCGGTAGGTCGACTCCGACCGACCCGCCATGGGGGCCTCCTCGGTGTGGACCCGCAACTGGCCACCGGGGCCGGCCAGGTCCATCGATGCATTGGCCAGGCGACGCGAGAACTCGGTGGTGAACAACTTGTACTCCGACGCCTCCGACGTCGGGGGCGACCCGCCGGCGTTGGCGGCGGCTACGAACTTGAGCCCCAGCACCCGGGCCACCTCGGCCTCGGTGTGCAGGTGGGCGATCTGGGCGCGGACCTGGGAGTCGTCCTTGAGTGGCTCGCCGTCGCGGGTGGCGTCCTTCACGTATTCGGTCAACAGATCGAGTCGCTGGGCTGTCGGCGAGTAGGTGAACAGGGTGAACCGCTCCAGGTCGAGCGCCTCGGAGATGTACTGGAATCCCCGGTTGAGTTCACCGACCACATAGTCGTCGGGCACGAAGACCTCGTCGAGGTAGACCTCGTTGGTCCGCTCGTCGCCCATGGTCCAGATCGCCTTGACCGTGATGTTCGGGTGGTTCATCGGCACCAGGAACAGGGTGATCCCACTGTGCTTGGGGGCGTCGGGGCTGGTGCGGGCGCCCACCCAGTACCAGTCGGCGAAGTGCGCCGACGTGGTCCACGTCTTCTGTCCGTTGAGCATCCATCCGCCCTCGACCTTGGTGGCCTTGAGCTGCATGGAGGCGGCATCCGAGCCGGCGTTGGGCTCCGAGTACCCGACCGCGAACTCCACCTCGTTGGCCAGGATCTTCGGGAGGAATTCGGCCTTCAGCTTCTCGCTGCCGTGGCTGATGATCGTCTTGCCGATGATCCCGACGCCCTTGCCGATCTGGGGACCGCCCCGGGCGGCCAGCGCCTCGTTGAGCAGGTACTCGTAGACGCCGTCCCCGTCCTTGCCGCCGTACTCCTCGGGCCAGGTGATGCCCAGCCACCCCTTCTCCCCCAGCTTGGCCATGAAGGCGCGCCGCTTCGGGGTGTCCACGATCTGGGCCATGTTCTCCCGGGTGACGTCGAAGACCTCGGGGTCGTAGTTGTCGTCCAGGAACTGCTCGACCTCCTTGACAAATTCGAGCTGCTCGGGCGTGAACTCGAAGTCCATGGTCGTAGCCTCCATCCTCAACCGTGCGGCTGGTGCCGCTGTGGTTATCTGACTGACCGTCAGATACTGTGGACATCATAGGATGACCGATGGGAAGTTGCCACCGTCTCCGGTGGACCGGGCCACCGGGGCCTCATCTCCGACACCACGACGAAGGGACCAGCACCATCATGCAGCAGGCCAGATCCGACCGGGTACGGGCATGACCCGGGGCATCGTCAGCATCGCCGGGTACGTCCCCTACCGACGGCTGCAGCGGGCCGAGGTGGCCAAGGTGTTCGGGAGCGGTGGCGGCAAGGGCTCCCGGTCGGTCGCCTCCCATGACGAGGACACCACCACCATGGGCGTCGAGGCGGCCAGACTGGCCCTGCGCCCGGTGCCGACCGCCGCCCCCCGGGCGCTGTGGTTCGCCACCGCCACCCCGGCGTACCTCGACAAGACCAACGCCACCACCGTGCACGCCGCGCTCCGCCAGCCGGCCGACGTGGCGGCGTTCGACTTCGGAGGGGCACTGCGGTCCGGTCCCGGAGCGCTGCGCACCGCCCTCGACGGTGCCGGCACGGGCACCACGCTGGTGGTGACGGCCGACCTGCGTGACGGGTTGCCGACCTCGACCGACGAGTCGGCCGGCGGCGACGCCGGTGCCGCCGTGCTGGTCGGCGACGACGGGCCGGGCACACCGGTGATCGCCGAGTTCCTGGGCGGCGCCTCGGTGAGCGACGAGTTCCTCGACCGGTGGCGCACGGCCGGTGACCGACGTTCGCGGACCTGGGAGGAGCGCTTCGGCGAGACCCGGTACGTCCCCCTGGGCACGGACGCCTGGCAGGCGGGCCTCAAGTCCGCCGGTGTGGCCGCCGACGAGGTCGATGCCGTCGTGGTGACCGGCATGCACGGCCGGGCCGCCAAGGCCCTGGCCCGCAAGCTCGGCGTGCGGGACGGTGTCCTGGTCGACGACCTGACGACCACGGTCGGCCAGACCGGTACCACCCATGCCGCACTGGTCCTCGCGTCCATGCTCGAGACCGCCGAGCCCGGCCAGGTCGTGGCCGTGGTGTCGCTGGCCGACGGTGCCGACGTGCTCGTGTTCCGCACCACCGACGCCCTGGCCGACTGGGCGCCCGTCGACCCGGTGGCTGCCCAGGTGGCCGCAGGCAGTGACCTCCCCTACGGCAAGTTCCTGTCGTGGCGCGGGATGGTCACCCTCGAGCCGCCCCGTCGGCCGGAGCCCCAGCGGGTCTCCTCGTCGGCGGCCTGGCGCAACGAGGACTGGAAGTTCGGCTTCGTCGGCTCCAAGGACCGCTCCTCGGGTGCCGTGCACCTGCCACCGTCCCGGGTGTCGATGACCGGAGGAGCGGTCGACGACATGGAGCCGATCGACCGGGCGGACGCGGAGGCCACCATCGCCACCTACACGATCGACCGGCTGGCCTACTCGCCGAGCCCGCCCATCGTCTTCGCCGTCCTCGACTTCGACGGCGGCGGTCGGTTCCCGGTCGAGCTGACCGATGTGGACCCCGACACCGTCGACATCGGCGACCGGGTCACCATGACCTTCCGCAAGCTCTACACGGCCGACGGGATCCACGACTACTTCTGGAAGGCCCGACCGATCCGGACCTCGTCACCCGCCACCACCGACGGGTGACCCCGTCCATCGGCACCGACCGGCGACATCACCGCAACAACGCACGGAACAACGCACGCACAGACGCAGCACGGAGGTAGGGAGAGCAATGGCTTCGCACGGGATCAAGGACAGGGTGGCGATCGTCGGGATGGGATGCACCCGGTTCGCCGAGCACTGGGACAAGAGCCTCGACGACCTGATCGTCGATGCCGCCGAGGAGACGTTCGCCTCGGCCGGCGTGACCAAGGACGACGTCGACGCCTACTGGTTCGGCACCGCCCAGTCGGGCATGTCCGGCATCACCCTGGCCCGGCCCCTGCAACTCGAGGGCAAGCCGGTCACCCGGGTGGAGAACTACTGCACCACCGGGTCCGAGGCCCTGCGGGCGGCGGCCTACGCCGTGGCGTCGGGCGCCTACGACGTGGCCATGGCCCTCGGGGCCGAAAAGGTGAAGGACTCCGGCTACCAGGGTCTCAATGCCTTCCCCATCCCCAACGACGGCACGGCACGTACCCTGACCGCGGCAGCCATGTTCTCGATGGTGGCCCCCGCCTACGGCAAGAAGTACGGGGTCGGCGAGGACGAACTGACCGAGGTCCTCGCCCGCATCTCGTGGAAGAACCACCAGAACGGTGCCCGCAACCCGCGGGCCCAGTTCCGCAAGGAGGTCTCCACCGAGACCATCTGCGCCTCCCCCCGGGTGGCCGGGCGCCTGGGCGTCTTCGACTGTGCGGGCGTGGCCGACGGCGCCGCCGCCGCCATCGTCGTCCGGGCGGAGGACGCCCACAAGTACACGGACAAGCCGATCTACATCAAGGCGCTCTCGTTCGCGGCCGGCAGCGGGTCCGGGCTCATCGACCCCGACTACGACTACACGTGGTTCCCCGAGTGTGCGACGGCCGCACAGGACGCCTACGCCCAGGCGGGCATCACCGATCCCCGGCACGAGCTGGCGATGGCCGAGGTCCACGACTGCTTCACCCCCACCGAACTGGTGCTGATGGAAGACCTCGGCTTCGCGCCCCGTGGCACCGCATGGAAGGAGGTCCTGGCCGGCACCTTCGACCGCGATGGCGAACTCCCGATCAACCCCGACGGCGGCCTGAAGAGCTTCGGACACCCCGTCGGCGCATCCGGTCTGCGGATGTTCTTCGAGACCTGGCTGCAGCTGCGCGGTGAGGCCACGCCGGAGCGTCAGATCGACACCGACAAGAAGCTGGCCCTCACCCACAACCTCGGGGGCTACCCGGGGGAGATGGTGTCCTTCGTGTCGGTGGTCGGCACCGAGCTGGGCTGAGCCCACCCACCGGGAAGGACCGACAGCACCGGCCGGGCGGGAACGCCGGGCCGGCCAGCCGGAACAGCTAGGCGCCGGGGCGTCCGAACCGGACGACGAAGCCCGCCTTGCCGAGCGGGACCTTTTCGACGACGACCATGCCGGCCCGCTCGGCCAGATCGTCGTAGCCGTCCACCGGGTAGCCGTGGACGCCGACGCCCCGCATGCCGTAGCGGAGCCGCCGGAGGTCCGTCCGGAGCCCCGGCGACGGGAACGAACCGATGACCAGATCGGCGGCACGCCCCATGCGGCCGAGGAGGTCGACCGGGTCGCCCACGTAGTCGTAGACACCGAGGGCGATGGCCACGTCGTAGGCATCGGTCTCCACCAGGTCCTCCCACCCCCGCTGCTCGACCTCCACCAGGCCGGGGTAGGCCTCCGCCTGGACCTTGGCCAACGCCACCATGTTGTCGGCCGGATCGATCCCCACGACGTGGATGCCCTGCTCCGCCAGGGGGGCGAAGATGGGCCCGCTGCCACACCCGACGTCCAGCACCCGGGTGGCCGATGCCTTCTTGCTCATCTCCACGGCGATGCGCAGCCGGTCGAAGAGAGGTCCCCGTCCGAGGGCACGGGCGACCGGTTCGCTCGAATAGAACGACGAGAACCGCTTGGCCCGCTGATGGAAATAGGTCTGGAATTCACCGCTGGACATCGCCACACGCCTTACTGCCATATCGGCTGAGGATCCTCGAGAAGGTGCCGTCCACCCGACCGCGTCCCACCAGTTGCTTGGCGACGGCCAGCGACCGGATGGACCCCATGCCGGGAAGCGTGGCCCCAAAATCGTACGAATGGTAATACAGCACCGCGGTCTGATCGACTCGACCGACGGCCTCGGACACGACCGCGGCGGGAAGGAGCCGTTGGTAGCTGCCGCCCCCCATGGGGAAGCCGTGCATCGTCAGGACGGGGAGCTCCCGCACCGGGGACCCCTCGCCGAGGACATGGGTGTCCGAGACGTACTCGTAGCCGGCCTCGGCCACCGCCTCGCGATAGCGACGCAGGTCCATCGAGGCCGGACGGTCGAACCGGGGTGATCGGAAGCCCCGTACCGGAACCTGGAACCGGTCCTCGAGCTCGGTCCTCCCCCGGCGCAGCCAGTCGACCAGCTCCGTCGCCTCCTCGGGCAGCCGACCGTGGTCCGGTCCGTGGCTGGCGATCTCGTGCCCGTCAGAGGCGAGACCGGCGAGTTCTCCGGCCACCTGGCCCGCGTAGTTCCCGACCACGAAGAGGGTGACCCTGGCCCCACCGGCGGCGGCGAGGTGATCAGCGAGTCCGGCCAGCCCGCTGCGGGCGCCGTCGGGCCGGGGGAACGGCTCACCCAGCACCTCCATGCCGTCGTACCAGTCCTCGACGTCGACGGTCAGGCAGACGGTGCCGCTCATGCCGCACCCCGGACCGGGACCGCACCGGATCCCCCGAGCATCCCGTCGTAGAACGTGCGCAGTCGGTCGAGCACCAGTTCCTCCGAGAAGTTGGTGACCACCCGGTCGCGGCAGAGCGTTCCGAGTTCGACGCACCGGTCGGGATCGTCGATCAGTCCCGCGATGATGGCGCTCAGGGCGGCCTCGTCGCCACGGGGGGCCAGCAGTCCGAGGTCGGGGTCGATGACCTCGCGCACCCCACGGATGTCGTAGGCCGCGACCGGTCGCCCCATGGCCGCGGCCTCCATGGCCGCCCGGGGGATTCCCTCGCGGTAGGAGGGCAGGACCACCACGGACGCCGAGGCCAGATAGGGCCGCACGTCGGCGACCTCGCCGACGAAGGTGACCGTGCCCGATGCGGTGGCGGCGGCCACCTCCTCGTCGGACAGCGCGTCGCTCTGGTCGTGCTCGAACGGACCGACGTGCACGAAGTCGGCACCGCCGGACAGAGCGGCGGCCACCTCGAGGAAGTCGGTGCAGCCCTTCTCGCGGACCAGCCGGCTCACCATCATCACGATCGGCCGCGTCGACCGGCGCTCGGGCTCCACCGGGGCGAGGAAGCGGTCGAGGACGATGCCGTTGCCCACGTAGTGCACCTTCGCCGCCCGACAGATGTACACCTTCGGCAGGACGGTGGCGTCCTCCCGGCTCTGCACCAGTACGGCGGTGGCCCAGGTGCTGCACCACCGCTCGAAGCACCACCCGAGCACATTGGCCGCCCGTCCGTTGCCCCGGAAGTACAGGGCCCCATGGATCGTGTACACCGCCGGGCTGCCGGCGAGTCGGGCTGCCGGGAGCCCCAGGAACGATGCCTTGGGCGTGTGGGTCTGCACCACGTCGAACCGCTCCCGGCGCAGATAGCGCCACAGGCGCACCGCGGAGCGGAAGTCGGACAGGGCGAACTCCCGGCGGATGGGGATCACCTCGACGTCCACACCTTCGACCGGGTCGTCGTAGCGATCACCGGACACCACGGTCCAGTCGAACTCCGACAGCGAACGGAGCTGGTTGGCCAGGAGCACCCGTGCGGTCAGCGACGTGGTCACGATCCGACAGCCACGGCGGCGTGCAGGGTGGACTGCGTTCGCGTCGGTACCCGACTTCATGACCGTGCCCTCCCCCCTGTCGTCGACCCCGGTGCGAGCGGATCACCGGTGACAACAGGCGTTGTCACCGGAGCAGCAAATCGTACACAAGCTCCGTCGCTTCCACCACGGGCAGACCCCCGGTCAGTGTCCCGGCATCCACTGGTCCAGCCAGGCCTGCAGGGCCAGCACGGTCCACAGCTCGTAGTCGAGGTCGCGACGTCCTCGCAGGTGCAGGTCCCAGGCCCGTCGTATCGGCTCGGGGTCGAGCAGTCCCTGGCTGCGCAGCCGGTCCTCGGCCAACAGCTCCTCGGCCCAGGGACGGAGCGACCCCCGCAGCATGCGACCGATCGGGAACCCGAATCCCATCTTCGGCCGTTCGATCAGTTCGGCCGGCACATGACGGTAGAGCACCTGACGGAGGATCCACTTCGACGTCCCGTCGTGGAGCTTGGCCGACAGGGGCAGGCGCCACGCCAGGTCGAAGACGGCACGGTCGAGGAACGGCACCCGGGTCTCCAACGACGTGGCCATGGCGGCCCGGTCGAGCTTGGTGAGGATGTCGTCCGGCAGATAGGTCACCAGGTCCAGCCACAGCATCTGTTCGGTGATGCCGTCGAGCGCCGGCCACTGCGACGGTCGCGACGCCAGCGACGTGTTGGCGCCGGCACCGGTGACCATCGACTCGGCGTCGTCCCACAGGGACACCAGGGCCAGATACGCGTCCTCGGGGCCGGACGAGGCCAGGACCTTGGACACCTTCGCCACCTTGGAGGTGGCGTTGCGGACCTGCATCCGACCCGGTAGTACCTCGCTGGCCCGGGCCACTCCGTCGATCAGGGCCGGGGGGAGGGCACCGAGGGCCGATCCGAGGAATTTCCGGGCCGGATCGGGCAGCGGTGCCGCCCGCTGCCATACCCGGGGCAACCACGCATGGCGGTTGTAGCCGGCGAACAGCTCGTCGCCCCCGTCACCGGACAGTGCGACGGTCACCTCACCCCGGGCCAACTTGCTCACCAGGTGCATCGGGATGGCCGACACGTCACCGAACGGCTCGTCCCAGATCTGGGGGATCCGGGGGACGAGGTCGAGGGCGGTGCGGTCGTCCACCAGCAATGGGGTGTGTTCGGTGCCGAGGTGGGCCGCAACGGCGGCCGCATCCGCGGACTCGTCGAAGGCCCGGTCGGCGAACCCGATGGTGAAGGTCCGGACCTTGTGGGAGCTGTGCTGCTGCATCAGTGCCACCACCACGCTCGAGTCGATGCCTCCCGACAGGAATGCACCGACGGGCACGTCGGCCACCATGCGCGCCGCCACCGAGGCGGACAGCACGTCCTCCAGCTGGTCCGCCATGCCGGCGGCGGGCAGGTCGAGCGGGCGGCTCGTGGCCTGTGCGATGGCCTCGCCGGCGGTCCAGTAGGCCACGGGGGTCGCCAGGCTGCCGGGTCGCGCGTCCATGCCGATGGCCACCCGGTGGCCCGGTGGGAGTTTGGCGATTCCCCGGTAGATGGTGCGCGGTGCCGGGATGCAGTTGTGCCGGAGGTACAGCGCCACCGCGTCCGGGTCGATCTCCGGGGCGAACCCGGGGGCACGACACAGTGCTTTCAGCTCCGACCCGAAGGCCAGGTTCCGGCCGACCCAGCCGTAGTACAGCGGCTTCTCGCCGAACCGGTCCCGGACCAGGTGCAGTGTGTGCTCGCTGCGGTCCCACAGGGCCACGGCGAACATCCCCTCGACGGCTTCGAGCGCGCCGTCGAGGCCCCACTCCTCCACCGCCTGGACGAGCACCTCGGTGTCCGATCCCCCACGGAACGCCACGCCGGCTCCGGCCAGGCGCCGGTGGAGGTCCCGGTAGTTGTAGATCTCACCGTTGTAGACCGCCACCCACCGCCCCCCGTGGGACACCATCGGCTGGGCACCCTCACTCCCGAGCTCGACGACGGCCAGGCGCCGGTGGCCGAGGGAGACGCCGAACCGGGGGTCCGACCAGTGCCCCCAGGCATCGGGTCCCCGGTGCAGGAGCGTCGAGGTCATCTCCACCACGTGGGCGTCCAGGTCCTCGGGCACGGTTGCCCGCCCGGGATCGAAGAGCCCGGCGATCCCGCACATCGGTCAGGTCCCCGGCTTCAGGGGGCGTCGACGGTACCCACCCGCACCCACGTGCCCGCCGGTGCCGGAGTCGACCATCCGGAGATCATCGGGCCTGGGTCGGGGTGTGTCAACACCCGTGGCCCCGGCGCCGGCGGCACCGCTGTCCGACTTCCGGGCCCGGACCTGCACGTCCGATACCACGCCATGACGGGCCCGGAACCGGCACCGGCACAGTACGATCGCCCCGTGGACGAGGGGTCGGAGGGTCAGCAGGGCGCGCCCCGTCGGCGCCTCCGCATCCTTCTGGTCATCAAGGGACTCGGGTACGGGGGGGCCGAGCGACTCCTGGCCGAGACGGTGGCCACCGGTGACCGGGACGGCTTCGACTACGAGGTGGCCTACGTGCTCGCCACCGAGGACGGGCTGGCCGCCGCCATCGGGGCCCAGGGCACCGCGGTGCACGGGCTCGGGGCCACGAGGAGCGTCGATGTCCGCTGGGTCGGACGGCTCCGCACGCTGATCCAGCGGGGCTCCTTCGACGTGGTCCACTTCCACCTCCCTTATTCAGCGGCGCTCGGGCGCCTGGCGGTGGCATCGGTGCCACGGACCTCCAGACCGGCGGTCGTCTACACCGAGCACAGCTTGGGCAACAACGCGGCCGTGGTCACCAAGGCGATCAACGGGGCGGGCATCGGGAGGGACCAGTCGCTGATCGTGGTCTCCCAGGCGGCCCACGACGCCCTGCCGCCGCGGTTGCGGGCCCGTGCCCGCGTCATCGTGCACGGGTTGGACATGTCACGGGCCGACGCCCTCCTCGCCCGACGCGACGAGGTCCGGGAGTCCGTGCGGTCCGAGCTCGGCATCCCCAGCGGACACGTGCTGGTCCTGGCCGTGGCCAATTTCCGGGCGGAGAAGGGGTACGACGTGCTGCTCGACGCGGTCCGTGTGCTGCACGACCGGGGTGTCCGGGTGCGGGTGGCTGCCGTCGGACAGGGTCCCCTCGAGGACGAGATGCGCCGACGTCATCAGGAGCTCGGTCTCGGCGACGAGCTGCAGTTCCTCGGGTTGCGCGACGACGTGCTCCGACTGCTGGCGGGCTCGGACGTCTTCGTCCTGGCCTCACGCCAGGAGGGCCTCCCCGTGTCCCTGATGGAGGCGACCGGCACGGCGACACCGATCGTGGCCACCTCGGTGGGGGGCGTGCCCCAGGTCATCACCGACGGCATCAACGGCCTGATCGTCCCACCCGGGGACCCGGTCGCGCTGGCCGATGCGCTCGAGCGCGTGGCATCCGACCCCGGACTCCGTCGACGACTGGGAGCGGGTGCGAAGCGGACCAGCGCCATGTTCGACGTCACGTCGGCGACGCGGGAGATCGAGGGCATCTACCGAGACCTCGCCGCCGGCCCGGAGGCCGGAGCCAGGCACCCGCCGTCCTCGTCCCGTGCGGCAACGGGGTCGGCACGGGACGAGGAGCCCCCGGCCATCGGTGCGCTGCCTCCCTGATCACTGCCGACCGGGGATCGGCCGGCGAGTCGATCAGGCGGACACGCCCTCGGCCTGGCGCTCGTCGAGGAGCGCCCACCAGGCATCAGCTGCCCGTCGGGCGGCCTCGTCGACCTCGCCGGCATCGGCACCGAGCATCATCAGTGCCTCCACCGCCCACTCGCCGTGTTCCACGTCCATAGCGGCGTGCAGGTCCCAGAATCGGGTACCGGCGGCGTCCATGCCGTACCAACGACGGAGTCCGTCGCCCTTCGAGGTGGCGATGGCTGCCGCCTGGGTCTCGTAGGCGGCCAGTCCGGCGATGGCGGCGACAGGGGACTCGACCGCCAACTCGCGGTAGGTGTCGGCCAGCGCCTGAGCGGCCGCACCGGGACCGGAGGCGATCCGTGCCTCGGGCAGCGCGGCGGCGAACCCGTCGAACAGGGAGAGATGGGACTCGGGGCGCCCGAGCTCGTCAGCCAGGTTCCGGGCGACCATGCCGGCTGCCTCGTGCTCGCCTGCGGCCTCCAACTCGTCGACCACGGTCGCCAGGACTTCGGGCAGTACGGCCTCGAACGCCCGATAGTGCACGGCATACTCGGCCAGCTCGGCGGACGTGAGCTCACCCGCTTCCCAGCGCAGGTAGAACGGATGGGCGAGGAGCCGACGGCCCTCGAGGGCCGAGGCGACGACACCGGCCAGGTCATCGTCCTGCCGGTCGGGAGCGGCGGTGTGCAGTTCGGTGGTCATGGGGTCACGCTAGCAACGGGGGCGCCCGCGTGACGGAATCCTCAGCGGGCGACAGCCTGCTGGTTCGACGGGTGGGCGTAGCGGCCGCTCACATAGGTCGGAGGCCCACCGGCCCGGACAGGACGCCGTCCGTCGCTCCCGTCGAGGTAGTGCAGCTTGGCTTCGCGTTCCTCGGCCAGTCGGCGCAGGTGGACCAGCACGGCGACGTAGGCCGCCAGCGACACGGCCGCCACCAGGGTCACCGCCCAGGCGATGGTGGCGCCGGTGACGATGCCGGCCAGCAAGGTGCACGCGAGCGTTCCCGCCAGCACCACCAGGGTGTCGCGTCGACGGCGACGGGCCTGCTGGCGGGTATGGCCGTCGGCGTGGCGGGCCGGCGCGTCGAGATCCACCGGTGGTGGGGTCGGCGCCCAGTGCCGGGTCGCGTGGCGACGTGGCTCACTCGGCACCGCTTCGTCGTATCGTGCCGACAGCGGCACTGCGATGTCGGATCGGTGGGTGACCGGGGCTGGGGCCGGTGGGGCAGGCGGTGCCACAGCGGCCTCGGCGACCGGCTCGCCGAGGAAGGCGAGGGCGGGTCGGGGGAGCTCCTTGGCGCCTACCACGGTGAGGACAGGCGGCGTCCCGGTGTCGGGATAGGTGATGCCGGTGGGCTTGCCACTGCCGTCGACGGCGCGGAGTCGATAGGCGGGAGCCACCAGGGGCTCCGGGGCCGAGTGTTCCAGCACACGGAGCTGGTAGTGGAAGTGGGTGATGGACTGGTCGCCGCCTGAACGGGCCCGCCGTTTGAGCAGGTTCGGACCCAGGATGACGATCCATGCCACCAGGATGATGATCACCAGGACCACGGGCACCCACTCCTCCACCGACTGTCGCCAGGACAAACGGTAGTGACGACGAATTCCGCAGTGGTGGATGCTCCCTGCCGGATGCCCCGTCCGCCGGTAGCGTCGACCCGGTGACGGCCTTCTGGATCCTCGTCGGCGTCGCCACGGCGGCGGCCGTGATCGACTGGGTGGCGGTGGCCCGGGACCACCGACGTCTCGAATTCCTCGCCAAGCCGGCGGTCCTGGTGGCCCTCACCCTGGCGGCGGCCGTCCTGCCCGACAGCCACACCGACCTGGTCGCCAGGAAGTGGTGGTTCGTGGCCGCCCTGGCCTGCTGCCTCCTGGGCGACATCCTCCTGATGCTCCCCCGCGACCTCTTCGTACCGGGTCTGGTGGCATTCCTGGCCGGACACGCCCTGTTCATCGTGGGCCTGCTGCAGCCGCCGGTTCCGGCCGGGACACCGCCGTTCAGCTTTTCGACCTCGGGGCTCGTGGCGGCCGGACTCGCCATCGCCGTCGCGTCCGCGTGGCCGGTCACGCTGATCTACCGGTCGCTGTTCCATGGCGGCCACCGCCAGCTACTCGTGCCGGTCACCGTCTACCTGTCGGCCATCGCCACCATGTTCGTGCTGGCCGCCAACGTCGGCGTGATCGCCGCCACCGTGGGCGCCGCGCTCTTCGTCGCATCCGACACCGTGCTGGCGCTCAACCGGTTCGTGCGTCCGACCCCTCACGGCAACGTGGTCGTCCACGTCACCTACCACCTGGCTCAGGGGCTACTGGTGCTGTCCCTCATCCACTGATCGGCGCACGGACCGGTCCGGTCAACGGCCCACCGGTCGGTCAACGGGGCGACCGGCCGGGACGGCGTTCGTCATTCGAAGGACGGCCCGTCGACGCGGGTGCGCTTCAGCTCGTAGAAGCCGGGGGTGCCAGCCACGGCCACCACGCCGTCCCACAGGACTCCCGCGGCCTCGCCCTTGGGGGCGGGGGTGACCACTGGGCCGAAGAAGGCCACGCCCTCGACGGCGATGACCGGCGTTCCGACATCCATGCCCACCTGGTCCATACCCAGGTGGTGGGACGCCTTGACCGCTTCGTCATAGGCATCGGTGTCCATGGCGTCGATCAGGTCGTCCGGGAGGCCGACGTCGGCCAGTGCCTTGGCCACCGTCGCGCGGTCGTTCTCCTCGGCCTGGACGTGGAACCGTGTGCCGAGCGCCGTGTAGAGCGGCAGCACGACCTCGTCGCCATGGGCCTGCTGGGCGGCCACGACCACCCGGACCGGTCCCCACGCCTTGGACAGGAGTTCCTTGTACTTCTCGGGCAGGTCGTCCCGCCCTGCGTTGAGGTAGGCCAGGGACATCACGTGCCACCGGACCTCGATGTCCCGCACCTCCGAGGCGTTGAGGATCCACCGTGAGGCGATCCACGCCCACGGACAGAGCGGGTCGAACCAGAAGTCGACCGGGGTGGGTGCGTTGGCGGCGGTTTCGGGCATCTGGCACTCCTCGGATGGGCCGTCGCCGGGCGAGCCGGCGCGGCAATTGTCGGCGGGCTATCCCCGCACCAGGTCAAACCCTCGGATCCGTCCGTTCATTCCCACAACCGCGTCCACGGGGCCACGTCCGGCGGCCGCTTCCCCTGCGACGGCGACGCCAGGGCCTCAGGACCCGGCAGCCACCGGGACGGCGATCCAACGGTCACCCCGACGCTCGACCCCGACCTGCACGCCGAACACATGGGACACGGCGGCGTCGGTCAGCACCTCGTCGACCGGGCCAGCGGCCACCACACGGCCGTCGCGGAGCAACGCCACGTGGCTGATCCCGGGAGGGAGTTCTTCGAGGTGGTGGGTCACCAGGACCATCGGCGGCACCGTCGGGTCGGCGGCGAGCAGTGCCAACCGGGCCAGCAGGCGCTCCCGGGCACCGAGGTCGAGTCCGGCCGCCGGTTCGTCCAGGAGGATCAGTTCGGGATCGCCCATCAGGGCCCGTGCCAGCAGCACCTGTTGACGCTCACCCTCCGACAGCAGGCCGAAGGCCCGCCCGGCGAACACCGCACCCCCGAACCCGGCCGCATCCAACAGGTCGGCCGCCCGCCGACGGTCGTCGTCGGTGTACTCGTGCCACCACGTCTCGAGCGCCGCGTAGCGACCGGTCAGGACCACGTCGAGGGCCGGCTGGGCAGGACGCAGGGTGCGGGCGATCGAGGCGCTGACCACGGTGATACGCGTGCGGAGTTCACGCATGTCCACCCGTCCGAGCCGCTCACCGAGGATGTCGACGGTGCCCCGGGTCGGCCACAGGCCGGCGCCGACCACCCGCAGCAGCGTGGTCTTGCCCGATCCGTTGGGCCCGAGCAGCGCCCAACGCTCGCCGGCGCCGACCTCCCACGACACGTCGTCGAGCAGTGTGTCCCCGTCCCGCACCACCGACACCGAGTCGAGTCGGACCACCGGTCCCGCCGTTGTCTGTGCTGGTCCGACGTCAGACATCTCCACTCCCCTGCGCCTCGACCTGAGGAACCCCGTGACTGTAGGGGACGGCCCGGACGGCGCGGGCGCGTGGGCACCGTGCGTCCGTGGACGCAGGACGGGGCAGCGTGTGGACGACCGGCTCATCGGAGGCCCGGGGCATTGCCCGGGGTTCACGGCCCGCAGTACGATCCGACGAGTGGCCGGGGACCCAGCAACAGGCGGCCCCGCTGCGGGCGGCGCTGGGTTGCGGGTGCTCCGGATCTCGAAGAGCGGGGTCGTCACCGCATGGCGGGAACGTGAACGACAGCTCCGTGCACGGGGAGCGGACCTGACCCTGGTGTCGGCGGCCCGCTGGGAGGAGGGCGGCTCACTGGTCGAGATGGTCCCCTCGGGTGACACGTTCGTGGTCCCGGTGCGCACCGTCGGGCATCATCCCAACTTCTTCCTCTACGACCCGCGACCGCTGTGGCGGATCCTCCGCACGGGCAGGTGGGACCTCATCGACATGCAGGAGGAACCGTTCGGACTGGCTGCAGCCGAGATCCGTCTGCTGATGCGGCTGCGCTGTCCCCGGGTGCCCTTCGTGATCTTCTCGGCACAGAACATCGAGAAGCGGTACCCCCCACCGTTCCGCTGGTTCGAGCGTTCGGCACTGCGCGCCGCCGCCGGCGCCTACCCGTGCAACGTCGAAGCCGGGGAGATCCTCCGTCGCAAGGGTCTCACCGGCGACCTGGTGGTGCTACCCCTGGGCGTGGACCTGGGCCGGTTCCATCCCGTCGACCGACCACCGCCTACGGGCACGCTGCGGGTCGGTTTCGTCGGACGGCTGATCCCCCACAAGGGAGTCGACGTCCTACTCCGGGCCGTCGCCCTCGACGACCGGTTCCGGGCCGACATCTTCGGCTCCGGCCCCGAGGACGCCGCCCTCCAGGCGCTGGCCGCGGAGCTGGGCATCGTGGAACGGGTCACCTTCCACGGGCACGTCGACGAACGCGACGTGCCCGAGACCTATGCCCGGTTCGATGCGCTGGCCGTCCCCTCGATCCCCCTGCCCAGTTGGATCGAGCAGTTCGGCCGGGTCGTGGTCGAGGGTCAGGCCGCGGGGGTCCCGGTGGTGGCCAGTGCCAGCGGCGCCATCCCCGATGTGGTGGGCGACACCGGTCTCCTCGTGCCGCCCGGCGATCCGGTCGCGCTCGCCGCGGCACTGGCCAGGCTGCTGGACGAGCCGGGGTTGTGGGAACGGCTGCGGAACGCCGGGTTGGCCAGGGCCCCGGACTACACCTGGGAGCGGGTGGCCGACACCCAGGTCGAGCTCTACCGGGCGACGGCCCTCGGCCAGGGGCACGCCACGGGGGGATCACCCCGACGTCGCACGGTCGCCTTCATCGACCACTGCGCCCGGCGATCGGGGGCGGAACTTGCCCTGGCCCGGTTGGTACCCGCACTGGACGCGTTCGAGCCGGTCGTGATCCTGGGCGAGGACGGTCCGTTGGTCGCCATGTTGCGCGACGAGGGTGTCGCGGTGCACGTGGTGCCGATGGCCTCCGCCACCCGGGACTTCTCACGCACGGCCGTGCTACCGGGAGTCGGCGCACTGCGGGCCGGTCTGTCGACGATCGGGTACTCGGTGCGGTTGGCGAGACTGCTGCGCCGACTCGGCGCTGACGTGGTCGCCACCAACTCGCTGAAGAGTTCGCTCTACGGCGGGGTGGCCGGTCGCCTGGCCGGGATCCCGGTGGTGTGGCACGTGCGCGACCGCATCGCCGACGACTACCTGCCGGCCACTGCGGTCCGACTGGTCCGGCTGGCGGCACGCCTGCTCCCGAGCGGCGTCATCGCCAACTCGAGGACGACCTTGCGCACCCTCGGACTGTCGGCTCGGACGGATCGGCGACTCGGTGCCCGGGCCATCGGCGATCCGTGTCCGGCCGAGGACTTCGCCATCGGTGCGCACCCGCACGGGGGGTACGGGGGTGCGGGCCTGACCATCGGGATCGTCGGACGGATCAGCCCGTGGAAGGGCCAGGACGTCTTCCTGCGGGCCTTCGCCCTGGCCTTCCCCGAGGGTGGGGCACGGGCCAGGATCGTCGGCGGCGCCCTGTTCGGCGAGGAGGACCAGGAACGGTCGCTGCTCGACCTGGTGGAGGCGCTGGGCATCGGTGACCGGGTCGACTTCACCGGACATGTCGACGACGTCGCCGCCGAGTTGGCGACGTTGGACGTGGTGGTGCACGCGTCGACCATTCCCGAGCCCTTCGGCCAGGTGGTGATCGAGGCCATGGCCGCCGGCGTACCGATCATCGCGGCCGATGCCGGGGGCCCGGCCGAAGTGGTCACCGACGGGGTGGACGGCCTGCTGGTGGCGATGGGCGACGTCGACGCGTTGGCCGGGGCCCTCACCCGAATGGCCGGTGATCCGGAGCTCCGCGATCGCCTGGCAGACGCCGGACGGGTGACCGCCGCCGCGTTCGCTCCCGACGTCATCGCCGGCAGCGTCGAAGACGTCTACCGCCAGGTCCTCGACGCCTGACCGGTCAGGACGGACAGGTCGATTCCGACCAGTTGCGGCCGACTGCCGGA
>Ga0302279_10001957_pt1 | contig 28239 bp, 21 predicted proteins | sample III_Bog_N3_3_FD_194541 | JGI IMG/M metagenome (GOLD analysis project Ga0302279, IMG submission 194541) | Peat permafrost microbial communities from Stordalen Mire near Abisko, Sweden - III_Bog_N3_3 | ecosystem: Environmental > Terrestrial > Soil > Wetlands > Peat | place: Sweden: Abisko... | reverse complement strand
GCTGCGGCCCACCCCGGGTGTGTCGCTCGAAGCTCTGGGTGCGACTGCCGGCCGGCCCGAGACGGCATTGCCCGGATTTTGGGTCTCGGTGGCGCCGGTTTTGGTGCCCTTTCTCCTGATCGGGGCTGCCTCGTTCCTGGCCATTCCTCGGCTGCCCCTCCCTCTCCCAACCTCTGCAGCCGCCGCCGTGGAGTTCTTTGGGGATAAAAATATTGCGCTAGGCTTGGGCGCGGTGATCGCCCTCAGCGTCCATGCGCGGCAGGCCCGCTTGGGCTGGCGGGGGATCGGCCCTCTTTTGGCCGGACCATTAGAAATGGCAGGAGTGATCATCCTCATCATCTCTGCCGGGAATGCCTACGGAGAAATGGTCAAGCGGGCCGGCCTGGGCGGGGCGGTGCGGGATTTGGCGGGCGGCCACGCCCTCAACTTTGTTCTCCTTGGCTGGGGGTTCTGCGCCCTCCTCCGAGTCGCGCAGGGCTCGGCGACCGTGGCGATGATCACAGCCGCCAGTATCGTCCAGTCGATCGCCGGACCGGCCGGCTTCGGAGTCCATCCCCTCTATGTAATGCTCGCGATCGGCTATGGCTCCAAGTTCCTTCCCTGGATGAATGATGCCGGGTTTTGGCTGGTAACTCGGGTGGGGGGAATCACGGTAGGCGAGGCGCTCCGCAGTTGGTCCATCTTGGCCTGTATTATTTCGTTAATCGGTCTGGCAGAAGTATTTATTGTGTCGAGCCTTTGGCCTCATCCCGGGCGCTAAAAGCCAATATAATAGGCCTGGATCGGATGATTAGCATCGCTTTAGGCCTTCCGGTCCGGCGAAAAATTCTCGCCCCGGGACGAAGGGCACCCCAGAAAAGACGCCCCCAACAAGAATATCCCTATAAAACTTATGAAATTCGGCAAAACCTCTTGGTTTTTGGCTGCTGCGGCCGTGGCTGCATCTCCGGTATCTTCGCTGCGCGCGAGCGAAGCGGACATTAAAATCCCAGACCTTCACTCGGTCTCCTTTCTCAATGGGAGCTTGAGCGGCCAATCAGTCCTGCTGATCGGCCTCGTGGTCTGCGTGATTGGAGCGCTCTTCGGGGTGATGCAGTACATCCAGACCAAGAACCTGCCGGTCCATGCCTCGATGGCCTCCGTTTCCAATATCATTTGGGAAACCTGCAAGACCTACCTCATGCAGCAGGGCAAGTTTCTGCTCGGTCTCTGGATCCTGATCGCCATTTGTATCTCTTACTACTTCGGCCACTTAGAAGGCGGATCCATCCGCCACGTCGGCGTGATCCTGCTCTCCTCGGTCCTCGGCATTCTGGGCAGCTACGGGGTCGCCTGGTTTGGCATCCGCATCAATACGGTCGCCAATTCCCGCACCGCCTTTTCCGCCCTCAAGGGCAACGCGCTGGCCACCCTCCTGATTCCGCTGCGTTCCGGCATGAGTGTCGGCCTCCTCCTGGTGGCGACCGAGCTGTTCTTCATGATCTGCATCCTGCAGTTCCTGCCCTCCAATCTGGCCGGCCCCTGCTTCATCGGCTTTGCCATCGGCGAGTCCCTCGGCGCCTCCTGCCTCCGCATCTGCGGCGGTATCTTCACCAAGATCGCCGACATCGGCGCCGACTTGATGAAGATCGTCTTCAACCTGCCGGAAGACGACCCCCGCAACCCCGGCGTGATCGCCGACTGCACGGGTGACAACGCCGGCGACTCGGTCGGACCGAGCGCCGACGGCTTCGAGACCTACGGCGTCACGGGCGTCGCCCTCATCGCCTTCCTGGCCCTCGCCCTTGCCGCCAGCCCCGGCCTCTGCGGCACCCTGATCGTCTGGCTCTTCGCCATGCGCATTCTCATGATCCTGACCGCGATCCTGAGCTACGGGATCAACAGCATCCTGAGCAGCGCCCTCTTCGGCAAGAAGAAGGACTTCAACCTCGAGCATCCCCTGACCAGCCTGGTCTGGATCACTTCCCTGGTTTCGATCGCCATTACCTTCGCCGCCAGCAAGGTGCTCCTGGGCGACATGGCTGGGCAGCCCGACCTCTGGTGGGTGCTCTCGACCGTCATTTCGATCGGCACGATCGCCGGCGCCATTATCCCGGAGTTGACCAAGGTGTTCACCTCGACCGAGAGCCGCCACGTCAAGGAGGTCGTCATCTCCTCCAAGCAGGGCGGGGCCTCGCTCAACATCCTCTCCGGCTTCGTCGCCGGCAACTTCTCCGCCTTCTGGCAGGGCCTGACCATCCTCGTCCTGATGTTCTGCGCCTGGCACTTCTCCCAGAATTACGCCATCCAGGCGATCATGCCGGAAGAGTTCCGCTTTGCGGCCCCCATCTTCGCCTTCGGCCTCGTGGCCTTCGGCTTCCTCGGCATGGGCCCGGTCACAATCGCGGTCGACAGCTTCGGCCCGGTGACCGACAACGCCCAGTCCGTCTACGAGCTCTCCCAGATCGAGTCCAAGCCCGGCATCGCCGCGGAAATCGAGCGCGACTTCGGCTTCAAGCCCGACTTCGAAAACGCCAAGCACCAGCTGGAAAAGGGCGACGGCGCCGGCAACACCTTCAAGGCCACGGCCAAGCCGGTCCTGATCGGAACGGCGGTCGTCGGGGCCACCACCATGGTCTTCGGCATTATCATCATGCTGAAGCGGATCTACCCCGACACCATCGCGCGGCTGTCGCTCGTCCATCCCGAGCCCATCATGGGCCTGCTGATGGGCGGGGCGGTCGTCTATTGGTTCACGGGCGCGAGCTGCCAGGCGGTCGTCACCGGCGCCTACCGCGCCGTGGTCTACATCAAGGACAACATGAAGCTGGATGCCGCCACCGCCAGCACCGCGGCCTCCAAGGAAGTCGTGAAGATCTGCACCCAGTACGCGCAAAAGGGCATGATCAACATCTTCATCGTCGTCTTCTGCTTCGCCCTCTCCCTCGCCTTCTTCAATTCGTTCTTCTTCATCGGCTACCTGATCGCGATCGCCTTCTTCGGCCTGTTCCAGGCCATCTTCATGGCCAACGCCGGCGGCGCCTGGGACAACGCCAAGAAGATCGTCGAAGTCGAGCTGAAGCAGAAGGGCACCCCCCTCCATGCCGCGACCGTGGTCGGCGACACCGTGGGCGATCCGTTCAAGGACACCTCCTCGGTCTCGCTCAACCCCGTGATCAAGTTCACCACCCTCTTCGGCCTTCTCGCCGTGGAGATCGCCGTGCAGATGGACTCCCACCTCAAGCACATGATCGGCGGGGTGATCTTCCTGATCGGCCTGGTCTTCGTCTACCGCAGCTTCTACAGCATGCGCATCCCGGCGGACGCCAAGTAACCCTTGCCCTTCCCCGAAGTCGATCGGCCTTCGCCCAATCGCACCCACACCCCGCCGCATCCGCAGCGGGGTGTTGTGTTTCATCACAGCGCCATCAGCTACGAGGAGACGATCGCCCTCATGACCCGGGAGGAAAGCCGGGTCAGCTATCACTGCCTCATTGCCCCCGATGGCACCCGCTGCACCCTGGTGCCGGACGGGGAAACCGCCTGGCACGCCGGGGTCTCCCGCTTCCAGGGCCAAGAGCTGTGCAACGGCTTCATGCTCGGGGTCTCCTTCGCCGGCAATACCTACCAGGCGCCGTTGACCGACGCCCAGATCGCCTCCGCCCTGGAATGGCTGGAGCCGCGCTGGCGGGCGCGCGGCTGGACCCTGGAATGGATGACGGATCACCGGCAGGTGGCGCCCGGCCGCAAGGACGACCTCAATCCGGTGGAATGGGAGCGCCTCCGGGCCGCCATCGCCGCCCGGTTCGGATAATCGTGATTGAACTCGGAGCCCGGGGGCCGCAAATCATACCCAGCTCCGACGGCCTTCCCCTATGCCTTTGCCTGAATCGACGCCCCGACTTTCCAAATGGCCGTTTTTGTTGGGCGATGCCGCGCTGCTCGCCGCCGCCTGGCTGATCGCCGACTACGCCCGCCACCCCCTCTCCACCACGGCCATTGTCAGCATCGTGATCTGCGGGGTCGTGGCGGCGATGGCCGGGGCGATCCCCTTCCTGGCCGACTACGCCCGCCAGACCGACCAAGCCCTGGACGAGCGCCAGAAGGCCCTCGAGGCCCTGAGCCGCAGCGCGGCCGCAGCGGCCGAGCAGATCGGCGTCGCCGCCACGGGCTACCAGCAGATCGCCGAACTGGCCCAGGCCAATCTGCAGCAGGCCGAGCAGGTCCAGCAGCATTTGCAGAAGACGAGTGCAGAGTTTCTCTCGCGGCTTTCGACGGTGCGGGTGGAGGAAAAGCGCAAGCTGGAGAAGGATTTCGCCGGGTTGCGCTCCACCGAGGTGGCGCGCCTTGAGGCCGTCTTGGACAAGATTTCCCGGGCGGTCGACGACCTGGGCCGGATCCAGGTCGCGCCGGCAGCCGCCGCGCCCGCACTGCCGACCACGCCGGAAACCGTGGGCGAACTCGGCATCGATCCAGCGGCGGAGCCGGCCCGGCCCCCCCCAGCCCCGCCGCCGGAGCCCGCGGCCGACGAGAACCGAGTGACCGAGGCGGTGGCCGCCCTCGAGATCGCCGCGGCGGATGAAGCCGAACCCGCGCCCGATCCGGCCGCGGCGGAACTCCCGCCAAAAACCCCGCGCAAGCGCGCCAAGAAATTGCCCAAGCCGGAAGATTCCTCCGCCGCGCCCGCCCCGCCCGCGCCCGGGGAAACGGTCGGCGAACTCGGGGTCGACCCGGCGCCCGAGCCCGAGGCGGCCAAGCCGGATCCGGAATTGGCCGAACTCTCCGAATTTTCCCAGCTCGCTCCCGATGAAGGACAGCCGACCAACTCGGTGTCGGCTGACGGCGCCACCCGCCTGATCGTCACCGCCTACATCGGCATCGGCAACCGCCTCTTCATCCGCGGCGCGGGCCCGGGCTTGAGCTGGGAACGCGGCGTCGCGCTCCAGTTTGTCTCGATCGGCAAATGGCGCTGGGAGAGCGCGGAGGTCACGACCCCGGTTCGGTTCAAGCTCTACAAGAATGACGAGATCGAGTGCACCACGCTGGCGGCGACGGCGATCGAACCGGGCCAGCAGCAGGAAGTGACCGCCACCTTCTAAGGAACCCGCGCTGGGTTGTTAACGTCGGCTCCCGCTGCCCCCTTGACCTTCACCCTCTTCCTGATTGCGGCGATCGCCTTTCAACTGGTGCTGCGGTCGCGGCGCCGCGGCCAACCCTCGGCGCCGCCCTCAACCAAGGCCGCCCAAACCCGTCCTCTGGTCCTGTGGATTCTTTGGGCTGCCATCGTCAGCGCGATCGCTCTGTATCAATTTAACCTCGGGGGCGGAATACTGCGCGGGATCGACGCCCGAGCCCCAGGATTTCGTTTCCCCCTCCCGATGGTTCTTGTTGTCCTCGCCGGGGCCACCGCGATCCGCTGGCTTTGGATACCCCGGGTCCTGAACTGGCGGCCATTGCTGGCGGCCGTCGTCATCGGGCTCGCCTTGAGCGACATGGCGGAGTTCTTCGGCATTTTTTTGCTCCCGGCCGACATGCCCGCCACTAAAATGGCGGTATTTTACGCGGCCCTGGCCTCCGCGATTCAATTCATGCCGGTCTATGCCCAGCGGGCCCGCCCCGCCGGGGGAAGCGCGGCCAGCGGCGAATCCTCTGTCGGCTAAAAATCCAGGGCCTTGATGTCGCCGATCTTGACCGCAAAACGGTCGTTGTACGGCCGCACCCGCTCAAAATCGCTGTAGGTCTGCTCCGCGCCCATCCCGATGTGGAAGAGGCCGAGCAGCTTGAGGTGCCCGTCGCCCTTGACCCAGGTCAAAGCCGGCGCGTAGGGCTGCTTGATGACATCGAGCCGGCCGTCGATGCGGCCAGATTCGAGCTTGAGGACGCCCGCGACCCGAAAAGGCTCGCGCGGCTGGACGGAAAAGCCGGTCAAGGCACCCTGGGCGCGGTCGACGGTCATGAAGACCTCAACCTTGTCGGCGGGAAACCGCCGGCTCGCGTTCTTTAAGACCGGGACCAGGTAGATGACCGAGTCAGGCGTCTCCGAAGCGACCGTGACATGGTCGAGGTCGAGCTTGTCGATCAGGGAGTGCTCCTGCCGCTGCGCCATGTACTTCGCCTTCGACCGGCGCCAGGAGCTCAGCTCCAAGTTGGTCGGGGAGCGGCCGTTGTACTTGTAGAGCTGCCACTGCTGGTCGAAGGGCTTGGACGGGTCATACCGTTCGACATAGGGGCCGCCCGCGGGCTTCCCGGTCTTGTCGAAACTCTGGGTCTTCATCGTGAAAGCCCAGTGATCTTCGTTGGCGAGCAGCTTTTGCAGCGCCGACTGCAGCAGGGCGGGGGTGTCCGCCCGGGCGAGACCGGCAGTGAGCAAAGCGAGGACGAGCAGCAATCGGCGCATGAGGAAGGGAAAAAAGTAGACGACCCTCCGGCTGCGGGCAAGCGAAACGCCCCCCGACCTCCGCGGATTTTCTTACATCCTGCAAATCAATAGCTCGCGCTCGTAGATCATCTCTTTCGGCAAGCGGTCGTGGAGATCGAGAAATAGCTCTTCCTGGTCCAGAACCTCCCGCCGCCAAGCGGCGCGGTCAAAGGCCTGGAGCTCCTCAAATCGTTCCCGGGGGAAGTCCAATCCGCTCCAGTCGATGTCTTCATACCGGGGCACCCAGCCGATCGGGGTCTCCCGGCCGAGCGTCCGCCCGCGCACGCGGTCGACGATCCATTTCAGGACCCGCAGGTTTTCCCCGAAGCCCGGCCAGAGAAACTTGCCGGCGGCGTCCCGCCGGAACCAGTTGACATGAAATATCTTCGGCGTTTCGGACAGACGCTTCTGCATGCTGATCCAGTGGCGGAAGTAATCCCCCATGTGATAGCCGCAAAAAGGCAGCATCGCCATCGGATCGCGGCGGACCTTGCCGAGGGTGCCGGCGGCCGCGGCGGTCATTTCTGAACCCATGGTGGCTCCGATATAGACCCCGGAGCTCCAATTGAACGCCTGGTAGACCAAGGGCATGGTGGTGGCGCGGCGGCCGCCGAAGATCAGGGCGCTGATCGGCACCCCGTCGGGCTTCTCCCAATCCGGGTCGATCGTGGGGCATTGCGCGGCCGGAGCGGTGAAGCGCGAATTGGGGTGGGCCGCCTTGGCGCCGGTCTCCTGGGCGATCTGCGGAGTCCATAGCTTGCCCTGCCAGTCGGTGCATTGGGCCGGCGGCTGGTCGGTCATCCCCTCCCACCAGACGCCGCCCTCCGGCGTCAGGGCGACATTGGAAAAAATCGTGTTCTTCGCCAGGGCCGCCATGGCATTGGGGTTGGTCTTGACCGAAGTGCCGGGCGCCACGCCAAAGAATCCCGCTTCGGGATTGATCGCGCGCAGGCGCCCCTGGGCGTCGGGCCGGATCCAGGCGATGTCGTCGCCCACGGTCCAGATCTTCCAGCCTTTGGCGCGGAAATGCGGCGGGGGCACCATCATGGCGAAATTGGTCTTGCCGCAGGCGCTGGGAAAAGCCGCGGCCACGTAGGTCTTCTCGCCCGCAGGATCTTCCAGGCCGAGGATCAGCATGTGCTCCGCCATCCAGCCCTCGTCCCGGGCGATGTTGGAAGCGATGCGCAGGGCGAAGCACTTTTTGCCCAGGAGGGCGTTGCCGCCATAGCCCGAGCCATAGCTCCAGATCTCCCGGCTCTCGGGGAAATGGACGATGTACTTCTCCGGATTGCAGGGCCAGGGCACGTCCTTCTCGCCCGGGGCCAGCGGGCGGCCGACCGTGTGCATGCAGGGCACGACCCGTTTGTCCCCGCGGTCGATCTCGGCGAAAACCTTGCGGCCCACCCGGGCCATGATGCGCATGTTCGCCACCACATAGGGGGAATCGGTCAGCTGGACCCCGATCTGGGCCATGGGCGAGCCGATCGGGCCCATGCTGTAGGGCAGGACGTACATCGTCCGGCCCCGCATGACGCCGCGGAAGAGCTCGCGCAGCTTGCGCCGCATCTCGAAAGGATTGACCCAATTGTTGGTCGGTCCGGCGGCGTCTTTCGAGAGGGAGCAAATGAACGTGCGGTCCTCCACCCGGGCGACGTCGCCCGGATCCGAGCGGGCATAGTAGCAGCCGGGCCAAAGCTTGGGGTTGAGCTTGATGAAGGTGCCGGCCGCGACCATCTGCCGGCATAGCGCTTCGTACTCGTGGGCGGAGCCATCGACCCAATGCACGGCATCGGGCTGGCACAGTTCGGACATTTTTTTCACCCAGCGCAAGAGATGCAGGTTCTTGCTCAGGGCCGCGGGGGCGCGCTTGCTCATAGGCCTTATCCTGACCGCGGGCCGCCCAGAGTAAAAGCTAAAGGGTCGGGCCCGGGGGCATGAAGTAATAAATTTGCATTCAGGATTAGACCTTAACCCGGCTTCAGAAAGGGCTCATTGCAGCGGCTCCACGTGGACGGAGACGTCGGTCACGCTGAGCGGGGAGCGGAGCAGGGCGTCGCGCACCGCATGCGCGATGTCGTGCCCGTCCCGCACCGTCAGGTTCCCATCGACCCGCACCTGGATGTCGACCAGGTGGCTCAGCCCGCTTTTTCGCACCCGGGTCTTGTCCAGGGCGCGGACGCCGGGCACGTCGGCGGCGATGGCCCGGACCTGGTTTTCCAGGTGGGCCGGCACCGCCACGTCCATGATTTCCTCCAGGGCCTTCTTCAGCATGGCCAGGCCGTTGAACACGACGATGAGGCAGGCGAAGAGGGCGGCCCAGTCGTCGGCCGCCTCCCAGCCGCGGCCGCCGATGACGGCGATCGCGATCCCGACGAAGGCGGCAGAGGATGTGATCGCATCCGAACCGTGATGCCAGGCCTCGAAGCGGAGGACGGTGCTGCCGGCCGCCGCGTTCTTTTTGCTCAGGCTGCGGGCGTACCAGATCTTGATCGCGACGATGCCGGGCAGGAGGATGAGGGTGAACCAGCGGGGCCCCTGGTGCGGGGTAATGATCAGGTGGATCGCGTGCCAGGCGATCACGCCGGCGGCGAGAAAGATGAAGGCGACAACGGAGAGGGCCGCCAGCGGCTCGGCCCGGCCGTGGCCGAAGGGATGATTGGCGTCGGGCGGCCGGGCGGCGACCCGCAGGCCAGCCCAGACCAGGATCGAGGAGAGGATGTCCAGGAGCGACTCGGTCCCATCGGCAATCAGGGCATAGGTATGGCCCAAGATGCCGCCGGCAAACTTCAGGATGACGAGGAAGCCGTTGACCGCGATGCTGCCCAGGACCAAGCGGGCCCCGGCCTGGGCCCGGTCGTGGGCGGCCGCCTGCGCCCGCACTTGGGCCTCGCGGTCGAACGGATAGGGATGAGCCATGGAGCGGGGTGGGACGGGCGCGGGCCTCGGCGTTGACCTTGCCATAATCGGCTTCATGCTTGCGAGAACAATGGCTCCCCCGCCTCCGACGCGACACCTCGACCCGGTGAAGCAGTTTTCGGTCTTCACCGAGAACCGGCTCGGACGGTTGCACGACCTCACGGTCATGCTCAAACAGGGCAACGTCCATGTCATGGCGATCACCATCCTCGATACGACCGACAGCGCCATCGTCCGCCTGGTGGTGGACGATCCCGACAAGGCCCGCGAACTGATGATCAACAATGATTTTCCCTACACGGAATCCGAGGTTCTCGCCGTCGAGATCACGGACGAATCGGAGCTGACCGGCGTTCTCGCCGCGCTCCTGGAGGCGGAGATCAACCTCCATTACATCTACAGCTTCATCAAGCGCCCGTCCTTCAAGGGCGCCCTGGTGATCAACGTGGAGGATCGCGACGTCGCGACCCAGTCGCTCGGCCACCGCGGCTTCAAGGTCCTGACCCAGGCGGACATCGCCCGCTGAGCGGCCAGGCGCGGCTAGGGCTTGACCTCGCCCATGCGCTCGGCGTCGAGCGCGTAGATGCCGGTCAGGTAGCCGTTCTCGACCATGGCGCCGACCCGGAAAGTGCCGTAGAATGAAATGGGCACGTCCTGGACAACGGCGACGCCCTGGGGCATCCGCACCACCACCCAGTCGTTCATATTCGGGACAGCGCCGAAACAGCAGGCCATCTGATTGGCCATGAGGAGAAATTCCGTGGCCCGGCCGTTGGCCATCTTGGTCGGAAGCATGAAGCCGGTGACGACCGCTTTCTTGCCGCTCCACCCCTTCACTTCCGCCGGGATCTGCTCCTCGCCCGTCGGCGGGGGCGTGTTGGCCTCGCCGTCGGGATTCGGCGCGACGAAGGGATAGCCCGCCAGAAGATCGAAGCCGAGCTTGAGATAGCCGCCCTCGGAGGCCGGAGCCGGCAAGGTGGCGGCCCGGACGGCGAGAGCCATCAGGGCCAGCCCAAAGCCTAAGGTGATTCGACCGGCGCGCATCGTGGGGGAAATATATTCCTCGGCGACCAGCGCGCAAGCCGTCCCATAAGCGATTCGCCGCTCCTTCAGAAATAGCGCGAGCCAATCAAGGCGCCCGAGGCAAATAAAAAACGCCGCGCGCTGAATCAAAGCGGGCCCGACCCCCGTATTATAAAGAATGGCCCCCGACCGCGCAGATGAAAACACCAAGGCCCAAACCGGGAGATGAAACATTCGGCCTCACCCGGTGTACGAACAGGCTGCCGCCGCTTCCTGCCGCTCCAACCCTACCATGCCTCCCCGCCTGCCGTCCGCCCTTGCCCGTGCCTGCGCGTGCCCGCCGAGCCCCCGGTCGATCCGATCGGGCCAGCCCGGTCTTTCCCTTTCCCGCAGCGCTGACGATCGGGACCGGTGGCGCGCCGGTCGGCATAAGCCGGACGCCACCGGATTTTTTTCGCCGCCGTGCCGACCGGGGATGGCCCGGGCCTGAGGCCGACCCCGTGCTGCCTTTCGACGCCGCCGCCCTGGATCACCACCGCCACCTCGTGGCGCGGATGGCGACCGGGGAGACCGAAGCCCTGCAGGAGCTGCATTCGATTCACGTCGGACGGATCCACAACGTCGCCATGCGCATTCTCGCCAATCGCGAGGAAGCGCGCGAGGCGGTGCAGGACGCCTTCGTCAAAGCCTGGCGGCGGGCCGCCACCTACCAGGCCGAGCGCGGGGAGGTGCTCTCCTGGCTGATCCTGATCGCCCGCACCACCGCCATCGACCGCCTGCGGGAAAGCCGGCGCCACCGGGAAGTCCTGACGCTGCTCGCCCAGGAGGCCGCCGCCCCCGCGCTCGAAGCGCTCCCCCTGCCCGCGGTCGAGCGGGAATTCTTGGACCATCATCTTTCCGAGCTGACGCCGCCCCAGCGGCAGGCGCTCGAACTCGCGTTCTTTTCCGGCTGCTCCCAGGCAGAAATCGCCCAGCGGATGGCCGCCCCCGTCAGCTCGGTCAAAAACCATCTCCATCGCGGTCTGCTGCGACTGCGCCAACTCAAGGACTCCCATGACTGAGGATTTCACCACCGAGGCGCTGGCCTATCTCCTCGAGGAACTCGAACCGGCGGCACGCGCTCGCTTCGAGGGGCGCCTGGCCGCCGAGCCCGAGGCTGCGGCCGCGGTCAAGGCCCTCGCCGACACCCTGGCCGCCTATGCCCTGGACGAATCGCCCCCGCAAGCGCTCACCGCGGCCGAAGCCCAGGCGTCGCGGGCCGCGGCTCTGATCCGGGTCACCGCCCCGGCGGCCGCCCCGCCGCCACCGGCCCTGGTCCGCTCTTTCTGGCCGATGGCCGCCGCCCTCCTGCTCGGGCTGAATATTGCGCAGTGGGCGCTGCGCCCGCGTCCGCCCGCTGCGCCGACGACCGCGGAAATTTACGCGATGGAAATCGCGCAGCAGAAAGAGCAGGACCGCCTCGAGGCGGCGGAGAAAGCCGGCCGCGATAAGGCCGGCCCCCGCCTCCTGACCGTGGACTTGGTCGACAACGATCTGGCGGAGCGCGGCGGCCGCAAGGGCCTGGTCTACGCGGAGCCCGCCACCTTGAAGAAGGCCGGCGTGGTCGCGGCGGGCCCGGGCACGAATTCGTCCACGGTCATCATTCAGCGCTCGACGGTGACCCTCTCTTTTTCCCCGGCGCCCAAAGGCGAAGCGCGCCTTCCCTCGGCCTATGCCTGGTCGGCCTTCGACCAAAGCCGCCACCAGGGTCTCCTCGATCTGCACAATCTGCCCAGCGTGCCGGCGGATCGTTTCCTGGAACTCTGGGTCCGGGCGGCCGGCTCGGCCGCTTTCGAGAAGGTGGGGGAGATTCCAGTCCAATTCTACGGCCGTTCGGGCAGCGTGACCTACAAGCTTCCCTCGGCCAGCGTCGTGCCCGCGCAAATCATGGTCACCGTCGAATCGCGGTCGGCGCCGCCCAAGGCCCCGACGGGCCCGGTGGTGTTGCACGGCCCCTAAGCGAGGCGGGGCGGCCGCCTACTCGGCGGCAACCAGGCGCCAGGCGTCCCGATTCTTGGCCCAGCTAATCTCCGGAAAACCCCGCGAGGGCGGGGGCCGGCCGAGGCGGCGGGTGGCCGACCCACCCGCCCGCCTCAGGCGGTGGGTCGTGACTCCATCGGTCAGTTCCATCGCCGTCACCTCGACCTCGCCCAGGCCGCGGAGCGCAAGGCGGAGAGGCCGGTCCAGGGCGTTGACCGGGGCATTCATTTCCCGGCTGAGGGCGGCGCGGGGCCGGGCGGCGAAGTCGCGGAATTCGATCAGGAAGCGGCGATGCAGCGGCTGCCATTGTCCCTGCGGGTCGCGCTGCTCCAGCACGACCAGTTGGAGGGCGGGATGGCGATTGCGGAGGACGCAGCGGAACTGCCATGGCCCACAGACAGGGCTGGGGCCGGAAATCAAGCCGGGCTCGCCCCGCACCCGCCGCAGCCAGTCGGTCCACTGGCGCCACCGCGCCTTATCCTTCCGGAGAATGGCCTCGTTGGGCCCGCGCGGGCTTCGCGCTCGAGTCGACGTCCACATCGCCCGCGCGGCCGCGCGGCCGGCGGCAAGTTCCGCCGGAAAGCGCGCGGCTTCGCGCTGCAGCCGAAGGAGGCCCGGTTGAATCGCCCGTCCGGCGGCGGCCAGCCGCCGCAGCCGAAACACCTCCTGCCCCGCCCGCCGCACCAACACATCCCGGATCGCAAGATACCTCCGGAAGGCGACGCTACTCGCCAGAGCCCGGGGCAAACGGCGAGAGCCTCGGGCCCAACGCTCCACGGTGCGCCGCTCCCGCTCGTAGGGGGTCACCGGCTCCTTCCCGGCCTGCACGTCCCAGCGGGCGTTGATCTCCCACCGGCGATAGCCGGAAAAAGCGACAGCGTCGCAACCCAGGGCGACTTTTGCCGCCCGGCGCGCCGAGGCCTGTCCGTAGACCCGCGCGAAGCCCCGCTCCAGCATCGCCGCCGGTTCGGTCACGCCCGGATCCAGCCAAAGGGAAGCGGCCGCGGCGTCGACCACCGTGGTCAGCTCCAGCGCCAGCCGGTTCGCTTCCCAGCCCGTGACCAGAAATCCGCCGGCACCCACGGCCGCGCAGCGCCGCCACCAGGACAGCAGATTGCCCAGCCGATCGGAGAAGACGGGCATCGGCTCATGCCGGAAGGCCCCGTCCATCGGGCAGCCCCAGTATTCGATGCCGCGGGCCCGCAGGGCCGGCGCAAGATCATAGGACTGAAAGTTGCGGAGTTCGATCCGGGGCCGCCGGGGAAAGGAATAATAGTACCAGTCGTAGGCGATGGCGCCCGGCGGCAGGGAGGCGATGGCGGCCGGCAGCAGGGCCAGCATGTCCGCCCACAGCCCGAGGCGCAGGCCCAGGCCCTGGGCCAAGCCGTGGAGGCGCCCGACATAACGCGCGAAATGCCCGGCCAGACCGACCCGGGCGATCTCCGCGCGGCTCAGGGGATGCTTCCCCAAGTGATAGGACTCGTCCAGGCCGACATGAACCTTGCCGGCGGTGCAGAAAGGCGCCACGTCCCCCAGCAATTTTTCCGCGAGCTCCCGGGTGCGGGGATGAAGGGGGCAGATCTGGCCCGTCGCCCGGGCGGAGCCGTCGGGCGCCCGCAGTTCATTCAGGTCCCGCCAGGCGGGAACTTTGAGCAGATACTGGGTGTGGCCCCAAAGGTTGACGATCGGCACGACCCGCAGCCCCCGGCGCAGCGCCTCCGCCACCAGCCGGGTCATTTGCCGGTAGGAATAGGCGTCGGCCCGCCCCACGCCCGGCAGGCTGGGATAGTGGATCGAATCCTCGAGATGGAGGTAGAGTTCCTCGTAGCCCCAGTCGGCATAATGCGGCAGCTGGGCCCAGAGCCAGTCGAAGCGCTCCACCTGGCGCGCCAGATCCCATTGGAAGGCCCGAACCGGGCGGCCCAGGCCCTCAGAGCTCATGGTCCCGCAGATAATCGTTCAGCCAGGAAAGGCCGCCGGCTTCGTCCTGGAAGGCACCGTCCAACTGGGCCTCGAAGGCGGCGCTGAGGACCGGGCCGAAGAGGGGGCCGGGCTGATAGCCGAGGGCGACCAGGTGGCGGCCGAGCACGAGGGCCTTGGGCGCCGACCGGGCGATCTCCAGCTCGCGGGCCCGATTCTGCAGGGTGGCGATCAGCTCGAGGGTCTTGGGCGATTGCAGGGGCGGCCGGCCGAGCGAATCGGCCGTCATCACCAAAGCCAGGTCGTCAATCGTCGCCGGCGCGAGCCGCCGCGCGAGCCGCCGCACCTGGCTGTCGGAGTAGCTGGCCTGGTCCCCGTGATGGTGCACGAGATGGTTCACGACCAGGGCCGCGACCGGGGCGATGAGCTCAAGGGGGGCGCCGATGCGGCGCAGGAAGGCTTCGGCAATGGGCCCCCCGGCCGCCTCGTGGCCGGGGCTGATCCAGCGCAGGACGCCCCGCCGCTCCGCCCGGGAGGTGGTGGCGGGCTTGCCGAAATCGTGGGCCAGCACCGCGAGCATGAGCAGGCGCTTGCGCTCCGGCGGGGCCGCGCGCCATTCCGGCTGCTCGGCCAAGGCGTCAAGGCAGCACTGCGTATGGGTGAACACATCCCCCTCCGGATGCCACTCCGGCTCCTGGGGCGTGCCGCGCAGGACGGCGAGCTCGGGAAAATGCCGCAACCAGCCGGTTTCCTCCAAGATGGTCAGGCCGCGCGAGGGCTTGATCGCCTTCACCGCCCATTTGTCCCATTCCGACCAGATCCGCTCCACCGGCAGCTCGGCATAGGTGTCCGCCATCTGCCGGCACAGGGCCGCCGTCTCCGGGGCCAGGGTAAAGTCGAAGCGGGCGGCGAGCTGAAAGGCCCGCATGACCCGCAGCGGATCCTCGGAAAAGGCCGCGCTGGTGTGGCGCAGGACCCCGGCCCGGAGATCGGCCACCCCGCCATGCGGATCGATGATTTCGGCGGTGAAGGGATCGTAGGCGATCGCGTTGACCGTAAAATCCCGGCGGGCTGCCGCCTCGCCGTCGCTCAGATCCGGATCCGGATCGACCGCGAAGCCGCGATGGCCGGCGCCGGTCTTCGACTCCCGGCGCGGCAGGCTGAAGTCGTATTCGCCTCCGCCGGTTCGGCTGCGCACTTTGATGACCCCGAAACTCCGGCCGACCACGTCGCTGGCGCCGTAGGGGGCGAGGCTGCGGTGCAGCGACTCGAAATTCACGCCGGCAACTTCGACATCGAAGTCCTTCGCCTCCAGGCCCAAGAGCCAATCCCGCACACAGCCTCCGACCAGCCGGGGCCGCCCGACCCGGCGCACCGCCTCCAGCATCGCCTGGAGATCGTAGGGCAGCTGGAAGGGCTTCATCGGAAAAACGGGCGAAACCTCAGTCCGACGTGGCCGCCACCCCGGCCGCAAGTAGCGCAATCCAGCCGGCGATGAGGGCGAGTCCGCCCACGGGCGTGATCGGCCCGACCCAGCGGGGGGCGCCGAGAGCGAGCAGGTAGAGCGAGCCGGAAAAGAGCACAATGCCGATCACCCAGGCGCGGGCGGCCCAGGCCGCGCGGCGGCCCGCGATCGAGCCCTCCTGGCCGCGCCACCACCCGGCCAGGCCCAGCAAGGCCACGGCATGGAGCAGATGGAATTGCACCGCGGTCTCCCAGACCCCGGCCATGCCGCGCTCCAACAGGGTGGCGCGCAAGGCGTGGGCCCCGAAAGCGCCCAGAATGACGGCCGAAACCCCGAAGAGCCCGGCCGCCAACACAGTCGTGCGAGGTTTCATCGCCGCCATCGTCGCAGACGCTCCGCCTGAGGCAAGAAAAGGGTGCCGGGGTTGCTTATATCGCCCCGCCATGTCCTCGCCCGACCTTTTCGCCGAACTCGATGCCGGCCTGGCCGCCGGGGCGACCGACTGGCAGTTCCGCGGCGGCGAGCCGGTCCACGTCCGGATCGGCGGCGACCTGCGGCCTCTCGGACCGGAGGAGATTCCGGCCAGCCGGGTGGCGGCGCTGGCCCGGGCCGCGGCGGGGGCGGATGGGGCGGCGGCCTTCGGCCTCGACGCCGCCTTTGCCCATGGCGGCCACTACTTCCGGCTGCACACCTATTCGGCCGAAGGCGGCCTCTGCCTGACCCTGCGCCATATCCCGAGCGAAATCCGAAGCCTGGAGGCCCTCGGCGTCCCGCCGGCTTACGCCGAGACGGTCCGCCAGGCCTCCCGCGGGCTCGTCCTCGTCACGGGACCGGCCGGCTCCGGCAAGTCCACCACCCTGGCCGCCACCCTCGACGAGCGCAACCGGCGCCACGCCGAATTCATCCTGACCTTCGAGGATCCGATCGAATTCCGCCACCGCAACCGGCGAGGAGTCGTCCGGCAGCTGGAGAAAGGCCGCGATTTTGCGGATTTTCCCTCGGCCGTGCGCGGGGCCCTCCGCAGCGACCCCGACGCTCTTTTCGTCGGCGAAATGCGCGATTTGGAGACGATTGCCGCCGCCATCACCGCCGCCGAGACGGGTCACTTGGTCTTCGGCAGCCTGCACAGCGCGACCGCGGCGGACGCGGTCTCGCGCATTCTCGACGTCTTTCCGGCCGAGCGGGCGGCGGAGGTGCGCACCCAGCTCGCCCGGCATCTCGCCGCCGTCCTGGCCCAGCAGCGGGTGCCGGCGGGGGAAGGGCAGCTGGTCACCGCCTTTGAACTGCTCCTCCCTACCCCCGCCGTCCGCCACCTGATCGCCGATCCCGCCAACCGTTGCCGGCTCCTCGCGAACGAAATCGCGACCGGCCGGGGCCACGGCATGATCGCCATGGACCAGTCGCTGGAGGACCTGTGGCGGCGGCGCAGCCTCAACCGGCCGGAGGCGCTGCGTGTCGCGGCCAATCCGGCCGGGCTCGATCTCCTCCTGCAGGAGGAGCGGCGGTGAGGGCGCTTTTCCTCCTGGCAGCACTGCTGCCCACCTACCACGTGGCGCCGCCCCCCGGGACGGATCCCCTCGACCTACCCGTGACCGTTTTCCGCGCCCTGCAGATTCCGATCGCCCAGGCCTTCCTCACGGTCAGCCGCTCCTACGGCCTCACCTTCATCCTCGAGCCCGGCGTGAAAGGGGAGGTCGCCCTCGAGGTGAAAGGCGGCCAGGTCCGGGATCTGGTCGACGCCCTGGCCGCCTCGCAGGGCTGTTACTGGCGCCGGGAGGGGCGGCTGATCGCCATCCGCCGCAACTGCGTCCGGATTTTCGAAATCGACTATCCGCAGATGACCCGCTCGGCCCAGGGGACCAGCAACGTCGTCTTGTCGGCGCAGAGCCCAGCGGCGGGGATCCTGGGCGCGGCCGGAACCTATGGAACGACCCCGGCCTACGCCGCCGGCGCGGCGAACGGCGGCCTGCCGAACCAGAACGACCAGACCACGCTTTCCATCCAACAGCAGAATCAAAACACTTTCTGGGCCGACTTGCAGGCCGAGCTCACCGCCCTGGCGCACAGCGGCGAGACAGTGACCTTGAACAAGCTGGCCGGCGTGGTCGTGGTCACCGCCCCGCCGGCTCGGCAGGAGGATTTTGCCGCCTTTCTCGCCATGATCAACCGCCGCATCTCGCGCCAGGTGCGCATCTCCGCCCGGATCGTCGAGGTCGACTTGAACGCCCAGCATCAGCTCGGGGTCGACTGGACGCTGGCCGCGACCAAAATCGGCGGCCTTACTCTCGGTAACCTGGCCACGAGTACCGCCTTCAGCTCGAGCAACGGTACCGCCTTCGTCCCCAGCACCGTCACCGGCACCCTGGCGGCCGGCAAGGTCGCGGCCGCGATCAGCGCCCTCCAGGAGCAGGGCGAGGTCCATGCCGTCTCCAATCCCTCCGTCATCAGCCTGAGCAACCAGACGGCCTTCGTCAAAGTCGGCACGGAGCAGACTTTCTTCTCCCTCGCCAATTCCACCACCATCAACCAGACCGGCGCCACGCTGCCCTATTCCACGACCCAGATCAGCTACACCCAGAATGCGATCACGATCGGGACGGTTTTGTATGTCACTCCTGAGGTCAATGCCGACGGCACCATCACGGTCGATGTCCTGCCCGCGGTCACCCAATTGATCGGCGTCGACAGCTCGCCCAATGGGGAGCAGACCGCGCCGCGGATGGACATCAAAGCTCTGTCGACCCTGGCCCGGCTCCGGCCCGACGAATCGGTCATGATCGGCGGCCTGATCTACAACCAAACCAGCCAGCAGACCCAAAAAGTTCCCGGTCTGGGCGATTTGCCCTGGATCGGCCAAGCCTTCGGCACGACCGGCACCATGAAATCCCGCAGCGAACTGGTGATCTTCCTCTCGGCCGAAACCGTCCGCTAGGCAGCCATGGCGAGCCTGGAACCCTTTTGGCTCGGACAGGCCCTGCTCGAAGCCGGCGCGATCACCGGCGAGCAACTGGCCAGCGCGCGCCAGCTCTGGCGCCAGAATCCGCGCCAGAGCTTCGCCTCCGTCCTGGAGTTCCTCGGGCTGGCCGGCCCGCGGGAGTTGGCGGGACTCACCGCCGACCACCATGGCCTGCCGCTGGCCGGCCTGAGCGAGCAGACCCTCGACCGGGCCGCCGTCCGCCTCTTGCCGCTCGCCACCGCCCGGCAGAAATGCCTGCTGCCCTACCGGCAGAGCGAGGGGCGGCTCCACCTCGCTGTGGAGGATCCGGCGGCCTATACCGTCCAGCAGGCCCGCCGGGATTTTCCCGGCTGCGAGGTCTGCCTCCATGTCGCCCCCCGCCGGGAGATCCTGGCGTGGCTGGAGGAAGCCTGGCGCGACCCGGGCGGCCCGGCCAATGCCAACGAGGCTTTTGCCGCCCTGGTCCGCGCCGCGGCGGCAGAGCGCGCCACCGATCTCCACCTCGAACCACGCGAAAACAGCCTCGAGGTCCGCCAGCGGATCGACGGACGGCTGGTCCACCGCTCCTATGTCGCAGCCGACCTGCGCGAGCCTCTGCTCCAGGCGGCCAAACTCGCCGGACGCATGGACATCGCCGAGCGCCGCCTGCCCCAGGATGGCCAGGGCTCCCTCCTGGTGGGTGGGCGCCACTATCATCTCCGCTTTTCCTCCCTGCCGGCGGTCGCCGGCGAGTCGATCGTCATCCGGATCATCGACGAGCAGGCCGGGCTGCGCTCGTTTGCCGACATGGGGCTCTTGCCGGCCGACGAAGCGCAATTGCGCGCCCTCCTGGAGCTGCCCAACGGGCTGGTCTACGTCACGGGCCCCACCGGCTCGGGCAAGACCACCCTGCTCCACTCCATGCTGCACAATCTGCCGGCTTCGCGCCGCCATCAGCTCAAGATCATCACCCTCGAGGATCCGGTGGAAATCCGCCACCCGCGCTATTTTCTCCAGATCAACGTCGACGACCGGGTGGGCCGCACCTTCGGCGAGGTGCTGCGCCATGTCCTGCGCCACGATCCTGACGTCGTCATGGTCGGTGAAACCCGCGACCGGACCACAGCCGAGATCACCTTGCGGGCCGCCCTGGCCGGCCGCCTGTGCTTCAGCACACTGCACACCAATGACGCCCTGGGTGCGGTCGCCCGCCTGACCGACATCGGGCTCGATCCCCTCATGCTCGCCTCCGCCCTGCGCGGCGCGATCGCCCAGCGGCTGGTCCGCCGGCCCTGCCCCGATTGCCGCCGGCCCCATCCGCAGCGCGATCTCTTTCGCCAACGGTTTGGGGCGATGCTCGATCCCGCGGCGCCAGCGGACTTCGTTGCGGCCGAAGCCGGCCGAGCCTGTCCGCTTTGCCGCGGCCGCGGCTACCACGGACGCACGACCTTGATCGAAGTCTGCCCGCTCGGCGGCCTGGAGCGCCTGATTGCCGAACGCGCCCCGGCCGCCGCCTTCCAGGCGGCCCTGCGCGCCCGTGGCGGCCGCACCCTGTTCGAGGACGGTGCGCGCAAAGCCGGGCTCGGCCTGACCACGATGGAAGAGGTGTACGCCGCCGTGGATGCGCCCGACCGGTTGTTATAATCCGGGTCATGAAATCTTCCCGCCCCCGAGGCTTTACGCTGATCGAAATCCTCGCCGTCCTTGCCGTCATCGCGGCCATCATTGCGATCGGCGTCCCGGCCATCGCCAAAGTCCTGCAAAGCGGCCGGGTCCGCAATGTCGAGGGCACGGCCAGCGTGGTCAAATCCGCCCTGACCCAATATCTGAGCAAGCCCGGTTCGCCCGGAACCCTCCCGGTCACGGAGGGCACCTCGGCCGCCCTGACCGCGGAGTACACCGGGACGGGCAGCCCCAACGCCGCCGCCATCGCGGCCGCCGCCACGCTCGACAACGTCCTCCTGGCCGAGGGCAGCCTGGAACGGCCGATCGCTTTGCGGATGGGGACGCAAAATGCCGTCGTCACCGGGGTCGCCTCCGGCTTCGCCTGGTCGCCGGCGACGGAGTCCTTTCTCGGCAGCGCGGCTCCCACCCTGAGCTATAACGCGGTCAGCCGGGTGGAATGCTCCGTCAGCGACGGCGTGAACAATCCCGGAGCCACCGGCCAAACGGCCGGCTCGGGCGCCTGCGCCTTCAATCTCGCCGGCAACGGCAGCCCGCTCCCGAGCGGCAGCCGCGTCGCCTACCTCCTCGTCAAGTCGGCGCCGGATGCCGACGCCTTTCAACTGGCCCTGGATGTGGACGGGATCAACCTGGTGCAGAATTCCGCCGCGGCGCCCGCCACCGCCGACCAGACCCAGGGGCCAGTCGTCTACGCCAAAGACGCCAGCGTCAGCGGCTTTGTCGACGTCTACTATTACCTGACCAACCTCTAACCCCACCATGGCTTCCGACAGTGTCCTAGGCTGGTGGGGCTCGGATCTGCGCCTGGTCGGGGGCGACCTTCGGGAGGAGCGGCGACGGTTGGAGGCCAACGCGGATCCGGCTCCGGTCATCGCCGAGCTATTGGCCGGATCCGGCTGGCCCGGGCGCGGCCCGCTGCGGATCATCTATCAGCCCGACGGCCCGGAGACTCCCGAAACCGCCGGAGCGGACGCCCTGCGCCGGAGCAGCCGCCTCGCCGCTCTGGCCGCGGCTGTCGCGCAGCGGGGCCGGCGGGTCGAAGGCGCCTGGCCCCTGGCCGCGCTGCTGGAAGCTGCCTCCGCTCCCGGCCGGCAGGGGGCGGTCCATCTGCTGGCCACGGCCGAGCGCGCGCTCGTGGCCTCGGCCAGTTCGGAGGGCGGATGCTGGGTCAAAGCACACGACGGGCCCGACTTTCTCGACCCCACCCTCGCCTCGCTGCGAACGGCCCTGGCGCGGTTCGACGACGGCAATCCCCCGGGCGGGATGGTGGTGATCGAAGACGGGCCGCAGGCCGACGCGCTGCGCCTCGCCGCCCGCGGACTGGGTCCGGCCGGCTCCCGCCTGTCCGACCTGCTGCGCCATGCCCATCGCCTCGTGCCGGGCGACGCCAGCGACTTGCTGCCGGCGCGCCCCTGGCACCGCCGCCGATCCGTCCAGCTTGGCTTGGCCGCCGCCGCCGGGCTCGCGCTCCTGGCCGCGGGCGACGGCCTCCGGGCCGGCGCGCGTCGGCGGGAGCGGGTCCGGCGCGAAATCGTGGCCCAGCAGGACCAGCAGCGCCGGCGGGAAGAGGCGGCGGCGGCCGACCGGGCCCGGCAGCAGGCGGCAGCGCAACAGAACGAAGCGCGCGCTCGGGCCGAGTGCCCCGCCCCGTTTCAGGAGGGTTTGCTTCGAACCGTGGCGCGCGAATTGCCCTCCTCTGCCGTCCTGCACCGGCTGGTCATCGACCGCTCCCAGTTCGTCCTGAGCGGAACCAACGCCGCGGGCGGAGCTCCCGCGGCCGAGGCCTGGCCGCGTTTCCTCCGCTCGCTCGGAGCGGCGGAAAATCCCTGGCAGATGGAAGAAGCCCCGGAGCGGCCCAGCGCGGATTTCTCCCTGCGGGGCCGCCTGCGCCCGGCGGAGTCCCCGCCGGCGGCGGGCGGCGATTCGGCCCGGCTCGCGGCGCTCTGCGCCACCTTTCCGCCGGCCGCCGCCTTCTTCCCCCGGTGGCAGGAGTGGTCCCGCTCCTGGCGGGTCACCCCCGGGCCGACCGAGGAATTTCCCGGCTTCACGATCCGCCATTTCACCCTGGATGCGTTGCGGCCCACCCTCGAGGCCTGGCCCCAAGTCGTCGCCACTGTCGGGGCCCTGGGCCGCCAGCCCGGGGTGACGATCGAGCGCCTCGCGCTCGTCGCCGGACCCGATGATAATTTTAGCGAGGCGGAGATCGCCGTCTCGGTCCGTCTCCGCCCTTAAATCAGCGCGAGCGGCGGCCGCGCGGCTTGCGCTCTTCCCCGCCGCTCGAGCCCTGGGCGAATTTCGAGGCCTTGGCGTTGAGCCAGAGTTCGCCCTTGACGTTCTTGTTCAGCCAGAAGATTTCGCCGGCGTGCTCGACAAAGACGGGCTTTTCCCGGGGCTTCTCCGGCACGACCAGGCCCGCTCCGACCAGAGCGGCCAGAAACTCTTCCGAAGTCTTATTGACGGTTTCCGCCAGCCGGCCGATGACGGCGGCGACCCCGCCCGTTTTCGTCGGCTTGAGCAGGAGCCGGGCGGCCGCCAGGACGGCAGTGGCCGGATCGGACGGCGCCGACGAAGACGAGGGCGGGGCCGGGCTCTCGCCGGTTTCGGAGCCCGGTGAAGGCGCCGCGGGCGCCTCCGAGCTCAGGTCGGCGGGTGACGGCGCGCTGCCTTCGCCGCCGCTGGAGCCGGTGCCTTCGGACGGGGCACCCGCCTCCCCTGCCCCTGGGTCCGGGCCCTGGCGCCGGCCGTCCTGGCGCAACGACCGCTGATTGATCCAAATACCTCCGCGCTGGTCGCGGTACAGCCACCAGGTGCCCCCGGCCAAATCGACCTGCACGGGCGGCTCCGCGCCCTCCGGCAGCTTGAGGCCGAGGGCCTCCAGGGCGGCGCCCAACTCGTTGTCCCGGCACTTCAAGGCCCGGCACAGGAAACTGATGCTGCCGGACCGGCCGGCTCCGCCGCGCTCGCGCCGCATCATCGGGCGGATGCGCTCGAGCAGCGCCGGGCCTTCCGGCAAGCCGCGCCGCTGGCCATCGCGCGGCGACGACTCTTCGCTCCGGCCATGTCCGGCCTCCTGCTCAGCTTTCTCTTCGGTCGGATGGGACGTCGGCGCCGGACGTTCCTGCTCCTGCCGCCGCCGCTCTCCGTGTCCGGAAGCCTCCGCCGCCGCCGGAGCCTCCTCGGGCGGCACCGGCCGGCCCGCCACGGGCCGAAACACCGGCCGGGGCTTTTCCCGGGTGTTGATCCACAACTCGCCCCGGCGATTCATGTTCACCCAGAAAAGATCCCCGTCGTATTCGACATAAGCGGGCCGAACGTTCTCGTCTTCCGGGATAACGAAGCCGCATTCCTTGAGGGCGTCGATCACGTCGGCCACCGGGAGATTCCACCGCTTGGCCAGGTGCTCGACCCCCGCCGCCAGGCCGTCGCCGCGCTGGTTGCGCCGCATCAGGGGCTGGATCGCCTCGAAGAAGGTCGGGAGTTCGTCCTCCTTCGCGATCTTGTCCCAGTCGTCGCCGCCGCCCTCCTCCTCCGCCAGGTCCGGATCGAGATCGCTCTCGGTGTTCCGGGGTTTGCGATAGGTGCCGCCGCTCGTTTCCACATCGGGCGCGGCCGCTTCCGCCGGTTCGTCCACCGACGACGACGACGCGCCCGAGCCGATGCCCTTGAACTTGGCTTCAAACTCGGCCCGCAGCTTGTCGGCCTCCACTCGCGCCGCCGCCGTGGCGGCGTCGGCCAGATTCCATTCCCGCTGCGTCGAACGCCGGGCCAGGCCGCTGAAGGCCAGCGGATTGTCCGGCGGCGATTGAAATTCGAGGATCTCCCACTCTTCCTGGCCGAGTTGGTTGAGAAAGGCTTCGAGGAGGGCAGGCGTCGCGAAGCCGCCTTTGCCACTGGTGATAAATTTATACTCCCATGCCGACATGATTAAGAGGAAAAGGCTGAATTGATGGGCTGAAAGGGGATGTGGAAACGCCGGAGCATAGGTCAGCCCAGGGCCGCCAGCAAGCGCCTGACTTCGTCGTATTTCTTCTGCAATTCCGCGAGCTGGCGCTGGGCGCCCTCGATGACGGCCGGGGGCGCCTTGGCGGTGAACGCCACGTTGGCGAGCCGCGCCTGGGTCGCGGCGATATGCTTGGCCAAATCGGCCAATTCTGCCGTCAGCCGGGCCTTCTCGGCCTCGCTGTCCTTCTCCGGCAGCGGAATGTAAAAGGTCGCGGCATTGGTCACCGAGGACACGCCGGCCAAGCCGTCCGGCAATTGGCCGACCCGCAGTTCCCGTGAACCCAGCATGCGGAGATAATTGGGGTTCACGAAGAACTCATCATAGCCCGGCCGGGGCTCATAGTAAAGGACCGCGACCGGCGCGGAGGCCAAGCCGATCTCGGCCTTCTTGGCCCGGAGGACGGTGAACGATTCCTTCAAAGTGGCGATCTTGGCCGAAGCGGCCTGGTCGATCGCGACGCCGGCCTGCCCCAAGGCAGCCGTGAGCGCCGCCGCATCCTCGGTCCGGGCGTTGATCAGATAGGTGCCGGGGGCACCGTAGCCGAGCAATTGCCACAGCTCCTCGGTGATGAAGGGAATGAAGGGATGGAGGAGGAGCAGGGTCTGGCGGATGGCGAAATCCTGCAGGGCGATGCAGTTCTCCTTGGTCGCGGCCGATTGGAGCTTCGCTTTCGAGACCTCGACGTACCAGTCGCAGAAGTCGTTCCAGAAAAAACCGTAGAGGACCTGGACGGCGGCGCTGAATTCGAACTCCCGGAAGCAGCGCTCGACCTGCGCGGTCGTGGCGAGGACGCTGGCGAGGAGCGCATGGTCGTCGGCGTCGAAAGCGGCCGGCGTGAAGCGCGCCGCGATGGCGCCGAGCGAGCTCGCGGCCGCCGCCGCCCCGCCCTCGCTCGCGCGCCGGCGGAAGCGGCAGGCATTCCACAGCTTGTTGCAGAAATTCTTGCCCGCCTCGATCCGGTCCTCCTGAAAGCGGATGTCCTGGCCCTGAGGGGCGATCGAGATGATGCCGAAGCGCAGCCCGTCGGCCCCGTACTTGGCGATCAAATCGAGGGGATCGGGCGAATTGCCCAGCGATTTAGACATCTTTCGCCCCTGGGTATCGCGGACGATGCCGGTGAAATAGACGTTTCGGAACGGAATTTTCCCGGTGAACTCCAAGCCCGCCATGATCATGCGGGCGACCCAGAAGAAAATGATCTCCGGGGCCGTCACCAAGGTCTCGGTCGGATAAAAATAATCGAAGCCGCGTTTCTTCTGCTCCACCTCGTCCGGCCAACCCAAGGTGCCCAATGGCCAAAGCCAAGAGGAGGCCCAGGTATCCAGCACATCGTCCTCCTGTTGCCAATTTTCCGGATCCGCCGGCCCGCCGATTGAAACGTGAACTTTGGCGGGATCCTGGAGATCAGCCTCAGTCAGCCGATCGCGGTCCAGCCCCTTCCGATACCAGACCGGAATGCGTTGGCCCCACCACAGCTGGCGGCTGATGCACCAGTCCTGAATGTTATTCAGCCAATGGAGGTAGACCTTCGACCACCGCTCGGGATAAAATTTAATCTGTCCGCCGGCCACGGCCGCCTTGGCTTCGTCGATCCGAGGATAACGCATCCACCACTGCCAGGTAAGACGCGGTTCAATCGGCACATCCGCCCGCTCCGAATATCCGACGTTGTTGGTATAGGCTTCCTCGCCCACCAGGGCGCCGGATTCCCGGAGCAATTCGGCCGCTTTCTTCCGACCGGCGAAGCGCTCGAGGCCCGCCAAGCCCGGACCGGCCAGTTCGTTCAGCACCCCGTTCGCCTCCAGGACATCGATGACCGGAAGCTTGTGTCGCTGGCCGATCTCGAAATCGACCTTGTCGTGCGCCGGGGTGATCTTGAGCGCGCCGGACCCGAACGCCTTGTCGACTGCCGCATCGGCGACGATCGGAATCGGCGTGCGGTTCAGCGGCCGCCAGACCTTCTGGCCGATCAAGCTGGTATAGCGGGGATCCTCCGGATGCACCGCGATCGCCACGTCGCCAGGAATCGTTTCCGGCCGGGTCGTCTTGACCGAAATATATTCGCCCGGGCGATCGACCAGCTCATACCGCACCTGGTAAAGGAGGCCGTTGACCGGCTTCATGATCACCTCCTCGTCAGAGAGGGCCGTGAGGGTGGCGGGGCACCAGTTCACCATGCGCTTGCCCCGATAGATATGGCCGCGCTGGAATAATTCGGCAAACGCGGTGAGCACCGCCCGGTTGTAATCCGGATCCATCGTAAACACCGTGCGATCCCAGTCGCAGGAGCATCCCAAAGCCTTGAGTTGCTCGAGGATGATTCCGCCATGTTTTTCCTGCCAGGCCTTGGTCCGCCGCAAAAACTCCTCTCGGCCGATTTGCCAGCGGCTCTTGCCCTCCTTCTTGCGCAACTCGCGCTCCACCACGGCGTGGGTCGCGATACTCGCATGGTCGGTGCCGGGAATCCAGAGCGCCGACCTCCCCTCGAGTCGGGCTCGGCGGATGAGCACATCCTGGAGGGTATTGTTCAGCACGTGACCGATGTGGAGGACGCCGGTCACATTGGGCGGCGGAATCACGATGCAATAGGGTTTTTTGCCCGCGTCGACGCGCCCGGCGAACGCCCCGGCCTGCTGCCAGGCGGCGTACCATTTTCTTTCGACCTCGCCGGGTTCGTAACTCTTGGTGATTTCAGCCATCTCTGCTTTGGAACCGTCGAGACAACCGCCGCCCGCTCGGGGAGGCAAGAGCAGGTTTGCACCCTCTCCCCAACCTTTACACCTTACCCGCGCGCCCCCTGGGGGCGCGACCCCTGATGTCCGAAACCGTCACCACCCGTGCCAGCGATCTTCTCGCCTTCTCCCCGGCCAGCACCGCGGCGGAGCGCCTGGCTGCCTGCAAGGCCTTCCTCAAGGAGGAGATGGGCCGCCTGCGCACCCGCCATGAGGCCGGTGCCTCCGGCCTGGAAATCGCCCGGGCCCGGGCGGCGATCATCGATGTCCTCCTCGAGCGGCTCTTTGCCGCCGCGGTGGAGGCTTTCGCCGCCGCCCCGTCCGAAGCGGTGCCGGTGCCGCCCCCGGTCGCCCTGCTCGCCCTCGGCGGCTATGGCCGCGGCGAGCTATCGCCCTGGAGCGACCTGGACATCATGTTCCTCTTCCCCGCCCGGACGAAGCCGGCGGCGATCAACCCCTACGCCGAGTTCCTCACCCGCGAAACGCTCTATCTCCTCTGGGACTGCGGGCTGAAGGTCGGGCACTCCGCCCGCACCGTCGACCAGGTCTTCACCGAGGCCCGCCGCGACATCCAGACCAAGACCTCGCTCCTCGAGGCCCGCTTCATCGCCGGTGCCCGGGCGGTCTTCGAGACCTTCGCGCGGGATTATCTCAATTTCTACACCGGCGAGGCGGTCAAGGACTACATCCGCGACCGGCTGGACGACCAGGCGCACCGCCGGACGAAGTACGGCGACACGGTCTTCATCCAGGAGCCGGACGTCAAAAACGGGGTCGGCGGAGTGCGGGACTATCAAAACGCCCTGTGGATGGCCCGGGTCAAACTTGGCATCACCCAGATGGAGGAGCTGGCGGCCCAGCACTACCTCAAGCCGGCGGAGGTGACGGAGTTCAATCGGGCCTATGACTTTCTCCTGCGGGTGCGCAACGACCTGCATTTCCTCAGCCCGCGGCCGACCGATGTCCTGAGCCTCGATCTCCAGCCGCGGGTGGCCTGGAACCTCGGCTACCGCCAGGCCGACATCCTCGTCCGGGTCGAACATTTCATGCAGGCGTACTACCGCGCCGCCCAGACCATCCTCCGCTTGGCCAAGCTGATCGAAAGCCGGCTGGCGCTGACGGTCGGACGCGACGCGCAGGGGAGCA
>Ga0302279_10001955_pt1 | contig 28249 bp, 32 predicted proteins | sample III_Bog_N3_3_FD_194541 | JGI IMG/M metagenome (GOLD analysis project Ga0302279, IMG submission 194541) | Peat permafrost microbial communities from Stordalen Mire near Abisko, Sweden - III_Bog_N3_3 | ecosystem: Environmental > Terrestrial > Soil > Wetlands > Peat | place: Sweden: Abisko... | reverse complement strand
CGCTCGCCCGCTCGTCGTCGAGCACGCGCGCCAGATTGCGCGCGTCGTCGCTGAGCGCCGCGATGGAGTTCAGCGCGACCGCCGTGTGCGGCGCGTCGATTTCGGCGATGCGTTCGAGCAACATCGCCACCACGTCGACCGACGTCAGGTCCCCGATCTCGAAGCGACGACGCATCTCGGTGGCGGAGAGGAATCCGAGCTCAACACTGCGCGGGTGGGGATCGTTCATGGCCCAAGACTACGAGTCGCGCCAACGACACTGATCGTCGTCGAGCGTCGGCGATGCAAGACTGCGAGCGATGGAGGAGCCGTCGAAGACCCCGTTGGCGAAAAAGCTCGGCGTGAAGCCCGGCGACACGATCTGGCTCCATCACGCGCCCTCGACCTTCGCGCTCGTGGTCCCTGCCGGCGTGACGATTCGCCGGCGCGCGAGTGCGACGGCCGACGTGGTGGTCGCGTTCTTCACGCGGGCCTCGACACTCGCCGGTGAGATTGACGCACTGTCGAGGGCGATATTCCCGACGTCGGCGCTCTGGGTGGCGTGGCCCAAGCGCGCCGCTCGCCTCGCCACCGACCTGTCCGATCGCGTGGTACGCGATCTCGCGTTGCCCCTCGGTCTCGTCGACAACAAGGTCTGCGCGATCGACGAGACGTGGTCGGGCCTGCGACTGGTGTGGCGAGTGGAGCGCCGAGCGTCGCCCCCACGTTCGCCAAGGGCCTAGGTCGAGCCGCGGCCGCCGTCTCGTGCCGGTCGAGGCGAAAAACCCCGGTGGTAACCTGCGGTGGTGAGTTAGTGGCCCACGGGGCGTTGACGAGCCACACGTGCGAGGGCCAAAGAACGGAGTCGCGGTGAAGAACCTGTGGATTGCTGGTGTGGTGGCCGCCTCGCTCGGTCTTTCCGCCTGCGGCGCAACGGCGTCGCTCAATGACGCGGTCACGTCCCTCGGCTCCTCGCCGTATCTCCAAGTCCACCTCAGCGCGGCGGCCGCCGGCCCGGGGACCACTCAGGCCCAACAGATGCTCAGCGCGCTCTCGGTCGATTTGTCCTACCAGAACCCGACGGGTGCGTCCCTCGCCTCATCCCAGGGCGCGGCGAACGCGGAGCTGATCGTAAACGCGGGTGGCGCCGCGCTGATTGACGTTCGCGAGGTCGCCTCCAACGTCTACGTGATGCTCAACCTCTCGGCGCTGTCGAACGTCCCCGACGAGTCGCTGTCGCCAACCGAGACCTCCGCCCTGGAACTCCTCTTCGGTGGCCGATGGTTCGAACTTCCGGCGAGTCTGATCAACTCCTACGTGACCCAGGGTGCGGCGGCCACCGCGACGGCGGCCAAGGAACGAGCCCTCGGCTCCAAGATCATCGACGACCTCACCACGTTGATCAGTGACACGAGTTACACCACCCTCGCCAGTGGCGGGTACTCCCAGACGGGCACGCTCGCTTCGGTCGTGAAGGCCGTCTGGCCAACCATCGCCGCCGCGGACGGCGACCTCACGACGCCGAGCGACGTGCCGGGCACCTACGCGGTCACCATCAACACCTCGGGCAGCAGCACCACGGGCGGCTCGGTCGCCATTACCGCGCCCGGAGCGACGGGGGTGGACGAGACCGTGACGCTCAACGCGACGGTCGCCCACGCGAGCGACGATATCGCCGCACCGACGGGCGCGACCGTGATCACCCCCGCGCTGCTCAAGGGCCTGCTCGCCCAAGCGACCTGACCCTCCCCCGGTCGAGGGAGTCTCGCGGCCTAGGTGTCCTCGTGGAAGCGACGAAAGAGATCCGTCAGGGTCTCAAGTACCTCGGGGGCGAGGTCGTCCGCCGCGACGACGCCGCTCGCGATGATGGTGACGCGCATCTGTTCTAAGTACGCACCGCACGCGTCACAACCGGCGAGGTGTCGCTCGAGGCGCTTACGGTCTCGCCGTGAGAGTGAACCGTCGAGGTAGTCGCTCATCAGTTCGACGGCCTGTTGGCACACGAGACGGGTCGGGGTCAGCTTCACGGTGTTCCTAGCTGTGTCGCCATCTCGACCTCGGATCGTATTCGGGCTCGGCTGCGGTGCAAGATGACCCGCACGTTGGCCTCGGTGATGCCCAACAGATCGGCCACCTCCGTAGTGGACAGTCCCTCCACGTCGCGCAGCGTTACAACGGCGCGGGGCGTCTCGGGTAGTCGGGCGATCGACTCGTGAACCAGTCGGATGATCGGTTCATTCACCAGCGCGTCCTCGACCGTGTCGGTGAAGGGCACCGGCGGCTCCAGCCACAGTCCCCCCTGGTCGAAGCGAGTGGCACTCACTGACGGCCCCGCGGCGAGCGGGTCGAGGGGAATGACGCGGTGCTCCTTGACGCCGGTCGTACGCGCGCGATTGACCAGAATTCGAAAGAGCCACGTCTTAAAGGACGACCGACCTTCGAAACGTTCTACGCCGCGCAACACGGCGATCCACGTGTCTTGTGCGACGTCCTCCGCACTCGCGTCGCTGTTGACGTAGTAGCGCGCGACGCGTACGAGCGACTCGTGGTAGCGACGCACGATTTCGACGAAGGCCTTCTCGTCGCCCTCGAGCAGTCGCGCGAGCAACGCCGAGTCGTCCATGGGGCCACCATACCGGGATTGTCCGGCGCCCCGAAGTTCGTGTAACGAGATCGCGACGGAGCGGACTGTTCTTCGGCAACTCTGCCGAACTCAGGAGACTTACATGAAGGCATCAACATCGCTGCGCGTGGCGAGCGCCAGCGCGCTCGCACTCGGCCTCGGCCTGCTCACCGCGGGGGCCGCCAACGCGTCACCGCATCACGGTTTCGCCCCCGGTCACGCACTCTTCATCGAAACCGACAGCGCCACCAACAACACGGTCCTCAGCTACCAACGCGCGAGCGACGGCACCGTCTCTCTCGCCGGCAGCTTCGCGACGGGCGGCGACGGCGCCACGGCCACCGGGGCCACGGCCGATCCGTTGGCGAGCCAGGGCGGACTGGCCCTCGTCGATAACGGCAGTGAACTGCTCGCGGTCAACGCCGGGAGCGACACGGTGAGCGTCTTCGCCGTCGAGGGAACGAACCTCCGCCTGCTCCAACAGGTCGCGAGCCAGGGTCTCTTTCCCGACTCGATCGCCACGAACGGTCGTTACGTCGCGGTGTTGAACGCGGGCGGCGCCGGCTCGGTGGCGGAGTTCGCGCTGCTTCACGGACGACTGGTCGCCCTACCGGGTCAAGTACGCGCCCTCGGACTCTCCAACACCACGCCGCCGGAGTTCCACCACGGCGTCGGTGAGGTCGCCTACACCCCCGACGGCGCGCACCTCATCATCACCGGAAAGTTGTCGAACAACGCCTACGACGTCTTCTCGGTGTCGAACGCCGGCGCCCTCGGTGCGACCCCGGTCGTCACCCCGAGCGACAACGCCTTGCCCTTCTCCTTCACCTTCGACGGCGAGGGCAACGTCGTCGCGACCGAAGCCTCGAACAGTTCGGTCGACACCTATCGCGTCAACGCGGACGGCACCCTCACGAGTCTCGGCTCGGTGAGCGACGGCGCGACGGCGCTGTGCTGGATCTCGGGCGCCAACGGCTACTTCTTCGGCTCGAACGCCGGTAGCGGCACGATCAGTTCCTTCGACGAGAGCGCGCAGGGCGTTCCGGCCCTGGTTGACGCCACGGCCGCGAGCGCGCACGCCGGTACGACCGACTCGGTCGTCTCGCCCGACGGTTCGTTCCTCTACGTCGAAAGTGGCGGCGCGGGAACCCTCGACGCCTACGCCATCGGCGCGGGCGGCACGCTCACGCCGATCGAGACACTCTTTAACATCCCCGTCGCCGCCGAAGGCATCGCGGCAAGTTAGGTCCCGCCACGAGGACGCCCCGCACGTCGCGGGGCGTCCTCGCCGTCGGCCCGTCAGGCGGCGAACTGTAGATTCGAACCGTGACCATCACCCCCGACACCAAAGACTGGACCTGGGTCCTCGAACAGCCGTGCCCGGAGTGCGGCTTTGACCCGCAGGACTATCCCCGCGACGCGCTCGCCGCCAAGGTTCGAGAGAACGCCCGGCAGTGGGCCGCCGTCTTAGCGGGTGAGCACCTCGAGGTTCGTCCGAGCGAGGACGTCTGGTCCCCCCTCGAGTACGGCTGTCACGTGCGCGACGTCTATCGCATCATGGACGGACGACTCGCGTTGCTCCTCAGTGAGGACGACCCGGTCTTTCAGAACTGGGACCAGGACGAGACCGCGCTCGAAGAGCGCTACGACCTCCAAAATCCCCGCATCGTCGCCGGTGAACTGGACGACGCGGCCGCCACGTACGCCGAGCGACTGGACGCCGTCGCGCCCACGCAGTGGGAGCGCACGGGCACGAGGTCCAACGGCAGCCCCTTCACCGTGGCGACGCTCGGCACCTACAGCCTCCACGACGTCGTGCACCACCTCTGGGACGTGTCCTCGTCCCCGTCGAGCTCGGCCCCCTCCACCCCCGACGCGTGAGCGGGCCGCTTCTCTCGACCGTGCTCGTCGCGGCGGTCGCGTGCCTCTTCGCGTGGAGCGCGTCGCTCGTGACCGGCGACACGTCCTGGGTGGACCGCAGTTGGTCGATCGTGCCGATCATCTACCTCTGGATCTTCGCGGGCTACGCCGGACTCGCCAACGCGCGCCTCGACGTGATGGCCGTGCTCGTCACGCTCTGGGGCGTGCGGCTCACGTTCAACTTCGCGCGCAAGGGTGGCTACCGCGGCGTCGAGGACTACCGCTGGGCGGTGTTACGCGCGCGGATGCGCCCCTGGCAGTTCCAACTCTTCAACGTGTTCTTCATCGTGCTCTACCAGAACGCGATCCTCGTGCTCATCACGCTGCCCGCCTACAGCGCCTACGAGGATCGTTCTCGCACACCCTTCGGCGCCGCGGACGTGGCCTTGACCGCGCTCTTTCTCCTGGCCACCGTCTTTGAGACCATCGCCGACGAACAGCAGTGGAACTTCCAGAGCGCGAAGCAGGCGCGCATCGATCGTGGGGAGCGCCCGAGCGAACGATTCTGCACGACGGGACTCTTTCGCTACTCGCGCCACCCGAACTACTTCTTCGAGGTGGCGCAGTGGTGGTTACTGTTCCTCTTCGCGGTGGTGGCCGCGCACTCCTTGTGGCAGTGGACGGTCCTCGGCGCGGTCCTCTTGACCCTCCTCTTCGTCGGCTCGACGTCCTTCACCGAGGACATCACCCTCTCGAAGTACCCCGAGTACGCCGACTACCAGCGCCGCACCTCCGCCGTCGTGCCGTGGTTCGCGAAGGACGCACCCGCCCCGAGCAGCGTGACCTCGCCCTGAGGACTCACGAACCGTCCCAGGCGGCCAGCTCCGCCTCGAGGGGATCGAGGCCCATCGGTCCGAGCGCCAGGGCGAAGGCGTGGAAGCGCTTGAGGGAGAAGTCCTCACCCAGGCGGAATCGCGCGGCCTCGCGGGTGCGCATCCACACGCGCTCGCCCACCTTGTAGGAGATCGCCTGCGCGGGTAGGCCCAGGTAACGATCGACCTCGGACACCGACATCTCGTGGGGTTGGATGGCCCGTTCTTCGAGAACCGCGACCGCCATCGGGGGAGTCCACGCCTTCCCCGAACAGTCCCCGAAGTCCGCGAGCGAACCGAAGCCCGCCGGCACGGGAAGCTCCAGGTGCAGACCGATGTCGACCACGATGCGCGCGGCGCGCAGGGCCTGTCCCGCGAGAAAGCCCATCTCGTCGCCCAAGTCCTCGAAGAACCCGAGTTCGTTCATGAGCCGCTCGGCGTAGAGGGCCCAGCCCTCGCCGTAGCCACTGGTCCACGCCTCGAGGCGATGGAATCTACTCTGGCGGTCCGCCTCGATGATCGAGGTGGCGCACTGGAGGTGGTGACCGGGCACGCCCTCGTGGTACCAGGTCGAGGCGTGGCTCCACCACGAGAACGTCGTCGCCCCGAGGGTGGGGAACCACGTCGTGCCCGGACGGGAGAGGTCCTCGCTCGGCGGGATGTAGTACGGCGCGGCGGCCCCACCCTCGGGCGCCAATCGCGCGTCACAGAACCGGATCCGCGGGTCGATGTCGAAGTGGACGCCGTCGAGTTTCGCGACCGCGTCCTCGGTGAAGCCGATGAGGCGCCGCAACAACTCATCGGTCCCCTCGATCAAGCGCGCCGGGTCGGCTTCGAGGTGCGCTGCGACCTCCGCGAGGCTCGTCGCCCCGGGCAGGAGCTGCTGAGCGATCTCCCACATGCGGGCGTTGATGCGCTGAAGGTCGTCAAATCCCCAGGCGTAGAGCTCCTCGAAGTCCAGGACCGCGCCATTCCAATACTGCGACCAGGCGGCGTAGCGTTCCGGACCGCACGCTTCGTGATCACCGGCCGAGAGCGCCAGGACTTCGACCATCCACGTCGCCAGTTCGCCACAGGCGGCGTCGGCGTCGCGCGCGGCGACGACGAGGTCGCTGTCGTCGGTCGACTCCGGTGCGAGTCGACGAGCGAAGCCCTCGTAGGTCCCTTCGGCGTAGGTCGCGGCCTGTTGGCCCACGCCCATCACGTGTCGTCGCGATGGCAGCCGGCCATCCTGGGCGAGTTGTTCCAACGTCCTGCGCCAACTGGTGAGCGCCGGGCGCACCTGCGCGAGGCGTTGTGCCACCACCGCGACTTGCGCCGGTCCCTCACTCGGCATGAGTTCGAAGACCTGCCGGATCTCGGACAACGGCGAAGTGAGCACGCCAAAGATGCGCGACGACTCGCCTGACTCGAGAAGACCGAGTCGCGCGTCGAGTCGCTCTCGCAAGACCGCGAGGGCGACTCGGTCGACGTCGTCGGACGCTTCGAGCGTGGAGAGCTGCGAGAGAAAATCCTTCGTCGCCTCAATATCGCGCACCGTCCGCTCGGGTGAGAAGTCCGGCAACAGATGGTCGTAGCTCGTGACGCCGGCGCCGGTGGCGAATATTGGGTCTGACGCGGCGTCGTGTTCGACGACGTCATTGGCAAAGGCGAAGACCGCCGAACGGTGTGTCGTCGAGCTCATGAGACCTCCAAAGGTGCGCGGTGGCTACGTCGTGTCACCGTAGCAACCTCAGCGAAGGCCGTCGCAACAACGACGCGCCGCGACCGCCACCGGGTCGGCGGCGACGTTCACCCCGTTCAGGTCACCGGTCCGTCCCAGGACCACCGGGGTACGGCGAGACCCTCCGGCACGACCGAGCCGATGGGCGAGTACGCGTCAACCTCACGGGTCGCCGCGACCATGTAGTCGTGGAGGACGGAGCGCAACCTCGGTTCGTCGGGCAGTCCCGCGTCGACGACGGCCAGATCGAAACAGGCGACGAAGCGATTCGCCATGTCCTCGTCCGCGCCGGTCGAGGCGTGCAGGTTCAACATGGCCGAGTGGCCGCCACTCGCGGAGTACAGCGGAGGTCCCCCGAAGACCTCACCGAGGTAGTTGGCCAGATGATCGAGGTGGTCCGGGTCAGTGGCGTGGGAAAACGGGTGGCTCAGTACGGGGTCGTCGAGGCAGCGCTGGTGCAGGGCCCCGGCTAGGGCGACGAAGGCGTCGCGACCACCGGCGTAGTCGTAGATCGTTACACCGTCCATGTCGGGTCACACCTTTCGAGATCGCGTGCCGCGTCGAGCACATATTAAAAGTAGACACCTCCCGCGCGCCGGACGTTTCGTGGCGGCCGAACTACGCACAACACTCGCGACAACGGCGAGAAAGTAAGGCCCAACGTCTCGGGTGATTGGGACCTTCGTCCCTAGCCCGTCGGGCCCACCTCGGCCGAGACTGGTTTCACGGCGACCCCCCTGGGCGCCCGCGAAAGAGAGAAACCTCATGAAAGCACTCGTCTACGAAGGTCCCGGATCGAAGTCGTGGAAAGAAGTGCCGAACCCGACGCTCCAGGACGACACCGACGCGATTGTCCGCGTCGACATCACCACAATCTGCGGGACCGACCTCCACATTTTGAAGGGCGACACCCCGGAAGTGACGTCCGGGCGCATTCTCGGCCACGAGGCCGTTGGCACGGTGGAAGAGATCGGCACCGGCGTAAAGTCACTCAAAGTCGGCGACCGCGTGCTCGTCTCGTGCGTCTCGGCGTGCGGTCGTTGCCACTACTGCCGTCAGGGCCACTTCGGCCAGTGCCTCGACGGTGGCGGGTGGATTCTCGGTCACAACATCGACGGCACGCAGGCTGAGTTGGTGCGCGTACCCTTCGCCGATACCTCAACCTACGCCATTCCCAAGGGCGTCAGCGACGAAGAGATGCTCATGCTCGCCGACATCTTGCCCACCGCCTTCGAGGTCGGCGTGCTCAACGGACACGTCCAACCCGGCGACGTCGTCGCCATCGTCGGTGCGGGCCCCATTGGGCTCTCGGCGATCACCGGCGCGAAGCTCTTCTCGCCGAGCACGATCATCGCCATCGACTTAGACGACGAGCGGCTCGACGCCGCGAAGCGCTTCGGCGCAGATCTCACCTTCAACAACACCAAGGAAGACCCCATCGCCTTCGTGCGCAAGATGACCGATGACTTCGGCGTCGACGTCGCCATCGAAGCGGTCGGTGTGCCGGCCACCTTCGAGCTCTGCACCGCACTCGTGCGACCGGGCGGACACGTCGCCAACATCGGCGTGCACGGCAAGCCCGCCACCTTGCACCTCGAGACGCTCTGGACGCGTGACGTGACCATCACGACTGGATTGGTGGACACGTATTCGACGCCGACGCTGTTGAAGTTGGTCGCGGCGCACCAGATCAACGCGGGCCAGTTCGTCACCCACCGTTTCAAGATGGACGACATCGTGGCCGCCTACGACACCTTCGCGCGAGCCGGTGAAACAGGTGCCCTGAAAGTCGTACTGACGAAATGACGCGCTTCGGGGCCGCGTCGAGTCGTGGCGACTAAGGGGCGTACCGCGCACCACTGCAGCACCGTGTGGCAACGGGTGATGCGATGTACGTGACCTTGCTGCGATGTTCCCTGGACGATTGGTTCGACGAGCCCAGTCGCGAGGAGTTGCTGGAGCACGTGCTCACGCGACGCTTCGAGATGCTCGTCGGACCCGCCGACCTTGAAGGGAACGTCTACTCGGCGCTCGCCTCCGAGGTCGGCTACGACCGCGCGTTGATCAAGCTCTCCCTGGCGCACGACATCGCCACGTCGCCGGAGAACTTCACGAAACCCGCCGAGGAACGACAACGACTGGAGCGCGCCCTCTCTGCCGCGGGCATCGATCTCACGGACCTCGCCCGGCACCGGGCCTAGTTCGATCGAGTGAGTGGTCCGTCGTCTGGACGCTTCAATTTGGTGGCGAAGACCGCGGCCTCGGTGCGGTTGCTCATGTTGAGCTTGCTCAACAGACCAGTCATGTAGTTCTTCACCGTCTTCTCCGAGAGGAACATCACTTCGGCGATCTGGCGATTGGTGAGTCCTTCGGCGATGAAGTCGAGGAGACGGCGCTCCTGGGGGGAGAGTTGCGCGAGCGCCGAGGGAACCTGCGGGGGGTTCGCGATTCGCTCGACCACCCGAGCGACGGCTCGTGGATCCATGAGTGACGCGCCACCCGCCACCTTCTTCACGTCGTCGACGAGGTCGCGACCACGAATCTGTTTGAGGACGTAGCCCGCCGCGCCGGCCATGACGCTCGCGAAGAGCGCCTCGTCGTCAGCGAAACTCGTCAACATCAGACAGCTGATCTCGGGGTGCGCCGAGCGCACGTCGCGACAGACCTCGATGCCGTTACCGTCTTCCAATCGCACGTCGAGGATCGCGACGTTGGGCCGGGCGAGCGGAATTCGGGTGAGCGCTTCGGCCGCGGTCGAGGCTTCACCAACGACCTCGAGTTCCTCGTCGCTCTCGAGCAAACTGCGGATTCCCTCGCGCACCATCTCGTGGTCGTCGAGGATGAAGACGCGGATGGGCACGTCCCCATTGTGACAGGGTTCGGTGCGACGGCCAACGGGCACTGATTGGTCCGCCAAAGGTGCTGTGTACCATCGCGATAGTGCCCTACCAGAAGATTCAGGACTCGGCGACGCTGCGTCGACTGCTCGACGCCGTGCTCATGATTGAAGCCGACGTTGAACTGCCCGCGTTGTTACGGCACGTCGTCGAAGAGGCCTGCGCCCTGGTCGACGCGCGCTACGGCGCGCTCGGGGTCTTGAACGAGGCGCGCACCTCGCTCGAACAGTTCATCTCGGTCGGACTCGACGAGGAGGAGCGAGCCCTCATCGGGCCACCACCGACGGGTCGGGGTGTGCTGGGTCTCCTCATCACTGACCCCGAACCCCTTCGTCTGCGCGACCTGGCGGCGCACCCCGACAGTTACGGCGTACCGGCGCATCACCCGGCCATGAAGTCCTTCCTCGGCGTGCCGGTGCGGGTACGCAACGAGGTCTACGGGAACCTCTACTTGACCGACAAGCTTGGGGCCGACAGCTTCAGCGACGAGGACGAATCGCTGGCCGAGGCGTTGGCGCTCGCCGCGGGCATCGCGATCGAGAACAACCGACTCCACGACCGGGTGCGCCTGAGCAGCGTGCTCGACGACCGCGACCGCATCGCGCGCGACCTCCACGATCGCGTCATCCAACGGGTCTTCGCCGTCGGGTTGAGTCTCCAAGAGGCCAGCCGCAGCGCCGACCCGGAACTGATGGTGGCTCGTGTGAACACCGCAGTGGACAACCTCGACATCACGATTACCGAGATCCGCACGGCCATCTACGAACTCGACGGCGGGGCGAAGGAAGGTGGCCTGCGCCACGGGGTGCTGGAACTCGTGAGTGAACTCACGCCGCTCCTCGGCGCGCGACCGGAGGTCACCTTCGCCGGGCCGGTGGAGCACATTCCCCGACGCACCGCCGATAACCTGCTCGCGGCGGCGCGCGAAGCCCTCACCAACGCCGCCAAACACGCGCGCGCGTCGCGCTTTCTCGTGACCGTGAGCGCCAACGACCACGTGACCCTCGAGGTCGTCGACAACGGTGTGGGACTACCCAGTGTCGCCACGGGTGAGGGGCTGGGGCTGGCCAACCTACGCAGTCGCGCCGAACGAATGGGCGGCGAGTGCGTCGTCGCCCCGGGCGACTTTGGGGGTACCCGGGTGACGTGGCGCGTACCGGTGGAGCCTCGCGACTAGTTCAGGTCTGGGTAGTCTTTCAGCGAACGAAGAGAGGGTCGTGGTCCCGTCGTCGTACCTGGAGTTCATGATCACCGCCGCGGGCGCCGCCGGCGCGATGATCGGACTCTTATTCGTCGCGGTGTCGCTACGCACCGAAGCCGTCTTTGGACCGAGCGCCCCGCCCAAGGCGCGCACGTTGGCCGGCAGCAGCTTCACGGGTCTGGTCAACGCCTTCTCGATCTCGCTCTTGGCGATCGTGCCCAAGACCAACGTCGGCGTCGGCATGGCGCTGCTCGCCGTCGCCTGTTTGGTCAGCACGTGGACGCTCCAGCGGCGAACGCTCCAGCAAAACCCGCAGTACGAACTCTTGGTCTTGAGCTGTCTCACCTACGTCGCGCAGTTCGCCGGTGGCGTCGCGCTGATTCTTCGACCCCACCTGAGCTGGATCGTGAACGGCCTCTGTTACGTGATCTTCGCGTCGTTCGTGATCGCGCTCACGCGGGCGTGGTCCCTCATCCAGGGCGAGGCGTCCACGCGCCTCTACCCCGAGAACCGAACGCGCTAACTCGACGTCCGTACCGCCGCCAGGGCCGCACGACCGACCCCGATGCTGATCACCGGGTCGAGGCGCGGGTTGAGCCACCTCATCACCCATTGAAGGTCCGCGGCCGGTATCGCCACGCACCCCTCGGTCGCCTGGCCGAGACTGACGTGGAGAAAGAAGCCGCTGCCGGCACCTTTGACGACCGGGTCCATGTTGTAGTTGATGACCACGGCGTGTGAGTACGCGTAGCCGGCGTAGTAGAGGTTCTCCGAGTTCCCGCCCGGCGAGACAGTGCTTCGGACGAGGTGGTTGTAGCGCGCGGAGGCGGGGTTCTCGTCCCACCAGTCGTCCGGGCCCGTGCGCACGTAGGGCAGCCGACCCCCGTCGTTGGGGTCGCTCCCGAAGGAGTTTGTCAGGGTGAAGATCCCGACGGGCGTGCGACCGAGACCTTCGCGCGTGGGTCCGACGCCGTTCACCCCCACGTCGGCCACGACGGGCCCGAGCATCTGGACGTAGTGACCCAACGCGTCGAGCCGCCAGGTCCGCAGCACCGCCGTGCGGGAGTGGGGAGAGGCCGCTTGGACGGTGATGACTTCGCCGGGCAGTGTCGAGGCGGCCACGGGGCCTCCGGGGCGAAGAACCACGAGGGCCACCACGAACGTGGCGGCGAGAAGTGTTCGTGAGATCAACGGCGTTCGGCGCTCCTACCGCCCCTCGTCATCCTCGCACACGCGTCGGCCGATCACTTCGCGCCGAAGTCAAAGAGGCGAGCGAGTGCCCGATCGGCCGCGGCGCGCACGCGCGGGGTCGGGTCCTCGCGAAGGTTCTCCATCGCCGCGACCGCCTCCACCAACTGATGACGGGCGACGACCTTGGCGCTCATCTCACGCACCCGCCAGTGCTCGTCGCGAGCGCCGCTGAGCACGACCGGTACCGCCGACTGATTCCAGGCGTAGAGGAAGCCACGCATCGCCCACACGCGCGGCCAGTAACCGTCGAGCCCGCCCTCGCGTCCTTGGAGTACCCCTTCGGCCGACGGCCCCGCGAGTGCGAGCAACATCGCGTGGTCGATCTCGCCGCCGTCGAGAATCCCCACGCATTGGGCGACGACGTGTTTCGTACCGCTGCGTCGGCACTCGTCCAACACGCTCTCTCGGGGCGTCTTTCCCCACTGACTCGCGATCACGTCCGCGCCAATCTGTCCGTCACTACATGGTCCCCGTTCCCCCTAGTCTTCACGACGCGACGCGCCCAATGGCGTAATCCGCGTCGACCGCTCCCTCGACCGCGCTGACGGCAGCGCGTGAGGCACTGAGCACGCCAAGTTCGCGGTTGTACTCGAGCGACGAGGTCGAGAAGTTCTCGCTGCCGATGAACACCGTCCCACCGCTCGCGGAACAGTCCGCGCAGATCACCTTGGCGTGGATGTAGATCTGCGAGGAGCCGAGCGTCGAGACCCGCACCCCCGCCGCGCGAAGACGGCCGAGGGCGGCCGACCACTCCGGGGAGTACGTCATCACGACCTTGACCTCGACCCCGCGCCGCGCCGCTCCCTCCAGCGCCGCTTCGATCGCGGCGTCGTCCATCTCCTCGTTCTCGACCAACAGCGTGTGCGACGCGGAGTCGATCAGGGCGACGAGCGCCGAGGTCGACCCGGGGCTCCACAGCAGTCCGCCCGCCTCGACGGGCGCGGCGTCGCGGTGGTTGAAGTCGGCGTCGAAGGTCGAGGCGATCGCCGCGTCGTCGGACGGGCGAGTGTCTTCCACCCAGAAGTCGCGAGTCGAGGGGTAGTCGCTCTCGACGAGATTGCCGGTCCCCACGTAGGCCACGTCGTCGTCGATGAGCGCGTACTTGGCGTGGAAGATCGTCCCGGGGTCCGCCCACGCCACGTGCACCGACCCCGCGGCCAGCGTGGTGGCGGCCGCGGCGTTCTCGTATCGCCCGTCGTAATCCGCGTTGAGCAGCACGCGCACCACCACCCCCGCGCGAGCGCGAGCGATCAGGTCGCGCTCCATCGTCGGATCGGAGAGCTCGTAGAGCGAGAGGTCGATGGAACGACGCGCGTGGAGGACGGCGGCGTCGAGGAAGTCGTAACCGGCCGTCGGTTCACTCCATACCCGAGCGACCGGCGAGAGCGCCCCCCGGTACGAGGCGAGCGCGGGCGACCCCGCGAGCGAGGTCGTCAGCAGCGCGGACGCGACGAGGGCGACGAGGGCGGCGGCGAGGGTAGGCCTTCTCACGGTCGCGAGCCTACGAGGGCCATGTCGCAGCGCTCGAGTCAGCCCGTCTCGACCCAGATGAGTTGTGCCGCGTCGAGCGAGAGGACGAAAGGCTCGCCGCGAACGCTGAGGGCGAGCTCACCGGGTCCGAGGTCGGAGTCGGCGACCACGACCTCGCTGCCTTCGTGGATCGCGTGCTCGGCGAGCATGGAGAGTAACGCCGGTGCGTCGTGCTCGGCCACTTCGGAGATCCGACGAACCGTGGCGGGGAGACCCGGCTCTAAGTCCGCCAGTGCGACGAGCACGCCGTAGGGTGCGTCGCGCCCGGGGATGACGTTGCCGTGGGGGCACGTCGCGGGCGAACCCATCGAGGCGTCGATCTGGTCGACGACCGCGTCGGAGATCGACGAGGAGATCCGGTCGGCTTCGATGTCGGCGGTCGCCCAATCAAAGTTGAGTACGTCGGTGAGCCAGCGTTCGAGGATGCGGTGGTGGCGCACCAGGCTCGTCGCGGTCGAACGTCCACTCTCGGTCAAGGTCACGCTGCGATCAGGGCCGATCTCGATCCACCCGTCACGCTTGAGGCGCGCCAGGGCGTCACTCACCGTGGGGGCGCTCACCGAGAGCCAGTAGGCGAGACGACCCGGTCGCACGACCTCGCCCTCCGCGGCGATGTAGTAGATCGCCTCTAGGTACTTGTCGACCGTCTCGGTGTGGGTCGAGGGCACCTAGCGCCTCCGCCCGAGACGGCCCCGTTCGGAGGGGAGCAACTTCATTTAGGTGAGGCTAATCACGGGCGAAATTGGTGTCAAAGCGACCGCCGTGCACCGCGGAACGCTTACGAGGAGGGAACGTCACCTCGAAGGATGATCCCGTTCCCGTCCGGGTCGTCGAAAGTGACGTAACGTCCCCAGGGCTCTTGATGAACGTCACTTACCTCCACCCCCGCCGCCGTGAGGGTGACGATGTCCTCATCGAGTGCGTCGCTGTGAAAGAGGAGACCCTTCATCGACCCCGGCGCCATCGACGGGAACCACGTCACCAAACTCAACTGAGTATCGGCGCCCTTTGGAGCGACGCACACCCAGCGCATGGTGGGGCCCATCGGAGCATCGTCGATCAGCTCAAATCCCAGCACCCCGACGTAAAAGGCAATGGCGCGGTCCGGATCTGAAACTGGAACCGACACAATGCCAATGTGAGCAATCGCCATCGCTACGTTCTAGCATCCACGGAAATGCTGTCCCAGGAAGTGGCGGAGCGACGCGGGCATACTGGTGGCGTGGAAGAACGTCTCTCGCTCGTCACGCTCGGCGTGCGCGACCTCGCGCGGGCGCGGGCCTTCTACGAGGCACTCGGTTGGTCGGGCGAGTCACCGGGCGAGGACATCGTCTTCTTCCAAGCGGGTGGCATCATCATTTCGCTCTGGGACCGAGCGGCGTTGGCGGAGGACTCCGCGTCGCAAGACGGGGGCGCGTGGGGAGGAGTCACCATCGCGCACAACGTCGACTCCCCCGACGCGGTCGACGCGGTCCTCGAAGAAGCGCGCCTCGCCGGCGCCACCATTGCGCGAGCGGGCGCGCCGACGTTCTGGGGCGGCTACTCCGGCGTCTTCGTCGATCCCGAGGGTCACCCCTGGGAGATCGCGCACAACCCCGGCTGGCGGCTCGCCGCCGATGGATCGATTCACCTGCACTGAGGAGGTATCCGTGGTCGAAGTGGGAACGCTGGAGAAAGACGGCGCGGGTTACACCGTGCGTATCGTCGTGACGTTGTCGGCCGCGCCCGAGGCGGTCTGGGCGGCCCTCACCGATCCGGCACAGCTCGAGCGGTGGCTGGCGGCCGCGACGTTCGACGCCCGGCCCGATGGCGCGGTCAATCTGGTGTGGCCGGGCGAGAGCGAGATGCACGGCGTGATCGCCGAGATTGATCCGCCCCGTCGGCTGCGCTACAGCTGGTTCGAACGGGACTACACCTCACAACTCTCCTTCGACGTCGCTGGCGTCGTAGCTGACCAGAGCCAACTCACCCTCACGCACCGCGACGCCAGCGAGGAGGACGCGCCCGGTTTCGGGGCGGGGTGGCACAGTCACCTAGAGAGTCTGGCGGCGATGCTCAGTGGAGAAGGGACGTCAAAAGCCAGCCGTGACGCCCGCTACGAGGAGTTGCGTCCGACCTACGACGACCTGCTCGCCGCCACGTAGGCCCACCACGCCCAGCGATTGACGGGCCGACCTCCCGGTATATACTTGCTTGTAGTCAAGCAAGTAATTCCCAGAGGAGCGAGTGGTCTCGATGTCGCAGTTACTCGACGTGCACCCCGATCGGTACAAATGGATAGCCCTGACGAACACCACCTTGGGGGTGTTCATGGCGGTCATCAACGGGTCGATCATCTTGATCTCGTTGCCCGCGATCTTCCGCGGCATCGGCATCAATCCCCTCTCGCCGGGCAACGTGGGCTACCTGCTCTGGTTGCTGATGGGCTATTTGCTCGTGACCGCGGTGCTGGTCATCAGTCTCGGACGACTCGGCGACATCGTCGGTCGTGTGCGTATCTTCAACCTGGGTTTCGCGGTCTTCACCGTGGGCTCCATCATGTTGGCCCTCGACCCGTTCACCAACGGGGCTGGCGCGTTGTGGTTGGTGCTGTTGCGCCTCGTCCAGGGCGTCGGCGGCGCGATGCTCTTCGCGAACTCGAGCGCGATTCTCGTTGACGCCTTCCCCTCGGACCAGCGAGGTCTCGCGATGGGCATCAACCAGGTCGCCGCCATCGGTGGCTCCTTCGTGGGCCTCATCCTCGGTGGCCTGCTCTCGGTGATCGACTGGCGACTCGTCTTTTGGGTGTCGGTGCCCTTCGGCATCCTCGGGACGGTGTGGAGTTACAAGAGCTTGCGCGATAACGGCGTGCGCTCGCCGGCCAAGATCGACTGGTGGGGCAACCTCACCTTCGCCGTTGGTTTAACCGCCGTGCTCGTCGGCATCGTCTACGGCATCGAGCCCCACGGCGGCCACTCGATGGGTTGGACGTCACCGCTGGTGCTCTCGGCCTTCACCATCGGCGTGGTCTTCCTCATCGCCTTCCTCGTCATCGAGAGTCGCGTCGTCGCCCCGATGTTCAACCTGCAACTCTTCAAGATCCGCGCCTTCTTCATGGGCTCGGCCGCCGGCCTCTTAGCGGCGATCGCCCGCGGTGGTCTGCAGTTCATGTTGATCATCTGGCTCCAGGGCATCTGGCTCCCGCTGCACGGCTATAACTACTCCGACACGCCGCTGTGGGCCGGCATCTTCTTACTGCCCTTGACGGTGGGCTTCCTCGTCGCGGGACCGATCTCGGGCTTCCTCTCGGACCGTCACGGCGCGCGCATCCTTTCGACGGCCGGCCTGAGCGTCTTCGCGTTGAGCTTCTTGGGCCTACTCTTCGTGCCGACGAACTTCGCCTACTGGATCTTCGCGCTGCTCGTCTTCGCGAACGGACTGGGCAGTGGCATGTTCGCCGCACCCAACTCCGCCGCCGTCATGAACTCGGTCCCCGCGGACCAGCGCGGCGGCGCGGCCGGCATCCAAGCGGCCTTCATGAACACCGGCATGGTGCTCTCCATCGGCGTCTTTTTCTCCTTGATGATCGTCGGACTCACGAGCACGCTGCCCAAGGCGATGTTCAAGGGCCTCTCCGCACACGGCGTCTCGATCGCCCAAGCCCACACGGTGGCGAACATGCCCGCGGTCGGGAGCCTCTTCTCCTCATTCCTCGGCTTCAATCCCCTAAAGAGCCTGCTCGGATCACAGGCCTCCGCGCACGTCTCAAGTCAGCAGTGGACGACGTTGACCGGCAAGCACTTCTTCCCGAACCTCATCCAGAGCCCCTTCCACCACGGTCTGGTGATCGTCTTTTCCTTGGCGATCGCCATCTCGGTGATCGGCGCACTCTTCTCCGCGCTGCGCGGGAAGCGCTACATCTACCAGGCAACGAACGTGCCCGAACTCGTCGAGGAGCTCGCCGAGACCTCCGGTGGGCTGCCCGGTGAGATCGCGGTGAGCGCCGAGGTGGTCCGATGACCACCCTCGACGTTCCCCAGACCGGTCTCGCCGCCGCGCGACTGCGCTTCGCGCTGACGCGCCTCGCGCGCACGTTGCGTCGCGAAAGTCACACGAAACTGACGGCTTCCCAGGTCTCCGCCCTCGCGACGGTGGAAGAGTTTGGCGCCATGCGCATCTCCACCCTCGCGACGCACGAAGCCATGGACCCCTCGGTCGCAACGCGCGTCGTCGCGGGGCTCGAGACGCTTGGTCTCTTCGAGCGAACGAGCGACCCCGAGGACAAGCGTGCGTCACTCGTCAGTCTGAGCGAGGTCGGACAGCGCGAGCTGGCGAGGCTCTGGAACGAACGCACCTTAGAACTCGACGCACGACTCGAACGACTCAACCCCAAAGAGCGCAGCGCCTTAGAGGCGGCGCTGCCGGCGCTGGAGAAACTCTCCCGCGACGAATAGCGCCGCGCGGTCGCTAGGCCAGCGCCGCGTCGAGGGTGATCGTGGTGCCGGTCAGCGCCTTGGAGACTGGGCAGCCCACCTTCGCGCCCTCGGCCGCGGCGACGAAACCGGCCTCGTCGAGTCCCTGGACCTTCCCGCGTACCGTGATGGCGATGTCGGCGATGCGAAAGCCCCCCGCGGGGTCGGGACCGAGGCGCACGACGGCTTCAACGACGAGGGACTCGGGCGTCCCACCGGCCGCAGCGATCCCCGCCGAGAGCGCCATCGAGTAGCAGGCCGAGTGCGCGGCCGCGATGAGTTCCTCAGGGCTAGTCGCCCCGTTGGCCTCTTCGGCCGTGCGCTTGGGAAAAGAAACGTCGAAAGTCGCTAGTCCGCTACTGACCAGCTCCACCACACCGGAGCCGTCTTGGAGACCGCCCGTCCAGGTCGTTCGTGCTTCACGTGTTGGCATCTGTCACTCCTCTGTCTTGGTCCATCGGGCATCGTCCCTTCGGCATCCTAGGTTGGCCGACGTGACCTCGAACTCCAGACGTGCTCGCCGAACCGGGCGTCGTTAGTTCGCCTCCGCGAAGCGCGCGACGGTGAAGGCGATCGTCGTGGGCACGCTGGACGCGAAGATCACCAACATCAAGGTGACGATCACCAGTGACGACCCACGCGTGTGGTCGTGCACGAACGCGAACTCGATCATCCCGGCCGTGATGGCGTAGGCGAGGAGCGCCCACTTAAAGACCAGCGCGAAGGTGGTCCACGCGAAGTTCTTGATTCGCGTGAGCAGCGTCCCCGCGATCACCATGAGGACCGCCGCCACGACCAACAACGTGGTCGCCGCGGCGAGCGGCGCCACTCGCGGCGCGTAACTGGCCAGGAGAATCCCGCCCACCACGACGCAGGCGAGCGCGCCCGTCGAGAGCCACCCCACCGGCGGCACCGGCTGGTACCGCGACCCGAGCTCCGGCGCGTGCGCGCTCACCGCGAGGCCAGTCGGGTCATGATGATCAACGTCGCCACCTGCATGACGCCGGTGATGCCCGCGGTGTAGATGAAGCGTTGCATCAAGCGACCGATGAGTTCGCCGTCGGGCACGGGTTTGTTCATCTCGAAGAGCACGGCGATGTTGGCCGGTTCGAGGACGCCCAGCGCGATGACCGCCATGATCCCCACCACGCAGAACGACACGATCAACCACGCGTGGTTGGGACTGGAGGCGACGAGATTGCCCGAGAAGCGCGCGACCTGAAACCCGGTGGCCAAAGTCATCATCACCACCGTCGGCATGATGATGACCATCTTGGGCATAAAGCGAGCCGAGAACTCCGCCCTCGCGGGTATGGACAGTCGCCCGAGGATCGGACCAATGACGAGACCGACGAACAGGTCGATCCCGGTCCACAGACCACCCCCGACGACGTGATTGAACATCAGTCCCCAACGCCAGTTAAAGCCGATCGACAGGGCGACAAACACCACGAGCGCGGCCACCACGGGTAACCCGCGCACCGGGACGACCTGAATCTTCGCGCGGGGCGGCATTGGTGGCGCCGTGTGCGTCGGCGCGTGCGTCATCTCTTCGTTCATGCCCCGACCTCCTGGATGGTAAATGTACTCACGTGTGCGGCGTCGTGCACGATGGGCGACGTCGCGCGCGCGAGGACCCGCGCCGCCCGTGGACAACGCGCGCGGTTTCTGACATGATGAGGCGATGAGCGCACTCACCCACCACGAAGAAGCGATGCCCTGTTGGATTGACGTCATGGTCGCCAACGAGGAAGAACACCACGACACGAGGGCGTTTCTCAGCGCGCTCTTCGACTGGACCTGGACCCTCGGTGACGCCGACACGGGCTTTTACGCCATGGCCCACGTCAACGACGCGCCGGTGCTCGGACTCGGCCAGATGGCCGGGGCGACCGGCGCGATGACGACGTACTTCGCGACCGCCTCGATGGAGGACGCCATCGCGACGGCCACCGAGCACGGCGCCACCGTGGTGATGCCCGCGATGACGGTGATGACGGCGGGCACGATGGCGATGCTGGTCGACCCCGCGGGCGCCTCCTACGGACTGTGGCAGCCCGATGAGTTCGCCGGCTTTGGCGCGATGTACGAACCCAACGCGCCGGGTTGGTTCGACCACGTCTCCTCCGACCCCCAGCGCGACGGCGAGTTCTACGCCGCCGTGAGTGGCCACCAGCTCACGGCCATGGAGGGCGACATGCGCATCTTGCAACGCGGTGAGCAGTGGTACGCGAGCATCTCCTACGCCCAGGACGGGGAGAAGGCGCAGTGGAAGCCGATCTTCGTCGTCGACTCCCTCTCGCGGATCCACGAGACGGTGCCGCGCCACGGGGGCGCGATCGTCATCCCCGAGATGCCGGTGCCCGGTAGTTCGCTCTGCGTCTTCTCTGAACCGGTGAACGGCACACTGATGACCGTCATGGCGGCTGGCGATCACCCCGACTGAAGCGAAATCCCCGCTTCGCTCGTCGCGTGACTAAGAGGGCACGCAGCTGTACACGCCGAAGGTGACCCCCCGGCCCTCTGGGTAGGTGGACACCATCGCGCAATGCGCGCGGACCCACAGGATGCGCGGGTCGCTGCCCCCCGGGTCGATGGGGACGAGGAAGAGATTCACCTGGCCGGTGTCGACGAGTCGTTGAAGTGTCCGCAGCGACGGTGTCGGGTTGCTGCCGGTGAGCCCGCCGATGGGGAGGAACTCTCGCCCGCTCAACATGATCAACGACGCGGCGACGTAGGACGAGTCAACCACCTGCAGGATGTGACCGGCGGGGACTTGGTCGAAGAGGGCCGAGAACTTCGCCCCACCGCTCTGGAAGATCTCGGGTCCGGTCGTCGTGCCATAGGTGACGCTCGCCGACTGGTACGGCGTCGAGAAGAAACCGAGCCCTTGGGCGACGACGACGCCGGTCGTCACGGCCGGCACCAGCAGCATCGACGCAGCGGCCAGCGCGATCGCGACGGCGCCATTCACGCGCTCGCGCCATCGCGGCGCCATCGAGAGGAACAGCGCTCCTTCGGCGATGGCGCAGAGCACCCCGGCGACGGGCAGGAGCCACGTCGCGACGTTCGCTCGATTGGGAATGAGGAGGGCGGCGTAGAGCGTCGTCAGTGGCACGGCGAAGAGGAGGAGTACTCGAGCGAGCACGCTGGCCGTGCGGTGTCGCCAACACGCGCCGAGCCCCATTGCACCGAGCGCCGCCACGGCCGGAGTGAGGGCGGCCGTGTAGTACGAGTTGACGTACTCACCGAAGCTGAAGAACGCCCAGAGGATCACGAGCCACCCGCCCCAGAGGATGACGCCGGCGCGGATGAGGTCGCCTGGCGGTCTCTTTCGCCGTTCCATCAATAGCGCGATGCCCGAGAGAGCGCTCACTGGCAACAACCACGCGTCGTCACGACCGAGTGGACCAACGAGCAGACGATTGAAGGACGCACCGATGCGCCGCGTGCCGAAGAAGGTTCCTTCATCGATGGCGACGCGCTCGAAGGGCTGTTCGGTGAGCGACGTCTCGCCGACGCCGAGGTGCACGCCAACCCTCGCCCATCCGTTATAGACAAAGACTTGGACGAAGGGTGAGTTGTCCGTCGTGCCGTCAACGAAGGGGCGGTCGTGTCCGGGAATCAGTGCGACGACCGTTATCCAACTCAGTGAGACGATCACGATGACCACTGCGGCCGCGAGGGCGTCGCGAACCCGACGGCGCAGGTCCTGCGGACTCGCCACGAGGTAAGTGGCCAACAACGCCGGGACTATCACCCAGGCTTGGACCATCTTGGTCTGAAACGCCAAGCCCACCCAGAGAGCCGCGAGTAACAAGGTTCGACGCCTGCCCGAGATCGTCGCGCGCAGCGTGGCGTCGGCCGCGAGGACGGTCAAGAGGACCAGCATCGAGTCCGAGACGTTCCCTCGATTCAACAACGCCGTGATGGGGGAAGCGGCCACAATGAGGGCAGCCACGAACGCGGCTCCGGGTCCCGCGATCAAACGCACCACTCGGTAGAGCACGAGAATGGTGAGGGCGCCGGCGATCACCTGGGGTAGCGCGACGGACCAGAAGTGAAATCCGAAGACGCGCACGAAGAGGGCCTGCACCCAAAAGGCCCCCGGCAGCTTGTCCAGCGTGACGGTCCCCGCGGGGTCGACGGCGCCGTAGAAGAAGTCCTTCCAGTTCGCGCCCATACTGCGCACCGCGCCGGCGTAAAAGGGCTCGAGCGCGAAGTTGCTGATCCCCCAGGCGTAGGACAGCGTCGCCAAGGTGGTGATGGCGAGCAGTGTCGGACGAGCCCACCATGGTTGATCACTCGGCGAACGCCAGAACGTCAGTGCTCGCCGGTACCGCGATCGTGGTGCACGGGCGGCGACATCCTCGCCACCTTTGGCGACGTACGTGCTCACCCCCGAGTTCGGCGAGTCCTCGACGCCATCGTCTTCGAGACCACCACCGGGGTCGCTCATGTTTCACACACTAGAGAACTCGCATCGCAGCCAGAGCAAACGACGCGTCAGTTTGCCCGCATGTCGTCCGCTTCTCAGGTGCATCGTCGACAATGGTCGGATTCAGTGTCGCTTCGTCGTTGGTGCTCCCCTGAGTGCTCCTCAACAACGAAGCGTGCCCCCGTGTACTAGAACTTGACCTGTTCCCGTATGCGCCGAAGGCCGCCCGCGGGAGAAGTTCCGGAACTGGTGATCGGTCGAAGATTTGAAGAAAGCGCTGATTGCGTTAGTCGTGGTGGCGGTTGCGGTGGCGCAACTTCTCGTTCTGCCCGTGAGCGCGGGAGCTGCCCAGTGGGCACCTACACTCCCGGCGTCAACGCAACTCGCCCTCGGTGTAGCTGATCCGCACGGCTCTTCCATCTCGCTTCTTGAGGGTCAGATCGCTTCCGCAAATGGCGGCGCCGGAAGCCAAGACCTCTGCACGGGCGACGGGACGAGCGCCGACAACAGCCCGGACTGTGACTTCGGAGCGAGCGGAGAGATCGGTGGAGCGGTCATCGTGCTTCCCGAATGCACGACCAGTACCGAGTCAAACTGCGTTGCATCCCTCTCGCTCGGGACGTCGACGTCGACGCTCTCGCCGGCCACGTTCATTCGCCAAACTGACGGATCGTCCGTCGCCGCAATCACGTCACTCGGCCTGCCGAGTGGATCAACCACCAGCCTCTGGCAGAGCAACGTGCCCGACGCGGACGGATCTACAACCTACGCCGTCGACGTGGTGCTTATCTACTCCTTCGACGACTCAACCGGCCAGTTCACACCGACCGGACTCAACGCGGTGGTGCAGCCCTACACGCAGGCGAGCGGCAGCCAATATGTCCTTCCTCACGCGGGCGTCACCACCTTGCCGAGCGGCGAGCAGGTCGTCTACGCCACCGCGTCGCCGTACGCGTGCGCGTGGGAGGAGAGCGGCTCTTGCGGTGTCGAAGATGATTTCACAGCGGGCACGGTCACGTCGTTGAGTCTGCGAATCAACGACGGGATTGGGGGTTGGCTCTTCGGGCGCATGCAAAATCCAACGCTCAGCGTGTCAAACTTCGACTCGACCTCCCACACCTTGACGGTGACCGCAGAATCGGTGCCCGTGCCCGGATTTGAAGTAGCCACGAGTGCCGCGAGTCCGGACGCGGGTTTCGAGAGTTGGCTCGCGGCGCAGAATCACTACACGCTCCCGACGGGATTTGACGTCATTCTTAACCCCAATCTCAACCAAGCCTTTCAAGCAGTCAACGACTTACGCGGCGACGCAAACGACACCGCGACGGGCGTGACGAATGACTGGTCCTTCAACTCGTTCCCCACGGGCCAAAGCGGGAACTGTTTCACTAGTACGGCCCAGATTCAAGGCGTCGTGACCACCAACGCGATGGTCTACAGCGGGAACCCGCCCACCTTCAACAACGGGTATTTGAGTTACGAAGTCGCGGGGATGCACTACCTCCCGGGTGGGTCGCTCGCGCTCGGCACGTACAACCTCGTCCTCGCCGACAGCGTCGCTCGATGTCTCTACGGATTCACCAACGCGCCAATCTCAGCCAGCATCTCGGTGACCGAGAACGATGGCACAGAGAACGTCGCCACTACTAGCGTCGCCGACACCGGGGGCTGGTTATATCTCTCGGCGGGAGGTTTCACGTTCTCCGACCCCGTGATCAAAATCAGGTTGAAGCAAAAGGGTCGGTCGTCGATCCCCAGCGTCATCGTGTGCGCAAGGGGCACATCGGTGAAGCACGTTCGCGGGATCAATCCAAGGTGCCCCGCGGGTTACCGATGAGTCACATGACCGCAGCACCGTAGCGACCACGAGATGAGGAGAGAAGTGATGAAGCGAATGACCCTCTTAGTGACCTCGACATTGGTCGTTGCGTTGACCTACTTGCCCGGTGACTCAAGCGCGACGACGCTTCTAGTGCCGCAATCACCCTGGCCCGTCTGTTCGAGCACGGTGAGCGTATTCTGCGTGCAATCGGTATCAATTCAGTCGCCTGACCAACCAGCGGTCACGCTCACGTGGGTGCCCTCTGGAAGCCCGGCGCCAACGACGTCGAACACCGGCCCGACGACTACAACCACGACGACGACGACTACGACGGCGACGACTACGACGACGTTGCCTGGTTCACCTGTCGAGTCGACGACGGCGGTCCCGGGATTCTGGACCGACGCCGCGTGGTCATCAGGCAGCGACGCGTCGCTCGGTTTCGGCGGGCTCTTCGTCGACGCGGGCGCCGCGAACGCGTTTTCGAACTACGTGCTCGCCACCGTCGATCCGGCAATCCAAGACCCATCGAGCAACGACGTCTTCTTGGCTGTTCAATCCGGTTCGACGTATCCGGCGTCGCTGAATCCTGACGACCTCATCACGGTCTCGTTGAACACCGGAAACGCCGAGCCTGGCGTGAGCATGGCCATCGGTAACAACTTCTCTGACTCGGTGGGCAGCGGCACGAACCCGTCCACGTACTCCTTTACCGCCAGTCCGGTGCCCGTGGCTGTCGCCGCTGACATCAGCGCGTGCACCGGCGAGACGGGCGTGGCCGCCGCTGAGGCTACGCAACTCCAAGTAATCGTGGCCCCAATGAATGACCCGACGTCCGGCTTCGGCGTCGACGGCGTCTCGGGTCGCATGTACGTCGAAAGCAATGGTGCCTGCGAGCTCTCTACACCGGTGTGGAACGCTTCGACATCCTCGCTCTCTTGGATCGTGGCGGCGCCGCACTTCTTGCCCGACGGTTCCACCGTCAACCAGGGCTTCTACCAAGCCTTGATCCCCGGATCGGACGCCGCCTTGTTGTGGGGTCTCACGAACGTGAATGCCGCGGCGAGCGCGCTAACGGTGTCCGAGACCTCCTCTGGAGGTCTCGGCGCCCAGGTCGCGGTCAGTTCAGTCTCGGTGAAGAACGGCAACATCATCGTCTCGTCGACGGGCTTTGATTTCTCCTCACCACATTTCAAGATCACGAAGAACCTCAGGTATCCCTGGAAGCATCAGTCCCGGGTGAAGATCGTGCACTGTGTCAAGGGATCGCATCGAATGACCGTCGCCGCTCTCTCGCCGAAGTGCCCTGCGGGGTATCACAAGAAGTAGCGACGCCTCGAGGCCGGTCCTACGTCGCCGCGTCGTTTTGGTAGATGTACAGACCGAAGCATTCGAAATGAAGACGGTAGTGATGTTTGAACCACGCGGTCAATCCCGGGCTCCACGGGACCGTCGAAGCGAAGGTGTGCGGTCCGACCTTGAACTGATCGTTGTAGGCGCCGTAGAGCACCACGTCGTCTGCGACCTTAAAGTACGACTCCCACTGCGCGCTGAAGGCCGGCGTTGGAGGAGCGTTCTGATACCCGTGGGCCATCCACATCCCAATCGGGTCCACGACGACCGGGCAGTCGGGATTCGTAGCGGCGAGGCGATTCCCGATGACGCCCCAGCCCACGTCGACGTAGATCACGCACGCCCCTTCGGGGATATAGCTCGCGACGCGTGATGCGTCGACGGGTGCGACGCCGAAGTCGCGCGCGAGATACGAGTAGAAAGTGGTGACGTAGAGCAACTGGCCGATGATCACGACCACCACCGACACGCCCAGCGCGCCGAGCACCAGTCGACGGACGCTGCTAGAGATGCGAAGTCGCTTGGCCCACGCGGGCAGTGAACTCGTGAGCCTGGCGAGCGTGACACCCACGAGACCCAAAAGAAACGGCGCGGTGAAGTAGTAGTAGTAGTCGTAGGTCTCAGGTGCGACGAGGAGTCCACCAGTGGTGAGGACCGCGGCCAAGAGGAAGAAGGCGTCGGCGCTGTCGAAGCGGAGTCGTCGCGTAAAGGCGAACGCCACCAGCACCGCCAACACGACGAAGACGACGACCGCCTCAATCGTCGAGGGCGACACGGAGGTTGTCGCAAAACCGCTCAAGTCGACGAGTCGACCTGCGAGCGACAGCGTGTCCGTCCCATTCGCTCGACGGGCGAGTTGTTCGACGATCACCTCGGAGAAGAAGTTGTGCGGCGCGAGGGCGAAGAACGGTGCGCAGCCAACGACGAAGGTGGCACCGGCCGCCCCGACGAAGGCGGTGACGCGAGCCCGATAGCGCGGTACCAAACAGACCACCACCGCGAGGAGGGGGAAGACCGCCCAGAGTTTCACGAGGCCGGCGACGCCGAAGAGTACTCCCGCTCCGACGAGCGCCTTTGAACTCAACGCTTTCGTTCGTTCGTCGCGTCCGAAGAGCACGGCGGCGCCCCACAGGATGAACAGCACACAGTACGGCTCTAGGTTCACGCTGGTACTGACCAGCACGACCACGGGCAACAGCGCCAGCCCCACCCCCGCGATCACCATCGCCACGCGGCCACGGCCGCGCACCAACCAGGTCACCAGACTCGCGTTCCCCGCCGTCACGATGGCACTCACGACTCGTCCCACGACGAAGGCGTCGTGAGCGCCGAAGATCCTTCCGACGGCGCCCAGCGGACTGAGCAACACCACGAGCCCGGGCGGTTGGACGAAGACGAAGTCCCGATAGGGCACGACGCCAGAGACCAAGTGAATCGACGCGGCGAGGTAGACGCCCGTGTCGTAGAAGGTGAGGTACCCCGGCACGCTCAACTGCCACAACGAGAAACCGAGGCTCAGAAGTCCGACGGCGAGCACGATGAGCGTCGCGTCGTTCGTCGCCGCGTGACGCCACGCGCGCGTTACCGAGGCGTCACTCTTCACCATCACCTCTGCCCATTCCACCGTCTCCGCCAGCCCGTCGCGGTGGCGGCGCGAGCTCGCTAGAAGTCTCCCAGCCAGCACCTCTCCGAGCGGGTCAATCGCCTTCGTGGCGGGCCTTTGGTAACTTGCTGCGATGACCACCGTGCACTTCACCGTCGCCGCCCTCGACTGCCCCGACCCGCTCGCGCTCGCCGCGTTCTACTCGGGTCTCACCGGTCTCGAGGTCGAGCCACTCGGCGACTTCCCGCCCGAGGACGTGGACTGGATCGAACTCGTTCACGAGGGTCACCCGACGCTGGGGTTCCAGAAGATCGCGTCCTACGTCGCGCCCACTTGGCCCGAAGGGCCGGTACCGCAACAGTTGCACCTCGACTTCGGCGTCACGGACCTCGACGCGGGCGAAGCCCACGCGTTGTCCCTGGGTGCGACCAAAGCTGACTACCAGCCCGGAACCACCTTTCGAGTCTTCCTCGATCCGGTGGGCCATCCGTTCTGCTTGGTGCTGGAATCATCCGACTGACGTCCCTCGCCTCGGAGGGTGGAAGCAACAACGGATAGACTGAATTTTCGCGTCTCGGGGTCTCGACCTTGGGAACACCGAGGACCTGTGGTGCAGCTCGGAGTGCACGCCGCCCTGTCAAGGCGG
>Ga0302279_10001951_pt1 | contig 28259 bp, 22 predicted proteins | sample III_Bog_N3_3_FD_194541 | JGI IMG/M metagenome (GOLD analysis project Ga0302279, IMG submission 194541) | Peat permafrost microbial communities from Stordalen Mire near Abisko, Sweden - III_Bog_N3_3 | ecosystem: Environmental > Terrestrial > Soil > Wetlands > Peat | place: Sweden: Abisko... | reverse complement strand
GGAGGATCACCTCGAGCGCCATCCGGGCATGGAGGCGTATTTTCGCGCGAAGTGCCGCCTGGCCGAACGCGCGGCCCGGGTCTTCGCGGGAAGCTCGGTGCGGTCGTTCGCGGCGGGGTTCGCGCCGGGCGTTCTCCGCGGCGCCGACTGGGTGGAAAGCGAGCGCCAGCCCGCCGATCCGGGCCTGGCGGGCACCGTCTTCGCCGACTATCCCCAATATGAGAATTTCCTGGTCGCCGCCGCCTGGTGGCGCTCGGCCGGGCTTGACGCCGCGGCGCTCCGCGCGGCCGCCCGCTCGTTCCGCCTCGGGCGCCACCGGCTGGCGCGGGTCGCCACGATCGACGGGGTCGCCTACTGGAACGACTCGAAGGCCACGAACTTCCACTCCGTCGAGGCCGCCCTTGGCCGCTTCGCGGAGCCGGTGGTCCTGATCGCCGGCGGCCGGGCGAAGGGTTGCGACTGCGCCGGATTTGTCCGCAGGATCGCGCCGCGGGTCGCATTCTGCTGCCTGATCGGCGAGACCGCCGGGGAGCTGGCCGGGCACTGCGAGGCTGCAGGGGTGGCGCACGCGCGATGCGCCACGCTCGACGAGGCGATCGATCGCGCCGCCGAGGCGGCCCCGCGCGGGGGCAACGTACTCCTCAGCCCCGGCTTCGCGAGCTTCGACCAGTTCCGCGGCTACGAGGACCGCGGCGATCAGTTCGAGAAGGCCCTGCAGTCCAGGGCCGGCTCCGGCAATCTTCTCAACACACTCCCATGAAAATCCTGAAAATATTCGGCATTGTCGTCGGCCTTCACGCCGTCGCGCTCATCATACTCCTTGCAAACCCGGGGTGCAGCTCCGAGGCAAACCCGTCGCACCCGGCCCCCACCGACACGGCCCCGAAGGCCGACGCCGCCCCGGCCCCGGAAATCACGGTGCCCGTCGCGGCTGCGGCGCCGGCCGATGCGGCCGGCGCGATCACCCCCGCTCCGGTCTCCTCTTCCGGGGACACGCCCCTGATCGCCCCCGTCCTCTTCAGCCCGACGCGCCCGGGCACGCTCGCGGCCGGCGCGCTTGAGGCCCAGCCGGTCGCCGGGGTCACGCCGGTCACCACGTACACAGTCGGGAAGGGCGACAGCCTCTGGAGCATCGCCAAGCGGAAGAATGTCAGGGTGTCGGCCCTGGCCCGCGCGAACAGGATCACGACGAGCACCCCGCTGCACATGGGCGAGAAGCTCATCATCCCGGGGGCTGCGCCCGCCGGCGCGGCGGCGACCGCCTCCGCCCCGCAACCCGCCTACAAGCCCAAGTCCGTGAACGCGGGCCCGGCCTCCTCGCCGGGAAAGTACCGGATCCGGCCGGGTGAGACCCTGGGCGCCATCGCCCGGAAGTTCAGGATCAAGGTCGGCGATCTCGCCGAGGCCAACAGCATTTCCGACCCCCAGATGGTCCACGCCGGGCAGGAACTGATCATCCCGGGCAGGGGAGCGACCGCAGCGGGTCGCCAGGAACCCGCAAGCCAGGCGGCGCCGGCCGCGGGGGCGGCGGCGGCCGATGGCGACCTGGACGCCGGGCTGAAGCCCGTGGCACCCGGCGAGGTGCAGGCCATCAAGATCGATCCGGTCGAGGCCCCGCCGGCCGGTGCCAGCCGCCCGTAGCGGATCATGTCCGAACAAGCCCAGCCTGCATCGCCTTACCGGGCCCGGCTGATTCCCAATCCCGCGGCCATCATCGTTGTCTGCGCGATCGGGCTGACCTGCCTGGGCCTCACGATCCTCTTCAGCGCCAGCCGGGCCTTCAAGCAGGGCCCCTACTACTACCTGGACAAGCAGATCATGGGGGTCGTGGCCGCGTCGGTCCTCTGCGTGCTCTTCAGCCGGATCAACATCGACTATGTCCGCCGCTACGCATGGTGGATCGCCGGCGCCTTTCTCTTCCTCCTGCTGCTCGTGCTCGTGCCCGGGCTCGGCATCTCGGTGAAGGGGAGCCGCCGCTGGCTCGGGCACGGTGCGCTCCGGCTCCAGGTCTCCGAGTTTGCGAAGCTGGCGATGGTCTTCTGCCTCGCCCACTACCTGGCGCTCAACCAGACCCGGCTCGGCGATTTCAAGCGCGGCTTCATCTACCCGCTGGGCATTGTCGGCGCCTTCGCCGGGCTGATCATCCTCGAGCCTGACTTCGGCACGACGGCCCTGGCGCTCTCGATTGGCCTGGTCCTTCTCTTCCTGGCCGGGGCGAAGTGGCGCTACGTTCTCCCGACGATCGCCGCGGCCTGCGTCGCATTCACCGTCCTGGTGATCCACAACCCGAACCGGCTCCGCCGCTTCACGGCCTTCCTGGACGTCGAGGGAAACAAGCAGGGCGGCACCTACCAGCTCTACCAATCGCTGGCGGCCTTCGCCGCCGGCGGCACCGGCGGCGCGGGGCTGGGGCAGGGCCGGCAGCAGTTCAACTTCCTGCCCGAGGCGCACACCGACTTCATCTTCGCCGTGGTCGGCGAGGAGCTCGGGCTCTGGTTCACGCTGGGCGTTGTCGCGGTCTTTGCCGTGATCTTCATCGCCGGACTGGCCCACCTGAGGCGGGCGCCCAACCTGTTCCATTTCCTCCTGGCGGCGGGCTGCCTGCTGCTGATCTGCCTGCAGGCGATCATCAACATCGGCGTGGTGACCGGGATCTTTCCCACGAAGGGGATGTCGCTGCCCTTCATCAGCGCCGGGCTCTCGAATCTCCTCCTGATGGGCATCCTCCTTGGAATCATCCTCAACACGCAGAGGGTGTGGGGCCGGGCGGTCCTGACGGAGCGCGCGCGCGCGATGCGGGAGGTGCTTTCGTGAGCCGATTTCTCATCGCCTGCGGGGGCACCGGGGGCCACCTCTCGCCGGGAATCGCGCTCGCCGAGGCGGTGATCGGGCGCGGCCACGAGGCCACGCTGCTGATCAGCCGGAAGAAGGTCGACGAGCGCCTCATTGCCAAGTACCCGAACCTCAGGTTTGAGCGGATCCCCGGGAGCCCGTTTTCGTGGCATCCCCTCCGGATGGCCCGCTGCATCGCGTCCCAGGCCCGCGCCCTTGCTTTCTGCCTGCGCCTGGTGGCCCGGTTCCGGCCGGACGCCATCGTCGCCTTCGGCGGTTTCAGCTCGGTGGCGATCGTCCTTGCCGGACGGATCATGCGGGTCCCCGTCGCCCTCCATGAGTCCAACCGCGTTCCCGGCCTTGCGACCCGCGCGCTGGGCGGCCTCGCCCGGCGCGTCTACCTTCCCTTTGGGATCCGGCTGCGCCGGGTCGGTGCGGCCGCCACGGTGAATGTCGGGCTCCCGGTCCGCCAGGAAATCGCCCGCCTCCCGCGGGCGGAGGCCAGGGCGGCCCTTTCCCTTGACCCGAATGCCAAGGTCCTGGCAGTCCTGGGGGGCAGCCAGGGCGCGTCGGTCCTGAACGACTGGGCGCGCAGCCACCTGCCGCTTTTCTCGAGCGAGGGCGTCCAGGTCTATTGCGTGACCGGGCTGGGCAAGGGCGAGCCGGAAATCCGCGACCTGAAGACCCGGTCCGGGGCACCGGTGCGCGCGGTCTTCACGCCGTTTTGCGACCGGATGGCCGAGCTGCTCTCCGCGGCCGACCTGGTGGTGTCGCGGGCGGGGGCCGGCACCCTCGCCGAGCTGATCCGCTGCGAGACCCCGGCGATCCTCGTGCCCTATCCGCACGCGGCCAACGACCACCAGCGCGCCAATGCGGGCTTCTTCGAGAGGCAGGGCGGCGGGGTTGTCCTCGAGCAGCAGTCGCTCGACCAGCTCCACGTCGAGGTCCGCGACATCATCTTCAACGACTCGCTCCTGCGGAAGTTCTGCGGCAACCTCCGCCGGATGGACCGCGCCGACTCACTGGGCATCATGGTCAGGGACCTTGAGGAGATCGCCTCGCGCGCCACCGCATGAGACCGGCACCGCCACCGCTGCTCTTCGGCCGCCCGGCGCGGCGGATCCACTGCCTGGGGGTCGGCGGCATGGGCATGGCCCCGCTCGCGATCTACGCGGCCCACTCGGGTTTCGAGGTGAGCGGCGAGGACGACGCGCTTGCGCCGGAAGTGGGCTCCGTCCTCGCGGAGGGTGGGGTGACGGTCGGGCCGCTCCCGGAAGGCTGCGACCTGGTCGCCCACTCCACCGCGATACCAAGGGGGCATCCCGTGCTCGCGGCCGCCGCCGCCCGGCGCATCCCCATTGTCCGGCGGGGCGAACTGCTGGCGGAGCTGATGCGGGACCGCCGGCTGGTGGCCGTCTGCGGCTCGCACGGGAAGACGACGACGACCGCGATGATCGTGACAATCCTGCGGCGCGCGGGATTTCCCGCGGGCTATGTCCTCGGCGGGCTGTTCAACGACGGGACGCCGCCGGCCCGCGCGGGCTCGAACGGGTGGGTGGTCGCCGAGATAGACGAAAGCGACGGCACGATCGACGGGTTTTCCCCGGAAATCACCGTCGCCGTCAACCTCGACTGGGACCATCCCGACCGGTACCGGGGGGAGGCGGACTTCGAGGCGGCATTCGAGGCGCTCTTCGCGCGGACGACCGGACTGGTGCTGGCGAGCGACAGCTGCGCAAAGTCGCTGCGCCTGGCCGCCGGGCGGGCCGGGCGGCTCACCTTCGGGAGGAGCGGCGACTTTTCGGGCGTGGTGACCCGGGAGGAGGGGGAATTCCTGCACCTGCGCCTCGGCGGCCGGCTGCCGCCGCTGGAGGCCCTCGTGCGGGCCCGGGGTGACTTCAATGCGGCCAACGCGACGGCCGCCCTGGCGGCCGCGCAGGCCATGGGGGTGCCGCCGGCCGCCGACTCGCTCGCGGGCTTTCCGGGGGTCCGGCGGCGCCAGGCCATCCTGCGGGCGGCCGGCGGGCTCACGGTGATCGAGGACTACGCCCATCATCCCGGCGAGATACGGGCGCTCCTCGCGAGCCTCCGCGGGCGCATCCCCGGGGACAGCGGCCGGCTCATTGCCGTCTTTCAGCCGCACCGCTACAGCCGGACAGCCGCGTTCAAGGCGGAATTTGCCGCGGCGCTCTCCCTGGCGGACCGCATCCACCTGCTCGATGTCTACCCGGCCGGAGAAAATCCGATTGCAGGCGGGACGACAGCCGACATTTATGCGGAAATGAAGCGAAACGCGGCGGCTCTCCCGGTGGATTATCTCCCGGGCGGAGGCGCCGGGCTGTCCCGGGCCCTTTCCCGGGAGGCGCGGCCCGGGGACCTGGTCGCCTTTGTCGGCGCCGGGGACATCGACCGGATTGCGCGCGAGTGGACGGCGGAGCTGGACGCGGCCGCGGGCCGCGCGGCGTCATGGGACGCGCTCGCCGCGGAGCTGCGCAGGGTGCTTTCGCCCGGATCGGCCCTCCGGCGGGAGGAGCCGCTCGGGCCGCGGACGACGATCGGGGTGGGCGGCGCGGCGCGCCTTTACGCCGAGCCGGCCGGCCCCGCCGACCTCGGGCTTCTCCTGGCGGCGGCTCGCTCCCGGCGAATCGGGATATTCGTCCTCGGACGCGGGTCCAACCTGATCATCCCGGACGAGGGTGTTGACGCCCTGGTCATCTCCTTCTCCAAGCCGGCCTGGGCCGCCTTCGAGCCGCTCCCCGACGGGCGCCTGCGGGTGGGCGCCGGTCTGCGGCTCAAGCAGCTCTGCGGCTCCGCGGCGGCCGCCGGCCTGCCGGGTTTCGAATTCCTCGAGGGCATCCCGGGCAGCGTCGGGGGCGCGCTGCGGATGAACGCGGGCGCGATGGGCGGGTGGATGTTCGACGTCGTCGACGAGGTCGACATCATGCGGGAGGACGGCTCCCTGGCCACGCTGCGGCGGGCGGAAATGCACGTGGACTACCGGCACTGCGCGGAGCTGCACACCGCGATCGCGCTCGGGGCGGTTCTCAGGCCGAAGGCAGCCGGCGAGGCGGGTCCGGGACCGGCGGCGATCAGCCGCCAGATCGACGCCTACCGTCGAAAGCGCCACGAGAGCCAGCCCCGGGAGCCGAGCGCCGGCTGCATCTTCCGCAATCCCCCGGGCGGCTCGGCCGGCCGGCTCATCGAGGAGTGCGGGCTGAAGGGGGAGAGGGTCGGCGATGCCGAGGTTTCCCCGGTCCACGCGAACTTCATCATCAATCGCGGGCAGGCGACGGGCGCGGACGTCCTCGAGCTCGTGCGCCGGGTCCGCGACCGGGTGCGCCGGACGAGCGGGGTCACGCTGGAGCCCGAGGTGCTCCTCTGCGGGCGGAAATGGGAGGATGTGCTTTGAAGGAGGCGACCACCAACCCCCTGGCGCGAAGCTGGCGGGACATTCCGCAGAACGTGAAGCCCCGGGCGATGTCGCGGGAGGGGCGGCGCCGGGTGAAGCTGCGCGCGCTCCGGATCGCGGCGGCCGCCGGGGTGATCGGCCTGGCGGGTTGGGGGGCCTGGGAGGTGACCGCGGCCCTCCGCAGCCAGGGCGGCCTTCCCGGCGCGGCCGGCGGCGCCGCGCCCGTCAGGGAACTCTCGCTTTCGACCGACGGGGTCCTCGACAAGGCGTGGCTGGCGCGGACCCTCGCCCTTCCGCCGGACGCATCCCTCATGGATCTGGACCTGGAGGGCCTCCGCGCGCGGCTGCTCGCGAGCGGGCAGGCCAGGAGCGCGGCCATCGTGCGAAAATTCCCGTCCACCCTGGCGGTTTCCCTGTCAGAGCGCTCCCCGGTCGCGCGCCTGGCGGCGCCCGGCGCCGGTCCCGGCGATCCCGCGCTCCTCGTCGCCCGCGACGGGGTATCGTACCAGGGGACTGGATACGATCCCGCCATGACCGGGTCGCTGCCCTGGCTGGTGGGCGAGAGCGCCCCCGGCCCCGGGGGCCGCCCCGCGCCGATTCCCGGCATGGGCACGGTGGCCGAGCTTCTCTCCCGCGCCCAGCTCGAGGCAGGGCCGATCTACCGGTCGTGGAAGTCCATCGATGTCTCCCGGCTGGAAACCGACGGCGAGATCGTCGCCCTCACCCGCGACGGCCTTCGCGAGACCTTCGGGGCGCAGGAGGACTTTTACCGGCAGCTGGCGAAGCTGGACCTGCTGCTGGACGCGGCCGCCGGCAAGCCCGGGGAGGTCATCCGCGACATCAACCTGTCGCTCGGGGGACAGGTGTCGGTCGCATTGGCGCCGGTCCCCGCGCCGGTCCCCGGCGCGGCCCCGGGCCCGGCATCGGTTTCCGGCAACCCTCCTTCGGCCCCGTCCCCCGCCCCCGTCCTCCAATTCCACATCAACTAGAGTGAGCTCAAGCCACACATTCATCGGCGCCGTCGAGATCGGCACCTCCAAGGTAAGCGTCCTGGTCGGCCAGCACACCGGCCGGGAGCTGGCGATCATCGGCCGGGGCGAGTGCCCGGCAAGCGGGGTCATCAAGGGGACGGTCGTCGACTACAAGGCGGCGAGCGACTGCACCCACGCGGCCGTCGAGCAGGCCGAGCGCGACGCCGGGGAGCGCATCGATTTCGTATTCCTGGCGCAGACCGGCAGCCACCTGGAGGGATTCTACAACGAGGCCTCGGCGAGCGTGAAGGCGGCCGACAACATGATCGACCGGGACGACATCCGGACCGTCTGCGAGCTGGCGATGTCCAAGGAGCTCCCCGCGGGGAGGGTGGTGGTCCGGCACCTTCGGCGGCCCTTCCGGGTGGACGGGCGCCTGGTGCCGACCTCGCCGGAGAACTTGGTCGGCCAGAGGCTCGAGGTCGGCTATTGGACGGTGCACGGCCAGGAGCAGCGCCTGGCCGACAACATGCACGTGATCCGTGGATTCAACCTCGAGGTGCGCGAGCTCGTCCTCTCGAGCCTCGCCTCGGGCCACATGGTCACGACCCCTGAGGAGCGCCAGCACGGGGTCCTCGTCCTGGACATCGGCGCGGGAACGACCGACTACGTGCTTTACCGCGACGGCGCCCCGCACACCACCGGCGTCCTGGCGATCGGGGGCACCCACCTGACCAATGACCTGGGGGTCGGCCTGCGCCTCACCCATTCGCAGGCTGAGAAGCTCAAGCTGCGCTTCGGGCGCGCCCTCCCGCACACCCGCGACAAGGCGGAAAAAGTCTGGCTCGACGGCAATTACTCGATCGGCGACCGGCAGTTCCCGCGGCACACGATCGAGCAGGTCACTTCCGCGCGTTTCTGGGAACTGCTCGAGGTGGTGAGAAGGAAGCTCGGGAACGCCTTCAGCCCCGAGACCTGCCCCGGCGGGGTGGTGCTGACCGGCGGCACCGCCAAGCTGCCGGGGGCCGCCGAGTGCGCGGGGAAGATCTTCGGGATACCGGCCCACCTGGGCGAAACCCCCGCCTGGATCGCGCAGGACCTGCGCGACCCGGGTTACCACACGGCCCTGGGGCTCCTTTACTACGGCATCAACTCCCACGCTGAGCGGGCCCCCTCCGGCCGGCGCCGCGCCGGGTTCCTCGGCTCAATCGGCCGCCTGTTCTCCAGCACATGAGCGCCAACGAACTTCCCCTGGAAAATCACCTGCTCGCCGACCGCACGGTCGCGATCAAGCTGGTCGGCGTCGGAGGCGCGGGCTCGAACGCGGTGGACCGGATCAAGATGGAGAACCTCGACCGGCTCCAGCTGGCCGTCATCAACACCGACCACCAGGCGCTGTCCAGCTCGCCGGTGCAGGACAAGGTCCTGATCGGCATGGGCGTCACCCGGGGCCTGGGCGCGGGCGGCGATCCGGAGCTCGGCCGCGACGCGGCCGAGGCGGACCGGGAGAAGATTGCCGCAGTGGTCAGGGACTGCGACCTGGTATTCCTCCTTGCGGGAATGGGCGGGGGCACCGGGAGCGGCGCGGCCCCCATCGTCGCCGAGATCGCCGCCGAGGAGGGCGCGCTGGTGATCGCCTTTGTCACCCTCCCGTTCAGCTTCGAGGGGGGGCGCCGGCTCAAGCAGGCGGAGGACGGCCTCCGGGGCCTCCGGCAGTTCTGCGACGCCGTCATACCCCTTCCCAACGACGTCCTGCTCCAGGAGGGCGCCGAGAACGAGACGGTGCTCGATTCGTTTGCCCGGGCGGACGCGTGGATCGGCCGGGGCGTCAAGTCGATCTGGGCGATGCTGTCGAAGACCGGCCTGATCAACCTGGACTTCGCGACCATCCGCCAGGTCTTCCAGCACCGGGGCGGAAAGACGCTCTTCGGGCTGGGCGAGGGCTCCGGGCCGAACGCCGTGGCGGACTCGATCGCCAGCCTGAAACTCTGCCCGCTGCTTCACACGCCCGAGTTTTCGCGGAAGGCCGACCGCCTGCTCGTGAACATCATGGGCGGGACCGACCTGGCGCTTCCGCGGGTCAACGAGATCATGGGGGCGATCGCCGATCAGTTCGGCCGGGACTCGAACATCGTGATGGGCGCGGTGATCGACGAGGCGATGCAGAACCGGGTCGAGATTTGCGTGCTGGGGACAAGTGACATGGGGGGACGCGCGGTCTCGCTGCGCCGGCAGGCGGGCAAGACCCGCACCCCGGAAGCCGCGGCGCCGGCGGCGGCCGAGACGGACCGGCTGCTCGCGGAGGAACCGGCTTCCCCGGCGCCCGTCACGGAGGCGCGCAAGCCGGAGAAGGCCCGGGGAAGCGCCAATCCGCCGGCCCCCGTTGCCGACCAGGAGGAATTCGGCTTTGGCGAGCTGGAGAGCCGCGGCCATTTCGAGAAGACCGACCGAAACCTCTTCGACGGCCAGGACCTCGACGTGCCGACCTACCTTCGCAAGGGGATCAAGATTTTGCTTTCGTAGGAATGTAGCCCGGGGATCGATGGTGCCGGGGTCCGAGACCCCGGACCGGCCTCTGGGAGGCCGGCTACAATAAGGCCGGCTACAACGGAACCGACAAGGGGCCTAGCCCGAATCTTTCATGAAGCACAGGCGAATCTCGTCAAAATTCCGGGCATAAAAACCCTCATGCTCCCTCTATGGCCTCACGAGGCCACCTTCGGTCGCCTTCGGGCTTTTCTGCTCCGGACTTTTTGACGATCTTCATCCTGTGTTCATGAAATATCCGGGCTAGGCTCGCGGCTGGGCATTCCGATGTAGCCGGGGTCGCTGACCCGGCTGCATCGATCCGGTCGAGTCCGGATTTTCAGGTTTCAGGTCTCAGGTCTCAGGTTTCTGCACGATCCCCCTCAGGGGATCGTGATACTGTCGCTTCCAGCGATGGGCGCAATCGACTGCGTGCACTCGATGCACCACAGCTCCCAGTTGCCGTCGATGTAGTTGTCGGTGGCGGGGCGGGCGCAGGCCTGGACAAAGAGATACCAGCGGCCGCCGATTTGGTAGAGGGCGGGGGTCGCGACGTGGTACAGGGTCTCGTCGGAATAGATTCCCGGCCATTTCGTCTGCAGCATGAGGTCCAGGTCGAGCGGCGCCCAGCCTTCGGTCGGACTCAGGCTCGCGGCCAGCGCCGCCCTCCAGCGCTTGCCGCACTCGGGACCGACTTCCATGCAGAGGAAATGCGTGCGGCCGATCTTCCCGGCCTGGTGCCATTCGTAGTAGGCGCCGGGTGTGGACCTGAAAATATGCCCCATTCCCCGCGGGTCCGATTCCTCCCAGTGGCGGACCCAGTTCTTGCCGTCACGCGACGTCGCACGGCGGATGCCCGGGAGGATGCCGTTCTTTCCCCGATAGGAATAGTACAGGTGCCACTCCCATTCCCGGATCGCCGGATTCCACTCGCGATGGACGCCGGCCTGCGATGCCATTTCCTCGAAGTAGGGCGCGGTCGGCTCCGGGGCCAGGATGGGCCGGTCCCCCCAGCGCACGATCGTCCCCGCGCCCACCGCCGAGTACCCATCGGCACCCGCCGGGCAGATCGCCAGGCCGATCCGGTCCTGGATCGTCTCCCTGGTTCCCGAGTAATACAGGTAATAGGCATCCTCCTCGGCAATATAGAGGACCGCGTCGAGTCGGATGCTGCCGCAGTCCCAGCCGTCCGCACTGGGCCCGAAGATCGGGTTTTCAGCGGACTGATGCCACGTCCAGGGATCGGAGACCAGCGCCCAGGCCTTCCCGACCGTCGCCACCATCTTGCTCGCCGCCGACACGCCCGAATAGAACAGGATCAGCCGATCGGGATCCTTCGGATTGGGCAGGATGCAGGGTTCCTGGACCTGCTGGGACTGCCAGGCCGATCCCGTCCGGTCGATGATGATTTTCCCGCGGACCGGCATCGCCCGCTCATCCCTTCCGTGGCTTATACAGCTTTTGGTTGAGGTTGCCCCCGAGGTGCGAGCGGAAGGTGGCGATGTCCTTGACGGCCCGCAGCGAGATGAGCTGCGAGGCGATGTTGCCGACGGCGGTGCCCTCGAGCGTGAAGCTGACGACGGGGATCCCGGCGGCGTCGGCCGTCGCCTGGCAGAGCAGGCCGTTCCGCGATCCGCCGCCTACGATCAGGATCCGCTTGAACACGCGGCCGGTCATCCTCTCGAAGGCCGCCTTCGCATCCGCATGGCCGCGGCCGAGCGAGTCGCAGATGAGGCGGGTGTAGGCAACGAGGTTCCCCGGCAACGGCAGCTTGCGGCGCTTCAACTGCGCGTCGATCGCCGCCTTCATCGAGGGCGGGTTCGCGAACGCCGGATCGGCGACGTCAAGGAGTGCGGCCGGCGTGGGACGCTTTGCGGCCGCGGCGATCAGGGCGGCCCATTCGCGGTCGCTCCGCGGACGGGCGCTGAAGTCGCGGATCACGCCCTCAAGGAGCCAGAGGCCGATCACGTTCTTCAGCGGGCGGTAGCGGCCGTCGCCCATCCGCTCGTTTGCGATGCGGGCTGCCAGCGCCTCCGGCCCGAGGATCGGACCGGCGGCCTCACAGCCGACAAGCGACCAGGTCCCCGAGCTGATGTAGAGGTCCGAGCCGTCAGGAGCCGCGGGCATCGCGTCGTAGGCGCAGGCGGTGTCGTGGCCGGGAACAGCGATCACCTCCGTCCGGCTGAGTTGGGGGGCGTCCAGGCCGGCGACCTTCAGCCGGCCCAGGCGGGTGCCCGAGAGGATGGGCGGGCTGAACCACTGGGGAGGGATGTGGAAATGATCCAAGGTCGGGCGCGACCAGCCCTTCGAATGGACATCGAGGAGCTGCGAGGTGCTCGCGATCGAGATCTCGTTCTCCATCCGGCCGGAGAGCAGGTAGTTGAAGTAATCCGGAAGGAAGAGGCAGCGGGTGGCCAGGTCGCCGATCGCCGGGCAGCTCGCCACCGTCTCGGCCAATTGCAGCGAGGTGTTGTAGAAGACATTGGGGATCCCGGTCGCCTCGTAAACGCGCTCCAGCGCGGCCCGGGTCCCGGCGAGATGGGCCAGCCCGGCCTGTGTCCGGCCGTCGCGGTAGGCGTGGACCGGGAACACGAGCCGACCGGCGTCGTTCACCAGCGCGCTGTCCACGCCCCAGGTATCGACGCCGACCGAGGCCAGCCGGGCGCCCCGCGGCAGCGCCGCCGCCGCTTTTGCCAGCCCGACGCGGGCCTCGTTCCAAAGGGAGCCGACCTCCCAGTAGTCGTGGGATCCCAGCGAGCGGAACGCATTGGGAAAACGATGCACCTCGGTGAGCTTCAGGCGGTTCCGTGACCAGGCGCCCAGGATGACCCGGCCGCTCGTGGCCCCGAGGTCGACGGCCGCACAGTACAAGGTTGATGATCTCATTTCAGTTGCCAGCATGACGGTGCACCGACGTTTTGGAAGTCTCATCCCATGCTGAACCACGAGCGCCAGCCCCTGACAAGCAAGCGCGTCCAACTGATGGCCACGTGCCTCTGCGATGCCTTTCACGACGATGTGGCCGTCGCCACCGTCCAGGTGCTTGAGTACCTGGGCTGCACGATCGACTTTCCGCAGGCGCAGACCTGCTGCGGGCAGCCCGCCTTCAACGGGGGCGACTGGCCGGCCTCCCGGAAAGTGGTCCGACACACCGTCAAGACCTTCACCGGATCCGACCCGGTCGTCCTTCCCTCCGGCTCCTGCGCCGGGATGCTCTTTCACGGGGCCCCGCTGGAGTTTGAGAAGGAACCCGACCTGGGGGCCGTGGAGGCGCTCGGCCGGCGGACCTGGGAGATCGGCGACTTCATCGTGAACGGCCTCGGGGTGAAGGCCTGGCCCGGCCGCTTCGACGCCACGGTGGCCTTTCACCGGTCCTGCCACACGCGTGGTTCGAACAGCGGCGACGCCGCCCGGACGCTGCTTCGGTCCATCGCCGGCCTGAAGCTGGTGGAATTTGGCGAGGGGGAGCAGTGCTGCGGGTTCGGGGGCACCTTCTCGGTCAGTTTTCCCAACATCTCGGCGGCCATGGGCAACCTGAAGATCGAGAACGTCCTGGCGGCGAAGCCGGATATCCTGGTCTCCGGCGACATGAGCTGTCTCATGCACCTGGGGGGCCTCGCCGAGAAGGAGGGCATCCCGATGAAGACCCTGCACCTTGCCCAGGTCCTGCGCGACGCGCTTCGGGCCGACGGGCTCCTTTGACATGCGCTTTCAACCCATCGACCAGGCCGCCGCCCGGCTGAACCCCGAGACCCGGGCCGCCGTCTACAACGGGACAAAGACCGGCCACGAGAAGCGCACGCGGGTGCTCTTCGACCATTATGCCGAGCCCAACCGGCTCCGGGAGCTCGCCGGGGGGATCAAGCAGCACGTGATCGAGAACCTCGACACCTACCTGCCCGCCGTCGAGGCGAAGCTTCAGTCCAACGGGGCCAAGGTCCACTGGGCCGCGACGGCCGATGCCGCCTGCAACGCGGTCCTCCGGATCATGCGGGCGCGCGGTGCCACGAAGATCGTCAAGTCCAAGACGATGGTCAGCGAGGAGATAGAGCTGGAGGGCTTCCTGGAAAAGCACGGGGTCGAGTCGCTCGAGACCGACCTGGGCGAGTTCATCGTCCAGATCGATCACGACCACCCCTCGCACATCGTCAAGCCGATCATCCACAAGAACCGCCGCGACATCGCCGCCTCGTTCGAGAAAAACGGGCTGGGCGCCTTCGACGACAACCCGGAGACGATCACGCGCCGCGCACGGCAGTTCCTCCGCCACAAGTACATGGAGGCCGACGTGGGGCTGACGGGCGCCAATTTTGTCGTGGCCGAGAGCGGGCGGATCGTCCTGGTCACCAACGAGGGCAATTCGCGCTTCTGCCTGGCGGCGACCCGCTGCCACATCGTCCTGGTGGGAATCGAGAAAATCCTCCCGCGCGACCGGGACCTGGCCCTGCTTCTCAACCTGCTCGGCCGATCGGGGACCGCCCAGCAGATCACCGTCTACACCGAGTTCATCTCGGGGCCGAAGGCTCCCACGCAGCCCGACGGGCCGGAGGAGATGCACGTGATCTTTGTGGACAACGGGCGCACGGACGTGCTGGCGACCGAGTGCCGGGATATCCTGCGCTGCATCCGCTGCGGGGCCTGCCTGAACGTCTGCCCGGTCTACCGCCAGGCGGGCGGGCACGCCTACCGCAGCGTCTATCCGGGGCCGGTCGGGGCCGTCCTCTCGCCCCTGCTCCTGGGGAAAAATTTTCCGCAGAAGGCCGACCTGCCCAAGGCCTCGAGCCTGTGCGGGGCCTGCCAGGAGGTCTGCCCGGTCAATATCCCCATCCCCGACCTGCTCCTGCGCCTTCGGGACCGGGCGAAGCGCGAGCACGTCCCCTCGCCCGGCACGCCGCCGATGGGCGCCTGGGCGCTCCTGGCCTCCCAGCCTGCGATCTGGAAGGCCGCCCTCTTCGGCGGGCGGCTCATGAATTACCTTCCGACCACGCTCCTGCCGATCCCGGCCCTGCGCGCCTGGGAAAAGGCCCGCACGCTGCCCCGCTGGCGGGGAGGGGAATTCAGAAAATGGATGAAAAACCGAAACCGCCCGCGGGACTGAGCGAGCCCTACATCCTGCCGGGGACGGTGATGCGCGAATTCACCCTTCGCGCCGTGGTCGTGGGGGCGATCCTGGGCATCGTCTTTGGCGCCTCCTCGCTCTACCTCGCGCTCAAGGTCGGGATCACGGTCAGCGCCTCGATCCCCGTCGCCGTCATCTCGCTGGCTCTCTTCCGCGGCCTCTCGAAATTCGGGCTGCGGGACTCGACGATCCTCGAGAACAACATCACGCAGACCGCCGGCTCCGCCGGCGAGTCCATCGCCTTCGGGGTTGCCGTCACGATGCCGGCGATCCTGATCCTCGGCTTCGACATCGAGCTGACGCGCGTCCTGCTCGTGTCGGTCCTCGGCGGCCTGCTCGGGATCCTGATGATGATTCCACTGCGCCGCTCGCTCATCGTCCGGGAGCACGGCGTGCTGAAATATCCCGAGGGCACGGCCTGCGCAGCGGTACTGGCCGCCGGAGCCACCGCAGCGGACCACGCCGCATCCTCCCCCTCCGCGCAAAGGGGTCAGGCCGCCAGAAGTAAAAAAAACGGGTTTTTTGCCTCCGGCGACCCAACCCCTTCCTCGGTCACCCCCTACGCGGGCGGGAAGATCATCTTCACCGGGTTTTTCACCGGGATGCTCTACAAGGTCCTCAATGTGGCGGCCCGGGGCTGGAAGGATGTTCCCCAGAAGGTATTCGGCGCCCCTTTCCAGGGCGGATCGGTCGCCGTCGAGGTCTCCCCCGAACTGCTGGGCGTCGGCTACATCATCGGCCCGCGGATCGCCTCGCTCATGTGCGGGGGCGGCGTCCTTGCCTACCTGGTCCTGATCCCCCTGATCCGCTTTTTCGGCGAGAAGGTCGCCGGACCGGTCGCCCCCGGCACGATCCCGATCGCCGCCATGAGCCCGGGCCAGATCCGGAGCGCCTACATCCTCTACATCGGCGCCGGAGCGGTCGCCGCCGGCGGGATCATCAGCCTGCTCCGCTCGCTGCCGACGATCTGGCACGGGCTGCGGTCGGGGCTGAGGGGTCAGGCCGCCAAAAAACCGGTTTTTTTACTTCTGGCGGCCTGACCCCTTCCTCGATCCCGCGCACCGAGCGCGACCTCCCGCTGCGGCTGGTCGGGATCGGGATCATCATCCTGATCGTCGGGATCACGGCGGCGCCCGCGCTGCACATGAACCTGCTCGGCGCGCTCCTGATCGTGGTCTTCGGCTTCCTCTTCGTCACCGTCTCCTCCCGGCTCACCGGTGAGATCGGTTCCTCCTCAAATCCCATCTCGGGGATGACCGTCGCGACCCTCCTCCTCACCTGCCTGGCGTTCCTTCTCGCCGGCTGGACCGGCGGCACCCACTACGTGACGGCGCTCTCGGTCGGCGCCATCGTCTGCATCGCGGCGGGCAACGCCGGCAGCACCTCGCAGGACCTGAAGACCGGCTACCTCCTCGGCTCAACGCCGCGGTACCAGCAGATCGCCATCCTCCTGGGGGCCTTCGCCTCGGCCCTCGCGCTCGGCCCGGTCCTCCTCCGCTTGAACGCGGCGGCGACCGTCTACGTTCCCGCCGCCCAGGTCGTCCCCGGCGGGCTCCGCACCGACCCGTCGCTCCTCACGCAGCGCGAGCGGCTCGCCGGGCCCCAGGCACGCGACGACGCCGCCGAGTACCTCGTCTGGCACCGCGACGATCCGGCCGGCGGCCCCGCCGAGAAATACCTCGTGGATGCGTCGGGCCGCGCGGTCTGGCTCGTGGACCCGGGCATCAACGGGCGCTTCGCCCAGCGGCCCGACGGGAGCACGGTCAGGAAGTTCGACGCGCCGAAGGCCGTCCTGATGTCCTACATCATCAAGGGAATCCTCGACCATCGGCTCCCCTGGACCCTCGTCCTCCTCGGGGTCATGATCTCCGTGGTCCTGGAGCTGTGCGGGTTGCAGTCCCTCGCCTTCGCGGTCGGGGTCTACCTGCCCCTCTCCTCGTCCACGCCGATCCTGGTCGGCGGGCTGGTCCGGCGACTGGTGGACTGGCACCAGCGCCGAAAGCTCCGGCACGCAAATCTCTCGGAGGACCAGCTTGTGGCCGAGGCCGACAAGAGCCCGGGCGTCCTGCTCGCCTCCGGCTACATCGCCGGCGGGGCGATCGCCGGGATCGCGATCGCCTTCCTGGCCGGGCTCCTTGAGCCGGTGGACACGGCCCTGGGCGCCTGGGCGTCGCGGCACAATCCCCTCTTCGCCGGCGCGCACGCCGACGCCCTCTCGATGATCCCCTTCCTCATCCTTATCGCCTTCCTTTATCTGGCCGGGCGTGAAAAAATCCTCCGCGCATGAACGACGACCGGGATCTGATCCTCAACCGCGTGAAGGCGGCGCTCGCGCCCCTCAAGGACCGCGCGGCCCTGCCCGAATTCGCCGGCGACCTGGCGGTTGTCCGCAAGCTGATCTCCGGAACCGACCTGCTCGCCGTCTTCTCCGAGCGGATCGCGCTCGTCAACGGCCGTGCGGTCACCGCCGCATCCGACGTCGTCGCGCAGCTCCGCGCTGGAAATTGGATGCATGGCTACTGCGATCCTGTTCTCTGGCCGGGCCTGGCCCCGCACTTCGGCGCGGATTTCACGGTGGAGACGGAATTCGACCGCACGCGGATCGACGACTACGCCTTCGGGATCACGCGCGCGGCCGGCGGGGTCGCGGAGACCGGCACGATCATCCTCACGGATGCGTCCACCTCGCGCCGCCTGGGGGCGCTCACGCCCTGGGTCCACATCGCCGTGCTCAACCGCTCGGAAATATTCGCCGACCTGTCGCAGGCCGTCGCCGCGCTGGGAGACGATCCCAACGTGATCTGGTGCACCGGCTCGTCGAGCACCGCGGATGTCGAGGGGATCCTGATCCGCGGCGTCCACGGCCCCGGCGTCCAGATCGCGCTCGTGACGGGCTAGCCCAGCTCGCTGATCCCTGTCTTGCGCGCGGTTCCTCGGAGCAGCCGGTACGTGGCCAGGCCGTGGGCGGCGATCGGGTGCAGCGTGTACGACCAGTCCGCGACCCGAAGCTTGGGAGTGACCCGGCGACCCGCCGTCTCCTGAAGGCGGACAATCACTCCCCTGCCGTCCTCGGCGGGCTTGAGTGCGATCAACCTTACTCCCGCAGGCGAGAGTTCTGCCACGCTCCCCGCCCGCCCGAGATCACCGTCGTGCGGCGGAACGGTCAGGGAGACCGGCTGCATCTCAAGCTCGGCGGCGAGCCGGGGCAGGGCCGCGCCGTCGGCCGAAATCAGGAACTTGAACCGGTACTCGCCGCGGTCCGCGACCGGCAGCGACTGCGGCGTGTCCGCCGTGTCCCTCGCGTCAAATGCGTAGCGGCTGGAGCGGATCACCGAGGCGCGGAAGGTGCCCCCGGAGGCGTCAAAGCCGTAGAGGGCGTCGCTCGCAAAGCCGAAGGTCGCTCGGCCGCGCGACACCCGCACCCAGCGGCCGCCCGGCACCTCGCCTGCGGGCCCGCGTCTGGCCACCCCGCCGGCCACGTCGAATTCCGCCTGGTCGCCGGCCCCGGGGAAGACGAGCTTCAGCCGGGCGCGGGTCTCGTTCCACAGGAGCCGCGCCTCGACATCGATCGCCCTGCGGTCGGCCGAGAGCCGGAAGGTGAGGTCGAGCTCGGACTTTCCGCCGCTCATCCGAACCCAGAGGGCGGACCGGAGCGGTCCCCGCTCGACCGTCTCGACGGCCGCCACCTTCCAGGCGTGACGGACCTTCGTGAGATGAAGCGAGTCGGGCTCGTCGTAGCAGCCGCCCCAGGATCCGAACGGATCCTCGAAGGTCGCGACCTGCATCCCGCCGGAGCCGAGCATGGACCGGCGCCCGTCAAAGAGCGCGATCCCCCGCCGGCCGACGCGCGCGCTCACCCGGTGGTGCCCGTTGCCGATTTCCCCGGGCCGCGCGGCGGACGCAAGCGCGGGAGCCTTCGGCGCGCGCGCGCCCTCGACCCAGCCCAGCGTGAAGACGCCCCAGCCGAGGGCGGGCAGGCGGGCTGTCGTCAGGACGCGCATCCGCCACGGGATCTGCAACAGGAAGGTGGACTCCGTCTTGATCTTCTGGAAGGCCTGCGGTTTCCCGCCGGGTCCGCGGACCTCGAGGGGAACCTCGCCCGGGCGGTCCTTGTAGGGGAAGAGCGGCCGGTAATCGAGGGAGCCCTCGAGCTCGAGCGGCCCCTCGTAGGGCCGGGAGTGGGGATTCCAGACCAGGAAGGACACGGCGGTCGGATGGTCGCCGGCGACCGGGGGCACCGACGTGTCGGCGCGGCGCGCGATCGCGTTGAGCGCGGAAAATTCCACGCTCCGGGCCGTGTGGATCAGGCCGCGCGTCCAGTCCACCTGCTCCTCGAGTGCGCGCTCAATGCTCGAGCCCGGCAGGATGTCGTGGAAGGAATTGAAGAGGAGCGAGCGCCAGGCCGTCCCGAGATCCGGGACGGGAGCCCGCGCGACGAGGAGCCCGGCGGTCGCGGCGGTCTCCGCCCGGGTGAGGGCGGCCTCGGCGTGCCGGAACGCGAACTTCACCCGCGCGGCCGAAGTGTAGCAGCCGCGCTGGCAGTAGTTCATCTCGCCGCGGTGGACGCCCGGGGCCTGGCTCGGGTTTGCGCGGATTTCCGCCTCGAGCGCGGCGGAAAAGCGGTGGAGCCCGGAGTGGACGACGGCGACCTCGGGGTGGGCGGCCGCCCACGCGGCCATGTCGCGAAGCTGGCGCCGGGTCGGCCCGCCGCCGTGGTTTCCCAGCCCGTAGAAGACGGCGATGTTGTGATGGGGCTGCTTGTCCGCGGCCGCGAGGTACCCGTCGAGCCGGGCCTTTGCGTCGTCCCGCTCGTTGCCGTACCAGCCGAAGATCGGCCGGTAGCCGAGCACCCGCGATCCGCCCGATCCCTCCCACCAGAACGCCGGTCCCGGGAGCGCGCACTGCTCGACGAAGGGCCGGAAGAAGAAGAAGGTGCGAAAGCCCGCCCCGGCCAGGATCTCCGGCAGCCCGGCGCTGTGCCCGAAGGAGTCCGCGGCCCAGGCCGCGGTCGCCGGCCGGCCGAACTTTTCCGCGAAATACCGCTGCCCGAGCAGGTAATTCCGCGCGAAGGTCTCCGTCGCGGGGAGATTGGTGTCGGGCTGGAGATAGCCGCCGCCGATCGGGTCCCAGCGGCCCGAGCGGACGTGCTTCAGTATCCGGGCGAAGGTCCCGGGTTCCTCGCGCTCGATGTGCTCGTAGAGGACGCTCTCACCCCGGACATAAGTGAGCTCGGGGAACTCGTCCATCAGGGCCAGCATCGTGCGGACCGTGATGATCCCCTCGTTGAGGCCCTCCCGCCAGTCCCACAGCCAGACCGGGTCCAGGTGCGAGTTGGCGATAAGGTGAAAGGTGTGCTTCGGCCGCGGCACGCTAGACGGTCTCGTTGACCACCGGGTTGGTGAGCGTGCCGATCTTCTCGATCTCGATGCTGACTGTGTCGCCGGCCTTGAGGTAAACCGGGGGCTTGCGGGCGAAGCCGACGCCGTGCGGCGTTCCCGTAAGGATGACGGTGCCCGGGAGGAGCGTCTTGCTGCCGCTGAGGAACTCGATGAGCGTGGGCACGTCGAAGACCATGTCGTCGGTGTTCCAGTCCTGCATGGCCTGTCCGTTGAGGATGGTCTTGATTCCCAGCTTGTTGGGATTGGGTATCTCGTCGGTGGTCACGAGGACGGGGCCCAGGGGGCAGAAGGTGTCGAAGCTCTTGCCCTGGCAGAACTGGCTCCCGCCCCACTTGATCTGCCAGTCGCGCGCCGAGACATCGTTGGCGCAGGTGTAGCCCAGGACGTAGGAGAGCGCGTTGGCCCGGGTCGCGTTCCGGCAGCGCTTGCCGATCACGACGGCCAGCTCGCACTCGTAGTCGGTCTCGTGGCTGGCGAGCTTCACCGGGATCTCGATCGGGTCGCCGGGATTCTGGACGGTGTTCGTGCTCTTGATGAAGAGCATGGGCCGCTCCGGCACGCCCTTGCCGCCCTCCTCGGCGTGCTTCTTGTAGTTCAGGCCGATCGCCAGGATGTTCACCGGTGCGATCGGGGCGAGGATCTTGCCCGGCTTGACCGTCCGGTCGGTGACGCGGAAGTCGCCGAAAATATCGCCCGCGATCTCGCGGGCGGAGCCGTCGGGCTGGAGCGCGGCATACGCGGGGCCGCCGGGGGTTGCGTGTCGGATGATTTTCATCGGTGGGAAGGGGTCTATCGTGCTGGTTTTTGAGCGGGATGGAAAGCCCTCAAAAGCCAGAAATCAGTTTGAAGGATTGACTCAGGTTTCAGGTCTCAGGTTTCTGCAAGACCCATTCCCTCGCACGTGCAGTGCAGATTCCTATCGCCATAGACATTATCCACCCGCCCGACGGACGGCCAGAACTTGGACTCGCGCGTCGCGGCCGAGGGAAAGGCCGCCTTCTCGCGCGAATAGGGCCGGTCCCAGGCGTCGGCACAGACGACCTTGGCGGTATGGGGCGCCTGCTTCAGCACGTTGTTCACCGGGTCGGCCGCGCCCGAGGCGACCGCCTGCATCTCGGCGTGGATCAAGATCATCGCCTCGCAGAACCGGTCGAGCTCCGCCTTTGACTCGCTCTCCGTCGGCTCGATCATGAAGGTGCCGGGGACCGGGAAGGACATCGTGGGGGCGTGGTAGCCGTAGTCCATCAGCCGCTTCGCCGCGTCCTCAACCTCGATCCCGTGGCGCTTCCACCCGCGAAGGTCCACGATGCACTCGTGGGCCACCAGCCCGGCGTCGCCGCGGTACAGGACGGGGAAAAAGGCCTCGAGCCGCTTCGCCACGTAGTTCGCGTTCAGGATCGCGGCCTTGCTCGCGGCGGTCAGCCCGTCCGGGCCCATCATCCGGATGTACATCCAGGAGATCGGCAGGATCGACGCGCTGCCCCCCGGGGCCGAGCTCACCGCCCCGACCGTCCCGCGGCCGGGAAGATAGGGGGCAAGGTGGGACGCCACCGCCACCGGACCGACGCCCGGGCCGCCGCCGCCGTGGGGAATGCAGAAGGTCTTGTGGAGGTTGAGGTGGCAGACATCGGCGCCGATTTGGCCGGGCGAGGTGAGGCCGACCTGGGCGTTCATGTTCGCCCCGTCCATGTAGACCTGCCCGCCGTGGCGGTGGATCTCCGTGCAGATGTCGCGGATCGGCGCCTCGAAGACGCCGTGCGTCGAGGGATAGGTGACCATGAGCGCGGCAAGCTCCCGCGAATGGAGGGCCGCCTTCGCCCTGAGGTCGGCCAAGTCGATGTTTCCCTGGGCGTCGCAGGCGACAGCGACGACCCTCAGCCCGGCCATGACCGCGCTGGCCGGATTGGTCCCGTGCGCGCTGGTCGGGATCAGGCAGATGTTCCGCCAGGCCTCGCCGCGGGCCGCATGGTGGGCGCGGATCGCCAGGAGCCCGGCGTACTCGCCCTGGGATCCGGCATTGGGCTGGAGCGATACGGCGGCCAGCCCGGTGATTTCCGCAAGCCATGCCTCCAGCTCGGCGAAGAGCCTGCGATAGCCCCGCGCCTGCTCGGGCGGCGCGAACGGGTGCATCCGCGAGAACTCCGGCCACGACACGGGCAGCATCTCGCTGGCCGCGTTCAGCTTCATTGTGCAGGAGCCCAGCGAGATCATCGACTGGCAGAGCGTGAGATCCCGGGCCTCGAGCCGCTTGATGTAGCGGAGCATCTCGTGCTCGGTGTGAAAGCGGCTGAAGACCGGATGCCGGAGGAAGGGCGTCGCCCGCGCGTGGGGCGCCGGGAGATCCGGCTCCGCGGGCCGGGCGCCCGCGTCGGCCGGACCGGCGTCGCCGAAGAACCCGAGGAGGGTCCGCACCTCGTCGATCGTCGTCGTCTCGTCGAGCGAGATGCCGACCGTGTGCGCGTCGACCGGCCGAAGGTTCATCCGCCGGGCCGCGGCGGCGGCGTGCACGCGCCCGGCCGCAACCCCGCCCACGGTCAGCGTGTCGAAGACGGGATCCGTGTTGACCGTAGCGCCGATCCGGCGGAGGCCGGAGGCCAGGACGCCCGTAAGGCCCCTGACCCGCCGGGCGATCGCCTTCAGACCCTCGGGGCCGTGGTAGACCGCGTACATCGACGCCATCACCGCCAGGAGGACCTGCGCCGTGCAGATGTTGGACGTGGCCTTGTCGCGGCGGATGTGCTGCTCCCGGGTGCCGAGGGCCAGTCGCATCGCCGGGTCGCCCTGCGCGTCCCGGGAGACGCCGACCAGCCGGCCGGGCATCTGCCGCTTGAAGGCGTCCCTCGTCGCGAGAAACCCGGCGTGCGGCCCGCCGAAGCCCATCGGCACGCCGAAGCGCTGCGCCGACCCGACCGCCATGTCCGCGCCAAATTCCCCGGGGGCGCGCAGAAGCGCCAGCGCGAGCGGGTCCGCGGCCACGACGCAGAGCGCGCCCGCGGCATGGGCCCTGTCAAAAAATCCGCCGAAGTCGTGGATCGATCCCCGGGTGTCCGGATACTGGACGAGGACGCCGGCGTAGGAAGCGTCGATCACGGCCTCCCGGTGGTCCCCTACCCTGATCTCTATCCCCAATGCCTCCGCCCGCGTCCTCACGATCTCAATCGTCCGGGGATGGCAGGACTCCGAGACAAAGAATGCGCGCGCGGACTCCCTCAGCCGGTGGCACATCATCATCGCCTCGGCAGCGGCCGTCCCCTCGTCGAGCATGGAGGCGTTGGCGATCTCCAGGCCCGTCAGTTCGCAGATCATCGTCTGGAAGTTGAGCAGCGCCTCGAGCCTGCCCTGGGAGATCTCCGACTGGTAGGGCGTGTAAGCGGTGTACCAGCCCGGATTCTCGAAGATCGCCCGCTGGATGACCGGAGGGGTGATCGTGTCCGAATAGCCCAGCCCGATGAAGCTCCGGAAGACCTGGTTCTCGGCCGCGGTCGCCCGCAGTTCCGCGGCCGCCGCGCTCTCGCCGGCGGCGGCCGGAAGCGACAGCGGACCCCGGCGGATCGCCGCCGGCACCGCCGCATCGACCAGGGCGTCGAGGGTTGGGTACCCGAGTGCACGGAGCATTTCCGCGGTGTCGGAACCGTCGCCGAGGTGCCGGCGGGGAAACGTGTCGCTGGGAGCAAGCGGATCGGGCGAACCCATTTGAACCTAAGCTAGGTTGCCTCCCGGCTCGCGCAACCGCGATTTATTCCCTTTCCTCGCGCCGTGGCCTCCCGACCCTACCCGACCCGCGCCGCGCGCGCCGCCTTCGTGGACAAACGCCTGGCCGCGCTCTATCCGGAGACCCCCATCCCGCTCGACCACAAGGACGCCTTCACGCTGCTGATCGCCGTCCTACTATCCGCCCAGTGCACCGACAAGCGCGTCAATTTGGTCACCCCCGCCCTGTTCGCGCTCGGCCCCACTGCGGAGGCGATGGCCCGGGTTCCCGTGGCTGAAATCCAGCGGATCATCCGCCCCTGCGGACTTTCGCCCCAGAAGGCGCGCGCAATCGCCGGGCTCTCCCGGATCCTGGTCGGGAAGCACGGCGGGGCCGTGCCCCGGACCTTCGGCGAACTCGAGGAACTGCCCGGCGTGGGCCACAAGACGGCCAGTGTCGTCATGTCCCAGGCCTTCGGGGTGCCCGCCTTCCCGGTCGACACGCATATTCACCGGCTGGCCCAGCGCTGGCGGCTCACGAACGGCCGGAGCGTCGAGCAGACCGAGCGCGACCTGAAGGCCCTATTTCCCGAGGATCGCTGGAACAGCCTCCACCTGCGCATCATCTTCTACGGCCGGGAGTACTGCAGCGCACGGGGCTGCGACGGAACAGGTTGCGAGATATGCCGGGAGCTATTTCCCGGGCGGCGCCCCGTCGCAGTCAAAAAATAACCGGACAACTGAAAGCGGCCTCGGAAAGTAGTAATTAGTAAGTGATGGTTTGCCGCCTGCGCTTCGCGCCCTCCACCCCTCTTAACCATCAATTACTAATTACTACTTACTACTTTCCGATGCTGGGCCTTTCCTATCACAAACTTCTCTCTTGCCACCCGCCCCGCCCTCCTCTGTGTTGATCCTTCCTTTTGTCAGAAGCCATCAATCCCTAATCGTCAGCAACCATCAACCATCGATCGCAAGGCGGCCCAACGGCCGGCCTGTGTGTCAGATAGATACATAGATCATCATGAGCATCACCATCACCCCCAAAGACCTGCTCGATGCCGGAGTGCATTTCGGGCATCAGACCAAGCGCTGGAATCCCCGTTCGAAGCCCTTCGTCTTCGACCACCGCCAGGGCATCAGCATCATCGACCTTGAGAAGACGCACGCGGCCCTGGAGAAGGCCTGCGCGTTCATCGAAGAGACAATCGCCAACGGCGGAAATATCCTCTTCGTCGGCACCAAGCGCCAGGCCAAGGACATCGTCCGCGAGGCGGCGACCGCGGTCAACATGCCCCTCTGCGTCGACCGCTGGCTGGGCGGCACGCTCACCAATTACGAAACAGTCAAGCGCTCCATCGCCAAGTTCAAGAAGTACCAGCAGATGGAGACCAGCGGCGAGATGTCCAAGCTCCCCCGCAAGGAGGAGTCCGCGATCAAGCGCGAGATGGGCCGCATGCAGCGCAATTTCAACGGGATTTCCGAGATGGGCGGGCTCCCGTCGGCCCTTTTCGTCGTGGACATCAACCACGAGAAGATCGCCGTCGCCGAGGCCCAGCGCTGCGGGATCCCCTGCGCGGCCATCGTCGACACCAATTCCGACCCGGGCACCGTCACCCACCCGATCCCGGGCAATGACGACGCGGTGAAATCCATCCGCATCATCGTCGACGCGGTCGTGGCCGCCGTCCAGGCCGGCCTGAGCCTGCGCGAAAGCCGCCGCTCCCAGCGCGGGGCCGCCGACATCAAGGCCCAGGTGCCCGCCGAGGAGACCACCGAGACGCCCGCGGAAATCGACCTGTCCAAGGTTGATCTCCCGCCCGCCGTCGCCGCCGCCGTCGAGGGCGAGGGCGAGGTGATCGTCCCCAAGAAGAAGCCCGTCCTCCGCGTCCGCAAGGCCCCGGTCAAGGCGGAGTGATCCCGGTCGACCCGACCCCCTTCAAGATGAGCACACCCATCAGCGCGACTATGGTAAACGACCTGCGCCAGCGCACCGGCGCCGGCCTCATGGACTGCAAGCGTGCACTCGTCGAGTGCAACGGCAGCCTCGAGGAGGCGATCACGCTGCTCCGCAAGAAGGGTGTCGTCTCGGCGTCCAAGCGCTCCGAGCGGGAGACCCATGAGGGCGTGATCGAGAGCTACATCCACGTCGGCGGGAAGGTCGGCGTGCTCATCGAGGTCAACTGCGAGACCGACTTCGTGGCCCGGACCGACGAGTTCCGCAGCTTCGTCAAGGACATCTGCCTCCAGATCGCCGCCGCGAGCCCCGGTTACGTCTCGCGCGACCAGGTTCCCGAGGCCGAGATCGCCAAGGAGCGAGAGATCGCCGCGGCCCAGGTCGCGGGCAAGCCCCCGGCCGCCGCCCAGAAGATCGTCGACGGGAAGCTCGACAAGTTCTACTCCACCGCCTGCCTCATGGACCAGCCCTTCGTGAAGGATCCCGAGAAGACCGTGAAGGACATCCTCACCGAGAAGATCGCGAAGACCGGCGAGAACATCCAGATCCGCCGCTTCGTCCGCTACCAGCTCGGTTCCTGACCGGGCCGCACGCGAAGGCGTTCATCCCCCTCATGAAGGTCACCCGGCTCCAGATCGCGGCCCGGGGCCTTTCCAACCGCTGCCCGAACTGCGGCGGCCGGACGCTCTTCAAGAAGGGGACGCTCTTCGAGATCAATCCCGCCTGCCCCGACTGCGGGCTGCGGATCGAGCGCGACGAGGGTTTCTTCCTGGGATCGATGTCGCTCAACTACGGGCTGACGGTTGTCCTGTGCCTGCTCCCGCTCACGCTCCTTGCCTGTTACGGAGTGATACGAGTCGGCCTGGCCGTCATCCTCGCCGCCGCGGCCGCGGTGTGCTTCCCCATCGCCTTCTACCGCACGTCCCGGAGCCTGTGGCTGATGAATTACTATCTTGTCCTGCCCGAGCAACTGCCGGCGAACCTGGAGAAGACGGAATCGGACAGGGATGAGAATATATAATCGGAAAGTAGAAATTAGTAATTGATGGTTGAGAGGTTGGGAGGGCGCGAAGCGCATCCGGCAAGCCATCACTTGCCAATTACTCCTTACTACTTTCCGGGGTCCCCTCACCCGCCCTCGACACCGCCCTTCTTCCCCGCCAACTTGCGGATGTGAGCAGCTCCCTTTCCCCCGGCGCGGAATTCCGGGCGGCACTGGCCGTCGAGAAGCCCCTCCAGATCGCGGGCACGATCAACGCCTACACGGCGCTGCTCGCCCAGCGCGCCGGCTTCAGGGCGATCTATCTGTCGGGCGCCGGCGTCGCCAACGCCTCGCTGGGCCTGCCGGACCTGGGGATGACGAGCCTTGACGACGTGCTCGCCGACGCGCGGCGGATCACCGGCGCGGTGCCCCTCCCGCTCCTCGTGGACATCGACACGGGCTGGGGCCACGCCTTCGGGATCGCGCGGACCATCCGCGAGATGGCCCGCGCGGGAGTGGCCGCCGTTCACATCGAGGACCAGGTCGCGGCAAAGCGCTGCGGCCACCGGCCCGGCAAGGAGCTGGTCTCCACCGCGGAGATGTGCGACCGGCTGAAGGCGGCCGCCGACGCCCGCCCCGACGCCGACTTCGTCGTCATGGCCCGCACCGATGCCGCCGCCGGCGAGGGCCTGGACGCGGCCGTCGCGCGCGCCCAGGCCTATGTCGCGGCGGGCGCAGACATGATCTTTGCGGAGGCGCTCACCACCCTCGACGAGTACCGGCGCTTCACCGCGGCCGTCAACGTCCCGGTCCTCGCCAACATCACCGAGTTCGGCCGCACGCCCCTCTTCACGGTCGAGGAGCTGCGTTCCGCCGGGGTCGCGATGGCGCTCTATCCGCTTTCAGCCTTCCGCGCCATGAGCGCGGCCGCGCTCGGCGTCTATGCGACGCTGCGCCGGGACGGCACCCAGAAGGCCTCGATCGGATCGATGCAGACCCGCGCCGAGCTTTACGACGTCCTGGGCTACGAGGACTACGAGCGGAAGCTTGACCGGCTCTTCCGGAAATGAGCGAGGATCCCCCCGCGGCGCCCAAGGTGAAGAAGTCCGTCGCCCTGTCGGGCGTCCCGGCCGGCAACACGGCGATCTGCACGGTGGGCCATTCGGGCAACGACCTTCACTACCGCGGCTACGACATCGCCGAGGTGGCCGCCCTCTCGACCTTCGAGGAGGTCGCCCACCTCCTGATCCACGAGCGGCTGCCCAGTCGCGCGGAACTCGCCGCCTACAGGCTCCGGCTCTCCCTGCAGCGCGGGCTGCCCGAGCCGCTGAAGGCGGTCCTGGAGAGGATACCGGCCTGCGCCCACCCGATGGA
>Ga0302279_10001948_pt1 | contig 28314 bp, 20 predicted proteins | sample III_Bog_N3_3_FD_194541 | JGI IMG/M metagenome (GOLD analysis project Ga0302279, IMG submission 194541) | Peat permafrost microbial communities from Stordalen Mire near Abisko, Sweden - III_Bog_N3_3 | ecosystem: Environmental > Terrestrial > Soil > Wetlands > Peat | place: Sweden: Abisko... | reverse complement strand
GGTTTTCTGGTGGCAGCACGGCCGCCTCGCCCTCCGGCGGGATGTCCTGCCGCTGCTGCCCTGGTTCGCGGTGGCCGCCGCCAGCGGGATGTTCACCGCCTGGGTCGAGCGCGCCGTGATCGGCGCGCAAGGGGCGGCCTTCAATCTCACGTTGGCGCAGCGCGCTCTCCTCGCCGGCCGGGTCGTCTGGTTCTATCTGGGGAAACTGGTCTGGCCCACCCGGCTTATATTTGTTTATCCGCGCTGGGACGTGAGAGCGGCGGCGCCCCGGTGGTGGGGTTACCTCGCGGCCGCTGTGCTCCTGACCGCCGGATTGGCCTGGCTGGGGCGGCGCTGGCGGGGGCCCCTGGCGGCCTGGCTCGCGTTCGTGGGCGGCCTTTTTCCCGCGCTCGGCTTCGTCAACGTCTATCCCTTCATCTATTCCTACGTGGCCGACCATTTTCAATACCTGGCCTGCCTGGGAATCATCAGCGCTGCGGCGGCCGGCCTGGCGCTGGTGGCGGGCCGGCTGTCCGCCGCTTGGCGGCCGATCGGCTGGGGCGTGGCCGCCGCTTTGGTCGCGACCCTCGGCGGCCTCAGCCACGCCCAAAGCCGGATCTATTCGGACCTCCCGACCCTTTATCGGTCGACCCTCGCCCGCAATCCCGACGCTTGGATGGCCCACCTCAATCTCGGGCTGTGGTACGGCGATCAGGGCGACCTGACCCGGGCGATTGCGCACTACCAAACCGCCCTGCGCTTGGAGCCGGACAGCGCCGAGGCCCACTCCGATCTGGGCGCCGCCTGGCTGAAGACGCCGGGGCGGTTGAACGATGCGATGGCTGAGGACGAGGCCGCCCTCCGCCTCTGGCCGGCTTTCCCCGGGGCCCACAATAACTTGGGGAATGCCTGGGCGAAAGTCCCGGGGCGCCTGAACGACGCCCTGGCCGAGTACGCGACGGCCCTGCGCCTGAAGCCGGATTACGCCGAGGCTTGGAACAATCAGGGGCTGGCCTTGGTGCAGGCGGGCCGATCCGCCGCGGCTTTGACCAGCTATCGGCAGGCCCTGCGGCTCGATCCCCAATTTGCCGACGCCGAAAACAATCTCGGGGTCACCCTTGCTTCGGCGGGCCGCAACGAGGAGGCCTTGGTGCATTTCGAGGCGGCGGTGCGGCTGAAGCCGGATTTTGCGGATGCCGAGGCCAATCTGGGCCTGGTTCTGGCCAATTTGCGCCGGTTGCCCGAGGCCGTGCCGCACTATGAGCGGGCCCTGGCGCTTCGGCCGGCGAACGCCGAGGCCGGCTACAACCTGGCGCTCGCCTTGCGCGGTCTCGGCCGCAACTCGGAGGCGCTCACGCAGCTGGAGCGGGCCGTCCAGCTGCAGCCGGATTTCGTCGCGGCCCGGGACAATTTCGGCATTGCCCTGGCCGAACTGGGGCGCTGGCCGGAAGCGATCGTCCAATTTGAGACCGCCTTGCGCTTCCAGCCCGGCGACTCGGCGACACATCGCGACCTGGGGATCGCCTATCGCGCGTCCGGCCGGATTGGCGATGCGGCGGCCGAATTCGAACGGGCGAAGGAGCTGGAAGCGAAGCGAGGCGGTCGCCCGTGACAGCGGTGCGTTCGCCCCCGGCCGGCGGTCAGCGGCCCCGGCTCACGAATCCCGGAGCAGAGACGCCAGGAGCTGCTTGTCGCCGCCGCCCGCGAGCAGATAAACCCGGGCGCCCTGGCTCCAAGTTGCTGTCATTTCCGCGCCGGCTTGGGCGTATTGCGGCGCGCCGCCAGCGGCCAAGCCCGGCACGCCCGGGCCCTCCAGGACGAAGAAGTCTAGGTGCTGGCCGCCCGGTAGCGTGAAGCAAATCAGCGCCGCCTTCCGGCCTTGCCATTCCACCACCCGGCAGCCGTTGGCCGCCAGTCCGCGAAGGCCACTGGGGAGAATGAAATCCGCTTTCATATCCTGACGCCGCAGCCATTGCCGAATCTGGACCGCGTCCGAAGCCTTGAAAGCGACATGGTCGTGAGTCTGCTGGGAGTAGCCGACCATGGCTCGACGGAAGGAGTCGAGTTGGCGCGAATCCGCCGGACGCAGCCAGACGGCGGAGAGCCCCAGCAGAAGTGCCACCGCTGCGGCCGCGGCCAGCCACGCCGGCTGCCGCCACCGGGATTGGGTCGGTGCCATTTTCGAGAGCGCCAGCAAATTGGCCTTGAGGTCGACCGGAACGGGGAGGGCGGTGCGCAAGTGACTCTGAATGCGGTCGTCGAGGGCCTGTTCGTTCGCCAGCCACTTTTGCAGGTCCGGATCCTGCCCGGCCTGCTCGAGGGCGGCCGCCATCATCGAGTCGGAGGCATCCTCGCCGCCCGGGCGGTAAGCTTGGAGAATCAATCGGGCTTCGGAGTTGTTCATGCGACACCGCCTTGCGCGGGGGGAGCTTGGGGGAGAGGGATGATTTCACCCTGGGGCCCGATGGATTTGGCGGCGAGGCGCGCCCGCAGGGCGGCTTTGGCCCGCGAAAGGCGGGACATGACGGTCCCGATCGAGATGTCGAGCAGGGCGGCGATTTCCCGGTAGGACTGGTTTTCGACGTAAAAGAGGGTGAGGGGCAGGCGGTGGTGCTCCTCCAACTCGAGGAGCGACTGCAGGACTGCCTTGCCTTCGAGGCCGTCCACGAATTCCGGAGTGACCGAGGGCAGCTCGTTCTCGACGCTTTCGAGGGCAAAGTGCGGCAGCCGGGATTCCCGGCGCTTCCAGCCGAGGAAGATGCGATAGAGAGTGGTGAAAAGCCACGACTTGATCTTAGAACGGTCGCGTACCTGGCCGCTGTTGGCGAGCAGGCGGGCGAATGTCTCCTGCGTCAGCTCGCAGGCGTCGTCCCGGTTGCCGGCCAAGCTGTAGCCAAATCGGTACAACCCCTCGTAATAGGAGGTCACCGCCTGCTCATAGTCGATATCGGCCACAGTGATAGGAAGCATGGACCCCCGTGTTTATTCCTGCAACCCCGGCCCGTGGGGCGCGCGCGCCGGCCTTATTTCGAACGGGTGCCAAGAATCTTTTCCCGGCCCACGAAGTAGAGGAACCCGCCCCCACGGCCTACAGCTCAACCCGCCGAACAAACGCGGCGGGCGTAACGGTAGAGCGCAGCGATCGTGCCCGCGAACAGCAGCATCCCGATGACAATGCCGGGTTTTTCAAAGCGATCGCCAACGACCGCCAGCGGCGTGTCGGTGCCCGCCGCCGCGACGACGCCGGCGAACGCCACGCCGAAGAGGCTTTCGCCGACGATGAGCCCGGTGGCCGCCAGCACGCCCATGCGCCGGGCAAACTCCGGGTTCGCGTGGCGGTCGGCCCACTTGTCGTAGTAATGGCCGAGCATGGCGCCAACCGGGATGAGCAGCGTCAGCGACATCGGCAGGTAGATGCCCATGCCGACGCACAGCGGTGGCAGCCGCATCTTGCCGGTCTTGCGCAGCACCTCGTCGAGGAGGATCGTGCCGACGCCGAGCAGCGCGCCCCAGCCGATCAGGTTCCAGCTGATGTCGCCGCCAAGCACGCCCTTGGCCAGCGCGGAGATGAGCGCGGCCTGCGGCGCGGCGAGCGCGTGCTCCCCCGCGCCGGGCGCCCCGGCGAAGCCGAAGGCCTTGTTGAGGAGGTCGAGCACTGGCGGGATCGCCAGCGAGCCGAAGATCACGCCATAGATCAGCGCCAGCTGCTGCCGCCACGGCGTCGCGCCGACCAGCTGGCCGGTCTTCAGGTCCTGCAGGTTGTCGTTTGCGATGGTCGCGATGGAGAAAACGATGCCGGTGGTGAACAGCGCGTAGGCCACGAGTGCGCGGGTCTGCTCCGGGCTGCCGCCGTGCCCGTAGACCAGCACGAGCAGCAGCGCCGCGCCGAGCACGGCCAGGATGCCCACGCCGGAGACGGGGCTGTTCGAGGCGCCGATCAGGCCGGCCATGTAGCCGCAGACCGATGCAATAATGGCACCGATCACGAGGACGTAGACTAGCGTGCCGAGGATCACCGGGCCGATGCCGGAGGCGATCGCCGTGCCGGAGGAGAAAACCCAGAGCAGGCCGGCGATCGGCACGAGCAGCGCGAGGATGGTGCCCCCGACGATGCCGATTGGCAGGTCACGCTCGGTGAGCGCCAGCTCGGTCCCGGCCGAGCGGGCCTTCGATGCTGCCAGCGCGGAGCGGATGCCCTTGATGATCGGCCCGAGGATGCGGATGAGGCTCCAGAGCGCGGCGACGCCGATCGTCCCGGCGCCGATGAAACGCACCTCACCGCGGAAGGTCGTGTCGACCAAGTGGGCGACGTCGCCCGTCAGCCCGTGCATCGCGGTCAGGATCGGCACCAGCCCGGCCCAGGCGATGAGCATGCCGAACAGCATCGCCGCGCCGACCGAGAGTCCGACGAGATGTCCGACGCCGATGAGCGCCATCGACAGGCTGGTCGAGGCTGCCGTGGCGCCTCGGCCCAGCCGGAAAGCCACGGCGACATCGCTCGCCACCAGCCGCATCGCCGCCAGCAGTGCGTAGGCGGCTGAGGTCACCGAACCGACGATGATCATGCGCAGGCCCTTGGCGTTCTCCGCCCTGCCCTCCGCGGAACCGAAACCGACTTTCAGCACTTCGGCGGCGGCGACGCCCTCCGGGTAAGGCAGGTCGGAACCCGTCACCAGCGCGCGACGCAGCGGCACCGAGAACATCACGCCCAGGATGCCGCCAATCATGCAGACGGCCACCGTGATCCAGTAGGGAAAGCCCTGCCACCAGCCCACCATGACGAGGCCGGGCAACACGAAGATGATCGCGGCCAGCGTGCCAGCAGCGGAGGCGATCGTCTGGACGATGTTGTTTTCAAGAATGTTGGAGTTCCCCACGAGGCGCAGCAGCGCCATCGAGATGACCGCCGCCGGGATCGAGGTCGCGAAGGTCAGGCCCACCTTCAACCCCAGGTAAACGTTGGCGGCGGTGAACAGCAGCGTGATGACGCCGCCGAGAATCACACTCCTGACCGTAAGCTCACGAACGGACGGGGCGGATTGCATGACCGAAGCTGCAAACGGATTCGGCCGGCATCAAGCCTCGGGATGCGGCGCGGCCGGACCCATCACACAAACCGGTTTCACCCGAAGAGCGCAAGGGTTCGCCAAGGACAGAACCAGCCGGGCCCCTTCGCGTCCTTCTGCGACCTTCTGTTCAAATTCAGTTCCTGAAAGCTCGGAGGTTTGAAATGGGTCGACGGCCAGCAGGCCGGGATTGCCAAGATATCCGCCCATTGTCACTTTGGGGCGAATGGCGTCGACGCTTTATTCCGTCGCAGTCGACCTCGGCGCGACCAGCGGCCGGGTCATTCTCGGCGGCTGGTCGCGCCGGGGCTTGGAGCTCCGAGAAGCCCATCGGTTTGCCAATACGTTTCAGTCGATCGGCCCTCACGCCTATTGGGATATCGGGGTCCTCTGGGCCGAGATCCAGGCGGGGCTGCGCCGCGCCGCTACATTGCTTCCTCCCCGCGCTACCATCGCCTCGGTCGGGGTCGATTGCTGGGGGGTAGACTTCGCGCTGGTCAACGACGCCGGGCGCCTGGTGTTCCCGGTCCATGCCTATCGCGACGCCCGGACCCAGGCCGGCCTGCACCGCCTCGGATCGATCCGAGCCGCCCTGGAGCGGATTTACGCTGCCACGGGGATACCCAATCTTTTTTACAACACATCCCTCCAGCTGGAGGAGACGATCGCCCGCTGCCCGGCGATCGAGGACCTCGCCAGCCGCTGCCTCTTTTTGCCGGATTATTTCAATTTCCTCCTGTCCGGGCGGATGGAGAACGAGATTTCGATCGCCAGCACCTCCCAGCTCCTCGACGTCCACTCGGCCGGATGGTCGCGGGTGGCGCTGGATTATTTTCGCGTACCGCCGGCTTGGCTGTCGCCGCCGATTCTGGCCGGGACCAAACTGGGCCGGGTCCGCTCCGAGGCGGTCGGCGGGCCGGCTTGGGCTAAGGCCCGGGTCATCGCGGTGCCGGGCCATGACACCGCCTGTGCCTTCGATGCCATGCCGGCGGCGACCGACGGCTCCGACCTTTTTCTCAGTTCCGGCACCTGGTCGCTCGTCGGGTGGGAGAGCGACGCTCCGGTTTTGGGCGCGGCGGCCTTGGCCGCCCGGGTGGCGAACGAACGCACCGGCACGGGGCGGTATCGCCCGCTGACCAATGTGATCGGCCTGTGGCTCCTCGAGGGGGTCATGAAGGATTTCGCGACCCGTCCCCGCAACGCCCGGGAGTGGGCAACCCTCATCGCCGCGGCCGAGCGACTGCCGGCCCCGCCGGCCCTCCTGGATCCGACCGACCCTGCTTTCGGCAATCCGCCCTCGATGAAGGCGGCCATCGACCGCCAGCTGCGCCGGCGCCGGCTGGCGCCGCCCCGCACCCTCGCGGCCTATACCCGCCTGATCTGCGCCTCTCTCGGCCAGGGCCACGCCGACGCCAAAGCCGCTTTCGAGCGCATGACCGGCCGAACCTTCCGGAGGATTTTGATGGTCGGCGGCGGCTCGCGCAATCGGCTGCTCTGCCAGGCCACCGCCGACGCGGCCGGCGTGCCGGTCGTGAGCTACCAGCTGGAGGGCACCGCCGTGGGCAACCTAGCCTGCCAGTTCGTGGCCCTCGGCGCCGTGCCCTCGCTGGCCGCCTTCCGCGCCCATTTGGCGAAGACCCTTTTGTCGACCGTTTATCAACCCCAGTCCCGCCGTTAATACCATGCGTTTTTTCTCTGTCCTCCGCCGCCTTGCTGCCGGCTCGATCCTGGCCGGTGGCCTCGCTGCCGCCACGCCGGGCCAAGGCATCGCGACCATTCTTGAGACCAAAGTGATCTGCCGCGAGGTCGGCAAATACGCCGGCCCGGAAAGCATCTATGCCATCAATAGCCATGGGCATACCACGATCGTCAAGCGCGTGACGGAGGCCGATCGCTACCTCGGCTGGGGCACCATCGTCCAATTGACCAATCACGATCTGATCGTGGCTTTTTCCGGTGATCGCGACACCCACATCTGCCCCTGGGGCAAGACCCAGATCATTCGCAGCTCGGACCAGGGCAAGACCTGGTCCGAGCCCCGGACCATCACCAACACCCCCTTAGATGACCGGGACGCCGGTCTGATCCAGACCCGGACCGGTGCCCTGGTCGTGAGCTGGTTCACCTCGCTGGCCTTTACCGACGAACGCTGGCCGGCGGAAACCGAGCGCTATGCCCGCCACGCCGAAAAGGTCACCCAGGAGGAACGCGACGAATGGCTGGGCCATTGGGTGCGCCGCTCCGAAGACGGGGGCAAGACCTGGCAAAAGCCGGTGCGGACGGTTTCGTCGTCTCCGCACGGCCCGATCCAGCTGCGCGACGGCCGCCTGCTTTACGTCGGAAAAGCCGACGGTAAACAGGGCATCACGTTCGATCAATCGACCGACGATGGCCGCAGCTGGACGGTCATCGCCGCCATCGCCCAGCCGGTGGATCTGGTCGAGCCCCACATGGTGGAATTGCCCGGCGGCCGGCTGATTGCGCTCTTTCGCCGCGAGCTCAAGGACCCGATGCAGCAGTATGTGATGCAGTCCGAGAGCGACGACGGCGGCAAGACCTGGTCGGCCGTGCATACGACCGGGGTCCTGGGCTATCCTCCGCATGTGATCCCATTGAAGAATGGCTGGCTCGTGATGGTCTACGGATTGCGGCTGAAGCCGTTCAGCGAACGCGCCTGCGTCAGCCGCGATGGCGGCAAGACCTGGGACGTCGACCACCTCATCACGCTGGCGGATGCACCCGGCCCGGACATGGGCTATCCTTCCAGCGTCCAGCTCGAAGACGGTTCGATTCTGACCGTCTACTATCAAGCGGATCATCTGAACGAACCCACTTGCTTCATGAGCACCCATTGGCGCCTGAACTGAGGCGGACCCTCGGGCGGTCGGCGCCCCTGATTTCGACCGGTGGGACCATGGTTTCTTCTCCCGATGACGACGATGCCAACTCTTAAAATCGACGGACCGCGCGCCTGCACCCCCGCCGAGGTGCCCGAAGTTATTGCGCTCGTCGACGCGGCGTTGGGGCGTCACGGCACTGGCCAGAGCCTTTTGACCGACTATCCGCTTGTCTATGAGGAGCAGAACCTCGCCAACGTTCGCATCCTCAAGGTCGACGGCGAACTCGCCTCGGTGGTGCCCTTCGTGGTCTGGCCGGTGGAGGGCGAGGGGTATCGCTTCACGATGGCGATGATTTCGCCCACGGCGACGGCCGAGGTCTTCCGCAAGCGGGGCTACGGCCGGCTCTGTCTCGAAGACTGCCACCGCCGCATGGAGGCGATCGGCTGCGAACTGGCGATATTGCGCACTAAGGTCGAAACCTTTCCGTTCTACGAAAGCGGGGAGTATCAGGGCGTGCAAAGCCAGGCGTGGCTTTATCGCTGCACGCGGGCGGACGCGAAATGCTTTCTCTCCTCTGGGGACGACATCCAACAGCCTGGGGCATTGGGGCCCGGCCAGCTGGGAGCAATCCAGGCGATGCACGAACGGGAGGAGGTCGGCACGCGCCGGAGCCGCCAGCGCTATGCCGCCTTGTTTTCGCTGCCGCGGATGAAAACGCTGCTCGCCTATCGGCACGGCCGGCCGGTGGCTTACCTCGTGGTCAGCCGCGCCATCAACATGCCGGGCTTGCTCGAGGCTGGCGGTGATCCTGCGGGAGTGGCGACGCTCGTGCACCGGGCGCTGGCGGATTGGGGCGAGACCGAGGTTTGCTTGGCGCATACCGATCTGACCGCATCCGTGTTGGGCGAGGTCTTGGACCGAGGCCTGCCCGGTCGCCGCCAGCCGACGGGTGAGAACCGGATGGTGCGCATCAACCAGCCGAAGCCGTTTCTCGAGGCGATCGCGCCCGGGCGACGGCCCGGCGCGATCGAGACCCTGCGCGGCCTTTCCCGCCACCAGTTGGTTTCAGCGGTTTTTGGCGCCCATCCTTCCTATTCGCCACCGCCGGCGAGCGGGCCGACCGATTCGGCTCCTTTTTATTTCCCCGTCAGCATCCTGAATCGCAGCTAGCCGGCGCTCCAGCCTCCGCTCAAGCCCATGAAAATCACCTTTCCCGTCCTCGTGTTGCTCCTGGTGCGAGTCAGCCCGGGCACGGCTGCCCCGAATCCGCCCAGCGGCCTCATGTGCGAGCTCTTAGCCGAGCCGCAGCTAACCGTCATCAACTCGGATCGGCCGGCCTTGGGCTGGGTGGTCGATGACCCGCGGCGGGGAGCCGTGCAATCGGCGTATCAGATACTCGTTTCTTCCCGGGCCGAGATCTTGGCGACTGACCACGCTGATGTCTGGGATTCCGGCCGGGTAGCCTCGGATCGATCGGTCGACGTACGCTGGAGCGGCCCACCGCTTGGGCCCGGGCGCGCTTATTTTTGGAAGGTGCGCACCTGGGACGCGGCCGGGACCGTCAGCCCCTATTCATTGCCGCAGGAATTTCGGCGGGCCGCCACGGGGCCGACCGCCGCTTTTGCCGACCGCTATCCTCTGGAAAAAACCGAAATCGCGCCGCAGCGGATGGTCCGAAAAGGGCCGGGCGACTACTTTATCGACTTTGGCCGGGCCGCCTTCGGCACCGTCAAACTGACGCTCACGGCCCCGGCGCCCGGCCTGATCGTGCAGGTCTGCCTCGGCGAGGTTCTGGCGGGACCGGAGACGATCAATCCCGATCCCGGCGGCGCCCGGCGCTATCGGGTGATGCTCCTGCCGCTCCGGGCAGGGACGCACACCTACGGCGTCGCCATCACGCCGGGGGAGCGCAACTCGACCGGGGCGGCGATTCGGATGCCGCCCGAAGTCGGGGAGGTCATGCCCTTCCGCTATTGCGAGCTGGTGGGGGCGCCGGGACCGATTGCGCCCGACGAGGTCCGGCAGGTGGCGGTCCATTACCATTTCGACGACGCGGCGGCGGCCTTTTCCTCCTCGGATTCGATGCTGAATCGGATTTGGGAGTTTTGCCGTTACAGCATCAAGGCCACCAGTTTCACCGGCACGTATGTCGACGGCGACCGGGAGCGCATCCCCTACGAAGCCGACGCCTATATCACCGAACTCGGCCACTATGCCTCCGACCGCGAGTTCACGCTCGCCCGCCACACGCTGGATTATCTTCTCGATCACGCCACTTGGCCGGCGGAATGGCAGATGCATATGCCACTGGCGGCGTGGGAGGACTATCTTCATTCCGGCAATTCCGACTTGCTCGTCCGGCGGTACGACGAACTGGCGGCCAAGACGCTCTTTGCGCTGGAGCGCCGCGACGGGTTGGTGGCGAGCCCCGAAGCGCACGCGACTCCGGAATTTCTCCGGATACTGCATTTCGACCCGCGGCCCCCGCCTCCGCTGAAGCATCCCATTCCCCAGGAAGTCTTGGACAGCCATCATCCGGATTCCGTGCCTTTGCAGGCCCTGACCGATTGGCCGCCGGCCGAAAGCGACGGCTATGAAATGCGCCCGGTCGGCGTTGTGACCAATGCGTTTCATTATGGCGCTCTGCGGGCGATGGCCCAAATCGCGGGAGCCTTGGGTCGGTGGGACGAGGAACGCGCCTGGGCCGCGCGGGCCGCGCGGACCTACCGGGCCTTCAATACAGTCTTCTTCGATCCAGCCCAGGGCACCTATATCGACGGCGAGGGCAGCCGGCACCACTCGCTCCATGCGGCGATGCTGCCCTTGGCCTTCGGCCTAGTTGACCCGGAGCGGATTCCGACCGTGACCGCATTTCTCCGGACCCGGGGCATGGCCTGCAGCGTCTATGGGGCCCAATATCTGTTCGAGGCGCTCTATCATGCAAATCAGGGCGCTTACGCTCTCGCCTTGATGACCGCCCCCGGGGACCGCAGCTGGCGCCACATGATCGCCGACGTCGGGACGACGATCACCCTCGAAGCCTGGGATGACCGGTTCAAGCCGAACGAGGACTGGAATCACGCCTGGGGCGCGGCCCCGGCCAATCTCATCCCCCGTCTGTTGATGGGCATCGAGCCGATCGCCCCGGGCTTTGCCCGTTTCCGAGTCCGGCCCCAGACCGCGGGTCTGGCCCGGGCTGCGCTGACCTTGCCGACCCTACGCGGTCCGGTCCGGCTGGAGGTAACCCAGCCCGACGACCGCACCTGGCGGGCGGCCCTGACCGTCCCGGCCAATACCCGCGCTGAAGTCGAAGTCCCGACCACCCGGCCGGATCAGGTCGAGGAAGGCGGCCGGCCGGCCGGGCAATCCCCTGGCGTGCGCTACCTGGGCCTCGCCGTGGGCCGCTGCGTGTATGAGGTGCCGGGCGGAACCTACGAATTCACGGTCCGGCAGTAAGCCGACCGATCCTTCTTGAAACCCCCTGGCCCCGCGGAGAGAAAGACCTAACCATGAGCTCCGTCCCTTCTGTCGCCCGCTCCCTTGAACTCTATCGCCGCGCCGGCCAGCTGATCCCCGGATCCACCCAGCTAATCAGCCGCCGCGCCGACCAATTCGCCAACGGCGTCAGCCCGATCTACGCCCAGAAGGCCAAGGGCTCGCGCTTCATCGACGTCGATGGCAACGAGTACGTCGATTGGGTCAATGCGGTCGGCGCGGTCATCATCGGCCATGCGGCCGACGTGGTGGACAACGCCGTCAAGGAGCAGATCAGTCGCGGCAGCATCTTTACCCTCAATAGCCCGCTCGAGATCGAGCTGGCGGAGGTCCTGGTTCAGACCATCCCCAGCGCCCAGATGGTGCGCTATACCAAGGGTGGCGGAGAGGCCAATTCCGTCGCCGCCCGCATCGCTCGCGGCGTGACCGGCCGGGACAAGATCCTGATTTGCGGCTATCACGGCTGGCACGACTGGTACCAGGCGGCCAATTTCGGGGTCGATCCGGCCAGCGGCGAGTATCCGTTCGCCGGGATCGAGCCGATCGGCGTGCCGAAGGGGCTGGCCGAGACGGTCATACCGTTCGTCTACGGCAAGCTCGACGCGGTCGAAGCGCTGCTAAAAAAGTATAAGGGCGAGGTGGCGGCGATCATGATGGAGCCGGCGCGCTCCGATGTCCCGCCGACGGGATATCTGGAGGGGGTCAAGGCCCTGGCGAAGAAGCACGAGGCCATCCTGATCTTCGATGAAGTGTCCTGCGGCTGGCGGATGGCGATTGGCGGCATGCAGGAATTTTTCGGGGTCACGCCGGACATGACCGTCGTGGCCAAAGCGATGTCCAACGGCTATCCCATGGGGGCCGTGGTCGGCTCGCGCGCGGTGATGGAGCCGGCCGCCCGGATGTTCATTTCCAGCTCCTACTGGAGCGACAATGTTGGGTTGGCCGCCACGCTGGCGACGATCCGGGAACTGAAGCGGAGCAATTCGCCGGCCTTTTTCCGCGACTACGGCGAAAAGCTCCGGACGGCGCTCAACCAGGTTATCGCGCAGAGCGGGCTGAAGGGCGCTTGCACCGGGCTGCCGTATAATCTGGCCTTGAGCTTGCAGGCTCCCGCCGGAGTGGAGCCGCGCAAGCTCACGACTCTCTTCGTGCAGGAAATGGCCCGCCGGCGGATCTACACCGGCGGCGGCTTCCGCGCCACGCTGGCCCACACCGAGGCGGACATCACGCAGACCGCGGCGGCGGCGGCCGAGGTCCTCGGGGTCATCAAATCGGGCCTGGACCGGGGCAACCTCGACCAGCTGCTGGTCGTGGACCTGAAGAAGGATCCCTTCCGGCGCCAGGTCGGCTGACCTACCAGATCCGGACCCGGTCGGCCGCGGGCCGGACCATGGGGGTGTTCGCCGGGATGTGGAAAGCGTCGGCGAACTCCGCCAGGTTGGAGAGCGGGCCGTCCACCCGGAATTCCGGCGGCGAATGGGGGTCGGTGTTGATCTGGAGCCGAAGCGCCTCCGGCCGGATGTTTTCCCGCCAGACGGTGGCCCAGCTGAGAAAGAAGCGCTGTTCGGGCGTGAAGCCGCCGATCGTCTCCCGCGGATGCGCGGCCTGGGCCTTTTCAAAGGCGTGGTAGGCGATCGTCACGCCGCCGAGATCGGCGATATTCTCCCCCTGGGTCAGCTCGCCGTTGACGTGGAGGCCGTCGATCGCAATGTAGCCGCTGAATTGCCGGATCACCCGGGCGGCCAGGGCCTTGAAGCGCTCGGCGCTCGCCGGCGTCCACCAATCGGCCAAGTTGCCGTGGGCGTCGAATTGCCGGCCTTGGTCGTCGAAGCCGTGGGTCATCTCGTGACCGATGACGGCGCCGATGCCGCCATAGTTAACCGCGTCGTCCGCGGCTGCGTCGAAGAAGGGCGGCTGGAGGATTCCGGCCGGAAAGACGACCTCGTTCATGGTCGGGTCGTAGTAGGCGTTGACGGTCGGCGGGGTCATGCCCCATTCGCCCCGGTCAGTGGGTTTGCCGATCTTGTTCAGGTCGCGCCGGACGTTGAAGGCGCGAGCCCGGAGCACGTTGAGGGCATAGGACTGGCGGTCAATGACCAGATGGCTGTAGTCGATCCACTTGTCCGGATAGCCGATCTTGACACCGAAGGCGTCGAGCTTCGCCAGCGCCTTCGCCTTGGTCGGTGGGTCCATCCATTCCAGCGCCTCCAGCCGGGTGCGAAAGGTGGCGCGGAGATTGGCCACAAGCCGGAGCATCCGCGCCTTGGAGGCCGGGGGAAAATACCGCGCCACATAAAGCTGGCCGAGGGCTTCGCCGATGCCGGCATCCTCGGCCCCGAGGACGCGCTTCCAGCGCTCGCGCAATTGGGGGGTCCCGGTCAGGGTTTGGCCGTAGAAGTCGAAGCTTTCGTTGACGAAGGCCCGGGGCAGGAAGGCGGAGAAGGACCGCACCAGATGCCAGCGGAAATAGCAGCGCCAGTCCGAGACGGGAACGCTGAGGAGGAGCCCGTCGAAGGCGCGGAAGAAATCGGGCTGGCCGATGTCGATTTCGCCGGGATGGGTGAGCGCGATGCCGGTGAAATAAGCCGACCAGTCGAACTGCGGCGTCAATTTCCGCAGTTCCGCCGCTGGCAGCCGGTGGTAGTTCGCCACCGGATCCCGCAACTCGACGTTGGTCTTGGAGGCCCGGGCCAGGGCCGTCTCGAGGCGCATTACCGTCTGAGCCTCGGCCGCCGCCTGGGCGGCAGACTCGCCGGACAGGACCAGGGTCCGGGCGACGTGGGCAATGTACTTCTGGCGGAGCTGGGCCGACTTTTCGTCGGCGCGCACATAGTAGGCCTGATCCGGCAGCCCGAGCCCGGCTTGGGCCCCGGAGCCGATCATCATCGAGCTTTCCTTCGGATCCTGTTCGGCGCCGAAGAGAAAGACCACCTCGACCCCGATGGCATGGAGGTGGGCGATTTCCGCCTGGACGTCGGCCGGAGTGCGCAGGGCGGCGAGGCGGGCGAATTCCAGCTGGAGCGGACTTAAGCCGGCCGCTTCAATCGCCGGCTCGTCCATGCCGCTCTGGTAAAAGTCGCCGACCTGCTGTTCGATTTGGTTGGGCCGGGTGGCGTGGGCTGCGCTCTCGAGGATGGCGTGGAGATTCTGGTGATTGTTCTCGTCCAGCTCATAGAAGGCGCCCCACGAGCTGTGGTCGGCCGGAATGGGATGGGATTTCAGCCAGCCGCCGTCGGCATAGTGGTAGAAATCGTCCGCGGGCTTAATCGCCGGATCGAAATTGGCCGGGTCGAAGCCGGCCTGGAGCGAGGGCGCGAGCAGGAGGAGGGAGGCGAGCGCGAAGTGTCTCATCGGCATGTTTACCAGATCGTGACCCGCGCCGCCGCCGGCCGGCGCATCGGGGCGCCCTCGGGCACGTGGAAGGCGGCGGCAAACTCGTCGAGGTTGGAGAGGGGGCCGTTGCAGCGGAATTCGCCGGGCGAATGGGGATTGGTCTGAACCAGCAGGCGGAGCGCCTCGGGGCGGTATTTGACCGCCCAGCAGGAGGCGAAGCTGATGAAGAAGCTCTGCTCCGGGGTGAAGTTGCCGTCGGCGGCGTGGGGGCCGTCGCCCAGGGCCTTCTCCATGGCGGCGTAGGCGATCTTTACTCCGCCCAGATCGGCGATGTTCTCGCCTTCGGTCAATTCGCCATTGAGGGCCAGGTCGGGGAAGACGTGGTAAGCGCTGAATTGCGTCACGATCCGGCCGCCGAGCGCCTTGAACTTCTCGGCGCTCTGGGGACTCCACCAATCGCTGAGATTGCCGTGGGCGTCGAACTGCCGCCCTTCGTCGTCGAAACCGTGGGTCATCTCATGGCCGATGATGGCGCCGATGGCGCCGTAGTTGACCGGGTCACTGGCCTTGGCGTCGAAGAAGGGCGGCTGGAGGATGCCGGCGGGAAAGACGATCTCGTTGTGCTGCGGATCGTAGTAGGCGTTGACCGTGGGCGCGGACATCTGCCATTCGCTGCGGTCGACCGGGCCGCCGATCTTCTTCAGCTGGCGGCGCACCTCGAAGGCGTTGGATTTCAGGACATTCAGGACGAAGGGCCCGCGGTCGATGATGAGGGAGTGGTAGTCCCGCCACTTGTCGGGATAGGCAATCTTGACCGTGAGAGCATCGAGCTTGGCCAGCGCCTGGGTCCGGGTGGGAGCGTCCATCCATTCGAGCGTTTCGAGGCGGGCGCGGAGGGCGGTGCGCAAATCCTCCACCAGCTTGAGGGCGCGGGCCTTGGCGTCGCCCGGAAAGAAGTTGTCCACGTAGAGGCGGCCGAGGGCATCGCCGATGCAGCCGTCGATCGTCGTCACCACCCGTTTCCAGCGCGGCTTGATCCGCTTCGCCCCGGTCAGGATCTTCCCGTAAAACTCGAAGTGGGCATTGGCGAATTCATCGCTCAGGTAGGGGGCGTAGGCGTTGAGGAACTGCCAGCGGAGATAGCCCTGCCAGTCGGCGAGCGGGGACTTGGCCAAGGCGGCGGCGAAGGCCTTGATGAACTCCGGATGGGCCAGATTGAAGACGGTGAAGGCGGGCGCCTCCGTTTTGGCAAAGTAGTCCGGCCAGGCGACGCCGGGGAACAGGCCGGCGGCCTCGGCGAGGTTGACTTTGTGGTAGCTGGCCGCCGGATCGCGCAGTTGCACCGGGGTGAGCGAACCGGCCGCCAGGGCCATCTCGATTTTCATGGCCCCGACCGCCCCGTCGTGAGCCATGTCGGCGTTTTCGCCCAGCAATTGCAGCATTTGCCCGATGTGGGCGATGTACTGGGCGCGCAGCTCCTGCGATTTCGCGTCCGTCCGGAAATAGTAATCGCGGTTGGGCAGCCCGAGGCCGCCCTGGTCGATTTCGGCGATGACGGTATTGCTGTCGCGCATGTCCGGGTTGGAGCTGAAGCTGAACCCGGCGTTCACGCCCAAGGCGTTGAGGTGGGCCAGCTCGGCCAGGATGTCGGCCGGGCTGGCCAGGCCGTCGATCCGGTCGAATTCGAATTGGAGGGGGATCGTGCCGATGGCGTTGGCCTGACCACTGTCCATTCCGCTGGCGTAAAAATCGCTCACCCGCTTTTCGTCCGGGGTGGTCTCGTCGCTTTGCGCCGTGGCCCGCTCGCACAGGACCCGGAGATTCTCCTGGTTGCGCTCGATCAGCTGGTCGAAGGCCGCCCAGCGCGAGTAATCCGGGGGGATCTGGACGGTCTTGATCCAGGTGCCGTTGACGTGGAGGTAGAAATTGTCCTGGGGCTTGACCGCCGGGTCGAAATTGGCGGGGACGATCTCCGCCGGAGCGGTGGCGAAAGCTAGGAGCGCCAGCGCGGCGGCCAGGAGGGTTTTGGGCATAGGAGAGGTAACCATGAAATAGGGAATTTTTCAGTCATTTTCGGGCGGCGACGAGCCGGCCGATCAGGGCATAGAGGAGGGAAAGCCGGGGGAGGGCGGCTCCGGCGGCTTCACCCCGGCGGAGCGGCTCGCCCCAAATCGGCTCAATTTCCACCTCCCGACCGGCCAGATAGTCCACCAGGCTCGAGGGCCGGTAGGCCCCCATCGGAGGCGTGATGTCGTAGCGCTTCTGCAGGAAGTCGTCGGTCAGAATATGGCCGAGCCGGGCGGCGGCGGCCTGGATCTCCCGCATGAGGTGACGCACTTCGGCCCGCAGCCGCGGATCGGCGCACAGCACATCGGTCGCCACCCCCCCGGCCGCGATCGCCAACCCGTTGAAGGGCACGTTCCAAATCAGCTTTTCCCACCGAGCTTGTTCGAGATTCTCCGCGATCCCGGTCGGAACACCCGCCTGGGTGAATTGCTCCGCCAGCTCCCGGGTGCGGGCGGCCGGTCGGCGCCCGAACTCGCCCAGGGTGATCGCCTCACTTTGGTAGCAGGTGACCTCGCCCGGCCCCGTGCGGGTCGAGGCGATGTAGGCCAGGCCGCCCAGGATCCGCTCCGGGCCGAAGAGCCGGGCGAGCATTTCGTCCGAGCCCAGTCCGTTCTGGAGGGTGAGAATGGCGGTGTGGCGGCCGAGGAGAGGCGGGAGCAGCCGGGGCAGCTCGGCGTTGCCGGTGGACTTGAGCGTGACGATGACCAGATCGACCGGGCCGATTTCGGCGGTCGATCCGAAGACGGGCGCCGGCCGCAGCTCCGTCGTCCCGCCCTCGGTCCGCAGGATCAGCGAGCCCCGCTCCCGCACCGCCGCCAGATCGCGGTGGAGCAGAAAGCGCACCTCCGCCCCGGCGAGGGCGAGTCGCATCCCGTAAAAAATCCCGATGGCGCCGGAGCCGACGATGGCGATCTTTTTGAACACCGGCGAAAGCCTTAGCGCAGGAAGGCGTCCGGCAGCCCGCCGTCGACCGCCAGGATCTGGCCGGTCGTCTTGCTCAGTCGGTCGCCGACCAGAAGAAAATAGGCCTCGGCCTGATCGTCGGGCGTGATCGGCGTCTTGGTCAGGGTGCGATCAGCATAGAAGCGGGCGAGCTTCTGGACCAGGGAGTCGGTGGCCTCGTCCTCGCGGTACGGGATCCCGTATTTCGCCAGGGAGCCGATCACCCGGTCGCGCGGGAACATGGCGCTGCCGGCCACCACGGTGGCGGGGGCGACGCCGTTCACCCGCACGAGCGGCGCCAGCTCGATCGCCAGTTCGCGCACCAAGTGGCTGACCGCGGCCTTGGAGGTGTCATAGGCGAGCGAGCCTTTTTTCGCCACGGCGGCGTTGGCCGAGCTGGTGAGGACGAGCGTCGCGGGCAGTCCCTGGGTCCGCCAGGTCTTGCCCGCCTCGTCTGCCACCAGATAGCTGCCGGTGACGTTGAGAGCGAAGGTGGCCGCCCATTTCTCGTCGGGGATGTGGCCGGTCGTGTCGCTGGGAAAGAAGACCCCCGCCGTGACGCAGATCGAGTCGAAGCCGCCGTAAGCGAGGGCGACGTGGTCGAGCAGCCGGCGGATGCCGCTGCGGCTGGTGATGTCGGCGGCGAGGCCGAGGGCCGGGCCGCAGCCGGACAGCCCGCTGCCGGCGACCCCGATCCCCGCGCCATGGCGGGCGATCAAGTCTGCGGCGGTGGCGCTGGCGGCCGCCTCGGCCAGGTCGGCGCAGACGACATGGGCCCCTTCGCGCGCCAGGCGGAAGGCGATCTGCCGACCGATGCCGGAGCCGGCCCCGATCACGATCACGACCTTGCGGGCCAGCTCCTTTTCCGCCGGCATCCGGCGCAGCTTGGCCTCCTCCAACGCCCAGTACTCGATGTCGAAAGCCTCCTGGCGGGGCAGCGCGACGTAGCGGTCAAGCGCCTCCGCCCCGCGCATGACCTCGATCGCGCAGCGGTAAAATTCCGCGGTCACCCGCGATTCCGACTTGTCCTTGCCCCAGGCGATCACTCCCAGGCCGGGCACGAGCAGGACCGTGGGATTGGGATCCCGCATCGCCGGCGAGTCCGGCCGCCGGTGGGCGGCGTAGTAGGCGGCGTACTCCGCGCGGTAGCGCTCCAACCCGGCGCTTAGCCCGCGCTGGAGGGCCGCCAGATCCCCGGTCGCCGGATTCCACTCGACGTAGAGCGGCTTGATCTTGGTCCGGAGAAAGTGGTCGGGGCAGGAGGTGCCGAGTTCGGCCAAGCGGGGGGCGTCGGCGGCATCGACAAACCGGAGGGTGGCGTCGTCGTCCTGGACGGTGGCGATCCGGCCCAGCTTTCCCCGCAGCCAGGGCAGGACGGCGGCGAGGATGTCCCGGCGCCGCTCGGGCGCCCAGGCGGCGAATTTCTGGCCGCCGAAGGCCGTGGCATCGCCGCCCTTGGCGGCGTAGCGGGCCTCGATCGCCGCGGCCGCCTTCTCGATCAGGTCCAGACTTCGAAAATAGCAGGCCCGGCCGTCATCCGCCCAGGCGATGAACCCGTGCGAGCCCATCATGATCGCGCGGGCCGCGGGATTGCGGCGCACCACCTCCTGCATGGCGAGCCCGAGCTCGAAGCCGGGCCGCATCCAGGGCACGCAGGCCATCTCCGGGCCGAAGATCTCCCGGGTCAATTCCTCGCACCGGGCCGAGGCCGCGATCGCGATGATGGCGTTGGGGTGCAGGTGGTCGATCTGCTTTGCCGGCAGGAAGCTGTGCAGGGGAGTGTCAATCGAAGGGGCCCGGGGATTGAGGTTGAAGACGGCCTGGGCGTAATTGCCGACCATGGCGTCCTCGGCAGGCGATTTCAGCCCCTTGTCTTTCCGGCCGGCGTAGAGCGGCTGCAGGGCGAGGAGCTTCTCTTGGTAGAGGGAAGAAAAGTTCTCCCGCTGGCTCGTGCGCAGGTCGCCGCCGGAGCCCTTGATCCAGAGCACGTCGACGGGCCGGCCGGTCAGGGGGTCGGTCTCGGTCAGCTTGGCCGAGGTGTTGCCGCCGCCGGTGTTGGTGATGCGCTGATCGCTGCCGAGGAGATTGGAGCGGTAGACCAGGCGGCCGACCGGATCGAGGGCGGCGGCGGTGGCGTCGTCCCACAAGGCTGTGACATAGCGATAGGTCTTCATGGGGCGGAGGAGCCGAGCCCCAGCTGCTTCTGCCGGTAATGCTCGTCGCTGCGGCCGGCGATCCGGTCGACCTGGGCGGGGGAGAGGAAGCGCGGTCGGCCCGCGGCGGCGGCGCCCTGGAAGATCTCGGCGGCCTTGTTGCCCATCAAGGTGGTGGCGAGGACGGCGGCCGGGCTGCTCCCGATCGCAATGAAGCCGTGGTTCTCCAGAAGAATGACCCGGGGTGGTCCCAGGCGGCGGACAAACCCGCCCACGGCCCGGCGCATCGCCTGGGCGAGCTTCAGCCCCGGGTCGGTGTAGGGCAGGTAGACGCTTTCCCGGCCGCAGCAGACAATTTCATCCGGAAAGATCCGGCGGCGGGCGAAGCTCCGGCCGTGGGCTGAGCAGAGCAGCTGATTGACCGCAACGGGATGGGTATGGCCGACATACTCCACCCCGGGCAGGGTCAGGAGGTAGGCGTGGAAGACGGACTCGACCGAGGGCTTTTTCGCCGCGGGGTCGACCCGCGACTGCAAGAGGGCCCGATCGACCGCCGCGTCGCTCAGGCCCCGGGCCCCGAGGAGCGGCAGGAGGACGTCGAAGCGGCACTCCGTCAGCTGGGCGGCAGTCAGCCCGCCCAAATGGGTGCCGCTGGCCTTGACCAGGAAAGTCCGGGCCGAAAGGCGGACCGAGACGTTGCCCTCGCCCAGCAGGGCGAGCTTGCGGTCTTCCCGGCCCAGTTCATGGGCCAGCCCGAGCAGTTGGTGCGACGGCCGTTTCACCCTAGAGCAGGACGTTGTCGATCAGCCGCAGTTCATCCACCCAGACGGCAATAACGGCGAGACACCGGCCGGGCGTCACGTCGCGCACCGCATCCATCGTCACCCGGTCGACGACCGAGATGTAGATGACGCGGACCTGCCGGTGCTGGGCCAGAATATGGGTCGCCTCGGCGATCAGCCGGTCTGGGCTGGTCGCGCCCGCTTCCACCATCGCCTTGATTTTGTCCAGGGCTTGGTTGAGGGCGACGGCCGACCGGCGCTGATTCGGCGTCATGCTCGCATTTTCGACGCCGGCGGCCAGGCCGTCCGTCTCGCGCACCGTCGGGACGACGACGATCTCGACCGGGAATTTAAGTTCCTCGGCCATGCGCCGCACCACGGCTGCGCGCTGGATGTTCTTCTGGCCGAAATAGACCGTGTGGGGCCGGATGACGTTGAAGAGATAAGCCGAGAAAGTGGTGATGCCGCGGAAGTGATTCGGGCGGGAGATGCCGCACAATTTTTTGCTGATGGTCTCCTCGGTGACAAACGTGCCGGAGCTGCGGGGGAAGACCTCATCGACCGAGGGGGTGAAAACGGTATCGGCGCCCGCGGCCGCGCAGGCCAGCAGATCGTCCGCCCGCCGGGCCAGGTAGGGGGCGGGCGATTCGTTCGATCCGAGTTGGAGGGGGTTGGTAAAGATCGCCACCACGGGGGCTTGGCCGGCCGCTTTAGCCGCCGCGATCACCGCCCGTTGGCCGGCGTGCATCGCCCCCATGGTCGCGACCAGGGCGACGGATTTGCCGGCGGCCCGCAACGCCTCCGCCCGCGTCCCCATTTCGGATGCCGATAAGATTTGTTTCATGAAAAGGCGGCGACGGAAAAGCCCAGAGCATAAATGGCCGCCGTCGAGTGACAAGCCTTGTCCTCGGGGGACTTCTCGCCCATCACTTTCGGTCCCTCACTTTAGCCATGATTCGCATCAACGAAAACTACACCAAGCTCAAGGCCTCCTACCTTTTCGCCGACATCGCTCGGCGGGTCAGCGCTTACGTCGCGGCCAATCCCACGAAGCCGGTCATCCGCCTCGGCATCGGCGACGTCACCGAACCCCTGCCGCCGGCCTGCGTCGAGGCGCTCCACGCCGCCACTGACGAGATGGCGCACCGCGCCACCTTCAAGGGCTACGGGCCCGAGCAGGGCTATGCCTTTCTCCGCGAAGCGGTGGCCCAGAACGACTACGCCGCCCGCGGCTGCGCGATCGCCGCGGATGAGATTTTCATTTCCGACGGCGCCAAGTGCGACTGCGGTAACATCCAGGAGATCTTCGCCATCGACATCCAGCTGGCCATTCCCGACCCGGTTTACCCCGTCTACCTCGACACCAACGTCATGGCGGGCCGGACGGGCGCCAATGTCGACGGCCGCTACGAGGGGGTCATGTACCTCGAGAGCTCGCCCGCCAATGGCTACGTCCCGTCGGTGCCGACCGCGCCCGCCGACCTGATCTACCTTTGCTTCCCCAACAATCCGACCGGAGCGGTCGCGACCAAGGCCCAGCTGACGGCCTGGGTCGAATACGCCCGCAGGAACAAGGCCGTCATCCTCTATGACTCTGCTTATGAGGCCTACATCCGCGATCCCGCGATTCCGCACAGCATCTACGAAATCGAGGGCGCTCGGGAAGTCGCGCTGGAATTTCGCAGTTTTTCCAAGACCGCCGGCTTCACCGGCACTCGCTGCGCCTACCTGACGGTCCCGAAGACGGTGATGGCGTACGACCGCGCCGGTCAGGCCCATCCCTTGCACGCGCTGTGGAACCGCCGGCACACGACCAAGTTTAATGGCGTGGCTTACCCGATCCAGAAGGCGGCGGCCGCGATCTACACCCCGGCCGGCCGGGAACAGACCAAGGCCTTGATCGATTTCTACCTTGGCAACGCCAAGCTAATCCGGGCGGCGGTGCAAAAGCTCGGCTTTTCCTGCGTGGGCGGCGACAATGCCCCCTACATCTGGATCAACACCGGCCGCGACTCCTGGGAGTTCTTCGACCTGCTGCTCAATCAAGCCCAGGTGGTCTGCACTCCCGGGGCCGGCTTTGGCAAGTGCGGCGAGGGCCATGTGCGCATCAGCGCCTTCAACAGCCGGGAAAACGTCGTGACCGCCCTCGAGCGGATCGCCAAGGCGATCTAAGGGGCCGGCGGCGGCAATGCGGCGGCGATGTCTTTGCCTAGGGCGGCGACGTCGTCGCTGAGCAGCCCGGCCAGCCGGCCGTAGTTGCTGCCGTCCCAGTCCCCGGGGGGCGCGACGAAGAGGTGGTGCACCACCACTTTCGGATCGGGGCCGGCGGTGGAAATCACCACGGACGCTTCAAAATGCGCGGCGGGGCGGCTGCCGCCCGTGCTGCCTTCGCATTGCAGGATGCTGACGCTCACGTCATAGTCGCGCTCGGAATCAAAGGGGAAGGGGGCGGAAATTACGCTGGCGACCGCCGGGGCGGTCGAGAGGGAGGCGAGGAGGATGCGGCCGATCCCGGCCTCCAACGGCTCGGCCCAACGAGCATTGTCGACGAAGTCGACTTCGTTGGCGTGGCTGCGCACCGTTATCATCGGCTGCTTGAGGTAGTCCGCCACCTTGACCGATTTCAGCCCGAGGTGGAGCTTGCCCGCCCCGGCGGTTCCGTCGGACGGCGGCTTCGGTGCGGCCAGAACGAAGAACCGCGCGCTGTCCGGCTGAGCCGGCGCGACGATATTGCAGCCGGACAGGAGGAGGAGGGGGAGGAGGAAACAAAGGCGGGATGGCATGGTGCTTCCGTTATTTCGCCCGCCCGGAGAGGAGGGCGTTGGGGTTGCGTTCGAGAAAGTCCGCCAGGCGCTCGACGGCGTCGGCGGCAGCGGAGAGATGGGTCAGGGCTTCGTGCGTATCGTCGCCCAGGTTCTGCTGCGAACCGACGAACCGGCGCAGGGTGAGGGCGGCCGCGTCGAACTGCTTTAGCGTCTGTTCGGTGCGCCGCAGGGTCGCCTGCAGCTCCTGGCCGTTGCCGTTGACCTGGGTGTCGACGTGCAGCAGGGTCTCGTGCAAATCGGCCAGGGCGGACCGCACGCTGGCTAGGGTGGCGTTGAGGTTGGCGAAGGTCTGCTTGATTTCCGGGTCCTTGACCAGGGCTTCGACCGAGGCGCCGGTGCGCTGCCATTGCGCCCCCAGGCCTTTCAGGTCCAGGCTGTCGATCTGGACTTTGGCGTCGGTCAGGAGGCCCTTGACGTCGTTGGCCAGCCCCTCGAAGTCGACCCGCTTCAGCTTGGTCAGGATTTCAGTCGCGCTCGACTGGAATTCGGAAATGGCGGAAGGCACCGCCGGCACCACCGGGTACTTGGCGCCGAGGATGGGCGCCTCCATCGGATATTCGCGCGGGTCGAGGAAATCCAATTCGACGTAGAGCAGGCCGGTGGCCAGCCCGATCACCCCCAATTGCGCCCGCAGCCCGCGGTCGATGAGCGACTCCAATTGCTTGGCCTTGCTCACATCGATCACGGCCCCGGTGCTGTCGGTGATCATATTGCGGTCGAACTCGCAGACCACGGCGACTAGGGGCTGGTTTTTCGTTTGGTCGTAGCGGACATTGAGGGAGACGACCCGGCCGACGGCGACGCCGCGCAGCTTGACCGGGGAGCCGAGGTTGAGGCCCTGGATCGACTCGTCAAAATACACCATGAAGCGCTGCTGCTGGTGAAACAGGCTCACCCCGCCGAAAAACAGCAAAGCCATGATCCCAAGGGTGAAAGCGCCGAGGACAAAGGCTCCGACGACGGCAGGACTGACCTGGGTTTTCATTATCGGTCCATTATATCAAACGGGGATCTTCCCGCGATGCAAAAACTCCCGCACCCGCTCGTCCGAGCTGGAATCGGCCAGCTCCAGCGGCTTGCCCTCGGCGATGATGCCGTGGGCGCCGGCATCGAGCATGATCAGGCGGTCGGCCAGGCCGAAAATGGAGGCGAGCTCGTGCGAGACGATGACGACCGTGGTGCCGAGGGTCGTCCGGATCTGGCGGATCAGGTCATCCAGCCGGCGCGAGGTCACGGGATCGAGGCCTGCCCAGGGCTCGTCGAAAAAGACGATCGCCGGGTCCAAGGCCAGGGCCCGGGCCAGGCCGGCCCGCTTCTTCATGCCGCCGCTAATTTCCGAGGGATAGTAATCCTCGAATCCGTTCAGGCCCACTTGGGCGAGTTTGAGCACGGCGATTTCGTCGATCTCCCGCCGGCTGAGGCCGGTATGCTCCTCCAGGGGGAGGGCGACGTTCTGCCGCAAGGTGAGCGAACTCCACAGAGCGCCGCTTTGGAACAGCATGCCGAATGTTTTCAGCTGCTCGCGCCGCTCTTGCAAACCGGCGGCGGAGAAAGGCCGGCCGAAAAATTCGACCGAGCCGGCGACGGGCTGGTTCAACCCGACCAAATTTCGCAACAAGGTGCTTTTGCCGCAGCCCGACCCGCCAATGATGAAGAAGGCTTCGCCCTGGCGGACGGAGAAAGTGACATCCTTGAGGATGACCTTGTCCTCATAGGCGCATTCCAGGCCGAGCACATCCACGGCGTTGGCATTTTCCGGTTCAGACATGGTCAGACCCCCAGGATGTGGAAGACTACGGCGTAGATCGAGTCGGCCACGATGATGAGAAGAATGGCTGTCACCACCGCGGAGGTGGCCGCCCGGCCTACGCCTTCGGCACTGCGGTTGGCTTGCAGGCCGCGCAGGCACCCGGCCAAGCCGATCAGAAGCCCGAACGTCGTGGCTTTGACCAGGCCGGTGTTGATGTCGGTCATATCGATGGCCCCCTGGGCCTCGATCCAATAGGCTGACGGCGGGATCTGGAGGATGCCGCCGGCCACGACCATGCCGCCGAGAATGCCGACGCAGTTGGCGTAGAGAGTGAGCAGCGGCATCATCACCGCCAGGGCGAGGAGGCGGGGCAGGACGAGAAACTCGACCGAGGAAATGCCCAGGACCTCGAGGGCGTCGATCTCCTCGTCCGCCTTCATGTTGCCGAGGGTGGCGGCGAAAGCGGCCCCGGTCCGCCCGGCCAGGATCACGGCCGTCATCAGTGGGCCCATCTCCCGGACGGTCGAAAGGCCGACGATGTCGGCGACGAAGACGTCCGCCCCGAATTGGCGTAATTCGACCGCCGCCTGGTACGCCACGGTCAGGCCGACCAGAAAACTGATCAGACTGACGATGGGCAGAGCCATCGCACCGCAGGCTTGCATCTGATCGAGACAATCCCGCCAGCGAAACTTGCCCGCGTGCCGCGGCATCCGGATGGCCCCGATGACGCATTCGCCGACGAAATTGAAGATGTCGCGAAGGTTGCTCCAGGCATGCCGGGTCGCCATCCCGACGGCGGTCAAAAAATTGTCGGCGCGCTCGCGGGGCGCCACCGTCGGATTGGCGGCTTCCAATTGGCCGAGCTGGAGTTTAACCTTGTCTGGGAGGGCGGACGGATCGCAGGGGGTGCCCGTCCTCCGGCACCATTCCCGGACATCGAAAAGAAACAGCAGCAGCGAGGTGTCCCAGCGGCCGAGCTGGTCGGCTTTGAGCCGGACCTGGCCGGGTTTGCCGGCCGGCGCCAGGTCTTTCCAGGCCGGCCGCGCCTCGGTCATGCGCCAGCTTCCCCCCAGGGTCAGCTCCAGGGTATCGCCTTCGCTCCAGACGGTAGCGCGCGCAGCGAAGGGCTCGGGGCCGGGAGGCATCCCTGCACTGCAAATAAAAAGCGCGTTGAGGTCAACGCGCTCCGCCCTCATCTGAATCATTCCTTCATGGCCTCCTTGCCCTTTCGCACCTACCTGTTCGACCTCGACGGGACCCTCATCGACCACTTTGCCGCGATTCAGCGCTCCTACACTCATACTTTGGCCCATTTCGGCCGGCCCGCTCCCACCCGCGCCGAGGTCCGGTCAGCGGTTGGCGGCGGATTCGAGAACTCGATTGCCAAATTCTTTGTCGGGCGGGACTTGACCGAGGCGCTCGGCGTCTACCGGGAGTACTGGGATCGGACGATGCTGCAGGACGTGATCCTGATGCCGGGCGCCCGCGATCTGCTCACCGCGCTCCATGGCCGCGGCGCCGTCCTGGCTGTCATCACCAACAAACTGGGCTCCTCCTCGCGGCTGATTTGCGAGCATCTCGGAATCCAGCCGCTTTTGCGCGCCGTCGTCGGCGCCAAGGACACCGCCTGGCTGAAGCCGGAGCCGGAGTTCACTCGGCATGTCCTGCAGCTCGTGGGCGCCGACCCCGCGAGCGCTTTGCTCGTCGGCGATTCGCCCTACGACATCCAGGCCGCCCACGGAGGCGGCTTGCCGGCCTGGTGCGTGTCGATCGGCACCCATACGGCCCGGGAGCTGGAGCAGGCCGGGGCCGACAGGATTTTTGCCGGACTGCCGGAATTGGGGCAAGCCCTCGGATTGTAAGGGAACAAGCCGAGGGCGACTGGGCTAAGGTGGCCGGCCTCGGCCACCTGTCGTCCCGGACGCTCACGGCCCGTCAGATGCGCTCCTATGTAATAGTGCGTATCCAAAAACTTGATTGGCACTTGCTGTCCGGTGGGGGCCGCCGTCGAATTAGTTCGTCGCTCAGCCGCCCCTGGAAACCATGACCGCCGCCCCAAGACAGAATCCTTTGCCCCGTTTGCTCCAATGGGTGCTGGGGAGCGCGTTCGCGCTGGGGGCGCTCGGCGCCCACGCGACGACCTATGACGTCATCGTTTATGGCGGCACAAGTTCGGGCGTGATCGCGGCCGTGCAGGCCGCGCAAATGGGGAAAAAGACGTTGTTGATCGAACCGGGTGACCATTTGGGCGGAATGACCGCCAGCGGCCTGGGGCTCACCGATATTGGCGATCCCACCACCGTCGGTGGTCTCGCCCGCACTTTTTACACCGCCATCGACGCGTATTACCACCCGCTGAGGCATTCGAGCCGCTCGGGTGAGCTCGTCTATTCCACCTCGTTGGGGACGGAAGAATTGGCCGCCCCCATGCAATGGACCTTCGAACCGCATGTCGCCGAAAATCTGTTTCTCGCCATGCTGAGCCGCTCGGGTGCTGTCTGCGTACGGCAGGAGAAGCTCGATCGGGTTCAGGGCGTCAGGATGATTAATCGCCGGATTCTCTCTTTGAGGATGGAGAGCGGCCACGTCTATGCCGGTCGCATGTTCATCGACGCCACCTACGAGGGGGACCTGATGGCGGCCTCCGGCGTGCACTACCGCGTCGGTCGCGAATCCGTGGAGGAATTTGACGAACTGCTCGCCGGAATTTTCCCCGACACGAGCCTGACCGGCGAAGTCGATCCGTATGTCGTACCCGGCGCCCCGTCCTCGGGCCTGTTGCCCGGGCTGGTCGCCGGCTCGCCGGGCCCGAGCGGAGCCGGCGACACCCGCGTGCAGCAGTACAACCTGCGCTTATGCCTGACGAATTCACCCACCTTGCGGGTGGCAGTCGACCGTCCGTCCAACTACGATCCGACCCTTTACGAGTTGCTGGCCCGCTACTTGCAAAACAATCCCGATTTAATCCTCGGCAACGACATTATTAAATTTGGCGCCCTGCCCAACGGCAAAGTCGACGGCAACGGCACGGGCTCGTTTTCGACCGACATGATCAGCGATTATAGCGAGGAATGGGTGG
>Ga0302279_10001947_pt1 | contig 28325 bp, 24 predicted proteins | sample III_Bog_N3_3_FD_194541 | JGI IMG/M metagenome (GOLD analysis project Ga0302279, IMG submission 194541) | Peat permafrost microbial communities from Stordalen Mire near Abisko, Sweden - III_Bog_N3_3 | ecosystem: Environmental > Terrestrial > Soil > Wetlands > Peat | place: Sweden: Abisko... | reverse complement strand
GACTGCAGCGGCCTGCTGCCTGGCGGTGGCCATGGGGGCTCTCGTGTTGTCCCGGCTGGTGTTCGTGAAGGAGATCGGGCTGGGCGTGGCGTTCGCCGTCCTTCTCGATGCCACGCTGGTCCGGGCGGTACTGGTCCCCGTCGTGATGAAGCTGCTCGGAGCGGCGGCCTGGTGGAACCCGTTCTCCAGACGCCCCGTACTGACGCCGCTCTCTCCGCTCGCACCTTCCTGGCCGTCCGTGCCGGTGACGGTCCGCAGTGCGGATCTCGAGGAGGTGCGGTGATGACCACCTTCCGACCCTTCTTCAACCCGGCCACCGGTGAGTGGATCGAGTACACCACCGTGGCCGAGGACAGCCATGGTGAGCTGGTCCGCTTCACCTGGCGCAGTATGCCCGGCGGGGTGATCTCCGAGCATGTCCACCCTCACCAGGAGGAGCGGTTCACCATCGTCTCGGGTGAGGCCTCCTTCACCCTCGACGGCGAACCGATCACCGCCACGGCGGGGGACACCATCGTCGTACCTCCCGGCGTTCCGCACTCCGAGGGGAATCTCGGCACGGTCGAGATCACCGGCGTGGTCGAGCTCCGTCCGGCCCTGCACGCCAAGGAGTTCCATGAGGCGTTGGCCGGACTGGTGGCAGACGGGAGGACGAGCGCCCGCGGGGCGCCCAAGAACCCGCTGCAGCTCGGCGTCACTTTCTGGCACTTCCGCCATGAGAGCCGGGTGACCTCCCCTCCGATCTGGGTCCAGAACCTGGTCTTCCCGCCGCTGTGGGCAGCGGCCAAGGTGTTCGGGCTTCGTCCCTACCATCAGCGGTGGGACAGCAGCACTGATTCTGGGACTCCCGCTGACTCGTCACTTCCGGACCCGGCCACGTCGCGCTCTGCAAAGGGAACCGATCATGGCTGATCGTCCTCTGCACGTCGTGTTCGGCGCCGGCAATGTCGGCCGGGCCCTCGTGGTCCAATTGTCGGAGCTCGGTCTCACCGTCCGGGTAGTGACCCGAACCCAACCGTCAGGACTGCCCAAGGGAGTGCAGTGGCGAGGGGCGGACGCAGCCGACGCAACGGCTGCGACCGAGGCGGCCCGTGGCGCTGCAGTCATCTACCAGTGCCTGAACGCCCCCTACGCCAAGTGGACGACGCGGTTCCCGCCGCTGCAACGAGGCGTCCTGGCTGCAGCCGAGGGGAACGGAGCACTACTGGTCAGCCTGGAGAACCTCTACGGCTACGGTCCGACCGCCGGGACACCCATGACCGAGGACCTGCCTCTTGTGGCGACGACCGTCAAAGGACGGACTCGGGCCGCGATGACCCGGGAGCTGCTTGATGCCCGTGACGTCGGTCGGGTCCACATCGCCATTGGAAGGGCTTCGGACTTTTTCGGGGCCGGCGTCACCGACGGCTCGACGCTGGGGGAGCGGATCTTCGGCAACGCTCTGGTCGGCCGGCGAGCCGACTTCATTGGCAATCCTGAGCTTCCCCACACCTACAGCTACGTGCCCGACATCGCCCGGGGCCTGGCCACCCTCGGCACCGACCAGCGGGCGGTGGACCAGGTCTGGCACCTGCCGGGACCCGAGACCGTCAACACCCGGCAGATCCTCGATCTCATCGCTGACGAGGTCGGCCATCCCGTCGAGAGCCGATCGGTGTCGAAGCTGGTCCTGCGAGGCCTCGGCCTGTTCAACCCGGTGCTGCGGTCGATGGTCGAGATGACCTACCAATTCGACCAGCCGTTCGTGCTCGATACCTCCAGGTACGAAACCACCTTTGGGCAGAGCGGCACGCCTCTCCGCCAGGCCATTGCCGCCACCGTCGCCTGGTACCGGGATCAGTCAGTCCGCCCCCGGAGCGATCGACCCATCTCCATCTCGACTCCGCTGTCCGGATCTCCCGAGACAGTACGAAAGGAACAGCAATCATGAATCCGATCACTACGATCACCGCCCAGGGAACCCGGTTCCTCACCCGGCCGGAAGGGAAGGTCGGCTATGACATGGCCGGCACCGGGCCGCTGGTCGTCCTCGTCCCCGGCATGGGCGATCTCCGGAGCACCTATCGATTCTTGACCCCGACCCTTCGGTCGAACGGTTACCGGGTCGCCTGTACTGACCTCCGGGGGCACGGTGATAGCGATGCGACGTTCTCCTCCTACGGAGATGTCGATACGGCGGGCGACATCATGGCGCTGATTGAGGAGCTCGGTGGTCCGGCCGTCGTCGTCGGGAATTCCATGGCCGCCGGAGCTGCGGCACTCGTGGCAGCGGATCGACCGGACCTGGTTGATGGCCTCGTGCTCGTCGGCCCCTTTGTTCGCAACGGCAAAGTAAGCGCTGTCCAGCGGATCCTCCTGCGGGTGGCAATGGTCCGATATTGGGCCGCCGCATCCTGGAAGTCCTACATGCCGAAGCTCTATGCCGGCCATCGGCCCGATGACTTCGATGGGTACCGGGACACGGTTGTTGCGAGTCTCCGTCGTCCCGGGTACGCCAAGGCGTTCTCGTTGACCACCCGAACCGATCATGATCCGGCGGAAGCCCGGCTGATGGATGTGTCGGTCCCGACCTTGGTCATCATGGGGGAGCGGGACCCGGACTTCCCCGATCCCTCGGAGGAGGCGACCTGGATCGCTGAGACGTTGAATGCATCGGTGGTGATGGTCCCCGAAGCCGGGCACTATCCCCAGTCCCAACAGCCTGGGCTCACCACAGAGGCCGTCTTGGACTTCCTTGCGACCTTGACGCTGGGCGCTGACAAGCAGGAGAGGGTCCGTTGACCACCCGGGCAATCGACCAGACCACCGAATCCTTCTCGGACGGGACCGTTTCGGGAACCCCACGGCTGTGGCTGCGGGTCGAGGCGGCAGCTCTCTTGACTGGGGCGCTGATCGTCTATTCGACCACAGCGCAGCACTGGTGGCTGGTCCCAGTCGTTCTGCTGCTTCCCGATCTGGCGATGACGGGCTACGTAGCTGGAACACGAGTTGGGGCCTTCCTCTACAACCTGGCCCATGCCACTCCCGTGCCGGCTCTGGTGATTGGTCTGGGCTGGTGGCAGCACCGACCACTCGTACTCGGGTTGGGACTCGTCTGGCTTGCTCACATTGGACTCGACCGCCTGATGGGGTACGGACTCAAGTACGACGACCACTTTCAGCACACCCACCTCGGCATACTCGGCGGGGACAGAAGTACGTCGATCGGCTGACCAGCCGCGGTGGATGGTAGTCTGTATTCGTGGTGCCACGAACAGCGAACAGTCGGGGCCTGAATGAGGCTCTCGAGCAGGCGGGCATCTCCCCTGTTCGGGTGGCGGACGACCGTGTCGAGATCGCCGGTGTGCCCTTCGCCGTCAACGAACTGAAGGCGGTGCGCGAAAGCGATGCTCGCCTCCTTGCTCACCAACATGAGAGAGACGGTGGAGCAGCGACGATCGTCGTCGCTGACCGGATCTCGACTGCGGCGAGAGAAGAGCTGAGTCGGGCCGGCCTGGCGTGGTTCGACCGAAGGGGGCACCTCTGGGTCAGGACGCCCGGCCTCTTCGTCAATGCCGAAGTGCCCTCGGGGTCGGTGGTGCCGTCCCGAAGGGTCGTGAGCGTATTCAGGGGCACAGGTCTTGATGTGGCCCTGGCACTGCTTGTGCATCCCGGTGAGCCCCAGGGTGTGCATGCCGTTGCCCGGCAGATCGATCGGTCCCCGGGCCGGGTGTCGGAGATCCTGTCCGAGCTCCGGAGCCAGGGATTGGTGGGTTCGGACAACCGGCCGTTCGTGCCCGAGTTGTTCTGGGCTGTTGCCGAGGAGTGGAAGCCCCGCTGGCATCCGATGCCTCTAGCTCCGCCGCCCGAGCCACCTGAGCGATTCCGACTGAGTGGGACCCTCGGTGCCGTCTCCCTCGGTGCACCGCTAGCCGCCGGACCGGCAGGAGGGTGGCCCAGGCTCTATGTGGCCGACGACACCGACCTGGCCACGGTGGTTGGTGCCTACGGCGCTCCGTCCGGCTGGACGGGATCAGAGATCGCGGTGTGTCCGTCCCGGTATGGGTTCACCCTGCCCCCGACGACGAGCCGGGACGGATTCCTCGTAGCCAACGGCCTGATCATCGCCCTCGACCTTGCCCAGGACCGGGCTCGTGGTCGCGAGATCCTCGAAGGCTGGGATCCTCAGGAGACTGTTCGTGTCTGGTGAACTCCGTCTGGCTAACTCCGGGGTGGCACCGCTGGTGGCATCTCTCGCCGCCTTGGCCGAGGCCGTGCCGATCGGAGAGTTCGCCGTGATCGGTGGTCTTGCCGTTCTCGCCCGACTCCAGGGGGCTCATCGGGTCACCTACGACCTCGACACCGTTGCTACGCAGCATGGTGACGAGCTGACCGCCGTTGAAACGGTCATCAGCACCGAGGGCGTCGATGGGCTTCTCCTCGGCACGAAGATCGACTGCATCGCCGTTGGAGACGTGCCGGCGAGCGACATCCCGGCGGAACTCCTGCCGGAGGGGGAGGCGGACCGTATCTTCGTATTGGCCCATCGTTGGGCCCTCGACACGGCCGAGGACCTTACGCTCATCGCTGAAGAAGACGGAGAGGTGGTGGCCGAGGTTCGGTGCCGAATCGCCACCCCGGCAAGCCTGGTGGCCATGAAGCTCCAGTCCGCTCCGAAACGCCGTGCGGCGCGAGCGGAGAAAGCCGGAGGTGACTACCTCGACCTATTCCGTCTGACCTCGCACCCCGATATGACCCGATCCATCGCCGAGGCCTTGCGCCAGGCTCCCCACGACCTCGGATCCTGGTGTCAACAGGAGATCGGACGGTGCATGGTCGATGAAGCGGACCGGACCGTAGGGACCATTGTCCGATCCGGGGTGGGAGAAGCCAATACTCCGAATGTGGATCAGATGCATCGCACGGGGCAGTCGCTCGGAGACTTGCTACGGGGGGAGAATTGAGTGATTACGAACCTTCTGATCAAACCTTCTGACTCGGTCTTTCAAGGGGTGCAGCAGTGGTCAACACCTTCTGATTCGCCTGCCTACAAGGAACGAATTTAGCCAACGAAAAAGCCAACAATTGGGTCTCAGGGCGTAGCATTGAGTCCCAGCCAATTTCGCGCTCCAAAAACCACACCCCATCTGACCTGCATATTTGCGGCGATTTGGGACTTGGCGGAACCCAGTAAAACGCCCCGAGGCGCGCTACGGATCAGAAGGTTGCAGGTTCGAATCCTGCCGAGCGCGCCAAATCGCGACGGTGTGTTACCTGTTCAGAGGACCGAAATACCGTGGACGGCAGAAGTAGGGATCCACCGGTGACCCTACTTCTGACCCTATTTTTGGCGTCGTGGGTGCCTGGGGCCGGGGATCACTGCGGGAGCGGCGACCGGGCGTGTTCGAGATCCGTATCGCCGTCGGCGTCGATCCCGTGTCCGGCCGGACGGTGCAGCGCTCATTCTGGTTCCACGGCACGGCCCCCGACGCCGAGGAGCGCCGCCGTGAACTGGCGGCCCAGTTCACCGAATACCGGGCCATCCGCAGGGCCGCGCCGTTTCTGACGGTCGGCGAGCTGCTCGAACGCTGGCTGACTTCACAGCATGACTGGCGACCATCGACCTGGACGTCGGCCCGATCGAACGCCAAGGCGCTCAGTGCGGACGCCATCGCCGCCGCACGCCGGGTGGCGACCCTGCGCCCAGAGGTGGTCCGGGTGACGATGGCCCGATGGCAGACATCCGGGGCCACGGTGTCGATGGTGTCCGGTCGCTTCCGGGTGCTGCGGTCGGCCCTCGGTTGGGCCCAGGCCGAGTCGATCATCGACAGGAACCCGCTGGGGGACATGCGCGGTCCTCAACGACCGGGAACGCGCATGCACGTTCCGGAACACGACCTACTCGCACTGCTCCGCATGTCGGAGGTGTTGGTGGGCAAAGTCGAGGCGGCACTCGACGGCTCGGTGCGCTCGCAGAAATCTCTCCACAAGGCCGAACAAGTCCGCCTGCTGGTTCGTCTGGCAGCCGACTCCGGGGCCCGTCGGGGCGAACTGGCTGCGCTCAGGTTCACCGAATCCTGACACGTAGGGGGGTGCTCACCATCGAGCGGGGCGTCTCCGGGGAAGAGGTCGGTCCTACCAAGACCAAGCGGACCCGACGGCTCACTCTGGGCCGGACCACCGTCGAGCTCTGGCGGGCCAGCGAGCAGACCTGGCGCGGGCGTGGTGAGGGTGCCCCGTTCGGCGACTGGGTCTTCTCCCCCGACATCGACCACCAACGGCGGCTCACGGCCAGCGGCATGGGCCACTGGTTCGCCGAGCTCTGCGTTGAGGCAGACCTGGTCGGTGTCAGCCTCCATCGTCTACGCCATTCCGTGGCCACCTTCCTGGTGGGTCGCGGCGAACTCCTCCGGGCCCAACAGCGGCTTGGCCACCGCGATGCGTCGACCACGCTGCGGAACTATGCACATGCTCTTCCGCTCGAGGACGGCGAGGTGGCCGACGACATCGACAGCATGCTTGGCGCGACGTGTGAAACTGCGCCGGAGGTCCCTCTTCTCGTGATGCCGGGCAACCCGGTGAAGGGCGAGCTGGATGAGGTAGATATGCGGTAAGTGATCAGATCAGTGATTTAGTACTACCATGGGTTACTCAGCGTAAACTCATGGATATACTGAGTTACTGCTATCTGACCTGAGGAAGGAGGACACGATGATCCGCCAACTCGAACTGATCGACACGCTGCTGGCGGAAGGCCGGGACGAATTCTCGTTCGACGAGGCCAAGTCCGTCCTGGGGGTCTCGACCCCGGCGACGGCGAATGCTCTCCGCCGGCTCGCTGCACAGGGCCTGGTGGACCGGCTGACTCGGGGCCACTACGCCATCCGGCCCCTCGGGTCGCTTGGAACATCGACGGCGACAGATGACCTCAGCCTGGCCGTGGGCGGTGCCTTCGAGGGGCGGGAGCATCGCATCGCCTTTCTGAGCGCTCTCGCCGAACTCGGGCTCGTCAGCCATCCGGTGAGGCAGATCTATGTCGCATGCACGCATCAGGTCAGGTTCACGGCGATCAGCACGAGGGCGCTTCGCTCCATCGTGGAACGGCCCGCGACGATCCACCTGGAGGCCGAAGCCGTCGGGCGGTCATGGCGGTCCAGCCTGGAGAGGGCGCTCTTCGAGAGCGCACTCCGGGTTGACCTGACCGGCGACGTGGAACGCCTCGCCGAGGCACTTGCTGCGGGGTCACGCGACGCGGATCGCGAACGGATCACGCGACTGGCCACGGCATTCGGAGCACGCGGGCGCGCCGCGGAGCGGCGTATCGCCTCACTTGCGCACGCACTCGACCTACCGCTCTCCTTGGACCCCGCCGTTGACAGAGGTCAACCGGTGATCCGGCTTGATCCGCGAGATGACCGAGTGGAGTGGACCGACCGGAGGTTCCGTGTGGCATGGAACACGCCGATCGACGAGCTGCGAGCGATCGTCGGGAACTGACTGTGCTCACCCGGCATGCAATTGCCCGCCGTGCGGACACGGACGGCGTTGATGCGGCCGTCGTGGAGCGGGACTACGTCCTCGCTCACATCGTCGCCCAGCTCTACCGGCTGAAGCTTGCCGACGGCGGTCGCCTCGTGTTCAAAGGTGGGACCGCACTGCGGTTCGTCCACCTCGGCGCCTACCGGTACTCGGCAGACCTCGACTTCACGCTGATCGATGGGAGCGCAGTTGCCGCAGCCGCGGCGATGGTCGAGGTGCTCGGTGCAGCGCGCCAGCATGCGGAGCTGCCGATGCTCGAACTTGCCGAAGGAAACAGCCCTCTGATCGAGTACGTCGGCCCGCTCGAGGCCGGCAGGCCGCGGCGAATCAAGGTGGACTTCTCGGATTCGGAGGTGGTCGAGTCCGTCGAACGGCGGACGATGATGCCGGACGTGTGGCCGGATCTACCCCAGTCTGTCCCGTTCGACGTCTATGCCATCGAGGAGATCGCAGCAGAGAAGGTGCGCTGCATCATCCAGCGCGTACAGTGCCGGGACCTCTACGACATCTTTCGACTCGTTGATGATGCAGGTGTATCGCTCACCGACGTTCGCCCATGCTTCGAACGCAAGGCGGAGGCAAAGGGAATCGACCCCGCATCGTTCGACGATCGCTTCCAGGACCGCCTGGACCGGTACCGGCGGCGATGGGATACGGAGATGTCAGAGCACATCGCCGATCCACCGCGTTTCGACGATGTCGTGCGCGTCGTACGCCGGCACCTGCGTAGTGCATTGATGATTGGCAGCTGACACCCTCTTCCGGCGACCGGATCCCGATTGCTGATCCAGGAACGACGCAAGTGCAAGGCCCCTGACCGGATCCCCCGAGATTGGTCGCCTCGGGGAAGGGACGCCGCCGGGCCTGCTCCGGTCGGGCTATTCGTTCACCTCTGCTGAAGCCACCGCTCGATGGACGCGTCGCGGGCTGAGACGTTCGTGGGGCTCGCCCTGCAATCGGCGGGGAGTGGCACGCGGGGCATTGCTACTTCACCGGCAGCCCGACCGCACCGGTCGTCACCGCCAATTGGTCGGGTGATTCGACGCCGAGGATGTCGCGCAGCGTCTCGACCGTCAGCCGAACGGGCTCCATGACATCGACGGGGTCATCCCACTGCTTGATGAACTGGCCATGTGACGGCGTCCATCCGATCTGCACCAATCGCTCGTCGCTTCCGAGCCCGAACTCGGCGAGCACCAGAGTGACATTGTCAGCCAGGTCGACGCCGCAGCTGAGCCTGAAGGCAGGTCCACCGTCCGACCGACGGAATGTCGGCGTGCACGGGTGACCGATGATCATGCGCCTGAGCACGCCGGCGAGTTCGGTGGCAAATTCGGCGAATCGGCGGGCGGTGAACGTGACTGAGTCGCTGGTCTGCTCCTCAGCGTAGCGAACGGGACGGATGAGGGCGATAGCGGCGGCGCGGTCGGCTCGCTCGACCTCGTGACACCAGGACACCTGAGCCCCGACGCCCAAGGAGAGCTGCGCGAGCCGTCGCGTCCACATCTGGGCGTCCGACACCGCATCGATCGACCGTTCCAAAGCGTCGAACATCGCGTCGTGTGCTGCCGTGTCGAGGTCCTGATCCCACAGATCACCGGCCTTGTCGGCGAAGACGCACGCTTCGATGCAACTCCTTCCCAGACGGTCGATGTATACCGCCAAGCCGGGGGCGGCAATCGGCCCGGATGTGCTCATCCACCGGAGCAATTCGATCTCTGCCTCGAGCCCCCGACCGGTCAGCCACGCTTGCAGTGCCCTCGCCTCCATTTCGTCGGCGACAATCCGGCCGTTGAACGGTGGTTCGCCGTCCGACGTCGCTCCCACTCCGTCAGCGGCGAGTTCCTCATCGCGGTTCGACGGCGGCTCCGGGTATCTGCATCCGAACGGATCCTCCCTATCGGATCCATCGATGGCTCCGCTCGGTACCTGGCTCGTGATCTCGTCCATGCCCGCACACTACGGATGGGCTGTGACACGCCTCGGGGGGTCGTGGCCAGGCCCTGGAGCGGGACATCTTGCAGCCATTTCGAAGGAATTCGGTGTTCCCGTGGACGCTCGCGGCCGCCCGTCACAGCGACGACGTACGCTCCTCGGGTGCCAGATCGCACAGGCAGCATCCGAGATTCCACGGCCACCGGACACCCGGAGGTCCATTGACCGTGCACTATGACGAGATCGACCACCTGCGGGGCCAGCACCCGGCGTGGAAGCTCCTGCGCTCGGACAACGCCGCACTCGTCCTCAGCTTCCTCGGCCGGGTCTTCGTCGACGGCAACGCCGGTGACCTGCCGGCCACGGCCCTGACCGCGGAGCTCGACGAGGAGCTGTACGCGTTGAACCAGCGCCTCGGGGGGACCCGGTTTCCTCGGTCGGCGGCGTCCTACCTGGATGACTGGGCCTCGCCCGATCGAGGCTGGCTCCGGAAGTACTACCCGGCGGGTTCCGACGAGGCCCGCTTCGACCTCGCCCCGTCCGTCGAAAAGGCGCTGCTCTGGGTCCGGGACCTCCCTGCCCGTGAGTTCATCGGCACGGAGTCCCGCCTCAACACGGTGTTCGAACTGCTCCGCCAGATGGTGTTCGGCGCCGACGACGACCCGGAGCGCCGACTGGCCGAGCTCCGGCGACGGCGGGCGGACATCGACGAGGAGATCGCTGCAGCTGAACGCGGGGAGGTCGCGCTGTTGGACGCGGTCAGCCAGCGCGACCGCTACCAGCAGTTCGCCCGCACGGCCCGGGAGCTCCTGGCCGACTTCCGGGAGGTGGAGGAGAACTTCCGGCGGCTCGACCGCACCCTCCGCGAGCAGATCGCCGGCTGGGCCGGGTCGAAGGGTGCTCTCCTCGACGAGGCGCTGGGCAGCCGCAACAGCATCGCCGAGTCCGACCAGGGCCGCAGTTTCCAGGCCTTCTACGACTTCCTCCTGTCCCATCGGAAGCAGGCCGAGCTGACCGACCTGCTCGAGCGCCTCCAGCAGATCGAGGACCTCGACCAACAGGACGCTCGGCTCAGCCGGGTCCACTTCGACTGGATCGACGCCAGCGAGCGCACCCAGGCCACGGTGCGCCTGCTGTCGGACCAGCTCCGGCGGTTCCTCGACGACCAGGTATGGCTTGAGAACCGACGGGTCTTCGACCTGCTCCGCTCCATCGAAGCGAAGGCACTCCAGGTCCGTGACCAGCCCGATCCGGCCGTGTCCATGGAGCTCGACGACACCGGCGTCACGGTCAACCTTCCGACGGAGCGCCCGCTCTACCGCCGGTCCCGGAGCGATCCGCTCGAGAGCAACTCGATCGAGCGGGGAGACGACGACTTCGACTCCTCGGCCATGCTCAGCCAGCTCTACGTCGACCGGGAGGTGCTCGCCCAGCGGGTGATGGCCTCGCTCGGGCGGCACGACCAGGTCGGCCTCGGCGACGTGGTGGCCGGCGAGCCCCTGGAACAGGGACTGGCCGAGCTCATCGGCTACCTGTCGCTCGATGCACCCGGGCTGTCGGTGATCTTCGACGACGAGCGACGCGAGCGCATCGAATGGCGCCTGGCCGAGGCCCGGCGGGCAGCAGACCTTCCGAGGGTCAGCTTCAGCCGCGACGGATCGGCGGAACGGTGACCGACTCGATGCCGGGTGCGGCCTCCGAACCGTCGGACCTGTCGTTGGTGCTCGTGCACCTCCTGAAGGGCCCCCTGTACCGGGACTCCCACGAAAAGCTCTGGGGATCCTTGCTGAACCTGCACGGCGCAGTCGGCGACTACGTGGCCGTGCTCGGGCTGCAGGTCGTCGTCGACGAGGCCGAGGGTTACGCCTACCTGCGGAGCCAGCCCACCGACGACGGGCCGGAGTTCCCCCGGCTGGTAGCGCGTCGCTCGCTGTCGTTCCACGTCAGCGTGCTGCTGGCCCTGCTGCGGAAGCGCCTCGCCGAGTTCGACGCCAGCAGTGCCGACGTCAGATTGGTCCTGAGCCGCGAACAGGTCGTGGAGATGCTCCGGCTGTTCCTGCCGGAATCGACCAACGACGCCCGGCTGGTCGACAACATCGACGCCCACATCAACCGAGTGGTGGACATGGGGTTCCTGCGCCGGCTCCGGGGCGAGCAGGACCTGTTCGAGGTCCGCCGGATCCTGAAGGCCTACGTGGACGGGCAGTGGCTGGCGGAGTTCGACGCCCGGCTCGACGAGTACCTCGCTGATCTGACCCCGGCCGGTGAGTCCTCCTGATGCCCTCCCTGTTCAGCCTGCTCGACATCGACGGCTCGGGTCCGGAGCGACTCCCCGGCTGCCGCCTGCAGCGCCTGGAGGTCTACAACTGGGGGACGTTCGACCAGAAGGTCTGGTCGTTCGAACTCGGCGGTCGTAATGCGCTCCTGACCGGCGACATCGGATCGGGCAAGTCGACGCTCGTCGACGCCATCACCACGCTGCTCCTCCCGGCGAACAAGATCTCCTACAACAAGGCCGCAGGGGCCGAGACCCGTGAACGTGATCTCCGCTCCTACGTGCAGGGGCACTACAAGTCCGAGCGGAACGAGACGACGGGCGCCTCGCGTCCCGTCGGCCTGCGCGACACCCGGCAGTGTTCGGTCATCCTGGGCGTCTTCGCCAACACCGACTACGACACCACGGTCACGTTGGCCCAGGTGTTCCGCACGAGGGACTTGGCCCAAGGGCAGCCCGAGCGGTTCTTCGTCGTAGCCGACGCAGACCTGTCGATCACCGCGGAGTTCGCCGACTTCGGTGCCGAGCTCGCCACCCTGAAACGCCGGCTCCGCGAGGGTGGAGCCCGGACCTATGACAGCTTTCCGGAGTACGGCCGGGACTTCCGGCGTCACCTCGGGATCGAGTCCGAGCAGGCTATGGAGCTCTTCCACCAGACCGTGTCGATGAAGGCCGTCGACAACCTCAACGAATTCGTTCGCAGCCACATGCTCGAGCCGTTCGACACCAGGGCCACCATCGCCTCGTTGATCGAGCACTTCGACAACCTGACGCAGGCACACGACGCCGTGCTGCGGGCCCGAGCCCAGCTCGAGTTGCTCCAGCCGATGGTCGCCGACCTCGACGCGTTCGACCGCCTGTCCACGGAGCAGGCCGACCTCGGGCGCCAGCAGGGCGCGCTTCCCCTCTACTTCGCCGACCGGACCCGTCAACTCCTCGAAGGGGAGATCGAAGCGTTGTCGACCAGGAAGCTCGAGCTCGAGAAGTCCCTCGGCTCGGTCGGGTCCACCCTCGAGGGCCTGCGCGAGACCGAGGTTCAGTTGGGCATCCAGATTGCCGGCAGCGGTGGCGACCGCCTGGCCGCCATCGATGCGGCCATCGAGCGTCACGAGCGGGACAAGCCTCTTCGTCGCACCAGATTGGAACGCTTCAACGCTCGATTGGCGGAAGCGGGTATGGAGCAGGTCTCCGTCGCCGAGCAGTTCATCGCGACCCGGGATCGGGCTGCCGCCAGACGGGACGAGGTGGAGGACGAACGGGCCGTCGTCCAGAACGAGTTGAGTGAGCAACGGTTCGATCGGCGTTCGATCGACGAGGAGGCGCGACAGGTCAACGAGGAACTGCACAGCCTGCAGACGCGCCGTAGCAACGTTCCCCGGGTCAGCCTGGAACTGCGATCCCGACTCAGCGACGAGCTCGGAGTAGATCCAGGCGACCTCCCGTTCGCCGGGGAGCTGATCCAGGTACGCGACGACGCCGGCGAATGGGAGGGCGCCGCCGAGCGCGTGCTGCGTTCGTTCGCCCTGTCGCTCCTGGTTCCCGACCGTCACTACGAGCCCGTGGCGACCTGGATCAACGACAACCACCTCGACGCCCGCCTCGTCTACTACCGGGTGCCGGCCCGATCGATGCCGGCCACGGCGCCCGAGCGCCGGACGGCGCATCCGCTCCTCCTCGACATGCTCGAGGTCAAGCCCGAGTCGGGCTTCGCTCCGTGGTTAGTGGCCGAGCTCGGTCGACGGGCGAACCATTCGTGTGTGGACACGATCAGCGACTTTCGCACCACACAGAAGGCCGTCACCCGGTCGGGGCAGATCAAGGACCGGGACCGTCACGAGAAGGACGACCGCCGGCATATCGACGACCGACGGGAGTACGTGCTCGGGTGGACCAATCAGGCGAAGGTCGATGCCCTGTTGGCCCACGCGGCCACGCTGCAGGGCCGGCTCGCCGTGGCTGCGACGGCGATCGCCGAACTGGAGCAGCGGGACCGTACCGCGTCATCGCAGCTCCAATCGCTGGCCGGGTTGGAGGAATACACGAGCTGGGACGACCTGGACTGGCAGGCCCTGGTCAGTGAGGTTGCCGCTCTCGGGGCCGAACGGAGTCGCATCACCTCGTCGTCGGACACCCTGGGCCGGCTGGGTGCCGAACTCGAGCGTGTCCGGGGCGAGGTCACCGAGGGGGAGCGGGTCCGCGCCGACATCCAGCGCGACCTCGGCGGCGTCGCCGACCGGCAGCGAACGGCCGAGTCGGGACTGGACCACGCCAACCGACTTCTTGGAGACACCGGGGCGGTGGAAGCCGCCAGGGAATCGTTCGGCGCGATCGGCTTATTGGTGGCGCCCGAGCTCGAGTCGGCTGTTCTGGACGTCAGGCTGCTCGTCACCGTCCAACAACGGACGAACGCTGCGCTGAGTAAGCAGCTCACGGCGATCGCCGGCAAGCAGGCGAACCTCGGACAGCGCATCGTCCGGGCCATGGGAGTGTTCCGGACGACGTATCCCTTCGAGACCGCCGAGTTCGACGACTCGTTGGGTTCCGCCGGGGAGTACCGGCAGCTCCACGACCGCGTGGCCTCGGACGATCTCCCCCGGTTCGAGCGCGAGTTCAAGGACTACCTGAACCAGAATACGATCCGGGACATCGCCGGGTTCTCTGCCCAGCTCAACAAGCAGGAGCAGCTCATCCGGGAGCGGGTCGGCGTCATCAACCGGTCGTTGACCGGCATCGACTACAACGAGGGCCGCTACATCCAACTGATGCCCGACCGGACGCCCAACACCGACGTCCGGGAGTTCCGGGCCGACCTCCGGGCCTGCACGGAGGACGTCGTGGGCGGGGGTGCATCGGCCCAGTACTCCGAGGACAAGTTCCTCCAGGTCAAGCGAATCATCGACCGGTTCAAGGGCCGGGAGGGCACAGCCGACCAGGACCGGACCTGGACCCGTCGAGTAACCGATGTCCGGCAGTGGTTCGTGTTCTCTGCCTCCGAGCGGTGGCGGGCTGACGACGCCGAGTACGAGAACTACACCGACTCGGCCGGGAAGTCCGGCGGACAGAAGGAAAAGCTGGCCTACACGATCCTGGCCGCATCGTTGGCATACCAATTCAAGCTGGACTGGCAGGCCGAGCGCTCGAAGGCGTTCCGGTTCGTGGTCATCGACGAGGCGTTCAGTCGCGGCTCCGAGATGTCGACGCGCTATGCCCTCCGTCTCTTCACCCAGCTCGGGTTGCAACTCCTGATCGTGACGCCCCTGCAAAAGATCCACGTCATCGAGCCGCACGTGTCGGCGGTCGGGTTCGTCGACAATCTCAACGGGAGCTACTCGCGCCTCCAGTGTCTTACGATCACCGAGTACCGGAAGCGACGCCTCGAACGTACCGGCGCCGATGATGCCGATTCGGTCAGCGAGGGCCGCGGTGCCGTCGCCGACGCCGACACCGGCGTCGCCGACGGCCCAGCTGCCTGATGTCGACGTGGACCGACGTCGACGACATCGTCGCCCGGCTCCAGAAGCGTTGGGCCACCGGTCGCTACCTGCGTGACTACGCCAGGGGAGCGGACTGGGTCCCGATCGAGCTTCCGGTGAAGGCGCCGACGGCCGCCGAACTGCTCCACCGCTTCGACGAGGGGGTCCGGTGGGCCGAGAAGTTCCGGAGCGACAGCCACACGGCTGGCGGCACGGCGCGCTTCACGGTGACGTACCGGGCGGTTACGAGCAGGAGCCTCGGAGCGAATTCACTGCCGGGACGCGTCCGGATCGAGAGCTTCGAGCAGCTCCAGTCGTTGTTGGGGAAGACCCGCGACGTCCGGGCCCTCGACGCGATCCTGGAACAGACCCGCTCGGCAGTTCCTGGGCTCGTACCATGGGTGGTCGACCATCCGCTCGCCGCGATCGAGCATCAGGAGGTCTGGGGGGACCTGCTGGCCACGGTCGCCTGGATCGCCGCCAGTGACACGATGCTCCTCTACGTACGGCAGATCGACGTCGATGGCGTCGACACGAAATTCGTGGAACGTCACCGCAAGCTGCTCGACCAGCTCCTGACCGAGGTGCTGCCCGAGGAACGCATCGACGCCGCCTACACCGCCGCCGACTTCGCCCGTCGCTTCCGGTTCCGGCCCAAGCCGCTCTACACCCGGGTCCGCTCGTTCGGTCTTGAGTCGTCGTTCCCTTCGGGGGTCAGCGAGGTCACGTTGCGAACCGACGAGCTGGCCCGGCTCGACATCACGGCGTCGACGGTCTTCGTCGTCGAGAACGAGATCACCTACCTCGCCTTTCCTGAGGTGCCGGCGTCGATCGTCGTATTCGGATCGGGGTTCGCGCTCACGGCCCTGGGGAACCTCCCGTGGCTCGACAACAAGGAGATCGTCTACTGGGGCGACATCGATACGCACGGATTCGACATCCTGAACCGCCTCCGCACCCGCTTCGATTCCGTGCGATCCATCCTGATGGACGAGCAGACGCTCCGGTCCCACCCTGGGCAATGGGTCGTCGAGCCCAGCCCGACCGACCGTCCGCTGCCGTGCCTCTCCGTATCCGAGGCTGCGCTGTATCGCGACCTGGTCGAGGACCGCTTCGGTCCGGCAGTCCGACTCGAGCAGGAGCGAGTCCGGTTCTCCTCGCTGCGACAGGCGCTGGAGCCATGGCTGTCCTGATCGGTGCCGGACAGCATTGCTCTCGGCCGAGATCAAATGGGTGAGCGCTGCGCCACCGGGTGTCATTCGCCCCGCCGTCGGTTCCTGAGGATAGAAACCACAACCTGGATCCTCCAATCGGCGGAAGGTGGTTCTCGAAGGCCTCCTCTCGGAAGGTTGACGAGGACGCAGGACGAGGTGTCGCCAGGGATGGTCAGAACCTTCTGATTCGGTCTCTTCGGCGGCGAAAAGAGCCAGAAAAAAGCCAACAATTGGGTCCCAACGCGTCCCGAGGTGTCCGAGGCAATTTCACGGCCCGTGAATGACACCCCGTCCGACCTGCATCGTTGCGACATCTTGGAACTGGTCGGGACGTCCCGGAACGACCCCAGCGCGCCCTACGGATCAGAAGGTTGCAGGTTCGAATCCTGCCGAGCGCGCCACATCGTGACGGTGTTCTCCCTGTTCAGGCGGTAGATCGGGGACGATCGCCGAAGTAGGGATCCACCGGTCACCCTACTTCTGGCCCTATTTTTTGACCGATGGGCGTCTGAGGCCAGGGATCGCTGCGCGAGCGTCGGCCGGGCGTCTTCGAGATCCGCATCGCGGTCGGCGTCGATCCCGTCTCGGGCCGCACGGTCCAGCGCTCCTTTTGGTTCCACGGAGCACTCGAGGACGCCGAGGAGCGCCGGTGTGAGCTCGCCGCCCGGTTCGCCGAGTACCGGTCGGTTCGCCGCGCCGCGCCCTTCCTGACCGTCGGCGAGCTGCTGGAGCGGTGGATGGCCGCCCACCACGACTGGCGGCCCTCGACCTGAGGATCGGCCCGGTCCAACGTCAGGGCGCTCATCGCGGATGCCATCGCGGATAGACGCGTGTCGACGCTCCGACCCGGGGTGGTCCGCCACGCCATGACCGGGTGGAAGGAGGCGGGCGCCACCGTGTCGGTCGTGTCCGGTCGGTTCCGGGTGCTCCGGTCATCCCTCGGATGGGCCCAGGCCGAATCGATCATCGACCGCAATCCGATCAGGGACATGCGGGGACCGCCACGTCCCGGCACCCGTATGCACGTTCCCGTCGGGGACGTCGCAACGCTCATCGAAGTGGCGGAACAGCTCACCGAGAAGGCCGAGGCGGCGCTCGACGGCGGGATGGGCGCGTTGGGAAGGTTGCACAAGGCCGAGCAGGTTCAACTGCTGGTTCGTCTGGCCGCCGACTCCGGCGCCAGGCGGGGAGAGCTGGCTGCCCTGCGTTTCGGTGACCTGGACGGCAGGGTGCTCACCATCGAGCGCGGGACGTCAGTAGAAGTGGTCGGCCCGACGAAGACCGGGCAGGTGCGCCGGCTGACGCTGGGACGTACGACAGTCGATCTGTGGAGGACCAACGAGGCGGCATGGCGCCGGCGAGTGGCCGGCGAGCGCGAGTTCGGCGACTGGCTGTTCTCCTGGGACCTCGACCACGGTCGACGCCTCACCACGAGCGGGCTCGGCCACTGGTTCACGGAGATTCGGGACGAAGCGGGTCTCGAGGGCGTCAGCCTCCACGGGCTTCGACACACCGTGGCCACCTATCTCGTCCGTCGGGGTGATCTTCTCCAAGCCCAACAGCGGCTCGGACATCGGGACGCCTCCACGACACTCCGGAACTACGCCCACGCCATGCCGCTGGAGGACGAAGGCATCGCCGACGACATCGACGAGATGTTGCGGTCGAATGGGAATCTGTCGGGTGCAGGCTTTCGACCGCCCACAGTTCCATGATGCGACCCGTGGGAATCGGTCCTGGAACCACCGGCTTTGTTGGACCAGGGCCCGTAGCGACCTGGATCTTTCGGAGGCGTAGGCCGAGGTCCTCAACATCGTTCGGAAAGCAGGCTTGACGTTCTGTCCACGTAAGTAAAGTTTTGGTCAATAAGTTTAGTTATGCTGTCCACAAGAAAAGCGCGGTTACCGAGGAGGGCCCCATGCGACCAGACGCGTTCAGCTCGCAGGCTCGTGGAGTGGTCCGAAGGACGCCCTCCGGCTTCTACGCGTTCTTCCCGGAGCCGCTACCACGACGGCTCGATCTCCCTTCGGAGTTGGTCATCCTGCTTGACGAGGCGACGGGTGCGGTGCACCGACTCGGTGGGGTCGGCCGCCTCATCCCGAACCCGCACCTCCTGATTGCACCCCACCTCCGGCTCGAGGCGGTGCTCAGTTCGCGCATCGAAGGCACGAAGACCGATGTCGGCCAGCTCCTCCGGTTCGAAGCCGGTGAGGCGCCGAACCCGGCAGACGCGGATGATGCCCGGGAGGTTCAGAACTACATCCACGCCATGGAACTCGGGCTACGCCGCGTGCACGACGGATTTCCCGTGTCGATCAGGCTCTTCCGCGAGATGCACGAGGTTCTCCTCTCGGGCGTTCGGGGCCAACACCGGCGTCCCGGCGACCTGCGGGAGAGCCCGGTCTGGATCGGGGGAACGACGCCCGACAACGCCGTGTTCGTGCCGCCGCCACAGGACGAGATGAGGGTCGCACTGGACGATCTCGAGCACTTTCTCCACGAGCACGACCATCCTCTCCTCGTTCAGCTCGCGCTGGCCCACTACCAGTTCGAGGTCATCCACCCTTTCCTCGACGGGAACGGTCGGATCGGACGGCTGCTCATCCCGCTGATGCTGGTGCTACGTGGTGCGTTGCCTCGGCCGCTCCTCTACTTATCCGCGTACTTCGACGAGCACCGTGGCGAGTACTACGACAACCTCCTCGTCACGAGCCAGACCGGCGACCTCGTGCCGTGGCTCACGTTCTTCCTACGAGGTGTTCGGCGTCAGGCCCGCGATGCCGAGGAGCGAACCGTTCGGTTGGTGGAGCTCCAGCACGACCTGCGCAACGCCCTCCTCGAAGAGGGAAGGCCGAATTCAGTGGTCCGGTTGGCCGAGTACCTCTTCTCGGTGCCGGTTGTCAGCGCCTCCCGCGTCGCGCGGATCCTCGATGTGACCCGTCCGACCGCCCACTTCGCCATCGAGGCGCTCGTCGAGCGGGGCGACCTGCACGAGGTCACCGGAAAGGAGCGCAACCGGATCTACGAGGCCCCGAGGATCTTCGACGCCGTCTACGGCCCCGTGGACATTCCGGGCGAGGACGTTGAACCTCGGGAGCGGTTCTCTCTGGGCCTCGACACCTGACGGTGGGTTGGGGGCAGAGGGGCTGTCCATTGCCAATATCGCCGGGTCTACTGATTTCGTCGTGGACGCGGTGGGGTTGTGAAGACGAGATCAGGGGCCCCGTAGGAACGGGACGGGGATCAGAGAATGCCGGTATCGCATGAGAACCACCGTGAGAACCAAAGGCGCGGAAACCGTGGAAACCCCCGGTTCGTTGCGGTAGCTCACGGTCAGAGCGGAATCCGAGTCGCCCCAGTTCATGGTCACTGTCGGGGGCTGGCGATCACTCCCGGCGTGTCCCGGACAACGGATCGCAGAGATCTATGGATCAGAAGGTTGCAGGTTCGAATCCTGCCGAGCGCGCCAGATCTTTCGTCGGCCCTTCTAGGCCCCGAGCACTTGGGCGACCGTGTTCCGCTGCAGGGCGTCCCGCCCGAGCCTGGTGGTGACGTAGCCGGCGTTGAAGTAGTCCCCCTGGTAGTGGGTCTCCAGCCGGAGGAGGCGGGCCTGCTCCAGGACCTGCACCCCCTCGGCGACGAGATCACGGAGGACCAGTTGGGACGTGGTCGCAACAGGGTGGTTGAACGCCGTCTCCTGGGGCGGGTCCCAGAACGAGCTGGCGATGCCGTCGAGGTCGTTCACGGCGTCGGTGGGATCGTACTGGGGCGTGTACGCCTTGGTCAGGATCTCGGCCGCCAATTGCGGCAGCGTCAGTGCGCTGAGGCGAGTGACCTCCGCCTCGAGCGCCGGGTCGGTCGCTGGTGCACCGGCGCTCTGGTCGTCATCGTGTTTGTGGAACATCGGCGACATGCTCGTCCTCCGGATTCCAGACCTCCCAGCATGGTGACATCATCCCTGAGTAGTCACCCCGGCTCCTTGACCGAGTAGACGAGGGTGAGTTCGGTCCCCGGATAGACGGTCTTGGTGGCGGTGAGGTCGGCACAGAGGCCGGCGATCGCCCGGGTGCGACGAGGTGCTGACAGCGGATCGAGCCGGACGTGGAGCTCCCGACCGACGACCTGGAGATCGGCCGGTGCGGCGAAGGCCTCACGGAGCAGGGTGCGGGCCTCGTCGTCCGCCCGGGCGTAATGGGGTCCGAGCAGTCGGGCGAGCGCCGACTCGGCGTTGTAGGTCGCCATGCGAATGGCGTCGTGGATGCGCTTTCGCTCGGGGGCGAGCCGGACCGATCCGGGGCGGGCCTCGCCCAGAGGGACCCGGGCCGGGATGGCCCGTGCCGCCTCGGCCAGTTCGTCGATCTGGTCTTGGGCATCGGCGTGGGCCTTGGTGATCTCGGCCGTCGGAGCCCGGCCGGCAAGCGAGGCTTCGCCCCGCAGCGCTTGTGCCTTGGCCAGGGCCCTGCGTGCTTCGGCCAGCGTGCGGTCGGCGCTGCGCCGGGCGGGGTTCGGGACCATGCGACCCAAGTCGTCGTCGGTGGTGGCGTAGGTGTCGAGCGCATCGAGGCCGTAGTGGGCACGCATGTAGCGGAAGAAGTTCTCCTGGCTCCACCGGCTGAACATCAGATGGGCGATGGCCGACGGGTCCTCGTCATCCCTGGTCGTGAGCACCTGGGTCTGGTGACCGGTGGCGGGATCCCTGCGGGTGATCTGGCGACAGATGAAGCGGTGCTTGCCGCCGTCGTAGGCGATGGTCACCCGCCGGTCGGCCAGCAGGTAGTGGTGGACACGCCCGGTGGCATCGGTGTGCACGTGGGGGTGGAACGACGTGACCGGTTCGGACGGGGCGGGCTTCTTGCGGTAGGTGAGGATGTCGAAGCCCGAGAGCCTGAGCTCCTTGAACAGCTTGGGCGACCACCCACCCCGGTCGAAGCAGATGGTCGGGTGGGCATCGGGGCCCACGAGCGAGCGGATCTTGTCGGCCACGAGCCGCAGCTCGCCGACCAGGCTGGCCCCGGGGGTGGCCCCCCAACAGAGGACCCCGTCGCCGTTGGCATCACAGACCCAGGTGTCCAGCTCAGCGGGCATGGACAGGCGGATGCGGGCCACGTGGGCCTTCGGTAGCTCCCGTCCTCCGTGGTAGGCCCGCACGTGCCCGTCGACGTAGAAGATGCCGGTCGTCTCGTCGTGGGACCCGATGTGGTGGCAGGCCAGTCGGTCGAGCAGCTGGTCGGCCCGCTGGGCGTCCGCCAGCTCCTCGATACGTCGCCGGATGGTCCCGACCTCGGGTCCCCGGTCGAGTCCGACCAGACGACCGAGGTCGGTCGGGTTGAGCCTCGTGAACCCCTCGGCCCGGGGCTCGCCGAGGAGACAGGCGAAGACGAGCGAGCAGAACAGCGAGCGCAGCGAGTAGAAGGCCGCCTTGCGGGCGTCATAGACCGTTGCCGCGATCTCGAGCAGTCCGGTGGCAACCAGGGCGGGAAGGATCAGGAGTGCCCCGGCCAGCGGGAGCGAGGCACCTTCGCAGATGACCGGCGGGGCATCGTCGATCAGGCCGAACCGTGCCGCAGCCCGCTCCGCCGTGCGGTCGGCCGGACGAGCCAGCGGGACGAGGCCACCGGCAGACGGACCGGCGGAGTCGTCGTCACCGGTCCCGGAGTCGTCTGCCCCTTCGGCGACCTCCGTGTCGGTGGCGACCACCGTGGCCCGGCGGACCGTGGCCGTCGACACCTCCATCCGTTGTGCCACCTCGGCCAACGACAGGCCCGAGGCCCGAAGGGCACGGATCTCGGCCCGCTTGGCGTCGGTCACCTTCGAGGGACCTCTCGGTCCGGGACGGTCGGTGACCAGCGACTCCACACCACCGTCCTCATAGGCACCCCGCCAGCGCACCAGCGAGTTCTCGTGCACGCCGAAGGCGTCGGCGACCTGGCGCTGCTTCGCCGCCTTCGAGTTCACCAGTTGCACGGCGGCCAGCCGCCGGGCGGCAACGTCACCGGCCTGCCAGCACCAGGCCGCCATCCCCCACAAGAAGACCGAACCGCTGCCGTCAGCGTCTTCGAGGAAGTCGACCCCGCCGGCGACGTGAAAGGAACCCGAGGGGGCCAGCGGCAGCGGCTGCATCGTCCCCATCTTGGCTGCTGCGACTGCCACGAACCGACCTCCCTGGATCTACGATTCCTCACCAGAGATTATGTCATACCGAGAACCCGAAGTGGTGGATAGTCCCAGTTCAAACCGGGTCAGGTCAGCCCTATGCCAGGAGGTCTGGAATCAGGGGTGATCGCGATGGTGGATCCATGGATACGGTAGTTCGCGAACATCCGGCCTGGACTCTCGTCGGGCACCCCGGCGCCCTCGGGTCACCCCATGTGGGCGAGCGCGAGCCGGGGGTCGGACCTGACGACCAGTCTCCGTCCCTGCCACATCGGGGATCCTCCGGGTGGCAGGTGGCGGTAGATCGACCTGGCCACGGCCATGGTCCCCCGGACGTCACTCTCCGTCCCACTCATCTCGGCGATCATCGCCAGGTTCGCCGTCTGACCCCGGTTGCGACCGGCCCATTCGGCCACGAATGAAGGTGCGGCGAGCAGATCGCTCTTGTCGCCGTTGCAGCCCCGATCGGCCAGCACCAGGTTCTCGACCGCGTCGTTGGCGCAGCGCACCCGGGGTATGAAGTGGTCGACCTCGGTGGCCCCCACCAGGCGATCGTCGCAGTAGAAACAGCGGTTCGACTGGAGGTCCCGCAGCCCGTCGCGCAGCATCTTGGACGGTGCGATCCGGGGTGAACCGAAGAGGTGGTGGCGGAGGTCCTCTTCGGCGGTGCCCACCCTGCTCAGGTGGGCCACCATGCGGGTCCAGTGGAGCTCGATCAACGGGCGGACCAACGGCGAGAGACGGACGAGCTCGTCGCCCGCACCCGGAAGCAGGCGGATGACCGGGCCTCTCGGGCCGTGGCTGCGCAGCCGCTCGATCGTGAAGTTCTGGCCGGGTCCCCACCCGATGCCGAGATCGTAGATGAAGGGGAAGACGGTCTCGCTGGTCCCCACCGTCTGCAGGCGGGGAAGCGGCTGCTCGGCCAGCGTGCGCTCGACACGATCGATGACGGTCTCGTACACCGACGGGAGCTGTCGACGGGCCGTCCACAGTGAGGTCGCTCCCGTCCGGGCGGCCTCGGTCCGGAACGACCGGATGGAGTCGATGATCGTGGAGCGCCTGTTCGTGATCTGACGGAGCTCCACGGTCTCGTGCGAACCGTCGATACGGAACGGGGCGACCTGCGGCCAGTAGAGGGCGGTCACCTGTTCGGCGATGTCCCGGGTCGCGAGCTCCGTCGGGGCACGACCGTTCCCGTCACTGCGTAGAGCACAAAGATCGGTGAGGGCCAGCAGCAGCGCGAGCTTGTAGGTGGCGGTCCGCCGGCCGGAATCGACGACCTCGAGCAGTCGCTCGGCGAATCCGGCGTCCGTGTCCACCCGCGTCCCGTCATGGTCGGCCACCTGAACATCTTGGCGCAGGGGGGTCGATCGGTGCCTCGATCCGGCCTTAACCTCGTGTCGTGGAGCCTGACTCGTGCCCCTTCTGTCGACGTGTCGAATCAGGGGGCCTCGTGGGGGAGTCTCCATTGGTGGCGGCGTTCCCGGACCTGTATCCGATCAGCCCCGGCCACATGCTGATCGTCCCTCGCCGTCACGAGCCGGAGTTCTTCCGCCTGTCCCCGGACGAACAGGGGCAGATGCTCGTCCTGGTCAACGAACTGTACGGTCGCCTCGCTCGTGAGCTCCGCTTCGACGGCGTGAATCTCGGGGTCAACAGCGGCGTGGCCGCCGGGCAGACGATCGCTCATGCCCACCTGCACTTCATTCCCCGATACGGAGGAGACGTGGCCGAGCCGGCCGGGGGGATCCGTTGGCTCCTCCCCGGGAAGGCCCGCTACTGGGCGGGAGAGCGGTGACGCCCGGATGTGTCGGACTCCGGAGAACCATGGGAATCGGCCGGCTCGTCCGACGCTGTGGTCGAGTCCGTCGGCTCCGCCGGTGACCGCCCGGTCCGGTCCGGGATCAGGCCGTGTCGAGACCCTCGTAGCGTCGGCGTTCACGGGTGGTCCTATCCGGCCTCACGGAATTGGTGGTAGCGCTCCTCGAGGAATTCGGGCCGTGGCTTGTCCCCTGGTCGCCGCGGGATCAGCAGTCGTTGCTGATCACATGCCTGGAGCCCGTACCGGAGCATCGGACCGTCGACCTCGTCGAGAATGTCCGAGCGCACCTCGACATGGAGGTCGGGGCGGATGCCCAGGATGTTCCGGTCGAACGCGGCATGGTGGATCTTGCAGAGTGCGAGACCGTTGGGCACGATCGGCTCGCCGCGGGGATGGCTGTCCGGCAGGATGTGCGCGGCGTCGAGGAGCTCCGTGTGCTTCAGTCGGCAGATGGCGCACGAGGAACGGTAGGCGACCAGGACCTTCTGGCGGAATTGGGCCTGGTGGACGCGGACCAGGCGTTCCTGCGTGATGTAGGCGCGTCGGGCGTCACCGCCGAGACCGTCGAGCTCGTGGCCACTCAGGACCTGTTCGGCGTCGAAGCTGATGGTGAACGTGCGTGACCCGGGATCGTCGGCGGCGACGAATGCGGGCCACACGGGGAAGTACTGCCCGACGGCGATACCCCAGAGGTAGATCAGTGGCAGTCCTTCGACCATGGCTGTCCGCAGACCGGCGTTCTCCCGGTGTTCGACGCCGGCATCCCGGTACCGGTACCGGAGCATGTCGTCGTCATCGATCACGTCGTCGTACGGGCGTTCCTTTCCGGGCTTGGGTGGCGCAGTGGTGATGGAGAGGGGAACCGTTCCCCCCCGGGGGATGAAGATCCCCTGTGGCCCGAGCACGCGGACCGTCGTGCCGCGGAACGGGAAGCCCTTGTGGAGATCGGCATACGGCACGACGTCGCCGTGGAGGTTGCGTAGGTCACCCAGCCACGAGAACGCCGCAAGCCGCATGAGCCGGTCCGTCTCGGTGTCCATCGCTTTCGAACAGTAGATGAGCAGGGGCCGCAGGAGCTCGCTGACGTACCCGACCCGCTCCCCGGTCCGGTGTCGCACCCGCCGAGTACGTTCCCCATCATGCAGAAGACCCGAACGTGCACCGTCCGGACCGACGTGGGTGGGGGTGTGCCCGGGGAGGACGGGACCCCACCTGTCGACGAGGTGATCCAGAGGATCCGCCGGGTCAGTGCACCGAGTGCCCTGAACATCTACGACGAGGTTGCGTGCGTGGCCGCGGGGGATCCGGCCGGACGGGCGACCCGCCGTCTCGACTCGCTCCGCCGGTATCTGGTCGACCACTGGGACGCCCCGGTGGTCTTGGTGGGGGAGGCGCCGGGCAAGCACGGTGCCCGGCTCTCGGGCGTGCCGTTCACGTCGCCGCGGATCCTCGACGGCTCGGGCCGGGCGGAGCCCAGCGCGACGATCGTGCACCGCGCCCTGGCCGAACTGGGCGTCGAACGGCAGGTCCTGCTGTGGAACGCGTCCGTCGTCTTCCGTGAGGACAACCGGGATCCCCTGGCCGACGCCCTCGACGCCTCCCGCGGGATCCTCGAGCTCGTCACCCGCGGCCGGACCGCCTACGCCCTCGGGCGCCACGCCGAGCGGGCGACCGGTGCGCCCTACGTGCGCCATCCCTCGATGGCCGGTGCACCGGGGTTCATCGCCGGGCTCCGGGTCGTCTTCGGCTCGCCCCCGGGAACCGACATCCGCGCCGCGTTGCGGGACCTCGAGCGAGCAGGCCGGCCAAGGCGGCCCCGACGGAGAGCGGGACGGTCGGGGAGTCCGGCCCGCCCTCAGGGTGCCGGCGGGGTGCTGTCGAGCGTGAGGTCGTCGTAGAGGCCGGGCCTCGGGTCCGGGAACAGGCCCCACTCCGCCCGGTCGCACCCGTTCAGCGTGGTGGCTGCGGCACCCCGTCCGCTGGCATCGCCGCCGCCCGCTCCGTCCCGTCCGATCCACCGGCGCCTGCGGGGTCGACACCGTCGGGTGGCGGATCGTGCAGCGGCATGCGGACACGGGCCACCACCACGTCCGTCCGGGTCCGCAGGGCGGCCGTGAGCACATGGTCCATCTGGTTGTGGAGGATCCGGTAGCGCAGGTGGCCGGGGACGACGACGGGGATGAGGACGACGATCTGGTGGTCGTCGTGCGCCCGGGTCTCGTCGATGAAGTCCACGATGGGCCGGACCACCGACGCGTACTCGGTGTGCAGGATCCGCAGCGGCACACCGGGGTCCCAGGCCGCCCATTCCCGTTCCAGCTCCCCGGCCCCGTCCCCGGTGTCGTCCCCCTGGTCGATGACCACGGAGAGCGCGATCACCTCCTGGCCGAGTGACAGTGCCTCGGAGATGGCCTGCCGGGTGAGATGGGAGACGTTGACGATCGGGACGATCACCAGGGTCGGTCGGCCCGACGGCCGGCCGGGCATCGTGCCGACGCCCATTTCCCGACCCGCCCGCAAGTAGTAGGCGTGGATGCGCCGGAAGAGGAACACGAAGGTCGGGACGGCCACCACCACGACCCACGCCCCTTCGAGGAACTTCGAGACGAGGAACACCAGGGTGGCCAGGGCGGTGATGACGGCGCCCACGCCGTTGACGGCGGCCCGGCGGTGCCAGCCGGGCGGCCTGGTCCGCCACCAGTGGACGACCAGTCCGCTCTGGCTGAGGGTGAAGCCGGTGAACACGCCGATGGCGAACAGCGGGATCATGGCGTTGGTGTTCCCGCCGACGGCGACGAGCAGCAGGGCCGACAGGCCGGAGAGCACCCAGATGCCGTTGCCGAAGACCTGACGGTCGTCGCGCAGCGAGAAGAGGTGGGGCAGGTAGTCGTCCCGGGCCAGCAGGCTGGCCAGGATGGGCAGCCCCCCGAAGGAGGTGTTGGCGGCCAGGGCCAGGACGACCGTGATGGTGAGCGAGATGACGTAGTAGGCCCAGTGTCGACCGATCGCCGTGGCCATGATCTGGCTGAGGACGGTCTGGCCCGAACGTGGCCCGATCTGCCAGCGCTTGGCCAGGACGGCCAGGCCCAGCAGCATGACCCCCAGGATCACCCCGAGCAGCAGCTCCGTGCGCTTGGCCCGGACCACCCGGGGCTCCTTGAACAGGGGCACCCCGTTGGCGATGGCCTCGACCCCGGTGAGCGCACTGCAGCCGGCGGAGAACGCCTTCAGGACCAGCAGGACGGTCACCGCCTGCAGGCCGTGGGTCGGCACCAGGGACCGGCCGGGTTGCGGGGCGTGGAGGGCCAGGGGATGGATGAGGCCGATGGCGATGACGGCCAGCAGGCCGACGATGAACAGCATGGTGGGGAGGAGGAACGCCCGGGCCGCCTCGCCCAGGCCGCGGAGGTTCAGGATGGTGATGACGGCCAGGATCCCCAGGCAGAGCGGTACGGTGCCCGGGGTCAGGCCGGGGAACGCCGAGGTCAGGGCCCCCACCCCGGCGGCGATCGAGACGGCGACGGTGAGCGTGTAGTCCACGATCAGCGCCGCCCCGGCCACCAGGCTGGCGCCGGCGCCCAGGTTGGCCCTCGATACCGCATAGGCCCCGCCGCCGCCCGGGTAGGCGTCGATGACCTGCCGGTAGGAGACGACCAGGATGGCCAGCAGCACGACGATGGACACGGTGATCGGGAGGACCAGGTGCAGGGCCCCGGCCCCGGCCAGTGCCAGCACCACGATGATCGCCTCGGGGCCGTAGGCCACCGAGGTCAGCGCGTCGAGCGACAGTGCCGAGAGTCCCTCGACGGGGGTGATCCGCTCCTTGGCGGTCTCGCTCGTCCGGAGCGGCCTCCCGATCATCACGGTCCAGAGCGATCTCCCGGCGGCCGCCGTCTCGTCCCGTCGATCCGTCACGCTGGCATCGTAGGGCCGGG
>Ga0302279_10001946_pt1 | contig 28327 bp, 24 predicted proteins | sample III_Bog_N3_3_FD_194541 | JGI IMG/M metagenome (GOLD analysis project Ga0302279, IMG submission 194541) | Peat permafrost microbial communities from Stordalen Mire near Abisko, Sweden - III_Bog_N3_3 | ecosystem: Environmental > Terrestrial > Soil > Wetlands > Peat | place: Sweden: Abisko... | reverse complement strand
CGCGGCGCCGCCGACGCCGAGTGCTGCCCGCAGGCGCTCCCCCGCCGTTCCCGGCTGGTCCGCCCAGACCCGCTGCAGCAGGAAAAGCAGCACCGGTGCCGCCAGCAACCCGCCCACCGGATGGCTGAGATAGGCCAGCGCCAGCGTACAGCCAAGGGTGCGCCCCGGGCGGCGCTCCAGCACCAGCCGAATGGCGATCACGACAAAAAAGGTGGCCAATAATTTCGGCCAAAGAAAATCCGTGTCGATGGCGATGGCCGGCGCCACGCCGAGCCAGCAGGCGGCCAGGCCCGCGGCCCCGGGCGCCATCCGGCCGGCCAAGGCCGCCGCGCCCAGGATGACGAGCGCGTTGGTCAGGATCCCGAGGATGCGGGCGATATAGAAACCATCCGCGCTCGCCGGCCAGGCCTCCAGGGAAAGGTCCGGCGGATCCGCCCGCGGCCCGCCGAGAAAGGCGAAGCCGCCGGCGATCGCCAACGCCGGCAAAGGCCCGCGGGAAGCGACCGACCAGTCTGAGCCGAAATAGGCGTCGCTGTCCTGCCGCCCATTCTTTTGCCGCAGAAAATAAACCGCCGTGCGATACGGAATCCCGTGGTCCGGCGGCGAGGCGACCATCCGGGCCTGGGCGGTCGTATGCGAATCGTATTCCTGCGCCACCGCCAGGGGTAATACGGCGAAGGCCAGGGCCGCGATCACGCCGCAGCCGTAGATCCGCCAGACCACAACCTCACCGGGCAGGCCGGCCCCGCCCTCCCGCCACCATTTCCCTGCCAGCCCGACGGCTCCGGCCGCATTCAAACCCAGCCAGGCCAGCGCCGGCCACCGCAGCGCGGCCGGCCCCCAGAGCCAAATCCCTCCGCCGAAAGCCGCCAGGATCAGCAGGCCGGGCAAGACGACCGCGGGTGCCCCGCCCGGGGCGGAGGGGCGCCAAGCCCGGCAGGCCAAGCCGGGAATGAAAAGCAATCCGGTTAAGGCTAGCGCGCTGACCGCATACCAAATGTAGTCGCGGCGCACGCCGGAGAGCCAGAGGACGCCCGAGCGATGGCCGTCGAGCGGCCGGGACACCGCCAGCCAGCCGCCCAGGCCGGTTTCACCGTCGGTCAAAACGAGGCGGGCGGAATGGCCGCGCAGCCCCGGGGCCGCCACCCGCCAAATGCCGGGAGTTTCCCGCGGATTTGGCCCGGCATATAACCGGGCGAAGATGACCTTCCCCTTCCGATCAAAGACCTCGAACTCCAGGGAATTGCCCGGCCCGCAGGGGTAGCCTAAAATGGGAATCTCCAGGACGTCATCGTCCAGGGTGAAAAGCGTGCTGGTGGCCCGGCCGGTAAAGCCGTCCCCGTTCACAAAAGTGCCGAACCAGGGAAAGCGGTTGGGATTGAGAAGGAAGGCGGCCTGGTTGAATTTCTCCTCCGGTCGGTCGGGGAACTTGGCCTCGGACAGTCCGAATCCGCCCGCGGCGGCCGGGCGCACCTTCCTTCCGTCGGTCGGATTCGGAATCATCCCGAGGCGCACCAGGATGACGCCGGCCAGGGCGAAGGCGAAAGCCAGGGCCAGCGCCGGCGCGAATCGAACCGGGTTCTTCATGTCCAGATCAGGGCTGGCCGGACCGAACCGTCCCCTTCGCCGGAATTTCAATCGCCGCTTTTTGCAGCACCGCAATCAAGTGAGGGCCGAAGGACCGGAGCTCGGCCCGGTGCACCCGATAAAGCTTATCGAGGAGGGTCCGCCCCTTGGCCGTGAGCGACACCCGCACCCGCCGGCGGTCCTCCGGGACCGGCCTACGCTTGACCAATCCGAGCCGCTCCATCCGGTCGACCAGACCGACGGCGCTGTGATGGGCGACGCGCATCTGCTCGGCCAGTTCGCCGACGCTCACCCAATTTCGCCCCGGAAAACCTTCGATCGCCAAGAGCGCCTGATATTGCTGCGGCGACAGGCCCCGGGCCGCGGCCGCCTGCTCGCTAAAGCCCAGGAACTTGCGCAGGGCATAGCGAAACTCGGCCAGCGTCTCGTAATTGCCCTTGGTGAAGTTTTCTTCCGCCATATCCGGACCTAACTATCCCATCCCCGGCGCAGCGGCAATCCCGGAGCGAATGGGCGATCGCCGACCCCGCCGGGAGGCCGATCAGCCGGGGAAACAGGTGCTCCGGGCGCCGCTGGCCGCAGGCTGGGCCTGCCCGTTCTGGGCGTTCTCCCATTGGAGGCGAGGGCGAACAGACCTTCCAGGCTCCAGAGTTTGGGTATTCAGCGAGCTCAGGCCGACCAGGGCGCTCCCGACAAGGATCACTCCCATGGCCACGCCGGTGGCCGCCGCCAGAGGGTTTCCGGTAAGAACCAAGCCGAGACCGACCGGCACGGCCAGGAGAAGAATGCCCGCCACCAGGTGACCCGACGTCCTAAGCTTCACGCGAAACCAGAGCAGGAGAATCCCGATGGTCATCGACACGGCTCCCACGATGAGGTCGGGCCGGCCGAGAGCAGATACGACAACAGGGAGGACGAAGCTCGCTGCCAGTTGGAGAACCGAAGCAATCGTGACCTCTCGCTCCAGGCGTCGGCCCGCGAGCCCTGTTGGCTTCGGAGCCAAGTGCCGAGTCTTCGCCTCGCCCCACACACCGAGCGCAACGGCGCCGGTAACCAGAGTGAGGGCGAGCGGCAGGCGTTCCGTCCATCCCGTGGCCAGCGTTCCCCGGCCGAGCCACAGGGCCGCAAAACCGAGTTGAAATAGCGATCCGATCCTGGCGACCCGCCGCCTCCAGGCAGGTCGGGCCAGGGAGAGGTCGGACGGAGCCATCGGGCTCGCGGTCGTCGCTGGAGCGCGTGAGCGATACCACTCCAGCGTCTGCCGAATCGCGTCCCGGTGGGTCGTGGCGATATCGCCGAAGGCTTGCACGAACTTGCTGCTCTCCACCACAAAGGGTTCGTTGAACTCATAGAGCATCTCGGCAACTTCGCGCACCACGGGCTTAAACAGGCCCAGCATTCTTACCACGAGGTCAGGGACTGAACTCATCTTGGGTGCCAGACAGGCTTCCTCAAAAAAGAGGGTGAGCATCTGGCGGGTGGTGAGCGTCGGTGCATTCGGAATATGCCAGCTTTGGCCCAGCGCTTCATCATGCGCGCCCAAGATGACCAATCCTTTTCCGAAATCCTCGATATAGGTGTAGCTATGCGGCATATCCAACTTGCCGAGAACCGACACCCCTCTGCCCGCCAGCATCGAGGGGACGATCCGGTCGCCAAAAATGCCCTGGGCACCGGCCCCGGGTCCATAGAAGTCGGAGGCGCGGCCGGAAGTAGCCCGAACAATTCCCGCGCGGTGGGCAGCCATCAGATCCTCGGACAGCTTTGCGCGCACTCGCCCCTTGCGAGTCGTCGGCTGGAAAGGACGCTCTTCGGTGATGGAACCGGAGACCGGGCCGTACATGTAGAGGTTCTCGGCCACAACGAGCTTCGCGTCGGCCACCGCCGCACCATGAATGATGGCGGTGTGCATGGGAGGGAGCAGTTCCGCCCAATCGGTATAGGGGGCATTGACACAATTGTAGACGACAGTCGCACCCCGGCAGGCGTCGCGGGTATGGGCAGGGTCGGCGGCATTCGCCTTCACCACCTCGACATATTCCGGGACCGAGGCGGTGCCGCTGCGATTGACCATGCGCACGCGTTTTCCCTGGTTGAGGAGTTCGCGCATCACCGCCATGCCCACAGCTCCGGTGCCAAAGACGACATGCAATTCATTGTTGGAATTCATAAGATTTCCTCCCCTGCGTGAGTGGGTTCGGGCCGATTTAGGTCGCGCTTTGAAGGTTGCGGCAGAGTGGCCGGGGATAAGGTCGTCGTGTCGAACCCGACCAAGAGGACCATTGCCGCGAGGATGAAAGGCGTGAAAATCATAGTGTGCTCCGTTTCAATTGGACTTGGCGACGCGCTCGGCGCCGCCGGCGAGATAAGACGCCAGTTCGGTCGAAATCTTGGTGAGGCCGTCCTTGGCATGGCCTAAAGTCTGGAAACTCGCCATGACCTGCCAGGGTTTGCCCGTCTGGACCGCTACGCCCTGCGCGACGGTTTCTTCGGAGGCGGGATCGACCAACTTCCATTCCAAGCAGACTCCGCCGTTGTTTAGCGGCATGAATACGGCCAGCGTTGTGACCACATTGAGAGCCGGATTGGACATCTCCACCCGAGTGATGGTGGAGCGAAGCTCCAACGGATGCGGAATTGTCGCCAGGGGCGTCGTCGGCGATTGCAGCTTCGTCAGCGCGCGCTCGAACTCGTCTTGCGCGAAGGCGCACAGGCCCGCGCGCTGTTGGTCGTCGAAAGCGGTGGGATCGTTGCCATCCGCCTGCCAGCGAACGGGCGCCACCCGAATAGGCCGGTGCGAATCGTAGGCCGCATCTTTTTCGGCATACAATCCGGGGGCATTCTTGATCGGTGTCAGGCCGCGGTAACTCGAGATGAACCCTGAATGGGTCTGCGCCGAGGTCGCGCAGCCGCTGGAGAGCAAGGCCAACGACAGAAGCGCGGCGAGTGGGCTGAGGATTTTCGGCCGGTGCCGGGTTGCTTGAGCTGGGGAAGGGAACGATTTGGACATGCCCAAAGGTTATCAGGTGTTCGGAAAGCGCACAGTGGCCGCGCCCGCCAAATACATTGCCGATACCGCCACATCGGGATCAGGCTGCCATTCGTGGCCGCCAGCCCTCGCAACAGTGTCCATATCGCCGTATTTACGGCCCTGGTCCGGTACTTAGAACGCAACGGATATTCGGTTGAAACATTCAGCCGCCTTGTCGGCGTCGAGGCAAAGGCGCCCGCTGATCCGGATGCGCGGATTTCGATCGATGTGATGAAGCGGGGTATAAAAATCGCCTTGGAGATGACGGCCGACCCCGCCTTCGGTCTCGCCATCGGAGCAGGCTACTCCAGCAGTTCTCACGGAGTCCTGGGGCATCTGATCGCGCATTCCGAAACCTGGGGCGACGCCTTGAAGGTGGTCTGCCGGTATTTCATCCTGCTTGCGGATTGGCAGCGGTTGGAGCTGAAAGAGGCGGGAGCGCAAGCGTGGGTGCTCCTGGGGACGGAAGATCCCGACCGGGAGGTTTGGCCCATCGTGGTTGATCGGACCTTCGCTAGCATTGTCACGTTCGCAAAAAGCGAAGTGCTGGGAGACTTTGCGGTGGAAGCGGTCGAATTCGACTATTCCGAACCCGCCAACAACGCGATCTACCGAAAGTTTTTCGGCGCCCCTTGTCGTTTTCGGGCAAAATCCACCCGCTTGATTTTCCCCCGAGACCATCTCCGCCTTCCCCTGCGGCACAAGCATTCCGCTCTTCACTCCCTTTTGGCGCGCGAGGTTGAAGCCACCCATAAGAATCTGGTCGATCAAACGAACGCGACCACTGTCGGGCTTTGGAACGTGCTTCCCAATCTGCTCGATCGCGGGGTCATCTCTGCCCAGGACGCCGCGGAGGCGCTTCATCTGAGCGCCCGCACGCTTCACCGGCGCCTTTCGGCAGAAGGATCAAGCTACCTTAAATTGCTGGACAAGGCGCGGTACGAGCGCTCCATGCGGCTGATGGCGGCTCCCGATATTTCCTTGGAGGAAATCGCCTTGGCCTGCGGGTTTCTGGACAACAGCGGATTTTATCGCGGCTTCAAACGGTGGACGGGCATGGCTCCCAGAGCTTATCGGGCGTCCCAGGTGAACAACAGAACTCGATAGGCGGGGACTTCGAGATGTTGGGACGACTCGAGCCGCCGCCGGTGGCGCCTATTGCGAAAACAAACTGCGCTCGGTCCGGGCCCATGCCGACACCTGAAGCCGGGATCAGGCGGCAGGGGCCGGTCGGCGGAACGGCGGTGGCGTTTCCGGGCGGCCGAGCCGCGGACTATTCCCATTCCACCCTGGCCCAATGAATGTCTAAGCCTGCCGCCGTGCCGGCATAATAGGTGATCAGGCCCAAGCGGTCGGTCAGCACCCGCATCATGGGATGGCCAAAGCGCCACTTCTCGAGCGATTCCCACACCTCGGCGTACTTGACCGTGTCCGACCCGTAGCCCGACGGGGCCGCCCCGCTGTGGACATACGCCGGCGCCTGCTCGAGCCAGCTCGCCCCGTTGTCTTTCGACAGCCAAAGCGCGATCTTGCCCGGCCAGCGCCGGTCCACGACCAAGGCGCAAAGTTGGCCGCCGGGCAGATAAGTCGGCGTCGCGATTTGTCCGGGCATCATCGTGTCTTGGACCGTTTCTGAACTGGCGTCCGCGGGCGCCAGCCGGCCCTGTTTCATGTGCACGTTCACGTCCCGGCCCAACCCCCGGTCGTGGGTCCAAAACAGGGCGCAATAGTCGCCGGACTGCTTGCCGGCGCAGACTCGCTGATCCCAATAGTAGACGGTGTGCTGGGGATGCTGCGCGACCAGATACGGGCCCGTGAAAGTGGTGCCGAAATCCTTTGAAACCATCAGCCAGCTCGCTTGCACGTCACGCCGGGCCGGATCGGGATCGTCGAAGGGCTTGTGGCTTTCGAACGGCAGGGCGATGGCGCCGTCCGACCATTGCACCAGCGGCCCCGACCCATGCAGGCAATAGCGCGCGCCCGGGAGATGGACTTCTTCCCAGGCGCTCCAGGACTCCCCTTCGTCCGTGGAAAAGGCCTTGAGAATTTTGGTCGGCAGGATGCCCTCGGTCGCCGGATCAAAAAACGGCCGGGTCGGGTCGCTGCGATCGATCCAGGTCGCCATCAGGAGCAGTCGCCCCGGGCGCACCTCCGCCATCTGACCGGTGGAAAGCGAGCCCGGAACGCCGGCGACAGCCGTGGCGAAAGCAATCGGCAAGCGTTGCCAGGTGCGGCCCTGGTCGCGGGACCGATGGACACAGAGAGTCGAGTTCGGAGCGTTTTTCACCGGCCCCAGTTGGAAGGTGCAGAACAGGACGCCCGAGGCCGTACGACAGAGGTCGGCGAGCGAGGCGGTTTTTTCGGCTTCGGGCTGGCCCGCCGAATCAAAGATCAAGCCGCGGTCGACAATGGTCATAGGTAATGGCCTTGGTTATGAAGGCTCCGCCCACCGATGACAATCCGCCGCCACGTGTGGGCTGGCCTAACACGTTTGGCCGGAGCCCATGGCTCGGGTCCGCTTGCGCCGGCCCAGCCAGCCTGGTTCCGGGCTGTGGTCCTCGTGCAAGCGCTTGCGGCGGGCCTCGAGGATCGCCGCCCGGCCCAAATAGCCCACAATCTTCTTCGGATGGGCGCGTTCGACCACCGGCAGGCGGCCGATCCCGCTGGCGCTCATGCAGGCCAGCGCCTCATGCAGCGTTTCGTCCGGATAGGCGACCTGCGGATTTTTTTCTCCCGCCTCGAGCAGGGTGGCCTGTCCGGCCTGATCCTGATCGAAGGCGCGGACCAAATCGCCCCGGGTGACAATGCCCGCCAGCTCCCCCTTCTCGTCGGCCAGGAGCAGCGCCTGATGGCGGACCAGGGCCGGCTCGCCCAGGGAGATGCGCCGGGTGATTTCTCCAACCGAAAGCTGGCCGGATACGACCGCCGGCTCGGCATCCATGACTTCGCCCACCGTGACCGTCTGGAATACGTCCACTTCGTACTCCTGGTGCACGCGCAGGCCCCGCCGGGCCAGCTTCTCGGTCATGATGGAATTTTCCATGAGGAGAAGCGAGATGGCGTAGGCCACCACCACCACGAGCATGAGCGGCAGGACCGCGTCGTAATTGCGGGTCAATTCGAAGGCAAAAATGATGAAGGTGAAGGGGGCCCGGGCCGCGGAGCCGAAAAGGGCCGCCATCCCCACCAGGGCAAAGGCGCTGGGCGACAAGGCCGCGGCCGGATGGAAATGGTTGATCAGGGTCGCGTACAGGCTGCCTACCGCGGCTCCGATCGTGAACATGGGGGCGAGCAGGCCCCCGGAGGTGCCGGAGCCGATCGAAACCAGGAGGGCGATCGCCTTGGCCCCCAGGACGGCCGCGACCAGGCCCACGGCCAGCCGGTCGTTCAAGAGATCCGAAATCGTGCCATAGCCGACCCCGAGAATCCGCGGCACGACAAAGCCGGCCAGCCCGACCACGATGCCGCCGAGCGCCGGCCACCACAGGGCATCGAACGGCAGCTTCTCGAATTGGTCTTCGACCCAGTAGAGGGCTCCGCTAAAGCCCGCCGCGACCACGCCGCAGATGATGCCGAGGGGAATATACCAGGGCAGCGCCCCTGGAAATCCGAAATGGACCGCTCCGACCACGAACAGGGCGCCCCGGCCGAGCAGAACGAAGCGCACCGCCGTCGCGATCGTGCTCGCGACCACGAGGGGGACGAACGACCGCGCTTTGTATTCGAAGAGCAGCAGCTCGATCGCGAGAATGACCGCCGCAATCGGGGTGCTGAAGGTCGCGGCCATGCCGGCGGCGGCCCCGCTGGCGAGCAGGACCTTCCTTTCCGCGGCCGTCAGCTCCAGGATCTGCCCGAGGATGGAGCCGAGGGCCCCCCCGGTTTGGATGATCGGGCCTTCCGCGCCAAAGGGTCCGCCGCTGCCGATCGAAATCGCGGCCGAAACCGGCTTGAGGATGGCGACGCGCGGGGCAATCCGGCTGCGGTTGAACAGCACCGCCTCCATCGCCTCGGGGATGCCGTGGCCGCGGATCTTCTCCGAGCCGTATTTCGCCATCAGTCCGACGATGAGTCCGCCGACGGCCGGGACCAGGATCACCCAGGCCCCGAGGTGGTTCATCGCCACATCGCGGTGGACCAGGGTCCACTCGTGGTAAAAGACCAGGTTGGACACCAGCGTGATCAGCCCGTAAAGAATCCAGGCGACGACGCCGGCAATGGCCCCGATCACCGTGGCCAGAGCGGAGAGCCAGAGGATGGAAAGACACGAGGAATCCCGCGGCGGCATCGGGGCCACGCCGGTGGCGGTGGGAAGCAGGGCATGAATTCGGGCCATGAGAATACATTTGTATCGTTATACGATATACATCAAGATGCAAAATTCGCCCACCGCGAGGAGCTCCGCCGCGCCCCCGGTCCGAACTCCGGCTGCTCCTGCCGCGGCTTTAACGCTTCCGGCGCCGATCGGCCCAACGTCCCGCTGCCGCCCGCTTACCGCGCCTGGGCCGGGCTGCGCCTCAGCCAGTCCCGGTCAAAGCGCGCCCATCGGATCGTCCGGTTCGGCACGCCGGCGACCGCCGCCCCGTCGTAAAAGCACAGGATGGTCCCGTCGGTCAGGGCCACCAGGTCCGAATAGGCGGCATAGCTGGGCTGGATGACCCCGACTTCGTGCCAATTCCGGCAGCCGTCGCTGCTCAGGAATGCCGCCAAGCGGTGCCGGGCGTGCTTGGAGACGCCGTTCTGTTCGAGGTGGTCCCGCGTGATGCCGGCGAAGAGAAACGTGTCGGGACCCAAGCCCACGGCAGCCAAACTGATCAGGCTGGATTCGCAGCCGGGATCGGGCAGCTGCGGCTGGAACGTCAGCGGGGTCCACGTCAATCCGGCGTCGCGGCTCCAGGCGAAGGTCTTCTTCTTGTCAAAATGATCCGCCCGGTCCGCTTCATTGCGGACGATGAGATAGAGGCCGCCGTCGGACACTTCCGCCGCCATGCATTCCTCGCCCTGCCACGTCGCCGCGCCCGGGACCCAGGCCCCCTCGAATTGCGAGCCCGATCGGTCGATCTTTGGGCTCAGTTCCGTGCTCCCGCCGATGTGCCAGCTTTGCCCGTGGTCATCACTGTAAACCATGTGCGAACGGGCCTGGGTGGTGGTCGTGTCGCCGCCGTCCACCGACTCCAGCGCGAGGTGGTAGGAGGGCATGAGCAAGCGGCCCCGGTGGGGGCCATGCGCCAACTGCAGGCCGTGGCCGGGACCCGTCCAATAGCGGGTCCAATTGAACGGGCGCACCTGGGCGGTGATCTCCTGGGGCCGCGACCATGTCTCTCCGTCGTCCGCGCTCGAAGTCACGTACACTTGCTGATTCTCACGTGTAAACGAGCACCAGAGGCGGCCCGTCTCCGCATCGTAGACCGGGCAGGGATTGCCGATCGTAATCTTGTCCGCGAGAACGCCCTCGCTCCATACCACCTGGGGCTTCGTCCAGGTGCGACCGCCGTCGGGGCTGCGCAGGACCAGGAGGTCAGTGGCAGTGAAATCGCTGGCGCTGCCTTTGCGGCCCTCGCAGAAAAATACGACGTGGCCCGGGCGGGTCGCGACCGCCGCCGGAATGCGATAGGTGAAATAGGCGCCCGGGCCGGGATCAAACAGGGCTTGGTCGGCGATCGCCGCCGGGGCGGGGACTTGGGCGGAGGCGACCGCGGCGGCCAGAAGGAAAAAGGCCACGCTTACGGCCGGAGACCGCGCTGAGCGGCCAAGGGGAGATTTCATGGGCGGGAAGTAATCTAAAAATTATCTATGGGGGGGCGGGCCGGCCGAGGTCGAGCCACAAATGGGCCGGGGCCGGAGCCGCCGGGCCTGGCCGCCAACTGCAGAAAGAGGTTTCCTTTTTCGGCCGCCGCGGGCTAAAACGGCGGCAATGGAACCGCCTCGGGCTGGATTAGCTCTGCTCCGGCCCCACGCCTTCGGCGCGGCCGATTGGATCATCTTGGTGGCCTACGCCCTCGCGGTCCTGGGCATCGGCTACCACTATTCCCGGCGCCAGCGCACCACCGAGGAGTACTTTGTCGGCGGCCGCAAGATGTCGCCCTTCCTGGCGGGGATTTCGATCTTCACTGCGACCACCAGCATCATCGCCTACATCGGCATCCCGGGCGAATACATCCAATATGGCCCCGGCCTGGTCTTTTTTGCGGCGCTCGCCCCCATTCCCTTCATTCAGCTGGTGGCGGGCGGTTTCATCATTCCCCGGATCATGCGGATTCCGATCACGAGCGCCTATGAATTGCTCGAGGATCGGCTCGGGCGCTGGGTCCGCCGCACCGGCTCCCTGATCTTTATCGGCACCCGTTTCATCTGGATGGCGCTCATCCTCTACGCGGCGGCCGGCGTCCTGGTTCACGTGGTCGGATGCGATCCGCGCTGGGCCGCCATCGCCATCGTCATCACCGGCCTGGTCACCATGACCTATACGCTCCTGGGCGGCATCCGCACCGTCATGATCACCGAAGTGGTGCAATTCTTCATGCTCCTGGCCGGCGCCGTCCTCACCCTCATCTCGATTTCAGTCCGCCTCGGCGGGATCCGGGCGTGGTGGCCGAGCCATTGGGAAAGCCATTGGCAGCCCCAGCCCCTCTTCAGCCTCGACCCCCGCATCCGGGTCACGCTGGTCACCGCCTTTCTTTGCAACCTGCTTTCCTTCGTCTGCTCCGCCGGATCCGACCAGGCCGCGATCCAGCGCCTCCTCACCACCCGGGACGCGGCGGCGGCCCGCCGGGCCTACCTCCTCTCCAACCTCGCGAGCGGCACGATGAGCTGCCTCCTCGGGCTGGTCGGGGCCGCCCTGCTGGCCTTTTACCGCCTCCGGCCCGAACTCGTGCCGGACCATCTCACGGTGGCGCAGAACGGCGATGCCTTCTTTCCCCACTACGTGGGCCATTTTCTGCCCGCCGGCATCTCCGGGCTCATGGTCGCCTGCATCCTGGCTTCGGCGATGTCCTGCCTCGCGGCCGGCCTCAACGCCACCGTCACGGTGATCTCCCGGGACTTCCTGGCCGCGCGGGAGAATCGGCCCGGAATGACCGAAGCCTCCCGGGTGCGGGACTCCCGGCGCCTCACCCTGGCTCTCGGGCTGGTGGTGATCGCGGCGGGGATCGGGGTTGGCGCCGTGCGGGGCGACCTGGTGGAAATGTCGTCCAAGACGGTCAACCTCCTCTTCGCCCCGATCTTCGGGCTGTTCTTCCTCGCCATGTTTGTGCGCTTCGCCACGCCCTTCGGCGCGATGATGGGAGCCATCTACAGCTCGGCCGCGGCCACTTTGGTGGGGTTCTGGGATGTCTTTACCGGCCAACCCCCGGTGAGTTTTCTCCTCATCGTCATAGTCTCCCTGGCGGTGAGCCTGCTGGTCGGAACGGGACTTAGCCTGTTGCCCACGCGGGGCAAGCGCTGGCCGGCTGTCGCTGCCTGGGCCGTCGTCTGCCTGGCCCCGTTGGCGGCGGGAGTCGCCTGGCTGGTGGCCTGGGGCATCAGGACAGCCTGAGGCCATTTTCGTCGCCCGAGGGGCGCCCAATCGACCGAGCCATAACGAGCGAGTTTCTGCCCATTACGGCAGGTAAGCCGCCTAAAGAGCAGGATTGTGCCGGTCAAATTTCACGGAGCATTTCCGGAAAAAGGAAAGGAAGCCAAGGGGCCAAGTCCCCGTTCAGGAAGGCCGATCCGAAAGTGCGGGAATGGAAACGGTGCGGGCTGAATGCTGCTGCAGCACCTCGCTGGGGGACAGGGCGTCAACGCGGGCAAAAAGATTCGAGAGGGAAACTCCCAGCGCCTCGGCCAAATTCGAAATAGCGTGGAGAGAAATGTTGCGCGAGCCGCGCTCGATGTCGGCGACATAGGAGCGGTGAAGCCCGGCGCGCCGGCCCAACTCCTCTTGGGTGAGGCCCAAGTGGTTCCGGCCGTGCCGCACTGCGACGCCGAAGCGGAGCAGGAGGTCGCCGACGGGATGCGCCATCTTCAAGGAAGCCATTTTGCCGGCTATTGTCACCCGAACCGCGCCCCGGCGCTGTGCACCCGTTGGCGAAGGACGCGCAGTTATTGCGATAAAGGCCCTGCTTCCCCGAATCGGGCCGCGGGCAAAACGCCGCAGCCGCGCCGCAGCTCGCGATGCCGGAACCGCTCGCAAACGCTCCCCCGAAGCCCGTCCGACCGCCTTCAGTGGGATCCCGCCACCCAGGCCAACAGGCCCGACGGCGCCATCCCAAGGGCAACGACCAATCCCGCGGCGACCAGGAGGGTGAGCGCGGCCGCCAGCGGCGGGCGAATGCGCCCGGCGCCCGCGGGCGGCGCGGCGACAAAGGCCTGCTTCAGCACGATGAGGTAATAGTAGAGGCCGACCGCGCTGAGCAGGATGGCACCCACGGTGAGCCAGCCCGCCGGCCCGGCCACCCCTCCCGCTTTCAAGGCCGCGGCGAAGACGATGAACTTGCCGAAGAAGCCGGCCAGGGGCGGGACGCCCGCCAGAGAGAGGATGAAGACCAGGAGGCAGCCGGCCAAAAGCGGCGAGCGGCGCGAGAGTCCCGCCAGGTCGGTAATGCCGGGGCCCACGCCCGAACGCTCGATGACCGCCACGACCCCAAAAGCCCCGGCCGTGGCGATGCCGTAGGTCAGGGCGTAATAGTAAACCGGCGCGACTCCCGCCGAACCGACCGCCATCAGGCCCAGGAGCAGGACCCCGGCGTGAGCGATAGCCGAATACGCCAGCAGCCGCCGGAGATTGGTTTGCGCCAGCGCAGCCAGGTTGCCGAGCAGGAGAGAAGCCCCGGCCAGAACGGCGACGAGCGGCAGCCAGCCCGCCCCGCCGCCCCGGGCCGTGACCAGGCTGCCGGCGACTGGGCCCAGGCCGGGCCAGAGGAGACGGGTGAAGAGGACGACAGCGGCGAGCTTGGAGGCGGAGGCGACCAGGGCGGCCGCCGGGGCCGGCGCCGCCTGGTAAACATCGGGCGCCCAGAGATGGAAGGGTGCGGCGGCCGTCTTGAATCCGAAGGCCACCACGACCATGACGAGGCCGACGACCAGCAGCGGGTTCATTCCGCCCCGGGCCAGGGCCGCCGCCAGCTGGGGAAAACCGATCGCGCCGGTCGCGCCGTAAAGCAGGCTGAAGCCGAAGAGAAGAAAGGCCGCCGCCATCCCGCCGAAGAGAAAGTATTTCACGGCGGCTTCCGCCGCATCCGGCCGGGACGGCTCCAGGCCGACCAGGACATAGAGGGAGAGACTCGCCAGTTCGAGGGCGAGGAAGGCGACCAAAAGGTTCTGGGCCGCCCCCATGAGGGTGAAGCCGACCGCGGCCAGGAGCATGATCGCGACGGTTTCGGGCGGCTGGCGCGCCGGGGTCGCCCCGGTCCCGATTCCAATCACAAGGAGAGTCAGCCCCAGAACGCCCAGGCGCTCCGCCACGGCCAGGCCGTCGAGGAGGAAGGCCCCCCCCAACACCGGCCCGGCCCGGCCCACCCAGAGGGCCAGGGCGAAAGCCGCAATCACGGCCACGGCACCCGTGCCGCTGGCCGCCTGCGCCCGGGTCTCCCCGCGATTCCGGCGCCAGACCGTGAGGTCGAGCCCGAGGACGGCCAAAGCGCCCGCAATCAGGGCCGCTTCCGGAAGGAGGGCCCGGCCGAGTCCGGCGTAGTCCCAGATCACGGCGAGCCTCCTTTCACCACGGCCCGCAGCAGGGGCGACTGCAGGCTGGGCAAAATCCAGTTCAGGAAGAGGTCGGGCTTGAGCCCGACCACGACACTCGCGCCCAACAGCAGGAAGGAGCCGGCGACTTCGGCCACCGTGATCGGGGCCAGGGCGGGGGCCGGGCCGGCCGAGGCCGGCCGGGCCGGCCCGAAAAAGGCGACCTGAATGACCCGGAGAGTGAAGGCCGCCGCCACCAGGATGCCGACAGCGGCGAGCAGGGCCCAGAGGGGCGAGGTCTGCCAGGTCCCGATCAGGATCGAGAGTTCGGCGGGGAAGCCGCTGAATCCGGGCATCCCCATCGAGGCGAGCCCGGCCAGGACAAAGACCGTGGCGGCGAAGGGCATCAGCTGGTAGAGCCCGAGGGCCCGCAGCTCATCCAGGTTGCGGGTATGGGTCCGGGCGTAGACCATGCGGCCGACGACGGCGAAGAGCAGTCCGGCGATAACGCCATGGGAGAACATCTGCAGGACGGCGCCGGCCACGGACCGCGCATTGGCCGCGGCCAGCCCGAGCAGGATGAAGCCCATGTGGCTGACGCTCGAGTAGCCGATGACGAACTTAAAATCCTTCTGCACCAGGGCCACGAACCCGGCATAGATGATGCCGGTGATCGCGAGCCAGGCGATGGCCGGCTGCCAAAAGTCGAAGCCGGCGGGAAACAGCGGCAGGGCGAGCCGGAGGCAGCCGTAGGCCCCGAGTTTCATGACCACGCCGGCCAGGAGCATGGAAGCCCCGGTCGGAGCGGCCACGTGGCCGCCGGGAGCCCAGGTGTGGAAGGGAAAGAGGCCGGCCAGGACGGCAAAGCCGAGGAAGACGAGGCCGAACATGCCGATCTGCTCCGGCCGGCTGAAGTGCGCCGCGGCCGCGGCGAGTTCGTTCAGGCCGAAGCCGGGCCCGCCGCCGTCGACATAAGCCCAGAGGAGCCCGGCCAGGACCAGGGCGCTGCCCGCGAAGGAATAGAGCGCGAGCTTCATGGCGCCGTACTCCCGGTTGGTCGAGCCCCAGATCGCGATCAGGAAGTACTTCGGCACAATGGCGATTTCGTAGAAGACGAAGAAAAGAAAGAGGTCGGCGCTGAGGAAGACGCCGTAGACTCCGGCGATGAGGGTGAGGAAGAAGGCGAAAAATTCTCCGGTCCGCTCCCCGATGTCCCAGGAGAAGAGGACGGCCGCCGTGGCGGCCAGCCCGGTCAAAACGAGGAGGGTCAGGCTGATGCCGTCCACCGCCAGGTGGTAGCGGATGCCGAGACGGGGGATCCAAGCGGCGTCGGCCACGTTCTGCAGGTGGGCCAGGGGCACAAAGTGGCAGGCGGCCGTCAGAGTCAGGCCCCAGCCCGCCGCAGCGGTGGCGAGTGCAATCCAGCGCGCCGCCGCGGCCGAGCGGGCGCCCGCCACCAGGCACAGGAGCGCCCCGGCCAGGGAGAGGTAGATGGTCCAGGGCAAAAGGCTCATGGCAGGGCCAGGCCTCCCGTCCAGCGGGAGACCAGGGGATTGACCAGCCCCGCCAGCAGCTGGGGCAGCAGGCCGAAGGCGAACATCAGGGCGACAAGAGGGATCAAGGTGGCCAGCTCGCGCGGCCCCAAGTCGGCGAAGGGCCCGGCGGCGGCGCCGGCGCGCGGGCCGTGGAAGACCCGCTGCCAGAAGGTGAGGAGGAAGAGGGCCGTCGCCAGGAGGCCCAAGCAGCCGACCGCCGCCGCCCAGGGCACGATTCCAAACACGCCCCGGAAGATGAGAAATTCGCCGACGAAGCCGTTCAGCCCGGGCAGGCCGAGGGAAGAAAAGAGCGCGATCCCGCAGAGCCCGGCGAAGACCGGCGCGGCCGTCCGCACCCCGCCGAAGTCATCCAGCCCGCGCCGGCCGTCCGCCCGCGACTCAAGGACGCCGACACAGAAGAAGAGGGCCGCGGCCGAAAGGCCGTGGTTGAAGATCTGCAGGAGCGCCCCGCTCAGGGCCGCGGCGGCGCTGACCTGGTCGAAGGCGGCGGAGCCGCGGGCGACGGCAAAGAGCGCGAGCAGGCAGTAGCTGACATGGTTGAGCGAGGAATAGGCCAGCATGCGCTTCAAGTCGGTCTGGCGGAGGGCGGCGTAGGCCCCGAGGACGGCGCCGGCCAGCGCGAGCCAGAGGAGAAAGCCGGCGGCGGCGTGGAGGGGGCCGGGAAAGAACGGCCAGAGGAGGCGGAAGAAGCCGTACAGGCCCATCTTGGCGAGAACGGCGGTGAGATACATCGAAACGCCGACCGGGGCCTCGGCGTAGGCCGCCGGCTGCCAGGTGTGGAAGGGATAGAGCGGCACCTTGACCGCCAGCCCGAGGAAAATCCCGGCGAAGACCACCTTGGGCCAGACGCCCCCGAGGAGGGCCAGGCGGGAGGCGAGCGTCCCGTCCACGGCCAGGCGGGCCAGCTCCTCGAAGTCGAGGGTGCCGGTGGCGACAAAGATGGCGGCGAAACCGAGGAGGAGGAAGGCGCTGCCGCCGATCGTGTAGATCACGAACTGGTAGGCCGCCCGCGTCGCCCCCGCCCCACCCCACAGGCGGATGAGAAAATAGACCGGCACCAGGCTCAGCTCCCAGAAAAGGAACCAGGGAAAGAAGTCGAGGGAGAGGAAGACGCCAAGGACGCTGCCCTGGAGCAGGAGGAAAAGGATCCCGTAGAAGCGCGGGGCGCGCGGGTCCCGCCAGGAGGCGAGGAGCGCCAGGGGCGAGACGATGGCGGTCAGGAGAACGAGCAGGAGGCTCATCCCGTCCAGCCCGAGGTGATAGTGGATGTTGAGGGCCGCGATCCAGGCGTGGCGCTCGACCAGCTGGAAGCCGGGCCGCGACCGGTCGAAGCCGCGCAGGGCCCCGAGACCGAGCGCGAGCGTGGAGGCGCTGAAAGCCAGGGCCAAGACGCGGCTGGCGCCTGCGCCCAGCCGGGGGGCGAGCGCGAGGAGAAGCGCGCCGGCCCAGGGAGCGAAGATGAGCAGCGAGAGCCAGGGAAACCCGTTCATGGGGCGCCTCCCGGTCCCAGGGCCGCCGGCACGGACGGCCGGCCCAACCCGGCGCGGGTCGCGCCCGCGGGCCCGAAGGCAAAGAGGACGAAGAGCAGGAGGACGACGAAGGCGAGGGCCAGGGTACGCAGGTAGCCGTGGACCTCGCCGGTCTGGGCGCGGGCGTAGGACCGGCCCGCCCCGCGCAGGCGCTCGCTCGAGGCGCTGAAGCCGGCGTTGATTCCGGCCTCGTCGATCTGCCGGTCGACGAGCCCGAGAAGCTCCCCCAGCCGCGCCAGGGCCCGGATCAATCCGTCCCATACCCGGCGGTCGAGGCCGTCCGCCAGGACAGCCAGGCCGCGGTTGGCCCGGAAGACGGTGGCGGCGTAAAGCTCGTCGAACTTCATCCGCGCCGCCAGAAAGGCAAAGACCCCGGGCAGGGCGCGCTCGAGCGGATCGAGGTCCGCCGCCTCGCCCCGCGGGCACCGGGCGTAAAGGGCCCAGCCCGCCCCGAGGCCGAGAGCCACGAGCACGATTGACAGAGCCATCAGGCCGCCGCCCTCGAAGGGCGACAGTGCGGGCACCGTCCGGCCGAGAAGCTGCGATTGCAGCCAGGGCCAGGCCGGTGTCCCGATAAATCCGAGGCCGACCGAGCCGGCGGCGAGCAGGACGAGGGGGACGGTGATGACGGCGGAGTTCTCCTTCGCGTGCTCCGCCGCAGCGGTGCGCGGTCCCCCAAGGAAGGCCTCGGCCAACAGCCGGGTCATGTAGAAAGCGGTCAGGACGACCGCGGCCAGGCCGGCCAGGAGCGGGAGGGAGGAGACGGGCCAGAGGCTGGCGGCATGCAGGATCCCCTCCTTGCTCCAGAAGCCCGAGAAGAGGAAGGGCACTCCGGATAGGGCCATCATGCCGATGGCGAAGGTGGCGAAGGTCAGCCGCATCCGGCCCGAGAGCCCGCCCAGGCGGCGGATGTCCTGCTCGTGGTGGGCGGCGTGGATGACCGAACCGGCGCCGAGGAAGAGGAGCGCCTTGAAGAAGGCGTGCATCAGGAGATGGAAGATGGCTGCGACCCAGGAGCCGACGCCGAGGGCGAGCATCATGTACCCGAGCTGGGAGACGGTGGAGAAGGCCAGGATCCGCTTGATGTCATTCTGGGCCACGGCGATCAGGGCGCCGAGGAGGGCCGTGATGGCGCCGATCCCGGCCACGACGGTGAGAGCGTGAAAGGGCACGCCGGCCCGTCCGAGGTCGGCCGCCATCAGGGGGTAAACCCGGGCGATGAGGAAGACGCCGGCTGCGACCATGGTGGCGGCGTGGATCAGGGCGCTCACCGGGGTGGGCCCCTCCATCGCATCCGGCAGCCAGACGTGGAGCGGAAACTGCCCGGACTTTCCCACCGCCCCGCAGAAGATCAAAAGCCCGATGCCGGTCGAGAGCGCCAATCCACCCGGGATCGTCTGCGCCGCCAGGCTCAGCTGGGCCGAGGCCTCGAGGCAGCCCCGCCCACCGTCGTAGAAAAGGAGCGTCCCGGCCGCCCGGTCCAGCCAGACCATGCCGAGGAGGAGCCCGAGGTCGCCGATCCTAGTCGTGATGAAGGCCTTCTTCGCGGCCGCGGCCGCGGCCGGCTTCTGGAACCAGAACCCGATGAGGAGGTAGGAGGCGAGCCCCACCACTTCCCAGCAGACGAAGAGAAGAAGGAGGCTGTTCGCGACCAGGATCCCGAGCATGGCGGAGGCAAAAAGGCTCAGGAAGCAGAAGAAGCGCGCGGCGTTCTCGTCCTCGCGCATGTAGCCCAGGCTGAAGATGAAGATAAGGGCACCGACGAAGGTCACCATCACGCACATGAAGGCGGTGAGCGGGTCGAGCAGCCAGCCGAGGCGGACGGCGCCCAGGCCCAGGTCAAACCAGGCAAAGTTATGGGTGAGGTGGGCCCCGGGTGCAGCCAGGGCGCGGCGCAGGGCCAGGACGGAGAGAAGGAAGGAACCGGCCATGGCCGCGAGGGCGAGGCCGGAGGCGAAGCGCCGCCCCCGCCGCGGGGTCAGAGCACCCGCTCCTGCCGCCGCCAGGGGCAGGGCGGGGATCAGCCAGAGATAGGAAGCGATGTCCATGACGCGGAGCCCTAGCCCTTGAGCCGGGTGGCGGTCTCGAGGCGGATCGATTTCTGGCCGCGGTAGAGAGCGATGATCAGGGCCAAGCCGACGGCGGCCTCGGCCGCTCCAATCGCGATGGCGAAGAGCACAAAGACCACACCCAGGGCAGGCGCTGGCGTCGGCCGGTAGTGCCAGAAGGCGATGAAATTGACGTTGGCGGCGTTGAGCATGAGCTCGATCCCGAGGAGAACGAGGATGGCGTTGCCGCGGGTCAGAGCACCCGCCAGCCCGATCGCGAAGAGAGCACTCGAGAAAAGGAGGCAGCCTTGCAGGGCGCTCATGGCTGGTCCTTTCCGTCCGGAGGCAGGCGCCCGGCGCCGGCGATCGTGACCGCCCCGAGGAGGGTGACGGTGAGGAGGACGCCGACTAGGAGAAGGGCGCCGGCGTGCGGGCCCATCAGTTCGCCCCCGAGCTGGCGCACGGTCACGGCCGACCGGAGGCCGGACGGCACCGGCAAGGGCGTGCGCAGGACGGCGAAAGCGAGGACGGCGGCGACCGCCAGGGCTGCCCCCACGCCCGCGGCGGCCCGGCCGCGCGATTGCGCCGTGACGCTCAGGTCGGCCCGGGACTGCCGGGTCAGCAGCACGGCGAAAAGGACCACCATCGAGACCGCCCCGACGTAGACCAGAACCTGGGCGAAGGCGGCGAACTCCGCGTCGGCCCAGAGGAAGAAAAGGGCGATGCCGAGCCAGCTCAGGATGAGGAGAAGGGCGCTGTGGATCAGGTTGCGCAGCGCCAAGGCCGCCGCGGCGCTGCCGAGGACGAGAAGGGCGATGGCGGCGAGAACGGCGTTCATGGGGCGGCGTAGCGGTAGATGCGCGGACCGATTCCCGCGGTCAATTTCCGGCCGATGAGAAGGAAGGGCAAGGCGACCAGGGCCAGGGCCACGGCCCAGCGCAGGGGCTGGAGCGGGCCGGCCCAGCCCGCCGACCCGAGATTGATCAGGGCCAGGGGGACCAGGAACTTCCAGGCTAGGCGGGTCAACTGGTCGATCCGCAGTCGCGGCAGGGTAGCGCGGATCCAGATGAAGCCGAGGAGGAGGCCGAGCAGCTTGAGTGCGAACCAGACGTAGGAGGGGACGACCTCGAGGAAGGCGCAGGGCGCCTGCCAGCCCCCGAGGAAGAGGGTCACGGCCATGCCGCTCAGGGCGCACATCCCGAAATACTCCGCCATGAAGAAGAGAGCGTACTTGAAACCCGAATACTCAGTGAGATGCCCGGCGATCAGCTCGCTCTCCGCCTCGGGCAGGTCGAAGGGCGAGCGGTTGGACTCGGCCAGGGCCGCGACCATGAAGAGGATGAAGCCGGCGAAGCCCCAGGGGGTGAAGACGTGCCAGCGCGGGATGAGCCCGTCCGTCCACCCGCCCTGGGCCGCGACGATGCCGCGGGTCGAGAGGGTGCCGGAGGCCATGATGACCGGGACGAAGGCGAGGAGGAGCGGCAGTTCGTAGCTGATCAATTGGGCCAGGGCCCGCATGGCGCCCAGGAGGGAGTACTTGTTCCGGCTCCCCCACCCGGCCATGAAGACCGCCAGCTCGGTTCCGGCCCCGGCGGCGAAGAAATAGAGGACGCCGGAATCGAGGTCGACCGGGAGCAGGCGCCGGCCGAAGGGAATGACGGCGAAGGCGATGAGGGAAAAGGCCACCAGGACCACCGGGGCCAGGAAATGCAGCACCCGGTCGGCCGTCCGCGGGATGATGTCCTCCTTGGTCAGCATCTTGATCGCATCGGCGAAGGGCTGGAGGAGCCCCCCGGGCCCGGTGCGGTTCGGCCCCGGGCGGTTCTGGGTCCGGCCCAGGATCTTGCGCTCGGCCAGGGTGAGGAAGGCAAAGACGAGGCCAAAGACCGCCAGGATGGCGGCGATCGAGATCAACCCGGACACGGCCTCGCGCCAAGGCGTCGGAAACAGGCCGGAGGCGCCGTCGCGCGCCAAGAGCGGCAGCCGCTCCCAGTAACCGTCAGTCGCCATCTCGGGGCCGGTCACGGAGCGTTTCCTGGGGGATTTTGGGCCTTCGCGCCGGGCGCGGTGGGCGGTTGAACTGAGGCCGGCTTGGCGGCCTTGGCGCGGGTCTTGGCTTCAGCCGCCTGGCGGCGGGCGTCGACCTCCGCCGCCTCGGTCGGATGGAGTTGGTGGTAGTAGGCGTTGGGCTTGGCCAATTTCTCCCGATCGAAGAGCAGGGCGGAGAAGCGCTCGGTCGTGGCGATCTCGAAGATCTGGTCCATCCTGATCGCGTCGAAGGGGCAGACTTCGACGCAGATCTGGCAGCTCATGCAGACGGAAATGTCGATGTCGAAGACCGCGGGATAAAGCTGCATCCGGCCGTCCGGGCCCGGCTTCTTGTCCTTGCTCTTCTCGATGTAGATGCACTGGGGCGGGCACTCCTTCTCGCAGATCTGGCAGGCAACGCAGCGCATCGTGCCCATGGGGTCCGCGGCGCTTTCCGAGACGAGGAAAGGGAAGCTGCGGGCGTTCTCTGGCTGCGGCGCCTTGACCTCGGGGTACTCGGTCGTGACGTAGCGGGCGGGGTCGTGGAAACTGCCCACCAAATTTTTGGCGGTGACCTTGAGGCCGTGGAGGAGTCCGGTGCCGAGCATGGGGATAAGGGGGGGTTAGCGGTCGACCTCGCCCAAAACGATGTCGATGCTCCCGAGGATCACGACGGCGTCGGCCACGGTATGGCCGAGGCAGAGGTCCTCCAGGAGGGTGAGGTTGATGAAGGAGGGCGGCCGGACCCGGTAGCGGTAGGGGCTGGGGGAGCCGTCGCTGATCAGATAGAAGCCGATCTCGCCCTTGGGCCCCTCGATGCGGGCGTAGGCCTCGCCCGCCTTGGGACGCAGGCCGCGCAATTTGGCCCCGGGATCAAGGCAGGGGCCGCCGGGAATGTCGCGCAGGGCCTGGCGGAGGATGCCGATCGACTCCCGCATCTCCAGGATGCGGATCATGTAGCGGTCGTAGGTGTCGCCGTGGTCCCCCAAAGGGATGCGGAAAGCGAAGCGCGGGTAGATGCCGTAGCCGTCCACCTTGCGCAGGTCGTAGTCCACCCCGGAGGCGCGGAGCATCGGGCCGGTCACCCCGGCGCTGACCGCCAGGGCGGGTGCCAGCCGCCCGATCCCCTGGGTGCGGGCCATCAGGATCTCGTTGCCGGTCAGGAGGGACTCGAACTCGTCCAGGAAGGCGCCGTAGCCGTCGGTCACCCGCTGGGCCCCTTCCAGCCAGGCCGGACTGGGATCGACCCGGCAGCCGCCGAAGCGCTGGTAGTTGCACATCATGCGCGAGCCGCTGAGCGACTCGAAAAGGTCCAGGATCTTCTCCCGCTCGCGGAAGGCGTACATGAGCGGCGTGCCGCTGGCCCCGCCATCCTGGAGGAGGAAGCCGGCCAGGCAGGTGTGGTTGATCAGCCGGGTGAGCTCGGCCAGGATGACCCGGAGGTACTCCGCCCGCTCGGGCACGGCCTGGCCGGTCAGTTTTTCCACCGCCAGGGCGTAGGCCCAGCTGTTGGTCATGGAGCAGAAGTAGTCCAGCCGGTCGGTGAAAGGCAGGCTGCCCAGGTAGCTCGCTTTCTCCCCGATCTTCTCGTGATTGCGGTGGAGGTAGCCCAGGACCGGCTTCAACTTGACCACCGTCTCGCCGTCGAGAGTCACGTTCATGCGGAAGACCCCGTGGGTCGAGGGATGGTGCGGCCCCATCGACACCTCGAGCAAGTCGCCGTGGAATTCGTCGTGGACTGGCCGGACCCGGGAGCTGGGGTCCGAGGCAAAGAGTTCGGGCGGGGCGGTCATGGGCTGGCCTCCTTGGCCGGCGGGGCGACGGGGGCGGAGGCGTAGTGCAGGCGGGCCTTGGCCAGGACCGCGTCATGGGGCGTCGGCTCCCATTCGTAGTCGTCGGGCTCGGCGTAGTCCTTGCGCATCGGATGGTCCTCGAAGCCGTCCCACATGAGGATCCGGCGGAGGTCGGGATGGCCGGTGAAGCCGATGCCGAAGAGGTCGAAGGCCTCTCGCTCCTGGAATTCGGCCGAGCGCCAGACCGGGGTGAGCGAGGCCACCGCGGCCCCGTCGGCCCGGTTCGCCGTCCGCTGGCGGATGACCAGGGGCCCGTGCTTCCGGGCCATGGAGTAAAGGTGGTAGACCGCCTCAAGGCAGCCGGCCTGGGGCCAGTCGACCCCGGTCATGTTCGAGCAGAAGTCGAGTTGGAGGCTGGGATCGTCCCGCAAAAATTCCGCCATTTCCCGGGCCTGGGAAGGCTCGAGGAGGAGCGAGGCCTGCCCGCCGGGCGCCCCGTTGGGCACCAGGGTCACCGGGGCGCCGGGGAAGCGGGCCAGGAGGCGGTCGCGGATCTGTTCGGGGGTTTCCAAGGGGCGTCGGGTTCAGCTTTTTCCGGCGCGCACGAGCTGCGGGGGGTGGAAATAATCGGGATTGCTCGGAGGCACGAGGTCGTGCCCGCCACACTCCGGCACCGGGCATTCCCCGGCCGGCCCCTCGGCGTTGCCGCCGAAAGCGAGCTTCTGCCCGCGGATCTTCTCCTGGAGCTGGATCAGGCCATGGAGGAGCGCCTCGGGGCGGGGCGGGCAGCCGGGGACGTAGATGTCGACGGGGATCAGGCGGTCGATCCCTTTCAAGACGTTGTAGCCCTGCTTGAAAGGCCCCCCGGAGATCGCGCAGGCCCCCATGGCGATGCAGTACTTGGGGTCGGGCATCTGGTTCCAGAGGCGGACGACCTGGGGGGCCATCTTCTTCGTCACCGTGCCGGAGACGATGAGAAGGTCGGCCTGGCGGGGAGAGGCGCGGAAGACCTCCGAGCCGAAGCGGGCGATGTCGTAGCGCGCCATGGAAGCGGCGATCATCTCGATCGCGCAGCAGGCGAGCCCGAACTGCAGAGGCCAGACGGAATGGCTCCGCCCCCAGCCGGCCAGCTCCTCCAGGCTGGTCAGAAGCAGTCCGTGCCGGCGCAGTTCGTCTTTTTCCTCAGGCGTGATGCTCATGATATCAGGTCCATTCCAGGTAGCCGCGGTGCCAGGCCCAGAGGAGGCTTTCGGCCAAGAGCAGGATGAAGACGAGCATGGCGACCAAAGCGCCGGTCGGCAACGCGGTAAAGGTGACGGCGAAGGGCAGGAGGAAGAGGACCTCGACGTCGAAGATCAGGAAGACGATCGCATAAAGATAATAGTGGGCCTTGAACTGGATCCAGGAATCGCCGGTCGGCGCCAGGCCGCACTCGTAGGTGTCGTTCTTGACCGCTCCGGGCCGGGCCGGCTGGAAGAGCCGGAACCAGAGACGGGCGACCGCGAGGAGCGTGAGCGGAAAGGCCGCGGCCACGGCCAGGAACATCCCGAGGAAGACGTAGGGGTGCTGGGTCACGGTCGGGGGGGGCTGAGGTTGGGGTGGGTTTGCAGGAAGCGGTGAATGCCCTGGGCCGCCTTGCGGGCGTCGCGGACAGCATGAACGACCAAGCTCGGGCCGCGAACCGAATCGCCGCCGGAGAATACCCCCATTAGGCTGGTCATTTGGTTACTGTCCACCTTGATCCCGCCCCACTCCTCCGTGGCAATGGCGGCGAAGTCCCCCTCAGCGGGGAAGGGAACGGGGTCGAAACCGTAGGCCACGAGCAGCAGGTCGGCCGGGGTGGTGAATTCCGAGCCGGGAATCGGCCGGGGCTTGCGCCGGCCCGAGGCGTCGGGGGCCCCGAGCTCCATCCGGACGCAGCGGACGGCGGCCACGGCTCCGTCGGGCCCGGCCACGATCTCAACCGGATTGGTCAGGAACTCGAAGGTGGCACCCTCCTCCAAAGCGTTGTGGTATTCCTTGCGGCTGCCCGGCATGTTCGCCAGGTCACGGCGGTAGAGGCAGACCGCCTGCTCGGCCCCGCAGCGCAGCGCCGTGCGCAGGCAGTCCATGGCGGTGTCCCCGCCGCCCAGGACCGCCACCTTCCGGCCCGCGACCGGAATGGGGGCGGACTCCATCAGGGGGGAGGAGAGGTTCTTCTGAATGAGAAAGGGCAGTGCGTCGAAAACGCCGCCGAGTTTCGCGCCCGGCAGGTCGAGGGCCTTGGGCTTCTGGGCCCCGACGGCGAGGAAGACGGCGTGAAACTGCTGGCGCAGCTGGGTCAGCGAGATGTCCCAGCCCACCCGGACCCCGAGCTGAAACTTGACCCCGCGCTTGCAGAGCAGGTCGATCCGGCGCTCCACGATCTCCTTCTCCAACTTGAAAGCCGGAATGCCGTTGACCAGGAGGCCGCCGGGCACGAGGAGGGACTCGTAGACCGTGACGGCGTAGCCCAGCTTGGCCAGTTCGTCCGCGGCGGCGATGCCGCCGGGGCCGGAGCCGATCACGGCCACCTTGAGCCCGTTGGCCGGGGCCGGCACCGCCTCAACCGCGCCGTGGGCGAAGGCGTAATCGTTGATGAACCGCTCGATCGCGCCGATCGAGACGGGGTCGGACTTGCTGTTGAGAATGCAGGCTCCTTCGCACAGCCGCTCCTGCGGGCAGACCCGCGAGCAGATCTCCGGCATGTTGCTGGTGGTGCGGGACAGGGCGGCCGCCTCGAGGAACTGCCCCTGGGCGGTCAGGGCCAGCCATTCCGGGATGCGGTTGGCCAGCGGGCAGCCCTGCATGCAGAGGGGATTCGGGCACTGGATGCAGCGGCTCGCCTGCTCCCGGACCGTCGCCTCGTCGTAAAGATTGTAGATCTCGTCGAAATCCGCCACCCGCTCCGCCGCGGAGCGCTTGGGCGGAGCGGTGCGCCCGATCAGGCTCCAAGCGTACTTCGAATTGGAAGGGGCGTCAGACGGAGACATGGGGCGGAAAGGCCGCGGGCGGCCTCAGGCGGCCTGGGATTTCAGCTCTTCCTGACGCCGGCGGAGCTCGCTGTCGTAGGTGGGCGGAGGGTTGGGGTTGCGGTAGAAAACGCCGGTGTAGAGCGTCTGGCCGTACTCCTGGGCGAGCTCCATCGCCCGCAGCTTGTTCGTGACGTCGTGGCCCTCGGCCTCGAGCCGGCGCATGCGGGCCTTCTGAACTTTCATCTGGTTGTCGTCCTCGCCGAAGGTGACGCAGGGCGACTGGATGTTGACGAAGGAGAAGCCCGGGTAGCGGATCGCCTGCTCGATGATCTTGGCCAGGCCTTCCATGTCGCTGGGGATGCCCTGGGCGACGAAGCCCGCGCCGTAGGCCAGGACGTAGAGGAGCGGATTGACCGGCTCTTCCAGGCTGCCGTAGGCCGACGAAGGGGTCTGCGTCCCCCGGGCGCTGGTGGGCGAGAGCTGGCCCTTGGTCAGGCCGTAGATCTGGTTGTCCATCACGAGATAGGTCAAATCGAGGTTGCGCCGCACCGCGTGGGGAATGTGGCCGCCGCCGATCGAGAAGCCGTCGCCGTCGCCCCCGGCCACGAGGACCAGGAGCTCGGGCTTGACCATCTTGATCCCCTGGGCAATGGGCAGGGCCCGGCCGTGGAGACTGTTGAAGCCGTAGGCCGTGGTGTAACCCGGGATCCGGCTGGAGCAGCCGATCCCGGAGACAAAGGCGATCTCATGGGGCGGCCGGCCGATCGCGGCCAGGGCCCGCTGCAGGGCGCCCAGGACGCCGTAGTCCCCGCAACCGGGGCACCAGATGGGTTTCAATCCGCTCCGAAAATCCTTGGCCGTCAAAGGCGCGGAACTCGGGGGGCAGGAGCAGGCGGTAGGGTCGGAGATCATGGCGTCAAAGAAGAGGGGGTGGGCGCTCCGGCCGGGGCTGGCTGCGCCAGCTGCCGGATCCTGGCCAGGACCTCGGTCGGGGTGATGGGGGTGGCGGCACTCTTGGCCAGCGCCGTGAATTCGCGCGGGACGTCGACCCACATCCGGATGATGCGGTGGAGCTGGCCCTGGTGGGACTGCTCGACCACCAGGACCCGGCGGGTGGAGGCGAAGAAGGCGCGGTAGATCTCCTCCGCGACCGGATAGAGGAGCCTGGGCACCAGGAGCTTGACCTTCAGGCCCTCGGCCCGGGCAAGGCGGACCGCCTCGGTCGCGATGCCCGCGATACTGCCCCAGCTGATCAGGCCGAGTTCTGCGTCGGCGTCACCCTCGATGGCGAAGAGGTCGCTGCGCTGCTGCAGCGGGCTCAGCTTGTGCAGGCGCTTCTCGTTCATCCGCGCGTGGGTCTGGCCGTTCGAATTCGGAGCCCCGAGTTCGTCGTGCTCGATCCCGGCCGCGAGGTAATTGCCGCCCCTCATCCCGGGATGGCTGATCGGGCTCACGCCCGAATCGCTCAGGCGGAACCGGGCGTAGTGCTGCAATTGCTCGGGCGTGGGCTGGAGGCGCTCGACGAGGCGGAAGCGGCTCAGATCGATCGGGTCGATGATCTCCTTGCGCTGGGCGATCTCCTGGTCGGACAGGACGATGACGGGAGTCTGGAATTCCTCGGCCAAATTGAAGGCCTCGACCATGGTCCCGAAGGCGTCGGCCACGCTCGTGGGAGCCAAGACCGGCCGGACAGTGTCGCCATGGGCGGAGAAAGCCGCGGCGAAGAGGTCGGCCTGCTCCGCCTTGGTCGGCATGCCGGTGGACGGGCCCCCGCGCTGGACGTTGACGCAGACGAGCGGCAGCTCGGCCACGCTGGCCAGGCCGAGCATCTCAGCCTTGAGCGAAAGCCCCGGGCCGGAGGTGGCGGTCATGGCCTTGACCCCAGCGAAGGAGGCGCCGATGGCCGCCCCGATGCCGGCGATCTCGTCCTCGGCCTGCAGGACCGCACCGCCCACTTTCCAGATGTCCTTCTGCAAAATCTGCATGATCTCGGTCGCCGGCGTGATGGGGTAGCCGCCGAAGAACTTGCAGCCGGCGAAGAGGGCGGCCGCAGAACAGAGGTCGTTGCCGTCCTTGATCACCTTCGGGGTGGCCGCGGCCGC
>Ga0302279_10001943_pt1 | contig 28335 bp, 27 predicted proteins | sample III_Bog_N3_3_FD_194541 | JGI IMG/M metagenome (GOLD analysis project Ga0302279, IMG submission 194541) | Peat permafrost microbial communities from Stordalen Mire near Abisko, Sweden - III_Bog_N3_3 | ecosystem: Environmental > Terrestrial > Soil > Wetlands > Peat | place: Sweden: Abisko... | reverse complement strand
CGGCGCGCGGCGGCGCTACGCTCGGAATGACAAGGGGGACGCGTTCCGCTAATCAGTGGGGGGACGCGCTCCGCTAATCAGTGGGGGAGCACGCGTTCCGCTAATCGGCGGGGGAGCACGCGTTCCGCTAATGAGCGGAGGAGCACGCGCTCCGCTAATCAGCGGGCGAGCACGCGCTCCGCTAATCAGCGGGCGAGCACGCGTTCCGCTAATCAGCGGGGGAGCACGCGTTCCGCTAATCAGTGGGGGGACGCGCTCCGCTAATCAGCGGGGGAGGACGCGCCCCGCTAATCGGCGGGGGAGCACGCGCTCCGCTAATCAGTGGGGGGACGCGTTCCGCTAATCAGCGGGGGGACGCGCTCCGCTAAGGTCTGCGGGGCTACTCGAGGATCTCGATGTCCTCGATGGGGGCCGGGTAGATCGTCTCGATGTCGACGAGCGGAATCAGTTCTTCGTCGATCGCGAGCGCGAGGCGCGTGATCGGGCGGCCGACTTCGATGCGCGGTTGTTGCGGTGCCAGCGAAAACGGCTGCAAGTAGAGATACGTGTCGTCCACGCGCAACACGCGTCCGCCGCTGTTGGTGCGCATCTTGGGCTGGCCTTCGATGAGCGTGACGCTCCAGTCGAGCACGACCAACGCGCCGGTCCAGCGCGCGGCCGCGTCGGGGAAGATCACACTGCGGCCGAAACGGGGACGCGCGGCGTCGGTTTGCGGCCGTCTTCGGCGACTTGCGCGATCAGCTCGGCGATGCGGCGCGACGAACCGCGCGGCGCGACGTTGGTGAGTTGCGCGCGCATCGTTGCCAGCCGTTCGCTGTTCTCGACGATGCGTTTGACCGATTGCACGACTTCCGCCGTCGTCAGCGCGACGACGCCGATGCCGTTGGTCCGCACCCAATCGAGGTTGCCGCGCTCTTGGCCCGGCACGTAGTCGTACACCACGACCGGCACTTCGGCGACGCTGGCCTCGGCGAGCGTTCCGGGACCCGCTTTGGTGACGAGCAGGTCGGCGGCGCGCATCAGTTCGGGGACGTCGTTGCGGAAGCCGAGCACCGTCATCGGGGTCGGCAGCGACGGCGCCAGCTCTTCGAGCTTCGCTTTGAGCGCGGCGTTGCGGCCGGTGACGACGACGAGATGGAACGGCAAGTGCGTCTTCGCCAAAGCCAGCGTCGTCGGCAGCAGTTTTCCGCCGCCTTCGCCGCCCGCCATCAGCAACGCGATCGTCTTGTCTTGCGGGAGTCCCAGCGACTGGCGAATCTCGCTCTTGCTGGCCGAGACGTCTTCGAACTTCGGATGGATCGGATGGCCGATCAGTCGCAGCCGGCTCGGCGGGACGCCGCGTTCGAGCGCGCGGTTGTAGACCTCACGCGCCGGGACGATCGTCAGATCGGCCTCCGGCAGCAGCCAGCCTTCGTGCACGCGGCCGAGATCGGTGATCACGGTGACGATCGGCACGTGGTCCATGCCGGCATCGGCCCGGGCGCGCAGCGCCGCGTGGTTGAGCAGCGGATGGACCGATACGATGACGTCCGGATCGTATTGGGTGAAGACGTCCTTGAGGCGCTCGCGGTAGAGCGGTTCGCAGAAGCGCACGATCGTGCGGTAGCGCCGGCGGCCGTTGGTCGCGTGGTAGAGCGCGCCGTAAATCGGGGGGGCAAAGCGGAGGGCCGCGCTATAGGCCGGCCCCAGTTTGGATAGCGGGAACGTGCAGTGAGCGGCGATGTCGTCGATCCGCCACTCGAACCGGGTCCCCTTGTCGATCTCGTCGAGCGCGGCGCCGATGGCCATTGCCCCGGCGCGGTGGCCGCCGCCCGTATCGGAGATGAGGAAGAGGACGCGTTTGGTCATCCGGTCGGTGACTTTCGTTGCTTCAGGGCGCCGAGTGCGGCGGCGCTGCGGCGATTGCGGGTACGCATCGCGCGCACGGCGGCAGCACGGCGGCGCCGGGGCGAGATCGCGCGCAGCCACGACATCGTGGCACGCGCGGGGGCATCATAGAAGCGGAAGATGTCCCCGAATTCGATCTCCGGATTTTGGTGGTGGCCGTTGTGATCTTCCGGCAGCACGAGGCCCGTTACGCGGGCGAACGCCACCAGCGATTTCGGGCTTTTCCAGCCCAGTTCGCACGTGTGGCGCCACCAGACATGGAGTTGTCCCAGCAGCAAGCCGAGCACGGCGCCTTCGATCGAGATGACTGACGCGGCGCAGGCGACGGCGATATACGGGAGCGCCCCGAGCAATCCGTCGAGCAGGACGCCCGGGTTGCGCGAGAGGACGGCGTGATCCCAGTACGAGCGTTTGCGATCGTGGTGGGTCCGCAGGTGGAGTTTCCCCCACACGTGCTGCGGAACGTGATAAAAGAACGTGGAAGCGAAGTCTCCCACCATGAGGACGATGAGCGTCGCCACGACACCAGATATGGCCGGCGAGCCCAGCACGATCGAATTCACGCGTATCCTCAGTTTGACGTACGGCTAACGAACCGTTAATTTTGCACGCACGAAAACCTCTCCGGGCGGGTCTGCTGGCCCTCTCGCTACTCTTCGATCCAAGCCTGGTACGGATCGACGTGCTGCGCGATGTGGTGCTGTCGTGGCATATACCCGCCGCGGCGCCCTTAACGCGCGGCGCTCGCTTGTTCATGGATGCCCCGCCGCACGGCGGGCAATTGACCGCGACCGTCCGCAGCATCATGCGGACCAACCCGCGGCTCTCGGGCCCGGACGCACTCTTTCTCGCGGCGCGTACCCTGCGGGCGGCTCGCGCCGTGGGCCTCGATCCGGGCTTTCTGGCGGCGACCCTGCTCCAGGAGTCGGCCTTCGATCCGGGCGCCGTTTCGTGGGCCGGTGCGGCCGGGATCGGCCAATTTATGGTCGGAACGGCCGACGGCTACGGGATCGACCCGTTCCAGCCGGGGCCGGCGATCGATGCGACCGCACGCTTGCTCGCAAGCTACGTCGCGCGCTACCGGGCCGAGGGGGCGGGCGACCCGTTCGCGCTGGCCCTCGCCGCGTACAACGCCGGCCCGGCCGCGGTCGACTCCTATGGGGGCGTGCCGCCCTTTGCCGAGACGCGAGCGTACATAAGCGACATCCGCGAGCGCTGGTCGCGCATCGTCCGCGACCGCTGATCCCGGCGAAAACATTCCGCGTCCGGCGGCGGTTCGGTGCGGTGTGAGTTCGACGAGACCGCTGGCACCCTCGGGGCGCTTTGTCCTCGAGCGCGATCCGCATCCGGCTCGCGTGGCGTCGTTCGCCGACGACGTCCGCACGGGACTGGGCATGCGTCCCTACTCGCTGATGCCGAAGTACTTCTATGACGACGTCGGGTCGGCGCTGTTCGATACGATCACGCGGCTGCCCGAGTATTACCTCACCCGGATCGAACGCGATCTGCTGGCGACGTACGGCGCCGAGATCGTGGCCGCGTTCGCGGGACCGCTCGAACTGATCGAACTCGGCAGCGGCAGCGCCGCGAAGACGCGCTTGATCATCGACGCGATCCTCGAGGGCCAAGACGCGCTGACGTTCCATCCGGTCGACATCTCACCCGACGCGCTGGTCGAATCGTCGCACGCGCTGGTGGCCGCGCACGAGCGCCTCGCGGTGCGGGCGTACGCCGGCGACTATTTCACCGTGCTGCGCGAACGCCGCATCGCGACCCGCGACCGGGTGCTCGCGCTCTTTCTCGGTTCGAACGTCGGCAATTTCGAGCCCGCCCCCGCGCGCGAACTCTTCGGCCTGCTCGGCGCGCAACTCGCCCCGGGCGATGGCTTCGTCGTCGGCTACGATCTAAAGAAAGACCGCAGCGTGCTGGAGCTGGCCTACGACGATCCGGCCGGCGTGACCGCGGCTTTCAACAAGAACTTGCTCGCGCGCATCAACCGCGAGCTCGGCGGCGACTTCGATCTGCGCGCGTTTTCGTTTCGCGCGCGCTACGACGAGCGGGACGGTGTCGTGCGCTCCTACCTGCGCGCCGAGCGCGCGCTCACCGTCCACGTTCCGGGCGCCGGCATCGAGGTGCCGTTCGAGGCGGGTGAGTCGATCCACACCGAATCCTCGTATAAATTCGCGCCCGAAGACATGGCCGCACTGCTGGCGCCGTGCGGCTTCAGCGCAGCGCGCACGTATACCGACGCCGCCGGACGCTACGCGCTCGGGCTGTTCATCCGCGACTGAGCCGGAACGCGCGGATGCGCGAGAGCACGTCGCGCCGGGTGTGCCGCGCGAGTTCGCCCGGCGCCGGGCGCACGCGCGAATCGGTCGCGCGGACGTAGACCCAGCACGGCACCGGCGCGCCGTCCGCGGCGGTCGCTTCGACGCGCAGGCGTTGGTAGAGCGGCACTTCTTCCCAGGCGTCGGCGATGGCCAGCGCTTCTTCGTCGAGCAGGACCAGATCGCCGTACACCAGCTCGCCCGGCGCGCGGATCAGCGTGAGAAAGCCACCTTCGTGCACGACGATCTGCCAATCCACGAGCGTCGCTGGGCGCATCGGCATCGTCGCATCGAAGAGCGCCTGCTGGTACTGCGCGTCGCGCAAGGTGCCGTAGGCGAAGACCTCGATCATGCGCGAACGCTCGCGCGTTCGGCCAGGCGCAGCAGCGCGTCGGCCGCGAACGCGAGCGCCATCGCGGCCATGCTGCCGGCGACGATCTTGGGCGCGTCGTCCTGGTGCAGGCCTTCGAACACGATGCTGCCCAAACCGCCGGCGTCGATCCAGGCGGCCACGGTCGCGAGGCCGATCAGGGCGACGGTCGCGATCCGGATGCCGCCGAAGATCGCCGGCAACGCGAGCGGCAACTCGACGCGTAGCAGGCGTTCGCGCCGCGTGAAGCCGAGGCCGTCGGCGGCGTCGAGCGCGGCCGGTGAGACGCCGCGCAGGCCCTCGGCGATATTGCGCACGAGGATCATCTGGGCGTAGGCGACGAGCGCGACGACCGCCGTCGGCGCGCCGAGGCCGAACAGCGCGACCAGGATCGCGAGCAGCGCGAGGCTCGGCACCGTATAGATCGCATTCAGGACGCCGAGTACGAGCGTGCCGGCACGGGGCTTGCGCGCCACGAGCACGCCCAGTGGCAACGCGATCGCGAGCGCAATCGCGAGCGATGAGAGAACGAGTATGGCGTGTTCGCCCGCGCGCGTTGCGATGAGCCCGGGATGCGCCAGCAAGAAGCTCATCGCTCATCCCGTGCGAGCAGCGGGCGCGCTTCGGCGAAGCGGCGGCTCTGCGCGTCGATGCCGACCAGTCCGCGCACCACGTCGTTCGCGGGCGTCGCGAGGATCGCTTCGGGCGTGCCGGTTTGCGCGATCGTGCCGCCGGCCATAACGACGATCCGGTCGGCCAGCCGCAGCGCTTCGTCGACGTCGTGGGTCACGAACACGATCGTCGTGCCGAGTTCGCGCTGGATGCGGCGGATCTCGTCTTGCAGCGAGGCGCGCACGATCGCGTCGACCGCGCCGAACGGTTCGTCCATCAAGAGCGCGCGCGGCTGCGCGGCCAGCGCTCGCGCGACGCCGGCGCGCTGCTGTTCGCCGCCCGAGAGCTGGCGCGGATAGCGTTCGCGATACACTCGGGGATCGAGCCCGACCAGGGTCAGCAGCGCGTCGACGCGCGCCGCGATGCGCGCGCGCTCCCAGCCCAGCAGCGAGGGCACGACGCCGACGTTGCCCGCGATCGTCAGATGCGCGAACAAGCCGACGGCTTGGATCGCGTAGCCGATCCCGCGCCGCAGTTCGACCGGATCGAGCGTGCGCGCGTCGACGCCGTCGATCAGCACCTCGCCGGCCGTCGGTTCGATCAGCCGGTTGATCGTGCGCAATAGCGTGCTCTTGCCCGAGCCCGACGGACCGAGCAGCACGGTGAACTCACCGGCCGCGATCGTCAGGTCGACGTCGCGCACGGCCGCGGCCCCGCCCGGATAGGTCACGCCGACGCCGCGCAGTTCGATGCGCGCGCCGTTCGCCGGCTCAGCCATGCGACTTGAGGAAATCGCCGGCGACGTCGGCGGGCTCGCGCTTTTGCGGCCCGTCGATCTGCTCGTTGAGTGCCTGCACGACGCCGTCGGTGAGCAGCGGTGCGAGCGGGTTGAGCGCGGCGGCGATCTGGGGGTGCGCGGCGAGCGTCGCGCGGCGCACGACCGGCGCGACGTGGTACTGCGGAAAGAGATGTTTGTCATCGGTCAGCACGACCAGCTTGTCGGCGACGATCGCGCCGTCGGTGCCGAAGGCAACGACCACGTCGACATCGCCCGCCAACAGCGCGGCGTACTTCAGCCCGAAGTCGACGAGCCGGATCTCCTTGAACGCAAAGCCGCCGTAGGCGCGCTGCAGGCCGGGCAGACCGTCGCTGCGCTTGACGAACTCCGGCACCGCGCCCAGCCGCAACTGCGGCGCGCGCGCCGCGAGATCGCTCAGCGTGCGCAAACCAAAGCGCGCGGCGACGGCAGGCGTCGTTGCGAGCGCTTGGGTATCGTTCATCGGTGCGGGATCGAGCCACGTTAGATCGTAGCGGCGTTCGTATTCGCTTTTGATGAAGGCGAACGTCGCCGCCGCATCCGCGCGCGGGAGCGCCTTGAGCACGACGAGCAGCGCCGTCCCGGTGTACTCGGGGTAGAGGTCGATCTCGCCGCGGCGCAGCGCCGCCATCGCGATGTCGGTGCCGCCAAGATCGAGCCGCCTGCGGACGGGCAGCCCCGCGCCGCTGAGCGCCTGCGCGTAGAGTTCGCCCAGCAACAGCGCTTCGGTGAAGTTCTTCGAGCCGACCGCGACCGGCGGGACGGACCCGGCGCACGCGGCGAGCGGCAGGGCGGCGAGCGCGCCGAGCAGGTGGGCGCGGGTCGGCATCAGGCAAGACCTTTCGGGCGGATGCGCCGGGCGAACGCCCCGAGCGCGGCATCGACGAGCAACGCCAGCCCCGCGACCGAGAGGGCGCCGAGCAGCAGTTCGCCCAGATCGTCGGTCGCGAGGCCGTCGACGATGAAATCGCCCAGGCCCCCGCCGCCGATGAACGCGGCCAATGTCGCCCCGGCGATGACCTCGATCGCGGCGGTGCGGCAGCCGGCGACGACCAGTGGGACGGCCAGCGGCCACTCGACGCGGCGGCGGATCTGGCGCGCGGTCATGCCCATGCCCCGCGCGGCCTCGATCACCGCCGGCGCCGCGGCGCGCAGCCCGAGCTCGGTATTGATGACGATCGGCGGCAGCGCGAGCACGATCAAGGCCAGCAGCGCGGGCCGGAAGCCGAGGCCGAGATACGGCAACGTTAAGGTAAGGATGGCTAAACTGGGGACGACGCGCAGCGCGCCGGCCCCGCCCAGGGTCAGCGCGCGGGCGAGCGGCCGCCGGGCGGCCAGCGCCGCCACGGGCACGCCGAGCGCGACGGCTGCCGCCAACGCCGCGAACGAAAGACCGACGTGCGTACCGAGATGAGCGAAGAAGGTTGGGATCAAGCGCCGAACTCAGGCACGGTGATCACCGATTCGCAGGCCGCGGCCGAGCTCCGCCCCGGTACGGCCCGCTCGCTCGACGATCCGGCGCTGTACATCAACCGCGAGCTGTCGTGGCTGGCCTTCAACGACCGCGTCCTCGAAGAAGCGCTCGACGCGCGCAACCCGTTGCTCGAACGGCTCAAATTCATCGCGATCTACGGGACGAACCTCGACGAGTTCTTCATGATCCGGATCGCGGGCCTCAAGCAGCAGATCGAGGCTGAGGTCCACAAGCGCTCCGACGACGGCCGGCTCCCCGAGGAGCAGTTGGCGGCCGTGGCGGCCCGTCTGCGACCCTCGCTCGACGTGATGACGAGCTGCCTCGACGACGAATTGCTGCCCGCCCTCCAGGGCCACGGCATCCGCATCCTGGCCTGGGACCAGCTCGAGCCCGCGACCGCGCTGCAGATGAAGCACTACTTCCACGAGCGGGTCTTCCCGGTGCTCACGCCGCTGGCGATCGATGCCGGTCACCCGTTCCCGTACATCTCGACGCTCTCGCTCTCGCTCGCGGTCGAACTGCGCGAGCAGCGTCCCGACGGCCACGCCGACTACGTCGCCCGGGTGAAGGTGCCGCCGAGCCTGCCGCGCTTCGTGCCGGTCGAAGCGCCGGCCGGCCAGCGCTGGTTCGTGCTGCTCGAAGATCTGATCGCGAACAACCTCCACGCGCTCTTCCCCGGCATGAAGATTCTCGGTTCGTACGCCTTCCGCGTGACGCGCGACGCCGACCTCGATTTGCAGGAAGACGAAGCCGACGATCTGCTGCGGGCGATCGAGTCGGAACTGCGCAAGCGGCGCTTCGGCGAACCGGTGCGTCTGGAGTGCGAGAGCGGGATGCCGCACGAGCTGCGCGCGATGCTGCGCGACGCGCTCGGCCTGACCGATTTCGACGTCTACGACATCGACGGCATGATGGCGACCTCGGCGTTGTGGACCTTGGTCGGCATCGACGAGCCGGCGCTGCACGACCGGCCGTTCACGCCGTCGATCCCCGAACGCCTGCACGGTGCGAGCGATCTGTTCGCGGTGATTCGCGAAGGCGATCTGCTGTTGCACCATCCGTACGAGTCGTTCGATCCGGTCGTGCAATTCGTGCGTCAGGCCGCGGCCGATCCGGACGTGCTCGCGATAAAACAGACGCTCTATCGCACGTCGGGCAATTCGCCGGTCGTCGGCGCGCTGATCGATGCCGCCGAGGCCGGCAAGCAAGTCGCGACCCTGATCGAACTCAAGGCGCGCTTCGATGAAGAGAACAACATCCAGTGGGCGCGCAACCTGGAGCGCGTCGGCGCGCACGTCGTCTACGGCCTCTCGGGGCTCAAGACGCACGCCAAGGTGACGCTGATCGTGCGCAACGAGCCCGAGGGCATCCGGCGCTACATGCACTTCGGCACCGGCAACTACAACGATAAGACGGCGCGACTCTACACCGACTTGAGCCTCTTCACGTGCCGTCCCGATCTCGGCGCGGATGCGACGCAGCTCTTCAACGCGCTGACCGGCTTCTCCAAAGCGGAGACCTACGAGCGGCTGCTGGTCGCGCCCACCGGCTTGCGCACCGGCTTCATGGAGCTGATCGAACGCGAGACCGAGCACGCCCGCCAGGGCCGGCCCAGCGGTATCACCGCCAAGCTCAACGCGGTCAACGACCAGCGCATCGCGGCCGCGCTCTATCGCGCCTCGCAAGCCGGCGTGCCGATCGACCTGTGCGTGCGCGGCATGTGCGTCGTGCGGCCGGGCATTCCGGGTGTGAGCGAGACGATTCGCGTCACCAGCATCGTCGGGCCGTTCCTCGAGCATTCACGCATCTTCGTCTTCGCGAACGCCGGCGAGCGCGAGGTCTACATCGGCAGCGCCGACTGGATGGGCCGCAACCTCGACCGCCGCGTCGAGACGGTGCTCCCGGTGCTCGATCCGGTGCTGGCTGACGTGATCTGCGACGATCTGATCGACGTCTATCTGCGCGACAACGTCCGCGCGCGCGTGCTGCGTGCCGACGGCACCTACGAGCGCCGCACCCCGCAGCCCGGCGAGCGCAGCATCGACGTCCAGCAAACCTTCCTCAGCCGCTACCGCGCCGTCTAGTGGACTCGCTTCAAGCGAGTCCGCTTCCCGGGGGCCGAGCCGTAGCGGCGAGTTTGAGGATCGTTTTCCAGTAGCGTTCTTCGACGGGCTGGACGCTGAGGCGGCCGCGGCTTAGGAGCGTCATGCCTTTGAGGGCCGGGATTGCGCGGAGTTCGTCGAGGGTGAGGATGCGGTCGAGTTTGCGCACGAAGCCGACTTCGACCATCTTCCATTTGGGTTTCTCGGGGTCGGCGGTTGGATCGTAGTAGTCGCTCTTCGGATCGAATTGCGTGAAGTCGGGGTAGGCCTCGCGCACGACCTCGCAGATGCCGACGATGCCGGGCGGCTTGGTGCTGCTGTGGTAAAAGAAGCCGCGGTCCCCGAGTCGCATCGCGACCATGTTGTTGCGGGCCTGAAAATTGCGTACGCCGCTCCATTCGGTGCGGCCCTCGCGCTCCAACCGCTCGATGCCGTACGCATCGGGTTCGCTCTTGAACAGCCAGTATTGCATGGGCATTTCTTTCGCTCGATACGGAGTGTCTTGCCCGCTAAACCTTAACGGTGTTTTAACCTCGACCCGGTACGGTTCCCTCGGGCCAGTTCGGTTCGTCGATACCTCGACAAATGGAGCAGGCACTAGGCGACTCGGGTAATAATCCGGTTCCATCGACGAAGTCGACCGGGAACGGATCGGATGGTCCGGGTTCTAGGTACCCCGTCTTTTTTGCATTCCATAGAGGAGAACTTCGTGCTCACTCTCTTACGAGCGGCACTCGCCTCGGTGATCGCCCTGGTCGTCTTCGTCGGACCCGTTAGCGCGGCGACGAATCAGACCACGGTCGTCGCCCAGGCGGCCGAAACCGGCACCATCAACGGAACCGTTACCGGCGACAGCGGTAAGGGCGTTGCGACCGCGACCGTCAGCATCGACGGCGCCGGTCAACACCAGTCCGTCGTCACCGACGATCAAGGCGGCTTCACGGCCACCTTACCGCCGGGCCTCTACACGGTCTCCGTGTCGAAGGCCGGCTATCAAAGCAACGCCAGCGACGTCGCCGTGACGTCGGGTCAATCGGTCAGCGTCAGCGTCGGCCTCGCAGCCGTCTCGCTTAGCTCGTTGAGCGTCATCGGCCGTACGACCTCGAGCAGCACCAACGCCGCGGCGTTCAATGTCTCGTCGAGCGCCTACAGCTCGCTCTCGGCGGAGCAACTGCAGATCCGCGATACGCCGGACCTCACGCAGGTCGTCAACGAGCTGCCCGGCATCACGATCCCGCACGCAACGACCAACCCCAACCAGGCCTTCCTGATCCGCGGCTTCCGCTACGAAACGCGCGCCGAAATCGACGGCCATCCGGTGTCGTCCGGTACCGGCGGTACGTTGCTCACGAACTATGCCGCAGCCGGCATTTTCGATGGCGTCCAAGTAACGAAGGGGCCGTCAATCGGCAACCCGGTCGGGGGCGAATCCGGCGCCGGTATCGTCAACTTGAGCACGGCCGGGTTCAGTTCGAAGGATTCGGCGTCGATCAAGGCCGTGTACGATTCGTACCAGGGCACGTCGACCAACCTGCTGATCAAGTACAACTTGCTCAAGGACGACAAGCTGCAGTTCGTGCTCGGCCGCTCGTTCGTGGGTTATCGCGGGCCGACGTACGGCCAGCAAGAGCCGAGCGAAACCGGCGGGTTCATCAATAACAACGGCGCGTTCACCCCGCCGAACCTGACGAACCAAGTGGTCCAATACATCACCGACTTCAGCGATACGTACAGCCTCACGGCCGAGCTCGCGAAGATGCGCTACAAGTTCTCCGACGCGACCTCGCTGTCGGCGGAGTTCCTGGGCCTCCAGGGCCGCTTCGACCCGCAGGGCGGCGCCTACGGTCAGTTTGCCGGCTACGGCCTGATCCCGCAGTGCCTCAACAACAACGTCGCCGCAAACGGCGGAGCGTGCGGCCCGGGCTCGACGTACAACTCACCCGCCGCGCAGAGTCTGATCGGCACCACCGTCCCGCTGTACATCTTCTATCCCGGTTCGGACGTCCGGCAGAACCAGCCGAACTTCAATGCCGAGTTCAAGACGACGTTTAAGAACGACACGATCCTGTTCCGCCCTTACACGGCAGCCATCAACCGCGACATCGACGGGACGCAGGAAAGCGCCGTCCCGGGCGACGCCGGTGCGTGGTATGCCGTCACCAACGTCGCGAACTGCCAAGCCCTCTCGCAAAAGCCGGCCGCCGGTAACGGCAACACGGCGAAGGGCCCGTGCTTTGCGGCCGGCGCTACGCCCGTCGCGGCGTACATCGGCGCCGACCCGACGCCGGTCCAGTTTGCTACGACTGCAACGGCTCCGACGTGTACTGCGCTGAGCCCCTGCTTCACGACCCCGACGGCCGTGGAAAACTCGGGCACCGTCGGCTACGGCGCGCCGTACACGACGCTCGAGGTCGACAAACTGTTCGGCTATACGTTCAGTTGGATCCACCCGGTCGGCGATAACACCTATAACATCAGCCTCGACCACTACTTCGACGACGCGCAATCGTTCGTCAACGACGCATCGCCGTTGGCGGCAGGCTGCTCGTTCGTGTACGGTTCGGGTCAAGTGAACCCGGCTCCGGCCACGCTGGGCAACCAGCCCAACTGCAACCTGCCCGGCGGCGCCCTGCGGCCCTCGCCGATCAGCGTTCCTAATACGTTCTCATCGGTCACGTCGCTTCAGGCTGCGGCACAGTTCAATCTGACCTCGAAGTGGGAGGCCGGGTTCAGCGGCTACTTCACAACCTACCTGATCAACGCTCAGCAAGAGTCTCCGGCGGTCCTCGCTCAATACGGTGCGGCCGGCCTCACCCCGCTGGCGCCGATCGTGCTGACGCCGACGACGGATTCGGCCTCGCACTTCGACCCGCACTTTGGGCTCACGTACCGGGCGAGCAACAACATCGACTTCCGCTTTAACGGCGGCTCGTCGCTGACGATTCCGTATGCGAACCTCGTCTCCGGCTTCGCGACCTATAACCAAGGCGCGGCGAAAACGACCATCAATTCGCCGAACTACAGCCTGAAGCCGGAAACGACCGTCACCGAGTCTGCCGGTATCACGCTGCGCTCCTCGGACGGCATCGTGTTCACCGGCGACCTCTACAACATCGACGTTCACAACCCGTGGATCTTCCCCAACGTCCAGATCTGCGGCGGGTCGTTCCCGTCGTGCGCCGTCGTCCTGGCGGGGCTCGAACCGACCCAAACCGGCTTCACGTCGTCGACGCAAAACGGCGCCGAGTGGTTCGGACAAGGGTTCGAAATCACGATGACCAACGAGCCGCAGCTCGGCCTCGGCTACCGCCTCGAAACCAACTTCGAACGCAGCTACTACATGAACAACCCGTACGCGTTTTATGCGACGGCCGGGCAGACGTTCTTCAACGGCCAGCAATTCCAGAGCTCGGGTTCGACCTCCACCTCGGTTCCCTATGCCAAGGCGTACGGCGAACTGCAGTGGGCCGGCCACAACAAGATCCTCTACCGCGTTGGTGCGGATTACGAAGGGTCGAACAATCCCTACAACGCGCCCGCCTTCATCCTCTACGATGCCGGTATGCGCGTGCCGACGGGCATCTATGGTGCGCTGTTCGGTGTCTCGGTCGAGAACCTGACCAGCGTCAACTGGGGCAACTTGCTCGCCCGCGGCGTCGCGTATCAGGGCCTCGGCCCGGTCACGGCTAAGTCCGTTCCGGGTGGCGCGGTCTACAGCTCGACCACGACCTCGGTCGGTCTCGTGGCTCCGCCGCCGACCACGTTCCGGTTCAGCCTGACGAAGAACTTCTAAGTCAGGGTCTAGCCACGAAGAAGCCCGCCGTCATCGCGACGGTGGGCTTCTTTCTTTGTCATCCCGAGCGGAGCGCGTAGGCGCGCAGTCGAGGGACAGCCGCAATCATCGAGCTTGGTGGCGCGCTGCAATCGCCGCGCTTGGTCGCTGTCCCTCGACTCCGCGCCTACGCGCTCCGCTCGGGATGACGGAGGCGCGGTTTTCGGCACTCTGTTTCTCGCCAACGAAGAAGCCCGCCGTCATCCCGACGGTGGGCTTCTTTCTTTGTACCCGGATTAACGGAGTTGGATCGTCGGTTTGACGTTTTGGCCGGCGAAGGCTTCCTCAAGCACGGTCTGCAGTTCGCCGTTTTGTGCCATCGGCCCGAGAATGTCGGTGTCGCCGAAGAACTGGCCCTTGATGAAGACCTTGGGTAAGGTCTGCCAATCGGTCATCTCGCTGAGCGCGGCGCGCTTGGGCATGTTCTCGAGCACGTTGACGACTTCAAACGGGTAGCCGAACGAATTGAAAAACTGGATCGTCTCCATCGTGAAGCCGCACAGCGGGGCGTCTTTGGTGCCCTTGCCGTACACGAGGATCGTGTTGTCGGCGATTTCACGTTCGATCTCGCTGCGAATCGGGTCGGACATTTAGCTCTCCAAGAGGTCGGTGCGAATGGCGAGGGCGTGGATGCGGCCGTCGTCGCGGGCCGGTTTGACCGCTTTCTCGACCAAGCGGTGGCGGTCGAGCAGCGACTTCCCGGCGAAGGCGTTCGAACGTATCAACACGTCGAAGTGGTCCATGGTGCCGGTGCGGTCCCAAATCTGCACCTGGGCGTCGGGGATGGTCGTGCGGATCAGCGCGACCATCGATTCGTCGTCGATCATCTACGGCTTCAACGGCCGCGCGTCGCGCCGGGTTTCGACCAGGCCCTTCAACTCGCGGATCGTCTCGGGCAGCATCGGCGCCAGCGCCCCGAGCGAGCGCGAGATTCCGGCGGCGAGAATCACGGTCGAGACTCCGAACAGGATCGCCGGCACGCCGCTGGCGCGGACGCGCCCGACGCGCAGCCGGGAGGCGCGCAGGATGCGGGCGGGATCGAATTCCATAGCGGCGGGTGCGTCGGCCCGCGCTGCGAATCCTCGCGCATGACGCAAACGGATGCCTTCCGCTGGGACGTCCCGCCGCAATTCAATTTCGCCCGCGACGTGATCGACGCGCTCGCCGGGAGCGACCGGCGCGGGCTGTTGTTCGTCGATACCGCCGGAAACCGGCACGATTTCACGTTCGCCCAAATCGCCGCTGCCTCGCAGCGCTGGGCCGCGGCGCTGCGCGACCAGGGCGTGCGCCACGGCGAGCACGTCATCGTCGTGCTACCGAAGACGCCGCAGTGGCTGTTCGCGATGCTCGCTCTGCTGCGCTTGGGCGCGGTCGCGATTCCGGGTGCCGAGCAACTGCGCGCGAAAGACTTGCTCTACCGCGCCGTGCACGGCGAGGCGACGACGGTGATCGCGCCGCTCGCGAACGCCGAAGAGATCGACGCGATCCGTTCCGGCGCGCCGAACGTCGCGCGCTATCTGCTCGTCGGCGGCGAACGCGCGGGCTGGACGTCGATCGAGCCGTTGGTCGCTGCCGCGCGCCCGTTCGCCGGCAATCCCACGACGCCCGAGGACGATGCGTACATCGTCTATACCAGCGGCACGACGAAGGACCCCAAAGGCGTCGAGCACCGCGTCGCCTATACGTACGCCAAGCGCGCGCAAGCCGCGAACTGGTTCGATTGCCGGCCGGCGGATCTCGTCTGGTGCACGTCGGGAACCGGCTGGGCCAAATCGCTGTGGAACGTGCTGCTCGGACCATGGTCGTGCGGCTCGTGCATCGTCGTGCACGAGGGCGGCTTCGCTCCCGAAGAGCGGATGAACCTGATCCGCGATCTCGGCGTGACCGTGCTGTGCCAAGCGCCGACGGAATACCGGCTCGAAGCGAAGCTGCCGAACCTCGCGGCGTGGTCGCTGCCGCGGCTGCGGCACTGCGTCTCGGCCGGCGAACCGCTCAATCCGGAGGTGCTCGCCCGCTGGCGCGACGCGTTCGGCTTGACGATTCTCGACGGCTACGGGCAGACCGAGAACTCGCTGCTCGTCGCCAACGTGCCCGGCATGGACGTGCGGCCGGGGTCGATGGGCAAGCCGACACCGGGGCACGACGTTACGGTCGTCGACGCGGAGGGCGTTCCGTGTCCGCCGGGCGAGGTCGGCGATATCGCGCTGCGCGGCGCGCCGCCGACGCTGTTCACCGGCTACTATAAGAACGCCGAGGAGACGCTGGCGTCGCGGCGCGGCGAATGGTATCTCACCGGCGACCGCGCGCAAATCGACGACGACGGCTACTTCTGGTTCGTCGGCCGCGCCGACGACGTGATCTCCTCGGGTGCCTATCGCATCGGTCCGTTCGAAGTCGAGAGCGCGCTGCTCGAACATCCGGCGGTGCTCGAATCGGCGGTCGTCGGCTCGCCCGATGCCGACCGCGGCAACGTCGTCAAAGCGTTTGTCGTCCTGCGCGCGGGGCACGAACCGAGCGCGGCGCTCGTCGCCGAGCTGCAGAGCCACTGCAAGCGTGTCACCGCGCCGTACAAGTACCCGCGCGAGATCGAGTTCATCGCAGAGCTGCCCAAGACGCGCTCGGGCAAGATCCGGCGCGTCGAACTGCGCCAAGCGGAATTGCAGAAGAAGGGTGCCACCGCGGCCAGCGGTTTCGTTTAATGAGCACCATGCAAGCGATCGTCTTACGCGAAACCGGCGGCCCCGCGAGCCTGCACGTCGAGGAGATCGAAGCGCCGGTCGCGGGACCGGGCGAGATTCTCGTGCGCGTGCGTCGCGCCGCGTTCAATCGGCGCGACGTGTTCATCACGCAGGGCCTCTATCCGGGGATCGTCTTTCCGGTGATCCCCGGCTCGGATGCGTGCGGCGTCGTCGCCGCGCACGGCGCGGGCGCGAGCGGCCCGGCGATCGGCGCGAGCGTCGTGATCGATCCGATGCTCGGCTGGGGCGACGATCCGCGGCTGTGGCGTCCCGACGCCACGATCCTCGGCATGCCGCATGCCGGCACGTTCGCGGAATTCGTCGCCGTGCCGGCGGGCAACGTGCATCCGAAGCCCGCGCACCTGAGCGACGATCAGGCGGCGGCGCTGCCGCTCGCCGGACTCACCGCGTATCGCGCCGTGTTCACACGCGGGCAGTGCACCAAGGACGACGTCGTGCTGATCCCCGGCGTCGGCGGCGGCGTGCAAACGTTCGCGTTGCAGTTTGCCAAGGCTGCCGGGGCGCGCGCGATCGTTACGTCGTCGAGCGATACGAAACTCGAGCGCGCGAAGGCGCTCGGTGCCGACGTCACGATCAACTACGCGACCAGCGACAACTGGTCGAAAGAAGTGCGCGCGCAGAGCGGCGGCGGACCGACGCTGGTGATCGATTCGGTCGGCGGCGAGACGTTCGCGAAGGCGCTCGACGTCGCACGGCCCGGCGCGCGCGTCGTCACCTACGGCGGAACGACCGGCGATGCGAAGATCCGCATGTTCTCCGTGTTCTGGAAGCAACTCGACATCCTCGGCACGTCGATGGGCAGCCCGGCCGATTTTCAGGCGATGCTCGAGCTGATCGAAGCGCACGCGCTCGAACCCGCAATCGACGAAGTCGTCGCACTCCTCGACGTCCCCGCCGCCGCGCAACGCGTCCTCGACGGCAAACAATTCGGCAAAGTCGTCGTGCGGGTGGCCGAGTAGCGGCGCGCACTAGCACAGCAGCGCGCAATGCCCCCGCCCCTGTCATCCCGAGCGTAGCGCCGCAGCGCGCAGTCGAGGGACAGCCGCAATCATCAAGCTTGGTGGAACGCCGCAAACGCCAAGCTTGGTCGCGGTCCCTCGACTGCGCGCTGCGGTGCTACGCTCGGGATGGCAGGAGGGGCATTGCTCCATTCGGTGCGACAGGGGCAGGCGCCGTCGTCGCTTTCCGGAGCGGCGCTACGTCAGGCTATACTCGATCATCTGTGCCGGGGCGTTGTCGTAGCCGAGTTCGGCTTGGGCGACGGCGGCGTCGCGGTTGGCGAGGGCGCGTAGGTCGGGGTTGAGGAGCGCGCGTTCTTCGGCGGTTGGCGGCTCGGTGCGCGGGGTGCCGGTGATGCGGCCTTCGGCTTCCAGGGCGATCAGGTACGCCAAGACTTGACGGGCTGCTGCGGGCCAGAGCCGGCGGTCGACGTCACGGTAGATCGTGGCGACCATGGCGGGGATCGTCTGCTTGCCGGTACCGAGCGCGACGATGATCTCGGCTTCGCGCCGCTCGCGGTGCGCGATGTAGGCGGCGATCTTCGCCCGCGCATCGAGGATCTCGGGGCCGTGGCCGCCGTAGATCGCGGGCGCGTTGCCGTGCTCGTCGAGCAGGCGATGGAGCGTGCGCTGGTAGGCGCGCATATCGCCGCCGGGCGGTGCGATCACGACGGTACCGGTCCCGATGATCACGTCGCCCGTGAAGAGCGCGCCTTCGGGTTCGAGCACGAAGACGAGATGGTCGCGCGCGTGACCGGGGGCCTCGAGTGCGAGCAGTGTCGCGTCGCCCGCGCGCACGCGTTCGCCTTCGGCGAGCGGGCGATCGTGTGGGAAGGTCGCTGCCGGATGCGCGTAGACCGGCGCGCCGGTTGCGCGCGCCAGCGGCGCGGCGCCGGGATAGTGGTCGGGGTGACCGTGCGTGACGAGAATCGCCTCGTAGTGCGCGTCGCGTCCGCGGGCCGCGTTGACGAACGCCGCGATGTGGGCGGGGTCGTCGGGCCCCGGATCGATCGCGATCCACGCACCGTTCCCGCCATCGACGACGTAGCCGTTGGTCCCGTCGAGCGTCATCGCCGAGGGGTTGGGCGCGCGCAGCCTGCCGACGCGCGGCCCAACCGCTACCACGTGTTTTCGAGTTGCGGCGGGATGAAGAATTCCGGGCCCTCGCGCACGTCGGGCGTGACCGGAATCGTCTTCTTTTTCTCGGCGAACGCAAGCAGCTCGTCGACTGCCGCAAACTGCGCGACGCGCTCGAGATGCTTGAGCGTCGGGAAGATCATCGCAATCTCGCCGCGTTCGGCTTCCGCCAGGGCATCGGCCGGCCGGATCCAGCGTCCGTCGTAGGTCTCCAACTCGTCCGCCTCGGCGACTTGGCCTTCGGGTGCGCGCGCGACGTAGAAGCGCGCGTCGAAGCGCACCGGGCTAATCGGCGGCGTAATCCAGCGCGAGAAGTAGCGCACCGCGCGCGCGTCGAGCCGGGCGTTGAGGTCGATCAGCGTTTCGTTGAACGAACGCTCGTGGGCGAGCATTTTCGTGCGCGCGGCGCGCAGCGCATCGAGCGGCACCGGTTCGACCGAGAACAGCAGGCCGCACTCCTCGAACGTCTCGCGGATCGCCGCATACGTGAACGCCGGCTCGTCGGGGCGCCACTGCCCGGTCAGGCGCATGCGGGCCTGCGGCGACTTGTCGCTATTGTCGAGCGTTCCGCCCGGAAACACGTAGGCGTCGGGCAGCGACGGTGCCCGCGAGCCGCGGCGGAGCACGTAGACCTCGATTCCGGCGGCGCTATCGCGGGCGATAATGACCGTGGAAGCATCGCGCGGGGGAGGCACGGGGGACCCTTCTGCGGAGTACCTGTACGTTCTTACACCCGGGAAAAGAGATGGGCCCCGCTAAGCGGAGCCCACCTCGACGTCCTTCGGGGGATCTTGCGGTTCCAAAGCTGGAATCGCCCTCCTTCCGCTGTCGCTGTGTGTGCAGGAGCCGGTCCCCACCAAAACGGCGAGCAAATCAGCCGTTTCGGTGCTCAGTACCCAGGTGGATCTTGCGACGTCAAGTCGCCCTCCTTGGGTTTGGCGCTGGTGGTGTTCCTCGAGGTGCACGTATCGTACACGCCGGTCAGGCGACCCGCAATAGGGACGAAACGCACCTAATCCATCCACCGCGCTTGCTGCCGGCGAAGGCCTCGGGCGCGTGCCCGCAAAGATGCCGTTCGTGAGAACCCGTGTCGCGCTCTATCTCAGCCGCCTCGAAGCGGCCGTGATCTTCGGCGCGTCGTTTGCGCTCGCGGCGTTCGTCGTCGCGCGCAAACCCGAGGTCGAACATCTGCTCCACGTGCTGGGCATGAGCCGCTACCCGCTCGCCATCCTGATCTTTGCCGTCGTCGCATCGGCCCCGTTCTCGGTGACCGACGCGCTCGCCGTTATGAACGGTGTGCTGTTCGGGCCGTGGATCGGCTCGCTCGTCAACGCCGCCGGAATCGTGGTCGCAGCGGTGATCGGGTACGTCGTCGCGCTGCGGACCTCGAAGCTGCTGATGATCGAAGAGACCGTGAACCGGCTGCCCGCGTGGGTGCGCCATTTCAAGATCGGCTCGCCGATGTTCCTGATCGTGGTGCGCATCATCCCGGGCCTCGGCGGCACGATCGCGACCCAGACCGCGGCCGCGCTGCGCGTCCCGATCTGGCGTCAGATCTACACGATGTCGGCGATCGCGATCCCGATCTGCACGGCGCTGGCGATCGGCGGCGACGCGCTCTCCAATTATATCGACGCGCACTTTATCGAGCCGGCAAACGCCTTTGCCGAGCGTCACCACCTGCATTTCCCGCACCGCCGGCTGCAGCCGAGCCCAGTTCCCAGCGTGCGCCCCACGCCGTGAACGTCGATCTCATAGCCGACAGCGCAGCGCTGGCCGCGCTGTGCGCGCGCATCGCCGCCGCGCCGCGCATCGGCCTGGATACGGAGTTTCACACCGAGAAGCACTTCACGCCCAAACTGATGGTCGTGCAAGTCGCCTTCGACGACGCGGTGGCGATCGTCGATCCGCTCGCCCTGCCCGATCTGCGGCCGCTAGCCGACGCCCTCACCGGCGCCACGATCGTCGGCCACGCGCTCTCCAGCGACCTGCGCATCCTCGACGACGCGTTCGGCGAGTTGCCCAAGGCGGCGTACGATACGCAGGTCGCCGCCGCGTTCTGCGGCTACGGCATGTCGATCTCGCTGCTCGATCTCGTGCGCGAACTCGCCGGCGTCACGCTGCGCAAATCGCAGACCGTCAGCGACTGGAGCACGCGGCCGTTCACGCCGCGCCAGCTCGACTATCTCGTCGACGACGTGCGCTATCTCTTCCACATCGCCGACCGCCTGGAAGCGCAACTCGCCGAGCGCGGACGCAGCACGTGGGCAGCCGACGAGATGCTCCCGCTCGTCGATCCGCGCACCTACCGCAGCGACAGCCGGCGGCTCTACCTGCGGGTGGCCGGCAACGCCCGCATGAACCGCCGCGAGCTCGGCGTGCTCAACGAGCTGGCGATCCTGCGCGAACAGGTCGCCCGCGAACGCAACATCCCCCTGAAATACGTGCTGCCGGACGACGTCTTGGTGGGTCTCGTCTCGCTGCGGCCCACCTCGGTCGAGGAACTGGTCCAGCTGCGCCGGCTCGACGCCGGCATGCGCAAGCACATCGGCCAGCGGGTCGTCGACGCCGTGGCCGCGGGCGAAGCCCTGCCCGAGGACGCCCTGCCGCCGCGGGCGCCCCGGCCGCTCGGCGCCCAGCGCGACGCCTTGGTCGCGGCCCTGGCGCTGCTGATCAACGCCGTCGCGGCCGCGAGTGACCTGCCCGCCACCTTGCTGCTCTCGCGCGGGGAGATCGAGCGGATCGCCCGCGAAGCTCCCCAGTCGACCGATGAGCTGACGGCGCTGCTGAACCTCGCACCGTGGCGGCGGGACCTGGTCGTCGGCCCGCTGTGGGAGTTGCTGACCGGCGAGCGCGTGCTGCGCATTGCGGGCTATCGCGAGGGCTCCCCGCGCACGACCTGGGACTCCCCGGCTACGACGCAAGTCGCGGAGTAGGTCCGCTACGGTACGGCGAAGCGCGGCCAATGTGAACACGCCAGCGCACCCCAATTCGTTCGGCGCCCGCGCCACCTTAGAGGTCGGCAACCGCCGGTATACTTACTTCCGACTCGGCGCCCTGGCCGAGCAGGGCTACGACCTCGCGACGCTCCCGTACTCGCTGAAGGTCTTGCTCGAAAACCTGTTGCGGTTTGAGGACGGACGATCCGTCAGCGCCGGCGACGTGACGGCGCTGGCCGGCTGGAAGCCCGGCTCGACCGAAGACACCGAGATCGCCTTCCGGCCCGCGCGCGTGCTGCTGCAAGATTTCACGGGCGTTCCGTGCGTGGTCGATCTCGCGGCGATGCGCGATGCGATCGCCGAGATGGGCGGCGACCCCGACCGCGTGAACCCGCTCCAGCCGGTCGAGCTCGTCGTGGACCACTCGGTGCAGGTCGACTACTTCGGCACGCCCGATGCATTCGAACGTAACGCGCAACTCGAATTCGACCGCAACGGCGAGCGCTACGGTTTTATGAAGTGGGGCCAGAACGCGCTGCGCGGCTACCGCGTCGTGCCGCCCGACACCGGCGTCGTGCATCAGGTTAACATCGAATTTCTCTCGCGCATCGTTTTCGGTGAGGGCGGCGCGGGCGAAGGCCCGCTCGACGGCGAGCAGCCGGCCTATCCGGATTCGGTCGTCGGCACCGACTCGCACACCACGATGGCCAACGGCGTCGGCGTGCTGGCGTGGGGCGTCGGCGGTATCGAGGCCGAGGCCGCGATGCTCGGTCAGCCGATCTCGATGCTGATTCCGGAAGTCATCGGTTTCAAGCTCGTCGGCAAACTAAGCGAAGGCGTCACCGCCACCGACCTCGTGCTGACGATCACGCAGATGTTGCGGAAGAAGGGCGTCGTCGGCAAGTTCGTCGAGTTCTACGGTTCCGGGCTCTCGAATCTGCCGGTTGCCGACCGCACGACGATCGGCAATATGTCGCCCGAATACGGCTCGACGATCGCGATCTTCCCGATGGACGAGCAGACGCTGAACTATCTACGGCTGACCGGCCGGCGTGAAGAACAGGTCGCGCTGGTCGCAGCGTACGCAAAAGCGCAGGGCATGTTCCGCACCGACGCCTCGCCCGATCCGCGCTTCACCGATACGCTCGAACTCGATCTCGGCACCGTCGAACCGAATCTCGCCGGCCCGCGCCGGCCGCAGGACCGCGTGCCGTTGCGCGGCGCGCGCGCCGCGTTCGAGAGCGCGCTCGACGAGTGGCGCGCCGGCCGCACCACTCCGGCGGTTGCGAGTTTCGAGAACGAGGGCGGCGGCGGCGTCGCCGTGCTCACGCCCCGCGACACCTTGCGCGACGGCTCCGTCGTGCTGGCGGCGATCACGTCGTGCACGAATACCTCGAATCCGGCGGTGCTGATCGGCGCGGGCCTACTAGCGCGCAACGCGCTGGCGCGCGGGCTGCAACGCAAGCCGTGGGTCAAGACCTCGCTCGCGCCGGGCTCGAAAGTCGTCACGGATTACCTCGCGAAGGCGGGGCTCACGCAGTACCTCGACGCGCTCGGCTTCAACCTGGTCGGCTACGGTTGCACGACGTGCATCGGCAACAGCGGACCGCTGATCGACGAAGTCGCGGAGGAAGTCGCCAAAGACGATCTGATCGTCGCCGCGGTGCTCTCGGGCAACCGCAACTTCGAAGGCCGCATCCACCCGCAAGTCCGCGCGAATTATCTCGCCTCCCCGCCGCTCGTCGTCGCGTACGCGCTGGCGGGCTGCATGGACGTCGATCTGACGACCGAGCCGATCGGTCAGGATCAAGCCGGCAACGACGTATATCTCAAGGAGATCTGGCCGACCAACGCCGAGATCGACGAGACGATTGCCAAGAACGTCACCGGAGCGCTCTTCCACGCCCGCTACGAAGACGTGTTCCTCGGCGACGAACGCTGGGCGACGATGGACGTCCCGACCGGCAGTCGCTACGCCTGGGATCCGAAAAGCGAATACGTCAAGAAGCCGCCGTACTTCGACGGCATGCCCGCGCAGCCGGCGCCGCTGACCGACATCTCCGGCGCGCGCGCGCTCGCGGTGCTCGGCGATTCGGTTACGACCGACCACATCTCGCCGGCCGGAAACATCGCGCGTCAATCGCCTGCGGCGAAGTACCTGATGGAGCACGGCGTCGATCCGGTCGACTTCAACTCCTACGGCGCGCGCCGCGGCAACCACGAAGTGATGGTGCGCGGCACCTTCGCCAACGTGCGCCTGCGCAACGCGCTGGTGCCGGGCGTCGAGGGCGGCTACACGCGCTACCTCCCGACCGGCGAACAGATGTCGATCTTCGATGCCTCGGTACTCTACAAAGAAGCCGGGACGCCGCTGATCATTCTCGCGGGCAAAGAGTACGGCTCGGGTTCGTCGCGCGACTGGGCGGCGAAGGGACCGATGCTGCTCGGCGTGCGGGCCGCGATCGCCGAGTCGTTCGAACGCATCCACCGCTCGAACCTGATCGGCATGGGGATTCTGCCGCTGCAGTATCCGGCCGGCACCGATCGCACGACGCTCGGGCTCACCGGCGAGGAAACGTTCAGCATCACCGGCGTCGCCGCCGAACTGCATCCGCGCATGACGGTGAAGGTAACCGCGACGAAGGCCGACGGCAGCGTGACGGCCTTCGATGCGATCGTCCGGATCGATACGCCCGACGAGGCGGATTACTACCGCCATGGCGGCATCCTCCAATACGTCCTGCGTCAGTTGGCGCAATGAGCAAGGCAGCGCCGGTCGAACCCCCGCGTGCGAGCGAGGTCGAAGCCGTGACGCTGCCCCAACACGTCGTCCTGCTCTCGTTCGAAGGCCCCGATCGCTACGCGTCGATCGGCGGCCTCGGCACGCGCGTCTCGCAGCTCGCGCGCGCGTGCGGCGAAGCCGGTTCGATCGTCGAGCTGGTCTTCGTCGGCGATCCGGCCGCGGCGCCGGTCGAAACGTACGCACCGAACGTGACCCTGCGCCGCTGGTCGCAGTGGATCTCGGCGCACCATCCGCGCAACGCCTACGACGGCGAAGAAGAAAAGGTCGGCGATTGGGATTCGAGTCTGCCGGGCTGGGTCGTCGACGAGATCCTCACGCCGGCCGCCGCCGCGGGCAAGCGGACGCTGGTGATCTGCGAAGAGTGGCAGACCGCCAACGTCGCGATCGCGATCGATGGACTCGCGCGCGAGCGCGGATTGCGCGGCGCCCTGACGCTGATGTGGAACGCGAATAATACCTACGGCTGGAACCGGATCAACTGGCCGGCGCTGCGCCACGCCGCGGCGATCACCGCCGTCAGCAAGTACATGAAGTTCGAGTTGTCGCGCTACGGCGTGCCGTCGCTCGTCATCCCCAACGGGATCGACAGCCGATTGTTGACCGGCGCGGATCCGGCGCTCGTCGCCGAACTCAAGACGGCGCTCGGCAACCGCCCGACGCTGGTGAAAGTCGGACGCTTCGATCCGGATAAGAACTGGATGCAGGCCGTCGATGCGCTCGCCGAGTTGCACCACGCTGGGATCAACGCGCGCCTGATCGTGCGGGGCGGCCGCGAAGCGTACGGCGACGAGGTCTTCGGACGCGCGCACGACCGCGGCCTGAACGTCGAGAAGATCGCCTACGAAGGCGCCGACGCGCACAAGGTGATCGACGGCATCGCGCTGGCCGACGGCCCGATCGTCCATCTGCGCGCGTTCCTCGACGAACCATTGCTCTACGCGCTCTATGCCGCCGCGGATGCGGTCCTCGCCAACAGCGGCAAGGAGCCGTTCGGACTCGTCGGTCTCGAAGTGATGGCCGCCGGCGGCATCGCCGTCTGCGGCGCGACCGGCGAAGAATACGCCGAACCGTTCGTGAACGCGATCGTGTGCGACACCGGCGACGGCCGCGAACTCGCGACCTACCTGAGCGCGCTGTTCGCGAATCCGCCGGTCGCTACGGAGATGCGCGCGGCGGGCGCCGAAACGGCCGCTCGTTACACCTGGATGCACGCCCTCGCCGCGCTCGAACGCAAAATCGCGTACGTCGACGCGGTGATGAACTAACGACGGAGACGCCTTGACCCTTTCCTCGCTCTCCCCCGAGCTGGTCGACGACTTGCTCGTCGGCAACCGTATTCTCTACAAGTACGGCATCGTGGATGCGTTCGGCCACATCAGCGTGCGCCATCAGGACGATCCCGAGAGATACGTCATGTCGCGCCACCTCGCGCCGGGCTTAGTGACGGCGGACGACCTGCTGACCTACGATCTCGACAGCAATCCGGTGACGCCCACGCAGCACCGGCTCTACAGCGAGCGCTACATCCACGGCGAGATCTACAAGAGCCGTCCCGACGTGCACTCGGTCATCCACTGCCACGCGCCCGCGCTGATCCCGTTCGGCATCACGACGGCGCCGCTGATGCCGGTCTATCACATGAGCGCGTTCTTGGGTACGGGCGTGCCGGTGTTCGAGATTCGCGAGGCGGCCGGGATGACCGACATGCTGGTCCGCACCGCGCCGATCGGCAAGGCACTGGCGATGCGGTTGGGCGAGAAACCGATGGTGCTGATGCGCGGTCACGGCGCCACGATGGTCGGGAAGACGATCCGTCACTCCGTTTACCGGGCGATGTATGCCGCCCAGAATGCCCAGATCCAGATGGAAGCCTTGCGCCTGGGTTCCCCGGTCTACCTCGACCCGCAAGAGGCCGACAACTACGAGCGGTACATCGACGAAGTGATCCACCGCCCGTGGAACATGTGGAAGGCCGAACTGGTAGGATAGGGCATGGAGCCGAACGCGCCGCTGCAGCCCCCCGCACTGACGCCGCCCGAACCGGTCGCCGCGGTCGCACCTGCGGACGCCGCCGCGCGCGTTCCGCTGCCGCCGGATGAGACGCAGCGCCTCGACCGGCAGGTCGGCGAGTTCGTCGGCGATCTGACCTCGCTCGACCCGCACGGCGCCGACTTCAAGGCGCGCGTCGACCTGATCCTCAATCTCGGCGCCGACGAAGTGCGGAAGTCGGCCGGCGTCGCGAACCGCATGCTCGAGCGGCCGATGAACGCCCTGAAAAACGGCGTGTTCGACGGCGCCTCGCCCGTCTCGAAGGCGCTCGGCGATCTGCGCAACACGGTCGAAGCGCTCGATCCGTCACGTCAGGGCGACCTGCTCTCGCCGCGCAAGATTTTGGGCATGATTCCGCTCGGCAACAAGATCAAGGCCTACTTCGACGGCTACCGCTCCGCGCAGAACCACCTCAACGCGATCATCGAGACGCTCTACCGTTCGAAAGACGAACTGCAGCGCGACAACGCCGCGATCGAGACCGAGAAGACGTCGATGTGGGCGCTGATGCAGAAGCTCGAGGGCTTCGTCTATCTCGGTAAAAAGCTCGACGCCGAGATCGACGCGCAACTCGCCGCGCTCGATGCGACCGATCCCGAACGCGCCAAGATCCTGCGCGAGGACGTGCAGTTTTATACGCGCCAGAAAATTCAGGATTTGCTGACCCAGATGGCCGTCAACGTGCAGGGCTATTTGGCGCTCGATCTGATTAAGAAAAACAACATCGAATTGATCAAGGGCGTCGATCGCGCGACGACCACGACCGTCGCGGCGCTTCGCACCGCGGTCGTCGTCGCGCAAGCGCTGGCCAACGAGAAGCTCGTGCTCGACCAGGTGCGTTCGCTCAACACCACCACCGGCAACATGATCGAATCGACCTCGGCGATGCTCAAGCAGCAGAGCGCCGGCGTCTACGAGCAGGCCGCGTCGGCGACGATCGACGTCGACAAGCTCAAAGCCGCCTTCCGCAACGTCTACGACGCGATGGACGCCGTCAGCACCTACAAGGCCGCGGCCCTCGACAGCATGCAAAAAACCGTGACCGCACTCGAAGGCGAAGTCCGCACGGCCACGGCGTACCTCGACCGCACGCGCACCGACCGCACCGCCCTGAGCGGCGAAGCACCACCGCAACTCCCAGGCTGATTCGCCTGGCCCGATGTGGTGGCGGAAAGCGAAGATCGCGGCGGTCCCTCGACTGCGCGCTGCGGCGCTACGCTCGGGATGACACGGAGCGCGCGCCGGCTGCGCTTCGCGCGAACAGCAGGTGCGCCGGCTGCGCTTCGCGCGAACAGCAGGTGCGACGGCGGCGCTTCGCGCGAACGGCAGGTGCGACGGCGGCGCTTCGCGCGAACGGCAGGTGCGACGGCGGCGCTTCGCGCGAACGGCAGGTGCGACGGCGGCGCTGAGCACGAAAGGTTGGAGCGCCTCTCCTTCGGAGAGCCGCTCCTGCGTTGAAGTTGTCACCTTGAGCGCCGCCCCTGTCGCCCCGAGCGTAGCGCCGCCCCTGTCACCCCGAGCGTAGCGCCGCCCCTGTCACCTCGAGCGTAGCACCGCCCCTGTCACCTCGAGCGTAGCACCGCAGCGCGCAGTCGAGGGGCCGCGAGCATCTTGCCGGACGCGGGGGCTGTCGCAGAAGGAGAGGTGTGGCTCCCTACTACGTCTACCTCCTGCGCTGCTTCGACGGCACGTTTTACACCGGCGTGACGAACGACATCGAGCGGCGTTATGCCGAGCACTGTTTCGGGGACGACCCGACGTGCTACACGTCTTCGCGCCGCCCGCTTCGGCTGGCGTACGCGGGGGAGTTCCAACGTATCGAGGACGCGATCGCCTTCGAAAAGCGGCTGAAGACGTGGAGCCACAAAAAGAAGCGCGCGCTCGCGGAGCGCGATTGGCCGCTGCTGCGCATACTAGCGGTGCGGCGTCGCCGATGACGCCGCCCGCCGTGCGCGATTGCGGCGGCCCCTCGACTGCGCGCTGCGGCGCTACGCTCGGGGTGACAAGGGGGGGGCGGCGCTACGCTCGGGGTGACAATTTAACGCTGGAGTGGCTCTCCGCAGGAGAGACGCTCCAACCTTTGCATGAAGCGCCGCCGCGTGCCCCCCCCCTGTTCGCATGAAGCGCCGCCGCGTGAACCCCCGCTGTCATCCCGAGCGTAGCGCCGCAGCGCGCAGTCGAGGGACCGCCACGATCGTGGCTTCTTGAGCGCGGCCTTAGCCGGAGATG
>Ga0302279_10001939_pt1 | contig 28426 bp, 29 predicted proteins | sample III_Bog_N3_3_FD_194541 | JGI IMG/M metagenome (GOLD analysis project Ga0302279, IMG submission 194541) | Peat permafrost microbial communities from Stordalen Mire near Abisko, Sweden - III_Bog_N3_3 | ecosystem: Environmental > Terrestrial > Soil > Wetlands > Peat | place: Sweden: Abisko... | reverse complement strand
CTGATCGTGCGCGCAAGAAGGCCTGCACGAAGTGTCAATGCATAATTGTGTCCCGAACAACCCAAGGAAAAGTAGTGACACGGACTTAGATCAAGCGGTTAGGTTAGCTAAGAGCTGGTCACTTCGCAGGCCGTATGGGCTGTCGCCAACATTCGCTTCTCTCAACACCCCTAATGCGCCCCGGAGCCGCGGTGCCGTACCTGGGACGGATCGGTACCGACTGGCCTGCCTGAGCAGCGAGTTGCCTGACCAGATCGATCCGCTTTCAGGCAGTTCGGGGCGCGCTGCTCCCGGCGACAATCGCTTACGTCAGCGCCATACCGATGCCCGCGAATTTCGATTGCGACCACCTTGTCGCCTATATTCGCCGACGGTGGGCTAGTCAGTTTCCGGATAGAGCACACGAGTACCGGCGGACGACAACACAAGGTTGTCGGCCCGTTCCAGCTCGCGCGTAGATGGAACCACGGGCAGATCCCCAGGTCGACCTGGGCTGGGAACCGCCGGGCCTGGGAACCGTCCCGGCCAGAGCTGGTCTGGGTCCCGGCCTGGAATTGCAGGACCCCGGGGTCGGTCACCCCCGCCGCGGCGGTGAAGATAAATAATTATTAGCGTACGTAAATTCCCCTTTGGTGCGGTGACCCCAACCAGGGGGACCTCGGGTCCAGACTAGAACCGCTCTGCTTTCAGAGCCTCCAGGCGCCGCCGGATCTCATCCCGGCCAGCCCGGAAGCGGGAACGGAGGTCGTCGGGAGTGAGGCTCGGGTCATCACTGGCGGGGTCGGGGATCGGCCAGTGCAGCCGTTCCGCTTGGCCCAGGAAAAGTGGGCAGACTTCCTCGGCGCAAAGGGTGACCACCAGGTCAACGCTCCCAGGGGCGATATCCTGGACACTCTTGGAAGTCTGGTTGCCGGCATCGATGCCAACCTCGGCCAGGACTTCAAGGGCGTAAGGGTTCACCCGACTCGGCCGGCTGCCCGCGCTCTGGATTACCAGGCCGGGAAAGAGCTGACGGGCCAAGCCTTCGGCCATCTGGGAGCGGGCGCTGTTGGCCACGCAGAGGAACAGCATGCGGGTCGGGGTCATCGGGGCTCCTGGGGAGAGGGGGAACGGTCCTTCGTGGGTTTCAAGCTGCAGGGGCAGGCGCCGTACAAAAGCGCCGCCGGGTCCGTGGCCAGGGGCAGGCCGTCCTGGTCCCAGGCGAGCATGCCGCCGTTGAGACAGGCAATTCGCTCAAAACCAAGGGCCTGGAGGGCTGCGGCCGCCCCTTTGGTATAGACCCCTGAGGAATCCGCCAGAATCAGCAGCCGGTCCTTGGGCAGTTCCGCGGCCTGGCCGGCCAGGATCGGATACCCCAGCCGGACCTGGCTGGGAACGGAAAAGGCCTTCATCTCGATCAGTTCGGGCATGCGCAGGTCCACCAGCAGCGCATCCTGCTGGAGGAACGGCAGGGCTTCCCGAGGGGCCAGGAACCAGAGTCCCTGGATATGCAGGCCGAGGGGGCGGGATTGTTCCATCGGGTTCTCCTTGCTATTCGCAGCAGACATCGTCGGCCGCAATCTGCGGGCTTTCCGGAAACCAGCGCCGCTTCAGCCAGAACGATACGCCAACGAGGCCGATCAGCACCGGCACTTCCACCAGGGGGCCAATGACCGCGGCGAAGGCCGCGCCGTGGGCGATGCCGAAGGTGGCCACGGCCACGGCGATGGCCAGTTCGAAGTTGTTGGAGGCGGAGGTGAAGCTCAGGGTCGCGCTCTGCGGGTAGGTCGCACCGACCTTCTTCGCCATCCAGAAGCTCACCAGGAACATCACCACGAAGTAGATCAGCAGCGGGATCGCGATGCGCAGCACATCCAGCGGCAGTTTGACGATGGCATCGCCCTTGAGGCTGAACATGACGATGATGGTGAACAGCAGGGCCACCAGGGTGATGGGACTGATTCTGGGGACAAAGATCCGGTGGTACCAGTCGAGGCCCTTCAGTCTGCCCAGGATGGACCGGGTGAGGAATCCGGCGATGAATGGGATGCCCAGGTAGATGAACACGCTCTGGGCAATCTGGCCGATGGTGATATTCACCACGGCGCCGTGGAGCCCAAGCTTCGCCGGCAACACGGTCAGGAAAAACCAGGCGTAGACGCTGAAGAATAGCACCTGGAAGATGGCATTGAAGGCCACCAGTCCGGCGCAGTACTCGGTGTCGCCCTTGGCCAGGTCGTTCCAGACGATGACCATGGCGATGCAGCGGGCGAGGCCGATGAGGATGAGGCCCACCATGTACTCCGGCCGGTCCCGGAGGAACAGGACGGCCAGGGTGAACATGAGCAGGGGGCCGATGACCCAGTTCTGCATCAGGGAAAGCCCAAGCACCTTCTTGTTCTGGAAAACCAGGTGCAGCTCCTCGTACTTCACCTTGGCCAGGGGCGGATACATCATGAGGATCAAGCCCACCGCCAGTGGAACCGAGGTGGTGCCCACATTCCAGGCGTTGATGGCGCGGTTGAAGCCGGGTACGGCAAAGCCCAGCAGGATGCCGATGGCCATGGCCAGGAAAATCCAAAGGGTTAGGTAGCGGTCAAGGAAAGAAAGGCGTTTGGGTGCGTTCACAGTTGGATTCCAAGGGGATGCGACGTGGTTGACCTGAGGGTGCAGGGCTTGTACCCGATCCTTTGGGGTGGGGGGAAGATTCCGGATATCAGATGTTCAAACGTGGTTGAATCCCGACGGCGTCTCCGGGCTGAGGGTGGCATCCACGCTTCCGGCCGTCCAGGGTTCCAGGGCAATCCGGGGGGTGCTGCTCAGAAGCTCCCGGAGATGGATCGCCTCTCCTCCCTGACGGGATTTGAGCACAGGATCCGTCACCCGGAGGGGGGTCAGGCTCTGGTTGACCACCCAGGCAAAGGGCTTGATGTCCGCGCGGGCGAGATCCTTCTCCAACTGCATGGCTTCGTGAATGGGCGTGGCCTCCGGCAAGGTGACCAGCACGATATGGGTGAAGGCGGGATCCCGCAGCCGCGGCAGCAGCTGGCGCACGGCTTCGGGCGCCTCGCTGGCCTTGCGCAGGACCTCGCGATGGTAGGACTCGGCCGCGTCCAGCAGCAACAGGGTATGTCCGGTGGGAGCCGTATCGATGATGACGAACCGGTCCAGGCCCTGGGCCACGGTCTCGGCGAAGGCTCGGAACACGGCGATTTCCTCGGTGCAAGGGGAGCGCAGGTCCTCCTCGAGCAGGGCCCGGCCCTGGGCATCCAGTCCCTTCCCCGCATGGGCGAGGGTTTCCTCGGTGTAGCGGCGGGTCTCGACCGCAGGGTCGATTCGCGCCACGGTAAGGCTCGGGGGGCGCTCACCGAGGGTGTGCTCGAGGTGAGCCGCGGGATCCGTGGTGGTGAGGGTGACCTTGAAGCCCTGCTTCGCCAGCCGGGTCGCGATCCGCACGGCCAAGGTCGTCTTGCCGACTCCGCCCTTGCCCATGGTCATGATCACGCCCTTGCCCTGGGCCATCATTGGCTGGATCAGGGCCTCCAGATCCTGGAAGCGGTCCCGTTCCTTGCTGGCCATGGGAGCGTGGACCCGGGGCAGGATGTCGGTGGAACCCAGGGTCTTCAGGGCCTCAATGCCGACCAGCCCATAGGGAAGCAGGGGCACGTCGACCCGGGGCAGGTCCCGGAGGCCCTCGGGGATCCCGGCAAGGGAGGCCTGAACCCGCGCTTCCATGGCCACCGCAACCGGGTCGGTCAGGTCATGGGCCTTGAAGACGCCGTTGAGGACCATGCAGACCTTCTTGACCCCCAGCTGGGCCAGTTCGGCCCGGGTCCGTTCCGCTTCCCGGAGGGAGCCGGCATCGGGACGGGCCACCAGCACCAGGGTCGTCTGCCCGCCATCCCGCAGGGCGGCATTGGCGGCCGCGTACAGCGCTTTCTGGGCGCTCAGCCCCGAAAGGGGGCCGAGGCAGGAGGTCCCACCCACGTTGGTATCGATGAAATGGGACCAGGCTGCCGGCAGCTCCAACAGACGAAGGGTGTGCCCGGTAGGGGCCGTGTCGAACAGGACATGATCGTACTCCGCCGTGATGGCTGGGTCGCCGAGCAGCTTGGAGAACTCGTCGAAGGCGGCGATCTCCATGGTGCAGCCGCCCGAGAGCTGCTCTTCCATGCTCCGGACGACGGCCGGGGGAAGGATGCCGCGGACCGGGCCGACCAGGCGCTCCCGATAGTCATGGGCCGCCTGTTCGGGATCGATGTTCAGCGCCCAGAGCCGGGCTACCCCGGGAACTGCCGTGGGCGCAGAAGTCAGATGGACGCCAAGCACTTCATCCAGATTCGAGGCAGGATCGGTGCTGACCAGCAGGATCCGCTTCCCCGCCTCGGCCAGGCCGATGGCTGTGGCGCAGGCCGAAGTGGTCTTGCCGACGCCTCCCTTCCCGGTGAAGAACAGGATGCGCGTCGGATCTGGGACAAGAATGGTCATGGCGATACCTTAATGCTGGTGCAAGTGGGTTTGAGCAGCCGTGGGATCAGCAGCAGGGGGTGCCCGAGTCGGAACCGCCGCAGCAGGTCTTGGCCGACCCGGTGGCCAGGCGCTTGTTTCCGGTGGCCCGGAACCGGCGCTCGCCCGAGGACGGTTCAAGGTAGCGCTCAGCGAGGCCGAGCACGGCCTTGGCGGGGGTTTCCTTGACCGCCTGGGCGGTCCGGACGGCACTCAGCATGTCCTCCTTCGACACCCCGAGCCGGCGCGCCTTGTCGTAGTGGAATTTGAAACAAGGTTCGCAGTTCGCGGCGATGGCGGCGCCCAGGGCGACCAGTTCCTGGACCGCCTCGGTGTAGAGGGAGGGTGCCGGCTCGGCCACCCCGAGCCAGGCCGCCAACTGCGCCCGGATCGGATAGCTCCCTTGGCTCTTCACCCGGCCATCCACCTTTATAAGCGGCAGCGCGGCCTCCCCCTGGGCCTCCAGGGCGGCCCGGACCTCCGGGTCCTGGGCGAAGGCCATGGGCTGCTGGGCCAGGTTGCAACGTTCCACGGCGACCCCCTGGGTCTTCAGCCATTCCAGATCCGCGCTGAATCGGACCAGTTTCGGGTCCACCGACGGGCCGCAGACGCCGGTGGAACAGCACATCGCGGGATCGAACACCCGGATCCGTCTGGGGGTGTCCTCAGCAGGCACCGGTTTGAGGGCTGAGATCTTGACGCTTACCACCGCCTCCGAGGCAGCCTTGAGGTCCGCGGCGGTGATGGCGGCCTCGATCTTCCGGGCGGTGGCAACCTGGTCGGACGTGGGGTCTCCGAATGGGTAGCGGGACTCGCCCACCACTTCGACCTGCTGGAACCCGGCCGTCTGGATGGTGCCCAGGTAGTCCTCTTTGAGCAGAGCTCCGGCCAGGCAGGCCGCATAGGCGTCCATGTTCCCCCGCATGGCCGGTGGCAGCGGCTTGAGCAGAACCAGGTCCGATACCATCAGCCGCCCACCCGGCTTGAGCACCCGGAAGGACTCCCGGAACACCCTGGCCTTGTCGGTGGACAGATTGATGACGCAGTTGGAGATGATGGCGTCCACCGTGCCATCCTCCACCGGGAGCTGCTCGATGTCGCCCTGGCGAAACTCCACGTTGGCATAGCCATGCCGGGCGGCCAGTTCCCGGGCCTTGGCCAGCATCTCCGGGGTCATGTCCACGCCGATGACCCGGCCCCCGGCTCCGACCCGCTGGGCGGCCAGAAAGGCGTCGAATCCCGCGCCTGAACCAAGATCCAGCACCACCTCGCCGGCCTTCAGCGAGGCCAGGGCCACCGGGTTGCCGCAGCCCAGCCCCAGGTTGGCCCCGTCCGGTACGGCAGCCAGGTCTTCGGGCTGGTAGCCGACCGCCAGGCTGGAATCGCAGCAGCCCGATCGGCTCCCGGAGGCTGCCGGGGCACAGCAGCTGCCGCCCCCGCCGGCCAGGGCCCCGTAACGCTGACGCACCGCGGACTTGATGATCTCCGGATCCTGGACCGATCCCGGGGTCCGCATGAACACCGGATAGCCCGAGCAGAGCGAACCCTCGAACTGAGTGGTGCCGAGGACGCTGGCCGGAATCTCCGCCAGGGTCGCCGGCTGGTAGCCCCGGCGTTGCACCCAGGGGCCGATGCTGTCGGTCTTCAACACCTGGATGCGCGAGCCGGCCTGGGCCTGCGCGGCATCCAGCAGCTGGCCGCCGAGCCCCTGCCCTTGGCGGGTGACCTCGACCACCAGGGAACGGATCACCGCCGCGTCCGGGGTCACCTCCATGGCCACATGGCCCACGATCCGGCCGTCCTGTTCGGACACCCAGCCCTCGGTACGGTCGAGGCCCTTGGCGGGGAGCCGCACGGATTCCAGCAGCCGGGCGATGGCGGAGAAGTCTTCGGGGGTGCGCTTGCGGATGGACATGAAACCTCCTGGGAATAAGGCACGATTCCCGTGTCGTTGTGGGTGTGGGTGGTTTTCGATGGTTCAGGGTCTGGTACGGGTGGTGGCCTGGGTGTTTGAGGGGCAGCAACCGGTCGCGGCATCACAACAATTGACTTCGGTCCTGCCTGCCTTGCAGCAGTCTTCCCACAAATAATCCACGAGGCCTTGCAGGGAGGCGAAGTCGGCCCGGTAGCGCAAGGTCGTGCCCTCCCGCTCCACCTTCACCAGATTGGCCTCGGCCAGGCAGGACAGATGATGGCTGAGGGTGGAGGCCGGGATGCCGATGACCCCCTGGATCTCCCCGACCGGGGTGCCGCCCTGATGGCCCTGGACGATCAGGCGGAGGATGGCCAGGCGCACCGGATGCCCCAGCGCCTTGAACCGCTCCGAATGGCCCTCCAGCAGGTTATTCATGTTCACCTCTCTCCTAGATTCTAATTATTTCGAAATAGAGCGCAAGAGGTATTTCGATTTTTTTAGAATTAACGGATAGCCAGCCGTATTGGATCCAATGGGGCTATGCCTTGTGCCGCCCCGGGCCATAGCAGGTAAGCTGATGGAGAACCTTGAGGTGGCCCATGAATGCACTCTTCCTGAATTCGGCCGCGCTGATCCGGAGCAGGGATGGATCCGCCGGGGGCGGGATGGGGTTTTTCATCGTGCTTCTGATCATCGGAATCATCGTCTTCCTGGTGTTGCGGGGGCGGGCGGACCGGGCGGAGGCCCTGGGAACCCCCATGCGGGCCATGGGGTCAGGCCCGGTGCAGGGCCAGCTGTTCAGCAATCCGTACCCCAAGTGCCCCACCTGCGGCGCGGGGGGGGACAAGATGAAGCAGGCCTGGGACGGCCTGAGAAAGGTCACCTGGACCTGCGGTTACTGCGGTGGCGTGGCGGGGGTTCAGGAACTGAAGGATGAGGAACTGCCCGCCGGCGCCCGGGCCCGGCTGGGGCTGGATGCGCCCCAGGCCATGGCCCCCGGCCAGCCCGGTTATTATCCGCCCCAGGATGGCGGCCTGGGTGGGGTGCTCACCGGCATGATGCTGGGCAGCATGCTCGGTGGCGAACGCCATGAGCGGCGGGATGAGGGCGGCTGGGGCGGCGGCGACGGTTCCAACTCAGGCGGGGACTGGGGCGACTCCGGCGGTGGCGATTCCGGCGGCGATTCGGGTGGCGGCGATACCGGAGGCGAGTTCTAGCGGCATGCTCAAAGGATCTGGAAAGCCCGTCGTCACCAGTCTGTTGGAGAACGATCTCTACAAGTTCACCATGTGGCAGGCTCTGCTGCACAGCCACCCCGGGGCCCAGGCGGAGTACGCCTTCGTCTGCCGGAACCCGTCCGCCTTCCCCTTGGCGGACCTGAAGCCGGCGGTGGAAGCCCAGTTGGACCACCTCTGCACCCTGACCTTCACCCCGGAGGAACTGGAGTACCTGCGCTCGCTGCGGTTCATCAAGAGCGATTTCGTGGATTTCCTTTCCATCTTCCGCTTCCAGCGCCGCTTCATCCAGGTGAGCACCCAGGGGGAAACCCTGGTGATCAAGGCCGCCGGCCCCATCGCCCACGTCATGGGGTTCGAGGTCTTCGTTCTGTACATCGTGAACGAATTGTATTACCGGCGGCTGCCGTCCGGCCCGGGGATCCTGGCCGAGGCCAGGCGGCGGCTGGGGGAAAAAGTCCGCCTGCTCAAGGAGCTCGCCGCAGAACCCGCCGTTCCGTCCAGCTTTCCGTTCCTGTTCATGGATTTCGGTCTGCGCCGCCGGTATTCAGGGGCCTGGCACGAGGAGATGGTCGCGACCCTGGCCCATGATGTTCCGGCCCATTTCCGCGGAACCTCCAACGTGCACCTGGCCCGGAAGCTGGGCCTGGTCCCGGCCGGGACCATGGCGCACGAGTATCTGCAGGCCTACCAGGCCTTCGGATCCCGGTTGCGGGATTTCCAGAAGGCCGCCCTGGATGACTGGGTGCAGGAATACCGGGGCGACCCGGGCATCGCCTTGTCCGACGTGGTGGGCATGGACGCCTTCCTGGCCGACTTCGATCTGTACTTCGCCAAGCTGTTCGACGGCCTGCGCCACGACTCCGGGGACCCCATCCCCTGGGGGGAAAAGGCCATCGCCCATTACCAGAGGCTGCGGATCAATCCCCGGACCAAGCGGTTGATCTTCTCGGACTCCCTTAACATCCCCAAGGCCCTGGCGATCCACCGGCACTTCCGGGACCGGATTCCGGCCAGTTTCGGCATCGGCACCGATCTCACCAACGATACCCCGCACCCGGCCCTGAACATCGTGATGAAGATGGTTTCCTGCGGGGGCCAGCCGGTGGCCAAGCTGTCCGATTCTCCCGGCAAGACCCTCTGCCAGGACGAGACCTACCTGGCCTACCTGCGCAAGGTCTTCAACCAGGCCTGAATCCTCATTGGATGGGCGGGACTGCCCTTCCGTTGGATGAGCCGGGTCACCCCAGGGTTCCAGGGTCCTGACGGCCGGTTGGACGGAATCGCCCCCGGATCGCCCGGACCGTCTCCGGATCCGCCTTGGCGTTGTAGTTGAAGAAGACCTCGGAGGTCACCTGGGCATCCGGCACCCCGCAGGCGGCCAGGGCGGCCTTCATCTCCACCAGCATGCCGCCGTTGCCCACCAGGTGGAAATGGCAGGCGCGGGGGTCGGGGATGAGCGGAGGCACGCTTTCGCCCAGGCGGCCACGCAGCCCCGGCCAGCCGGCCTCCGGCCGGGTGAGGGTGGGCTGCCAGTGGAAGTTCGGGAACCGGGCCTGCAAGGCGTCCAGTTCCGGCGCCAGGCAGATGTCCTCCGCCTCCCGGTAGCCGGCGAACAGGCGGATGCCCCGCTGGAAGCCCAGGGCCAGGGCCCATTCGGCGAAGCCCCACAGGGGCCCGATCCCGGATCCGGTGGAGAACCCCACCACCGACTCGGCTTCGGGCGCCAGGTCCGAAAGGATGGGGGTATGGTGCAGTCCGCTGAATTCCACCCTGGCCCCGGAGCCAAGGTGCTCCAGGAAGGGCGTAAGCCGCCCCCCGGGGATCACCCGGTAGAGGATGCCCAGGCGGCGCCCGGCCGGGTCCACCTGGGACAGGGTGTAGGGATGGCGGTGTTCCCCCAGGCGCAGGATCGCCACATGTCCCGGTTCAAAAGGAAAGGGCAGCTGGTCGGGCAGTTCCAGCCCCAGCAGGCGGCAGCCGCGCCCCACCTCCCGGTTGCCGGTCACCGTGGCCTGACGCCAAACCTGGGTCCAGTCTTCGGTCATGGGACGCCTCCGTCCGGACCATTTTCCGGTCGGGACGGGCGGAAAGCTTCCCTTTTTTCCAGCTTGGCCCGAGGTGAAGCTACATCACCTTCGGTACCAAGAAATAACCCTGGTCGGTCCGGGGCGCGTTGGCCAGGGCCTCGGCCTGGGTGAACCCGGGCCGGGGTTGGTCGGCCCGGCGGGGCAGGGCCATGTCCAGCCCGTGGGTGCACGGCTCCACCCCTTCCAGGTCGAGCCGGTCCAGGCTCTCGGCGTGGCTGAGCACCTGGGCCATGGCCTGGCGCATGGGCTCGATCTCCTCCTCGCCCAGGCTCAGGTGGGTGAGCTGGGCGCAACGCAGGACATCCGCTCGGGTGACTTCCATGGCTGGCTCCTAAACTGGAATCAGGGGCAGGTTGGGGTCGGCGTTGAGCGACCAGGCTTCCTGGACCGGTTCCAGGGGTATCAGCAGGGCTCCGGCGGAAGCGATCATGGCGCCGTTGTCGGTGCAGAACCTGGGTTCGGGGATGGCCAGGGCCAGGCCCAGACGCTCCGCGGTCCGCTTGGCCTGGGTCCGCAACTCCGAGTTGCAGGCTACCCCTCCGGAAACCACGAGGCTACGGGCGCCGGTCTCGTCCCGGAAGGCGGCCACCGGTTTCATCAGCCAGGCGGCCACGGTCTCCTGCAGGCCCCGGCACAGGGCCTGCACCCTCGGATCATCGGCCCCGGCGGACTCGAGCCCGGGTTCGGCCTGGATCCGCATCTTCACGGCGGTCTTCAGGCCGGAAAAGCTCCAGCTGGCCTTGCCGTCCCGGAATTTCGGCGGGGTGAACGGTGCCGCGGCGTGGACCGCGCGCCGGGCGCAGGTGTCGACGATGGGGCCGCCCGGGTAGCCCAGGTTCAGCATCCGGGCGGTCTTGTCGAAGGCCTCCCCGGCGGCGTCGTCCCGGGTCTTCTGCAGCAGCTCCAGATGGGTCCAGTCCCGGGCCAGATAAAGGTGGGTGTGGCCGCCGGAGACCAGCAGGGCCAGGGCAGGGAAGGGCAGGTCCGGGGCGTTGAAGCGGGCCGCGTTCAGGTGGCCCAGCAGGTGGTGGACTCCCACCCAGGGGATGCCTTCCCGCCAGGCCATGGCCTTGCTGGCGGAGAAGGTGGAAAGCAGCGAACCCACCAGGCCCGGGCCCTGGGTTACGGCGATCCGGTCCATGGCGGACAGCGGGAGGCCGGCCTGGGCCAGGGCGCCGGCGATGACCGAACGCAGCTGGAGCAGGTGCTCCCGGGCCGCCAGTTCCGGCACCACCCCGCCGAAGGGGCCGTGCAGCTCGTCCTGGCTCTTGCGGGTCATGGCCAGCAGTTCCGGACCGTGGTCGGTCTCCCGGACCACCGCGGCCGAACAGTCATCACAGGAGGATTCAAGGCCAAGCACCAGCATGGAATCAGTCTACTATCGAAACGTGAGGGTGTCCCACCGCTCCGGCGGGTGGAACCGGCAACGCCAGCCGCTCCAGCTGACCCGCTGAAAGGTGATGCGTCCGGGCCAGGGCACCCGTTCCAGGTATCCGCGCAGGGCCGTCTGCAGCCGCAGGCGCTGGTGGAAGCCCAGGGCCAGATCGCCGCCCACCCAGGCTCCGGTGGCCCTGGCCTTCACCTCCACCAGCCGCAACTCGTCGCCCCGGGCCACCAGCAGGTCCAGCTCGAACCGTCCCCGTTTGAGGTTCCAGGCCACCAGGTCCCAACCCCGGAACCAGAACAGCCAGCGGGTGCCCTGTTCGCAGCGCCGTCCATAGCTGCGGGCGCGCATGCCCCTGGCGCTGGCCTCTGCGGCGGGCACGGCTAGAACGAGGCGGTCAGCGAAACCTGTACCATGCTGGCGGCGTTCCGGTCGGAGTTGGAACCGTCGGCCCGGGTGACCTGACCGGCGCCGAAGGTGCGCAGGGTCTCGTAGCCGTACTCCATGCCCAGTTCGACGTTCTTGGCGAGCTTGACGAAGGTGTTGACGAAATAGTTGTTGGAACTGTCGATATCCGAAGCCGTCACCACCGACGGATCATGGCTGAACTTGATCGCGCTGGCCACCAGATTGGAGTGCACCCGGCCGTTCCAGGGGTGGGTATAGCCGGCCTGCCAGCCAAAGTTCCGGTAGAACTTGACGCTATCCAGGGGGCTGTACTTGGCCGCCTGGGCATTGATGCCATAGGCGCCCATGGCCTGGCCGGTATAGACCGAAGCCACCAGATTGTCCTTGCCGAGCTTGACCGCGCCGGACAGCTGGACGGCGCCGGCCCACTTGCCGGAATGGATCTGGGAGGCGGTGGCGGTCCCGGGGGTGAAGGCGCCATAGTACTGTTCCATGGCCCGGAAGCCCAGATGGCCCCGGCCGTCGGTGTAGGTCCAGGCGCCGACCACCGTGGGCCACCGGTTGTCGGGCAGGGTGGTGACCCCCTGGGCGGCGGGGGAGCCGGTGTCCGAGGGTTTCTTCTCGTACCGGGGGGTGGGATCGGTCCCTTTGAAGAACTCCCCGTGCGACCGGGCGTTGCGTTCCAGGGAGAAGGCCATGCTGGTGCGCGGGTTCACCGGGAAGGTATAGCGGACCTGGGTGTACTTGCCGGTGTCATTGCAGGCCTGGCCGACCGGCCCGGCGAAATCCACGGTGCTGGCGCCGGCGTCAAGGTCCACCCAGTTGGAATAGGTATGGCCAAACAGCCACCGGCCGAACTTGACCGAGGCTTCCCGGAAGTGGGGGGTGCCCCCGTGTTCATTGTTCTTGGCGAAGTCCAGTTCGATCTTGGTGACGATGTCGCCCAGGCGGACGCTAGGGGTGGTGGTGGTGAAACCGATCCGGGAGGTGCGGGCGGTCATGGTGAACTGCTTATCGGGCGTGGCGGCGCTCAGGGGGTCGGTGTTCCCGCCGATCAGGGCCCCGTTGTCGTACAGGGTCTGGTCGATGAAATAGGCGCCGTAGACCTGCACGAAGCCGTAGACCTTGAACCGGGTGTCGGCGGTTGCGAAGAGGGTGGGGGACTCGGGGTTGGCGGCCTCGTCCGCCAGGGCGGGGCTGGCCAGGAGCACGGCGGCCAGGGCGGTGTAAGCAAGACCAAAGCGGCGCATTGGCATCTCCTTATGGGGTGCCCAGGCAAGAGCCCGGACGGCCTGGACCAGCCGAAGCCGCGGCTGCCAAGCGTTTTCGACTCCCTGCCGCGGCGGCGGCCCAGGTTCCCGGCGGGGTTGAAAATCTGCGGACGGAAAGCCAAAACGGCCCCCGGTCACCCGCGATAAGCTGGACCATGCCCGCGCCCCGCAACAACGTCGACCTCAGCCCAGCCCTAAGGCGCAAGCTGACCGACCTGCCCACCCAGCCCGGGGTCTACCTGTACCGGGATCAGGACGGCAACCTGCTCTACGTCGGCAAGGCCAAGGTCCTGCGCAACCGGGTCAAGAGCTACTTCCAGTCCAAGCAGCTGGACGGGAAGACCAGGCGGCTGGTGGCCAAGATCTGGGATCTGGAGTTCGTGGTCTGCGAGACCGAACTGGAAGCGCTGGTACTGGAGAACAACTTCATCAAGGAGCACCGGCCCCCCTACAACATCCTGCTCCGGGACGACAAGAGCTACCCCTACGTGAAGCTCACCTGGAAGAACGCCTTTCCCCAGGTGTTCGTCACCCGCAAGGTCAGGAAGGACGGCTCGCTCTACTACGGCCCCTTCTTCCCCGCCTCCACCGCCTATCGCACCGCGGAACTGGTCTACCGCTTCTTCCAGATCCGCGACTGCGACATCGACATCGACGGCAAGCGGGGCCGGGCCTGCCTGAAATACCAGCTGCACCGGTGCACGGCCCCCTGCATCGGCGCGGTGGACCAGACCGTCTACCGGGAGCAGGCCAAGGAAGCCAAGCTGTTTCTGGAGGGCCGCCGGGAGGAACTCAAGACCAGGCTGGAGGCGGCCATGTGGCAGGCGGCGGCCGTGAGCGCCTTCGAACTGGCGGCCCAGCACCGGGACGCCCTGCAGCAGCTGGACGCCTGGTTCAACCGGCAGAAGGCGGCCTCGGTGGACCACGAGGACACCGACCTGTACGGCAGCGCGGTGCTGGACGGACGGGCCTGCGTGCACCGGCTGGTGATGCGGGACGGGCGGATGGTGGCGCGCCGGGAGTACGTCATCGAGGAGGTGGAGACCTTCGACGCGGCGGTCCTGGCCGAGGTGCTGAAGCGGGTCTACGCCGAGGATGAGGTCCCGGCCCGGATCCTGGTGGAACTGGAACCGGAGGACCTGGAGTTGTTGCGGGAGTGGCTGGGCACCCTGCGCGGCGCCCTGCCCGCCATCCATGTGCCCCTGCGGGGCGAGAAGGTGGAGCTGCTGGCCATGGCCCAGGAGAATGCGCGGCTGGCGCTGGAGCGCAAGTTCGAGCCGGCCCGGCTGAACCAGGCGGTGCTGGAGGGACTGCAGGGCTTCCTGGGCCTGGCCCGGCTGCCGCGGCGGATCGAATGCTTCGACATCAGCCACGGCCAGGGGCGGGAAGTGGTGGCCTCCTGCGTGGTGTTCACCGACGGGCTCCCCGACCGGCAGCGCTACCGCCGCTTCAAGATGGAGAACGAGCAGAACGACGACTTCGCCAACATGTCCGAGGTGATCACCCGGCGCTACCAGCGGTTGCGCAATGAGGGCCAGGAATTCCCCGACCTGGTGCTCATCGACGGCGGACTGGGCCAGCTCCATGCGGCGGAGGCGGCCCTGGCCGCCCTGGGCCTGGACCAGCTGGAGCGGGCCTCCCTGGCCAAGAAGGAGGAACTGGTGTTCCGGCCCGGCAGCAGCGAGCCGTTGCGCATTCCCAAGACCAGCCCGGTGCTGCAGCTGCTCCAGCGGATCCGGGACGAGGCTCACCGGTTCGCCATCACCTACCACCGCAAACTCAGGGCCAAGCGCACCCTGCAGACCGAACTCACCCAGATTCCCGGCGTCGGGCCCACCACCGCACGCAAGCTGTTGCAGCGTTTTGGCAGCGTCCAGGCGGTGCGGGAGGCCCCGGCGGCGGACCTGGAGGCGGGAGTGGGACCGTCCGTGGCCCGGAAGATCCTGGCCTGGCGGGAGGCCCCCCCTACTTCTCCTCTTCCTGGCTGAGGCCCAGCTGTTCCAGGTCCTTCCTGGCGGCGACGCTGCCGGCGGCGGCGGCCTTGCGGTACCAGCGGAGGCCTTCCTTGGTGTCCTGGGGCACGTTGAGCCCGTTGTAGTACATCGTTCCCAGCATCCGCATGGCGCTGGCGTCCCCGGTGACGGCGCGGTCGTAGTAGGGGCGAAGGGTGGGCGGGATCTCCCGGGCGGGGGATGCCCCCAGCAGGCCGTCCCCGGGAGTGGCAATAGGCCGGTCCCTCAGGTAGGAGGCCGCCACCCCGGCCAGGATCAGGACGGCGACGGTTCCGCCGATCCAGGTGCCCACGGTCTTGGCCCGCCTGGGCCGGGCGGCGGGGGGCGGTTCCTGCGGTCCGGGTTGCGGATTCTGGATGAGAATCGGCTGGGTGTCCGCGTTCCGGAACCGGGGGGCGGAACCCCCTTGGGCTGGGCTGGGCATGGCGGGTTACTCCCCTTGGGCGGCTTCCCGCCAGGCCTGAAGGCGGGGCACGAAGACGAAGAACATGATCGGGGTCAGGGCGATGAAGCCCCGGGCGAAGCGCTCGGCCTGGGGTCCGCCCAGGGCGTAGTACAGGATCCCGAACAGCGAACTCAGTTGGAACAGGGCCGAATAGAGCAGGATTTCCCGGACCAGGACCCGGCCCTGCCGCTCGGCGGCCACTTCCCGGAAGCCGGCGCGGATCCTGGTCCGGCGCCCGAGGACATACAACGCGCAGGTGAAGGTCAGGCCGGTGAAGGTGTAGCCCAGCTGCTGGATCACCGGGCCGGGGGCGGCCAGGCCGCGATGGATGGCGGTGCCCAGCAGGAGCTGTAGCGCCAGGGGCCAGCCCAGACAGATGACCAGGCCGGCCCGGTAGGCGACCCGGAAACCCCGGTCCAGGGACAACTCAGGCGGCCTGGACACGGATCTCTCCGAAATTTTCCGCCTGGACCAGCTTCACCCGGCCGGTCCGGGCCATCTCCAGCAGCGCCAGGAAGGTGAGCACCAGCTCCTCCCGGCTCTCGGCCACGGCCAGCAGGCTGCTGAAGGGCTGCCAGAGGCCGGCGGTGAGGGCGGACAGGAGCTCCTGGATGCGCTGGTCGAGGCTCTTGGGGGCGGTGCGCACCTGCACCGGGGGGGGCGGCAGCAGTCGCTTCAGGGCCTCCCGGTAGGAGCCCAGCAGATCGAACAGGGTGGCCTTGATGGGTTCCTCCTCCACCTTGGCGTGTTCCTGGAGATCCAGGCCGGGGGCGTACACCACCTGCTGCCAGTGGGCCTCCCGGGTCGACAGGACCAGGGCCGCGGCCTTCACCTGCTGGTACTCCAGAAGTTTCTGGATGAGGTCCTCCCGGGGATCCTCCTCGCCGTCGTCGGCGGGGGGCCTGGGCAGCATCATCCGCGACTTGATCTGCAGGAGCTGGGCGGCCATGGCCACGAATTCCGCCGCGATCTCGAGGTTGAGTTCCTCCATGAGGAGCAGGTAGTCCATGTACTGGCGGGTCACGTCGGCCATGGGCAGATCCAGGATGTCCAGCTTCTGGTCCCGGATGAGGTAGAGCAGCAGGTCCAGGGGCCCATCGAACGCGGCCAGGTGCAGGGACAGGTCCCGGAACTTGGTCTCGAACCCTTTGGGGGGTTCGAACGGTTGGGTCGCGAGGGGTTCGGAAGGAAGTTCTGCCATGGCGCCATTGTATTACCAAAGCCGGTCCATCCGCCGGGATGGCCTATACTTTGAGACCTATGGCGCGCCCCCCCGTTCTTCCCGGACCCCGGCCTCCTTGGCTGAAAATCAAGATCCCCGCTCCCGAGGTGGTGGCCGAGGTGCAGGCGCTGATGCGCTCCAAGCGCCTGGTGACCGTATGCGAGGAAGCCAGGTGCCCCAATCTCAACGAATGCTGGGGAGTGCACCGGACCGCGACCTTCATGCTGCTGGGCGACGTATGCACCCGGCACTGCGGGTTCTGCAACGTGGGCAAGGGCCGGCCCGGCGAACTGGATCCCGGTGAGCCGCAACGGGTGGCGGAGGCGGTGGCCAGCCTGGGGTTGGCGTTCGCCGTGGTGACCAGCGTGAACCGGGACGATCTGGCGGAAGGGGGTGCCGGGCACTTCGCCGCCACCATCCAGTGGATCCGGACCCTGACGCCCCACTGCGGGGTGGAGGTGCTGATTCCCGATTTCTGCGGCAGCGCCACGGCCCTGGAGACCGTGCTCCAGGCGGGGCCCGACGTGCTGAACCACAACGTGGAGACCGTGCCCCACCTCTACCGGCGGGTGCGTCCCGACGCGGACTACGGCCAGAGCATGCGGCTGCTGGCCGCCGCCGCCGCCCACCGGGACCGATGCGCCCCCGCCATGCGCACCAAGAGCGGCATCATGGTGGGCCTGGGCGAGACCCCGGAACAGGTGCTGGAGCTCATGGCCGATTGGCGCGAAGCCAAGGTGGACATCGCCACCATCGGCCAGTATCTCCCGCCTACCGACCATCATCTGCCCCTGCAGCGCTACGTCGAGCCCCAGGAATTCGAGCTGTTCCGGCGCAAGGGCCTGGAGATGGGGTTCAGGCGGGTGGAGAGCGGCGCCCTGGTGCGCAGCAGCTACCACGCCCAGGAGAGCTTCCAGGTTCCGGGCTGAGCTTCCGGCTCACGGTATGCTTTAGCCATGCGCAAACTGGCCGTCGTTCATCACCGCTTCGAGGACTGGGTCCTGGCCCTTCGGGAGGCGGAACCGAGGCTGGAGATCCGGGGCTGGCATCCCCGCAACGTGCCCGAGGATCCCTGGATCGCCGGGGTGGAAGGTCTGTTCGCCTGGCAGATCCCGCAAGGGCTGATCCAGCGGATGCCAAGGCTGGCCTGGATCCAGAATTCCGGGGCGGGCCTGGACCATCTGGTGGACGACTGTTCCATCCCCGCCGGGATTCCCATCACCCGGGCCGACGGCCAGTTCGGCCTGTGGATGGCCCGCTACGCCGCTGCCCACCTGCTCAGCGAGGTGCAGCGCCTGGATGAGTGCCGCGCCGCCCAGCGGGAGCGGACCTGGTCGGCCAAACTGATTCCCCAGGACCTCACCGGCAAGGTCGCCCTGGTATTCGGCTTCGGCCGGATCGGCCGGCAGATCGGCCGGACCCTGGGCGAACTGGGGATGGAGGTCCACGGCTTCGTGCGGACGGTCCGGGCGGACCGGGAGTTTCCGCTCCATCCTGGCGGCGAGCTGGGTTCCTGGCTGCCGGGGGCCCGGGTGCTGGTGCTGTGCGCGCCCCTGACCTCCGAAACCCGGGGCATGGTGGACGCCGGGCTGCTGGCCCAGGGCCATGCCGGCCTGACCCTGATCAATGTGGGGCGGGGCGAGCAGGTGGTGATTCCGGACCTGCTGGACGCCCTGGACCGGGGCAAGCTGGGCCGGGCCGTGCTGGACGTCTTTCCCCTGGAGCCGCTGGACCCGGCTTCAAAGCTCTGGGACCACCCCAAGGTGGTGGTGACCCCGCACCACTCCGGTCCGTCCGTGCCCCAGGCGGTCATCCAGGACATCCTGCCGAACCTGAGGCGGTTCGCCGAGGGCCTGCCGGTGGAGGGCGGGGTGGACCGGCGGCTGGGGTATTAGCACGGCAAGTCCCGGTCCTTGCGCAGCGGCACGAAGCTCACCGGCATCATCCGAGTGATCCGGCTGCCCCGGGGGGTCTTGCGCACCAGGATCAGTTCCTGGGTCTCCTGGGGAGCGCCCATGGGCAGGATGATCCGGCCGCCCATGGCGAGCTGGAGCCAGGGTTCCGCGGGGATCCCGGTGGCGGCGCAGCTCAGGACGATGGCGTCGAACGGGGCGTGCTCCGGCCAGCCCTGGGCGCCATCACCGCAGGCCAGGCTGACGTTGGAACAGCCCACCCGGGCAAGGATCCGCACCGCCCGCTCGTGCAGCTCCGGCTCCAGTTCCACGCCGTAAACCTGCAGGGCCAGGGTGGACAGCACTGCGGCCATATAGCCGCAACCCGAGCCCACCTCCAGCACCCGCTCGCTTCCAGTCAGCTCCAGGGCCTCGGCCATGGCCGCGACGATGTAGGGCTGGGAGATGGTCTGGCCGTGGCCGATGGCCAGGGGGCAGTCGGCATGGGCCTGGCTGATCCATTCCGCGCCCACGAACAGGTGCCGGGGCACGGTTCGCATGGCCTCCAGCACCCTTGGATCGCGCACGCCCCGGGTCTCGATCTGCTCCTGGACCATCGCTTCCCTCGCCCTGGCATGCTGGGCGGGAGTCGCCTCGAAAGGGGCACTTCCTTCCGTTTCTGGTTCGCTGGGGTTGGCCACGGGAGGATTCCTTGCCGTGGGAGTCCGGATCGGAGCTTCCCTCCGTCAAACTTGGACCTTCCAACCTTCCCGTCAAGCCCTCCCATCGGCCTTCTATACCCCCCGGCGGTCCGGCCCCCAGAGGAGCTTGTGCAACTGCAACTGGAAGCGCACGGGCAGGTTGTCCCGCACGATCTGCTCGGCCAGCCAGGTGGCGTCAAGGCCACCCCAAACGGGGCTGAACAGGACGTCCAGCCGGCCCATGATGTCCCGGTCCTGGCACCAGGCCTTGGCCCAATGGTAGTCAGCCTGGTCGCAAAGGACGAACTTCAGCTCGTCCTGGCCGGACACCATGTGCTCCAGGTTCGATTCCAGCCAGCGTCCCTCCTCGCCGCTGCCGGGGGTTTTGCGGTCGACGATCTTCACCACCGTCCTGGGCACCACCCCGATATCGTGGCTTCCGGCGGTCTCCAGCGCCACTTCGTAGCCAAGGCCGCCCAGGGCGGACAGCAGGGCGGGAGCGTCCGGGTGGGCCAGGGGCTCACCCCCGGTGAGTTCCACGAAAGGGGCGTTGGGGCCGGTGAGGGGTGGGCCCAGCCGGGACCGGACCTGAGAAAGGATTTCCTCCAATTCCATCCGTTCGCCTTCGTGGAAGGCGTAGGTGGTGTCGCAGTAGACGCAGCGGAGCGGGCATCCGGTGACCCGGATGAACAGGCAGGGCCGACCGGCCCGGGAGCCCTCGCCCTGGATGGAATAAAATATTTCATTGATCTTGAAATGCACAACAACCCCCGGTCGTCATTGTAGCCGTTCATGCCGGTGCCACCATCGCGGGTCAGGCCAAGCGAGTGCCCCCGTCCAGGGTGATGATCTCCCCGGTGAGGTAAGGGCTGTCCGCCGCGAAGCGCAGGGCCCGGACCAGGTCCGCGGGGGTTCCGGTGCTTTGCAGCAGACTGTGGCTCGCCAGCCAGGCCGGATCGTTGTCCGGGTCGGCCAGCACGGTGCCCAGGGCGTGGCCGATCACCCGCACCCTCGGCGCGAGCATCCGGGCCAGCCCCGGCACCAGGGCGGCCAGGCCGCTCTTGGCAATGGAATAGGGCATCCGTTTGGGAAAAGGCTTGTGGATGGCGGTGTCCAGCAGGAACTGGATGCAGCCGCCCTCGGCCAGACCGGGGGCCACGGCCTGGGCCGCCAGGAGCGGGAAGGTCAGGTTGAGCCGCCAGGTGGCCGCCAGATTGTCCGGGGTCCATTGGCCGAGCGGGTTTTCCGGGAAGGTGCCGCTCACCAGGACAGCACAGTGCGGGGTGATCCCTTCAGCCCCCAGGGCCGCCAGATCTGCCATCATCGTATGATCCACCTCCGGATTTTCTGCGTCCCAAAGCAGGCACCGAATATGGGTTTGTTTGGACAATCCAGCGATCCAGCCGGCTTCCGTTTCCCAGGGGACGGAACTCGTCAATACCAGGTTGTGATCGGCGGCCAACGCCTCCGCCAGCGCGCGACCCAGGCGCCTGCGCCCCCCCACCAGGATCCACCACGGCCTTCCGTTTTCCCCGCTCACCTTTTTCATGACTTAAGGTTACCTTGTCTCCTTCCCTGCGAGCCATCCGTTGGCGCTTGATCCTGGCCAGCATGATCGCCCTGGCTTTGGCGCTGGGATCCTTCTATCTGAACCAGTGGGTGTTCGCTTCATCCGATGACCAGTGCACCTGGAAGGTCCAGAACCATGGGGTGCTGATCCAGGAGATCCTGCCCAACGGCGCGGCGGAGGAGGCCGGTCTGCTGGAAGGGGATGAGCTCCTTCTGATTCATGGCCGGAAGGTGGTGGCCACGGAACTGAACAAGGCGAAGCGCTTCATCAACAGCCAGCCCGAAGGGCGGATCCTGGTCTACACCGTCAAGCGGGAAGGCCGGATTCTGCGGCTTCCGGTCAAATTGGTGAAACCCTTCAATTTCACCGCCCTCATCGTGCTGCTCACCGCCCTGGTGGCCTGGGCGACCGGGTTGCTGGTGGTGATCTCGTCGCCCTCCCAGAAGAGCGCCCGGCATTTCTTCTACATGGGGGTGGCGGCCCTGCTCCTGAGCCTGTGCTTCCCGCTGGGCCTGAACACGCTGCCCACGCCCCTGCTGCTGCTTTCCCTCGGCTTCGGCGGCCTTGGGGCGGGCCTGGCCCCCGCCCTCTGGCTGCATTTCTTCCTGCGCTTTCCCCATCCGTTTTCCCTGCGCACCAACCGCCACTTCCTGGCGGCTTTGTACGGAGGCTCCCTGGTGGGGGCCTTCCTGATCATGGGGGAGCTGCTGATCCGGAGTTCCGAACATCCGGAGCGGTTCACCGGCTTCCTGCGGGTGATGGATTCGGTCCCGGGGGCCTGGGTGAGCGCCAGTTTCGCGCCGTTGGCGGGCTTGGCCGGACTGGCGCTGTTCTGGGCCGGATCGCTTCGGCAGCGGTCGCGCAAACGCAAGGCCCTGCTGCCTGCGCTCATCCTGGCCTCCATCCTCATGGCCGATCTTCTCATCTACCGGTTCTTCCTGATGCGGGGCGCCGGCCAGAGTTTGTTGTTCGCCCGGGGTGGCTGGATCTATTTCGCGCCCCTGCCCCTGCTGCCCCTGGCGTTCGCGTCCGCCATCTTCCGCCACGGCTTTTTCGACGTCCGCCTGGCCATCCTGCGCTGGGTCACCTATTTCGTCGTGCTGGGTCTGATCCTGGCGCTCTACCTGGGAGGCCTGGCGTTCCTCTTTGGCGAAGGCATGCAGGTGATCCCGGCCGGATGGGCCGGGGTCCTGGTCGGGTTATCCGCCCTGCCCATCGGCTGGCTGCTGCGATTCCTGCTGCTGGCCCTGCGCCGGAAATTCCGCCGGGACCTGAACACGGCCAGGGAAGTGATCCTGGGCAACCTGCGGGAAACCCGGGAACGGTTTTCGGAGGAGGCCATCCTGAACGGATTGGCCCGGTCCCTGCAGTCGGCCTACCGGCCCCAGTTGCTGTTGCTGCTGCTGGCCGAAGGCGATGGCTTCAGGCTGCCGGCGGTGACCGGCCGCGACCCCGACCGAATCCAGTTCGGATCCGCCGGCGAGGACCTGGTCTTGAAACTGCCTCCGTTCCTGCTGCGCCATGCCCGGGAGAACCGCGAGCTGGTCCTGGGCCTGCAGAGCGATGAAGCATATTGGATCCGGGAGCAGGGGCGGGCGCTCAGGGCCCACGTGGATGCCCTGGAGGCCCAGGTGCTGGCGCTGATCATGGTGAACGAGGAACCCTATGCGGCGCTGGTGCTCGGCGGGAAATATGCCGAACTCAACTATGGCCGCGATGACCGGGAGCTGTTGCGGGAGGTGGCGATCGCTGCCGGCCGGCTGCTGGAAACGGCGCAGCTGCACCGCCGGTTGCTGGACCAGGGGCGGATCGAGCAGGAACTGCACACCGCCCGGCTGATCCAGCAGAGTCTCATCACCTCCGAGCCCCCGGTCCTGCCCGGCTTCCAGCTGGCCCTGCGCCTGGTTCCGGCCCTGGAGACCGGAGGGGACCTGCTCTGGGTGGGCTGCCGCCCCTCCGGCCGGCATCTGGCCGCCGTCGGCGACGTGAGCGGCAAGGGCCTCCCGGCCGCCCTCTACATGAGCCAGGCCACGGCACTGCTGTCCTTCGCCGCCCAGCAGGATGATCTGGATCTGGAGCAGATCCTGCCTTCGCTCGATCAGACCTTCCGAAATCTATTGGGTCCAAAGGACTTCCTCACTCTTTCCCTGCTTGAGTGGGATGGCCAAGGCCGCTACCGGGTAGCCAGGGCCGGCCATCCCCCCACCCTCCTCATCGGCGGGGCCTGTGGCACCGAGGCCCGGGAGATCGCCTCCCGGGGCCGGGGCCTCGGCCTGCGCCCGGCCTCCCAGGGCCGCTGGCAGGTCGTCGCCGGGCAGTTGGATGCGGGCCAGTGGCTGGTGATGTACAGTGACGGTCTTACCGAGGCCATGAACAAGGCTGGGGAACTCTACGGGCTTCCCCGTTTGATCGAACAATTGCAAGGCAATTGGAATACCGGTTCGGGTGCGGCCGCCTGCGAGGCCGTCTTCGCCGACGTGGCCGCCTACGAGGCCCAGAACCGGGATGACCGGACCCTCTTCATCCTTTCCCGAGACAGGCCATGAGCGAACCCAAACCCACCCCCGTGATTCCCGGCTGGCTGAGCCGCTGTGTCATCGTCCTTCTGGGCCTGCAGGTGGCCCTGCTCTGGACCCACGGCAGCCTGCTCCAGCGCCAGCATGGAGATATCCTGGCCATGCGCGAGGACATCCAGGCCCTGGCCGACAGCCTGGACCAGGACCAGGACAACTGGGACGCGAACGAAGCCGAGGCGCCGCGCCCGGCCCGGACCATCCTGCGCCGGCATCATCGGGCCAAGGTGGTCCGCGCCGCCCTCCTGCGGGTGGCGGATGACGCCAAGGACCGGGCGGATTCCGAGGATCAGGGCCTGCAATCGTTGAAAAAGGACACCGACGCCGTCCGCCAGTCGGAGCAGGAGGCCCTGGCCAAGGCCCAGCTGGTCCGTGACCAGCTCTCCATTTCCGAGAACATCCGCAAGGCGGATGAAAAGGCCAAGCTGGACGCCGCGACCGATCATTGGCGGCCCTGGCTGTGGGCCGCCAGCGGATTGGCGCTCCTGGGCGTGGTGGCACGGGCCGTGCTGCGCCGGAGGGGTTGAGATGTCTCTGCACGAATATCTGATGGCGGATCCCCAGTGCGACCGGTTGCTGGAGGGGGCGGTGCTGGCGGTGGGACCCATGCTGGAGGATCCCGATCCGGCCGAAACCGTGGCCGTGGTGGAGGGGTGGGCCCATGAGCTGGCGGGACGGATGCCGCTGCCCTGGAACGTCCATGGCGCCATCGATACCCTCAACCACTACCTGTTCCAGGAGCTGGGCCTGCAGGGCGACCAGGAGACCTACGACGACCCGGCCAACGCGGCCATCCCCAAGGTCATCGCCCGCCGGCGCGGGATGCCCATCACCCTCTCGATCCTGTGGATGGAGGTGGCGCGCCGGCTGGGCTTCCAGGCGGTCGGAGTCGCCCTGCCGGGGCATTTCATCACCGGTCTGGGCCTGGACCTGGGCATCCTGCACTTCGACCCGTTCAACGGCGGTCGGGCCCTGGGCGAGGAAGGCGCGGCCCGGCTGGTGGAACTGGCCACCGGCGGCCGGTCCACCTTCGACCCCTCCATGCTGCTGCCGGTTTCCAACCGCGCCATCCTCACCCGTCTGGTGCGCAATCTCCATGTCCGATTCCTGCGGTCCCAGTCCTGGTCCGAGGCCCTGTGGACCTCCACCCATCTGGTGCTGCTCTCCCCGGGCGAAAGCCTGCCGTTCCGCGACCGGGCCCTGGTCCATTTCAAGCGCGGCGAACTGGAGGAGGGCATGCGTGACCTCAAGGAAGCCCTGCGCCTGGGCCAGGAGCTCGACCCGGAGCTGGCCCTGTGGGTGGCGAAGCTGCAACGGGACTGAAGGCTGGAGGATGACCCTATGGATTTCGCCCGATTTCTGCAACTGGCCCGTTCCCATGGCTGGCAGGGCCTGTCCCTCTGGGGCGTGCTGGTCTACCAGGCCCTGCTATGGGTCGGGCTGGCCCGTCTGCACCTGGCCCTCCAGCGGGAGGAAGCCCCCTGGGAGGAGTGCGTCGGCAAGATCCGGTCCGCCTACCTGCGCAAGCTGAACGGCGAGGAGGAACTGAACGAGCTGAAGGTCCACCACTACGCGCCCCTGGTGGACCAGCTGGTGGCGCTGAATTTCGCCGAGGCCAAGAGCACCCTCATGGAGCGCTGGCTGCTGCTGCGCTGGAAGTCCAAGGAGGGGCTGCGTCCCTATTGGATCCGCTGGGGCCATCTGCTGATCGCCTTCGGAGTGGTGGTGTGGTTCGTCAACGGCCTGCTGGTGGACATCGGTTTCGAACCGCTCAAGAGGACCCCCTGCGACCCGCGGCTGCTCTGGGTCTGGCTGGGCTACGCCATGGTCCTGGCGTGGAAGCAGGTGCGGCTGCAGGGCAGCCTGGAGCGGGTGCAACGGAGCCTGCTGATGCCACGGCGGGATGAATGATTAAAGAGCCGGGTCCTCGGTGAAATCCAGCATGTGGCCGGATTTCTTGGCCTTGGTCTTGAGGTAACGGAGGTTGTAGGGGTTGGACGCCAGCTGGTGGGCCTCCCGCTGGACATGGATGCCCGAGTCCTCCAATGCCTTGATCTTCTTGGGATTGTTGGTGAGCAGCCGCACCTTGTGGATGCCGAAGAAACGGAGCATCTCCACGGCGGATTCGTAGGTGCGCAGGTCGTCGGCGAAACCCAGTTCGTGGTTTGCCTCCACCGTATCGAACCCCTGTTCCTGCAAGGCATAAGCTTTCAGCTTGTTCAGCAGGCCGATCCCCCGGCCCTCCTGGCGCAGGTAGAGCACCACCCCGCCCTTCTCGCCGATGTAGCGCAGGGCCGATTCCAGCTGGGCCCGGCAGTCGCACTTGAGGCTGCCCAGCACGTCGCCGGTCCAGCACTCGCTGTGGATGCGCACGTTCACCCGCTTGCGGGCGTCGATCTCGCCGGCCACGATGGCCAGGTGTTCCTTGCCGGTGAGCTTCTCCAGAAAGCCATACACCACGAACTTGCCGAACAGGGAAGGCACGTTGGCCTTGGCCACGAAAGGTACGGATTCGGTCTCGAGCCGGGTGACCACCTCCAAGGGCGAATCGGGGCCAAGCTCAAGGTGGGGTGCACTGCTACTGTCTTTGGGGCACATGGGTTATCCAGTCAGGAGAAATGAAGAATGGATAAAAAGATCCGCCTTTCATTGAGGCTCAGCGCGGGCGGGAACGGCCATCCATCGGCGGTCATCGGGATGGGAAATCAACCCTTAGCTGGGCCAGGACGGCGGCGTCCATATCAGTCTGCGCTTTCAGCATGGGCCCGTCCAGTTTCGCCCCCGAGGCGAGCCGGTGTCCGCCGCCGCCGAACCGTTTGCAGATGGCGTTCACGTCGGCTCCTTCCCGGGATCTCAGGCTCGCCTTGATCCGGCCGTCGGGCAGTTCGTGCAGCAGGCAGGCGACTTCCACCCCCCGCAGTTCCAGTGGCCGGTTCACCAGGCCCTCCAGGTCGTCATGGTCGGCGGAGCAGGCGGTGAAATCGGCCTGGGTGAGGCTCAGGCGGGCATAGCGGCCCTGGTCGAACAGGGCCATGCCTGCAAAGGCGCAACCGAAAACTCGCAGCTTTTCCGGGCGGCCCTGGTGGTACAGGTTCTGGTAGATCCTGGCCGGGGCGACCCCGCCCTCGATCAGGTCGGCGGCCAGGCGATGGACTTTGGCTGTGGCATTGGAAAAGCGGAAATTGCCGGTGTCGTCCACCACCCCGGCATACAGCGCCTCGGCCATGGGCCTTGGCAACGGCAGCGGCATGCGCTGAACCGCCAGGTCGAACACCAGTTCGGCGCTGGCGCTGGCTGCAGGGTCGGTGAATTCCTGGTCGAAGCCCTGGGGCGCTTCCTTCAGATGGTGGTCCAGGCAGACCTTGCGGGCGGCGGAGGCCTGGAACAGGGGATGCAGGGGGCCCAACCGGTGTGGTTCGGAGGCATCCACCAGGATCCAGGCCTCGGGCCAGGCGGCCAAACCGGAGTGGGCTCCCTGGGGCTCGAAGGCCTCCACCCAGCCCTGGGGATCCAGGAACTTCAGATTGGCCGGCAGGCCAGGCGCGACCACGATCCGAACCTCCTTGCCGATGCCCCGGAGGTAGTGGGCCAGGCCCAGCATGGCACCCGTGCCATCCCCGTCCGGATTCTCATGGGTGGTGAGCAGGATCCGGCCCTGGTGGTCGAGAAACTCGGCGAAGCGCTTCAGCATGGACACAATTCCGACCTCTTCAATCAACTTTACCTCGGTTGCATTGACTTGCCTATCCGTTTCAGCTGGAACAGCTGCGCCGGGCCCCTGTTCAGGGTCCGGGACGGCGCACCGGATCCAGGCTCAGAGCTGCTCCTTCTTGCTGTCCAGGCTGCCTGGGGTGAACGACTTGAGTTCGTTCACCACCTCGGCCAGCATGGCCCGCTTGAGGTCGTAGGGGAGGAAGGCGCTCTTGAAACCCATGATGATCAGTTCCTTGATCTCATCCAGGGTGAAGGCCAGGACCTCGTGCAGGACCAGGTATTCCTCGCTGACCGTGGTCCGGGTCACCATGCGGTTGTCGGTGTTCACGGTCACCCGCAGTCCCAGGTCATAGAACAGGCGGATGGGGTGATCCTGCATCCTGCGCACGGCCTTGGTCTGGACGTTGGAGGAGGGGCAGCACTCCAGGGGGATGCGATGGTCGTTCACGTAGTTGAGCAGGTCGCCGTCCTCGATCAGGCGCACCCCGTGGCCGATGCGGTGGGCGCCGCAAAGGTGGATGGCCTGGTGGATGCTCTCCGGGCCGTAGGCCTCACCGGCATGGAGGGTGCAGTTGATGTTGTTGGCCAGTACGCGGCTGAAGGCTTCCCGGTGCTTCTTGGCCGGGAAGTCCTCCTCCGCGCCCGCCAGGTCGAAGCCCACCACGCCCTTGTTCTTGAATGCGACGGTGAGGTCGGCCAGCCGGTTGGAGAGTTCCGGGCCGATGTGCCGGATGCCGCAAAGGATGACGCCGGTCTTGATGGGGTAGCGCTTTTCGGCCGCCGCCAGGCCTTCCAGTACGGCCTGGACGATGCTGTGCAGGGTCATCCCCTTCTGCTGATGCAGGATGGGGCTGTAGCGGACTTCCATGTAGCGGACGTTCTCCCGGGCGGCGTCCTCGGCCAGCTCGAAAGCGGTCCGGACCAGGGACTCGTAGGTCTGCATCACCGACAGGGCGACGTCGAAGGCCTTCAGATACTCCACGAGGGATTCGCAGTCTTCCCCCATCTCCACGTAAGGCCGAAGGGTTTCAACCGTATCTGCGGGCAGGCTTACCCCCTGCTCCCGGGCCAGGTCAAGGATGGTCTGGAGCCGAAGGCTGCCATCCAGATGGACGTGCAGGTCAGTCTTGGGAAGCCGCTGGATATCTTCGAGGGTGAGTTTTTCCATCTGCCGATTCTATCACCGGGGCATCCTGCTGTGATCGAAGGGCCGTGCTGGGCACAACCGGCCGTAAGGCCCCGGTGTCTAGGTGTGAATCTGGGCTACCCGATGCTGGATAACCGATTCATCGCTGTTGCCGATGCAATTGGCGCACAGCCCGAAAATCTGGAGGCTGTGATGCAGGGGCTTGAACTGCTGCTCCCGGCAGATCTCCTCCTGCAGCTGTTCCAGATCAGGCCGGTAAAATTCCATGACTTTATGGCAGTTGAGGCAGATCAGATGATCGTGATGCTCATCCTCGTGGGCAGCTTCATAGTTGGCGTGGCTGGAGCCCAGGCTGCTCTTGC
>Ga0302279_10001938_pt1 | contig 28433 bp, 24 predicted proteins | sample III_Bog_N3_3_FD_194541 | JGI IMG/M metagenome (GOLD analysis project Ga0302279, IMG submission 194541) | Peat permafrost microbial communities from Stordalen Mire near Abisko, Sweden - III_Bog_N3_3 | ecosystem: Environmental > Terrestrial > Soil > Wetlands > Peat | place: Sweden: Abisko... | reverse complement strand
GCGCCTGCTCGCCAAGGCCCGCCAGTCCGTCTTCGCCGATTCCCACCACCGTCAGCCACACGGCCATTCGCTGTTCTCCGCCTGTCTTCGCCACGGCGTGATAGCAAACCCGGCAAGCATCGGCCCATAGCGTCCCCGGTTCACGGGCGGGCCTGCCATGACAACTCGATCCTTCCTGGGAATGGCATGACACGCGGAGATGGATGCGGTATGGGACGCCTGTTCGCTCGCAACGAACGCATGCGCGTCGTAATTCGCAACGCCGCGCGGTTCCTGGCGGCCATGGTGGTCGCTTGACGGGCGACCTCCGGCTGCTGATATGTAACTTCGCGGATGGCTCCGGGCGCCGGCGCCGCCGCTGCAAATGAAATTAATGAAAAAAATACTTACCGAAAGAACTTATGCAACAACGGTTGCCTTGACGATGCAAGCGGCTCCGCCACCGCCAAACCCGGCAAATGGCGCCGGGCCTGGCGCGAGCGCTGCCATGCGGCGCTGACCGATGGCCGATTCCGGATACCTCAAATTGCGCCACCGCGATATCGAGCAGATTGCCCTGGTCTGCCTGAACTGCGCGCGCGTGCTCATGCAGTCCGGCAGCAGCGGCCGGGTGGTGCACGCCTGCGGCGAGACGCTGGCGAAGGCGCTGGGCGTGGATCTGCTGGGGCTGCGGGTGGGTTACACCTCGATCGCGATCACCCTTGGCAGTGGGGCGAACACCATCACCCGGATGGTCACGTTGTCGGAGCACGGCGTGAACCACCGGCTGAACCAGGCGGTGCGCGCGCTGGTGCGGGAGGCGGTGAACAGCCGCCTGCCCCCCGCCGAGATCACCGCGCGGCTGGACGCCCTGGTCCGCCAGACACCACGCTACCCGGCATGGCTGGTGGCGGTCGCGGTCGGGCTGGCATGCGCCGCCTTCGGCGAATTGCTGGGAACCGATCACCGCAGCTTCCTGCCGGTATTTCTGGCCGGCGGCCTGGGCCAATGCATGCGCCACCAATTGTTGCGTATCAATACCAACCTCTATGTGGTGGCCACCGCCACCGCGCTGCTGGCCGCCGGGCTGGTCGGGATGGCAGCGCGGCTGGCCGGCAGCAATACCGTGGACCTGGCGATGTTCGCCGCCACCCTGCTGCTGGTGCCCGGTATTTCGGCCACCAACGCCCAGGCGGATGTGGTGGACGGCTATCCGACATTGGGCAGTGCGCGGGCGGTTTCGGTGCTGACGGTCATGTTGTTCGTCTCGACCGGGATATGGCTGGCCCGCTTGCTGCTTGGGACGGCGCCATGACGCCCGCTTTGCTGGGGGTCGGCCATGATGCCCTGTTCGGCGGCATTGCCGCGGCCGGGTTCGGGGTGCTGTTCAACTTCCGGCCCTGGACGCTGGCCTGGTGCTTCGCCAGCGGCGCGCTGGCACTGGCGGTGCGCAGCCTGGGCCGGGATGCGGGATGGAGCCTGGAGGCGGCGTCGTTCGTCGCGGCCTTCTTGGTCACGGTGGCGGCGACCGGGCTGCTGCGGCGCATCCTGGGGACCTACGGCAGCGCGGTGGCGGTGGCCGGCTGCATCCCGATGGTGCCCGGGGCTTTCTTCGCGCAGGCGCTGCTCGGCCTGTTCGCCATGACCGATCCGCACGCTGCGGCCAATCCCGCCGGCGCGCTGAATACAGTGGCGTATCTGCTGCAGGTGGTGTTCACCCTGGGCGGCATCGGCGCCGGCATCGCCATCCCGCTGCACATCCTGCGCCATCGCGAGTTCTGATATCACGCCGACTTTGCCATCCCCGCCGCCCCCGCCGAGCAGGACGCCTCATGATCGAATATCGCCGCGACGCCGCCGACATCTACGCCCGTTCCTTCGCCATCATCCGGGCCGAGGCCGACCTGTCGCGCATTCCGCCCGACCTGGAAAAGCTGGCGGTGCGCGTGGCCCATGCCTGCGGCATGCCCGACGTGATCGGCGACCTGCTGTTTTCGCCCGGGGCCGGCGCGGCGGGGCGGACGGCGCTGGCGGCGGGGGCGCCGGTGCTGTGCGATTCCCGCATGGTGGCGATGGGCATCACCCCCACCCGTCTGCCGGCCGCCAACCGCATTCTGTGCATGCTCGACGACCCGGGGTTGCCCGAACTGGCGCGCCGGCTCGGCAACACCCGCTCGGCGGCGGCGGTGGATCTGTGGCTGCCGCTGCTGGGCGGCGCGGTGGTGGCGATCGGCAATGCGCCGACGGCCTTGTTCCGCCTGCTGGAACTGCTGGATGCCGGGGCGCCGCGGCCGGCGCTGATCCTGGGCCTTCCGGTGGGTTTCGTCGGTGCCGCCGAATCGAAAGCGGCGCTGGCCGAAAACAGCCGCGGCGTGCCGTTCGTGGTGGTGCGCGGGCGGCGCGGCGGCAGCGCCATGGCCGGCGCCGCTGTCAACGCCCTGGCGACGGAGCAGGAATAGATGTCCGCCGGCATCCCTCTCGCCATCGTGGCGCCGGTGGGCGGACGGCTGGCGGTGGTCGGGCTGGGGCCGGGGGCGGCGGGCCTGATGGCGCCGGACGCGCGGGCCGAACTTGACCGCGCGCAGGACATCCTGGGCTACATGACATACGTGCAGATGGCCGGTCCGTTCCGCCCCGACCAGACCCTGCATCTCTCCGACAACCGCGAGGAACTGGCCCGCGCCCGCCATGCCTTCACGCTGGCCGCCGCCGGCCGCCATGTCGCCGTGGTGTCTTCCGGCGACCCCGGCGTGTTCGCCATGGCGGCCGCGGTGTTCGAGGCGCTGGACCAAAGCCGCGACCCCGCCTGGAACGCGGTGGAACTGGTGGTGCTGCCCGGCATCTCCGCCGCCCAGGCCGCCGCCGCCCGCGCCGGCGCGCCGCTCGGCCATGATTTCTGCGTGATCTCGCTGTCCGACAACCTCAAGCCCTGGGAACTGATCGAACGGCGCCTCGCCGCCGCCGCCGCCGCCGATTTCGTGCTGGCGCTGTACAACCCGGTTTCGCTTGCCCGGCCGACCCAGTTCGACCTTGCGCTCGACCTGCTGCGCCAATACCGCGCGCCCGCCACCCCGGTGGTGCTCGGCCGCGATATCGGCCGGCCGGCGGAAAGCCTCATTGTCACCAGCCTGGCCGACATCCGCGGCGATCAGGTGGACATGCGTACCGTGGTGATCGTCGGTTCGTCCACCACCCGCCTGCTGCCGCGCGATGACGGCACCAACTGGGTGTACACCCCCCGCTGGCACGACGGAAAGTAAACCTGCACCCTGTTATGGCCTGCCCAGCCACGCCAGCGCCGCGGCCACGCCGGGCACCGTGGGCAGCACCGGCCGGGCCGGGCGCTGGCGCATCACCACGCGCACGCCGAGTTGCCGCGCCGCCGCCAGCTTCGCATCGGTCGCCGTGCCGCCGCTGTTCTTGCAGACGATGCTGTCGATTCCCCGGCTTTGCAGCAGCGCCAGTTCGTCCGCCTCGGTGAAGGGACCGCGCGCCAGCACGATCTCGGCCTGGGCGAATGGCGGCATCGGATCGGGCCGGTCGACCGAGCGGATCAGGAAACGGACATGGTCGAGGCCGGCAAACGCCGCCAGTTCCTGGCGGCCGAGCGCCAGCAGCACCCGTCGCGCTTGCGCGCCAACCCAGGCGGCGGCTTCGTTCCAGTCGGCGACATTCTGCCAGCGGTCGCCGGGGCCGGGCAGCCAGGCTGGCCGCTCCAGCCGCAGCAGCCGGGTGGCGGTGGCGGCACAGGCGGTGGCGGCGTTCCAGCCCATCCGGCTGGCGAAGGGATGGGTGGCGTCGATGACGGCGCCGATGCCAGCGTCGCGCAGATACGCGGCCAGTCCCTCGGCGCCGCCGAAACCGCCGATCCGCACCTCGCCGGCCGGCCGCCGGGGAGCGGCGGTGCGTCCGGCCAGCGAACTGACCACCCGCAGCCCCGGCCGCCCGGCCAGTGCCTCGGCCAGCGCATAGCCTTCGCTGGTGCCGCCGAGCACCAGCACGGCAAGGGCGGGTTCAGGCACGGGCATGGCGGGCAGCCTCCTCACCGGCGAGACGGCCGAACACGACGCCGATGGCCAGTCCCGCGCCGGCCAGATAGCCGGTTCCGAGAATATTGGGCGCCATCATCATACCGGCGGCAAACAGGTTGGGAACGGAAATGTCATCGGCCATCACTACCCGGGCCCGCGCATCCACCTTCACCCCCAGACAAACGAAGGTAAGGCCCGGCCGGATCGGGATGGCGGCAAAAGGCGGCACCGCCAAGGGCCGGGCATGGCGTGTCTTGGCCGGGGCGAGGCCGACGGTGCAACCGGCATCGCCGTCGTTGCGCAGGGCGGCGTTGAAGGCGGCGACGGTGGCGATCAACGCCGCCGCGTCCAGCCCGGCCATCGCCGCCAATTCGGGCAGGGTGTCGGCCCACAGTGGCGGGAACAGCGGCGGCGGGGTGCGCGGCTCGGCCGCCGCGTCCAGGATCAGCCAGGCGAGCTGCCCCGGCTGTTCGGCCACCTTGCGGCCCCAGACGGCATAGCGGGTCGGGCCGGTATCGCCGCCCTCGTCGTGGAAACGCCGCCCCGAGCGGTCCACCACGATGCCGGCGGGGATGCCGAGCACCCGGGTGGCAATGCCGCCATCCACCGGTGGCGAGCGGGCATCGACGGCGACCAGATGGCAGGCGCCGGGTTCGCCGGCGGTCGCCGCGCCCTGCGCGATCAGGCCGCGCAGCAGCGTGCCATCGGCATAGGGCGTGCCGCGGATGCAAAAGCCGTCCACGGCCTCGCCCCAGAACGGACGCAGGGCGGCCAGATCGGCCTGCGCCCCGCCGCAGCAGAGCACCACGGCGCCCGGGTGCAGCCGCTCGGGGCCGGCCGGGGTCCGCACTTCCACCGCCCGGAGCTGTCCCCCGGCGATTTCGACCGCCGTGGCCCCGCTGTCGTAGCCGATGACCACCCCCAGTTTTTCGGCGGTGGCATACAGCATGTTCAGCATGGTCTTGCCGCCGCCGAGCAGGAAGCTGGTGCGGCGGGAAAACGGCAGCATCCCGTCGCCGGCGCGCTGGAACGGCACGCCCTGGGCGGCCAGCCATGGCACCACCGACGCCGAGTCCACCGCCAGTCGCCGGCACAGCGCCGCGTCGCCGCGCGGCCCGCCGATGCGGCCCAGTTCGGCGAGGTATTCGGCGGGCGTGTAGCCGCCGGGTGAGTACGGCGTGGGCGCGTCATGCGCCACCCGCAGGTTGCGGGCATGGCGGGCGTTGCCCCCGCGCAGCGGCCGTGGCGCAAGCTCGAGCAGGCGCACGCCCGCCCCGGCCCGCCGCGCGGCAATGGCGGCGCACAGGCCGGCGATGCCGCCGCCGATCACCAGCACATCGATAACTGCGGGGCGACTCGCCATGGCGGGCGACACCCTGCGCGGCGCGGGCCGCCGCGTCCATGGCCTCCGCCCCGCGCGGCAGGGCAATCGCATTAGGAACTTTTGACATCCTGCCGGCCAGATCTTGCCACCAAAAGGACCAAAAGAATAAAAGTTTTTGCTTTTTTTCAAAACGAAGCCTTAAGTTTTGTTTTTTTTGAAAAAAAGAACCAAAAAACTTTTATTCGTTTGGTTTTTTGCCGGGCCGGACGGGCTGGAGGGTTGGGCCTGGCAAAGGAATTCAAATGCGATTGCCCTGCCCCGCACCCCACCAAAGCGGAGTTCTGGCCTTGGGGCGCCTCCCTGGTATGGTTGCGGCATGATGATTCTGCTGGCGCTGCTGATCGACCGGCTGTTCGGCGAGCCGCCGGCACGGCTGCATCCGGTGGTGTGGATGGGAGCGTATCTGTCCTGGGCGGGGCGGCGGATGGTGGTGCTGCCGCCGCGGCGGGCTTTCGTGGCGGGGGCGTTGGCCTGGTTCGGCGGCGCGGTCCTGGTGGTCGTGCCGGCTGTCGCCGCCGCCTGGGCGCTGCGGCAGATGCCGGCGGCACTGGCGCTGGTGCTCGGGGCGTTGCTGCTCAAGCCGCTGTTCGCGCTGCGGTTGCTGCTGGACGAGGTGGCCGGGGTGGAGGCCGCGCTGGAGGAGGGGCTGGATTCCGGGCGGGCGCGGCTGGCGCGCATCGTCAGCCGCGACACGGCGGCGCTGTCGGCGGCGGAGGTACGAGAATCGGCGCTGGAATCGCTGGCCGAAAACCTGTCGGATTCGCTGGTCGCGCCGTTGTTCTGGTTCGTGTTGCTCGGTCTGCCCGGCGCCGCGCTGTACCGTTTCGCCAATACCGCCGACGCCATGTGGGGCTATCACGGACGCTGGGAATGGGCGGGCAAATGGGCGGCGCACGCGGATGACCTGCTGAACCTGCTGCCGGCGCGGCTGACCGCGCTGGCGCTGCTCGGCCTGCCGCGGCCGGAACGGCTGGCGGCGCTGGCGCGGGAGGCGCGGCGCACGGCCTCGCCCAATTCCGGCTGGCCGATGGCGGCGCTGGCGCTGGCGCTCGGGATTCGGCTGGGCAAGCCGGGGGTGTATCGGCTCAACGATTCGGCGCCCGCGCCCACCGCCATCGAGACGCGGCGGGCACTGGCGCGGGCGGGAAAGGCGGGGCTGGCGCTCGGCCTGCTGGCGGCGGCGGCGCAGCTGGCGCATGGCTGACGACCGGGCAACCGCGCGGGAGGCGTGACCAATGGGCGAACTGGTGTTCCTCACCGGACCGGTGCGCAGCGGCAAGAGTGCGCGCGCGGTGGAGATCGCCCACGGCTGGGGCGAGGGGGTGGTGTTCGTCGCCACCTATGGCGTCGATCCGGCCGATGCCGAGATGGCCGAGCGGGTGCGGCGGCACCGTGCCGAGCGCCCGGCCGGTTGGCGCACGCTGGAGGCACCGGCGGATGTGGCCGCTGCCCTGGCGGTGCTGTCGCCGCCGCCGGCGGGGGTTGTGCTGGACAGCATCGTGTTGTGGGCGGCCGCGCGCTTCGCCCGTTCCGACGCGGCGATCCTGGAGGAATGGGGGGCGTTGCTGGCGGCGCTGCGGGCGGCGCCCTACCCGGCGGTGATCGTGGGCGACGAGATCGGCTGGAGCCCGGTGCCGATGGACGCCGATTTGCGCCGCTTCCGCGATCTGGCCGGCTGGCTCGGGCAGCGCACCGCCGCCGCCGCCACCGCGGCCTGGCTGCTGGTGGCCGGCTGCCCGCTGCGGCTGAAATGAGCGGGGGCCGGTGGCGGCAGCGCCCAAATTTCAGAACGACCGGGATTTCAGAACGACCGGAAGTTCAGAATTCGATGCCCGGCTGCGCTTTCACCCCGGCGGCGGCAGGATGTTTGACCATCGTCATCTCGGTGACCAGGTCGGCCGCTTCGATCAGCGCCGGCCGCGCATTGCGCCCGGTGACGACGACATGTAAATCCGACCGGCGCCCCTGCAACCCGGCGAGCACCTCGTCGAGCGGAAGGTAATCGTAGCGCAGCGCGATGTTGAGCTCATCGAGGATCAGCAAAGCGAGGTCGGGCTCGCGCAGCAATTCGCGCGAGCGCTCCCAGGCGCGGCGGCAGGCGGCGACGTCGCGGGCGCGGTCCTGGGTGTTCCAGGTGAAACCTTCGCCCAGGCTGTGCCAGCTCACCAGCGGCCCGAAGCCTTCCAGCACGGCCCGTTCGCCGGTGTTCCAGGCGCCCTTGATGAACTGCACCACGCCGACCCGGCGGCCATGCCCGAGCATGCGCAGGGCGAGGCCGAAAGCGGCGGTGGATTTGCCCTTGCCCGGGCCGGTATGGACGATCAGCAATCCTTTTTCGATCGTGCGGGCGGTGGCCTCGGCGTCCTGCAATGCCTTGCGTTTGGCCATCTTGGCGGCATAGCGGGCCTCCGCCTCGGACGGCACCTCCGGCGAGGCGCGCGGCGGCGGCGAGGCGGGATCGGGAAAGGGCATGCGCTGGTCCTCGGCTGGCGATGTGGGACCGCATTGCAGCCGCAGGCGTTTGACGAATGCAAGGCGCACCCTGTAGGAATTGCCGACCGATGGTCCTTCCGTGAGGAAGGCCAAGAGGGAATGCGGTGCGGGGGCATCCCCAAGGCCGCAGCTGCTCCCGCAACTGTGAGCGGAAAGCAGCCCGTCGCGATGCCACTGGGCACCCAGCCCGGGAAGGCAGGCGGGCCGCGTTCGATCCGCAAGCCAGGAGACCTGCCGTCGGCTGCCGTGGCTGTTCCGGGCGGGATGCTCCGGAACCGGCCGGTTGTTGCGACGGCCAAGCAGGCGGGTTCTCCGCCGGCGGCCGGCATCCCGCCACATCGTTGGGAGCCCCCGTGAGCGAAGCTGCGCGCGCCCGCCTGATCATCTGCACCACCTGCCGGGCCGGCCGGCCGCTCGCCGAGGGCGAGACGCCGCCGGGCGCGCTGCTGCACGCGGCGGTGCACCGACAGATGGCGGAATCACCGGATGCCGGGTTCGACCTTGCCGAGGTGGCGTGCCTGGCCTGCTGCGACCGTGGCTGCGCCGCCGCGATCACGATGCCGGGCAAGTGGACCTATCTGCTGGGCGCGCTCTCGGCGGCAACGGCCGGCGACCTGATCGAGTATGCGCACGCCTACAGGACGTCGGACAGCGGGGCGGTGCTGCCTTCGCGCCGGCCGCCGGCGCTGCGCGGGGCGGTGATCGGACGGCTGCCGGCACTGGAGATGATGGCATGAGCGGGCTTGCGAAAATCCCGGCCACCGTGATCACCGGCTTCCTCGGCGCCGGCAAGACCACGCTGTTGCGGCATCTGCTGGAGCAGGCGGGCAGGCGGCGGATCGCCGTGATCGTCAACGAGTTCGGCGAGCTGGGTATCGACGGCGAGACGTTGCGCGCCTGTGGCATACCCGGCTGCGCCGAAACCGACATCGTCGAGCTGGCGAATGGGTGCCTGTGCTGCACCGTCGCCGATGAATTCCTGCCGGCGATGGAAGCGCTGATCGACCGGGCGCAGCCACCTGAGCATATTGTTATCGAAACGTCCGGGCTGGCGCTGCCGAAACCGCTGTTGAAGGCGTTCGGCTGGCCTGCGGTGCGGGCGCGGGTGACGGTGGATGGGGTGATCGCGGTGGTGGACGGGCCGGCGGTGGCGGCCGGGCGCTTCGCCGACGATCCCACGGCGGTGGCGGCGCAGCGCGGCGCGGATAACCTGATCGATCACGACAACCCGTTGGCCGAAGTCTACGAGGACCAGTTGCAGGCGGCGGACCTGGTGGTGCTGAACAAGGCCGATCTGCTGGATGATGCCACGCTGGCGCGGCTGCAAGCCGAGATCGCGGCGAAGCTGGTACGCGCGGTGAAGCTGGTGCCGGCGCGGCAAGGGTGGCTCGACCCGGCGGTGCTGCTCGGCCTGGGCGTGGCGGCGGAAGACGATCTGGCGGCGCGGCCGTCGCACCACGACGCGCTGGACGGGGCGCATGAGCACGACGATTTTGAAAGCTTCGTGGTGGACGTGCCGGAATTTGCCGCGCCCGGGCCCCTGCTGGAGCGGCTGGCGGTGGCGACCGCGGCGCACGACATCCTGCGGTTGAAGGGCTTCGTGGCGCTGCGCGACAAGGCGATGCGGCTGGCGGTGCAGGGGGTGGGGCCGCGGCTGCACCATTACTTCGACCGCTCCTGGCCGGCCGGCGCGCGCCGGCAGGGGCGGATCGTGGTGATCGGGCGAAGGGGCCTGGACCGCGCCGCCATCGCCGCGGCGCTCGCCGCCCCGCCGGGAGGCTGAGGCGGATGCACCTGCTGGTCCGCGAAAGCCGGTCGCTGGACGAAACCGGGCAGGCCGAGGATCTCGGCCATGCGCCGGCCGATCTGCTGCTGCTGTCGTTCGCCGACAGCGATCTCGGCGCGGCAGCGGCGGCGTGGCAGACGCTGGCGGCGCCACGGCCGTCGCTGCGGCTGGTCCGCCTCGCCCGGCTGCGGCATCCGATGTCGGTCGATCTTTACGTTGAGCGGGTGGTGGCGCAGGCGCGCTGCGTGCTGGTGCGGCTGCTCGGCGGGCTGGAATACTGGCGCTACGGCGCCGAGGAAGTCGCCGCGACCTGCCGCCGCGCCGGGGTGGCGCTGGCGCTGCTGCCGGGCGACGCGCGCACCGACCCGCGACTGGCCGCGCTGTCCACCGTGGCCGACGCGGACTGGGCATGTCTGGATGCCTATCTGCGCGAGGGCGGGCCGTGGAACCTGGCGCAGGCGCTGCGGCTGGCGGCGCGGCTGGGCGGCCTGGAAGCGGATGCCCCGGCGCCGCCGGTGTTGGTGCCGGCGGCGGGCGAGCATCCGCTCACGGTGCCGGCAACCGGGCCGGCCGGGCTGGCGGTGCTGGTGTTCTATCGCGCGCACCTGCTGGCCGGCGACATCGCGCCGGTCGCGGCCCTGGCCGAGGCGCTGCACGCGCGCGGCCTTGGCGTGCGGGCGCTGCATGTCGCCAGCCTCAAGGACGCCGAGGCGGCGGCGTTCGTCGCCGCGCGGCTGCGGGAGTGGCGCCCGGCGGTGGTGGTGAACGCCACCGCCTTCAGCGCCGCGCAGGGCGAGGCCGGCTCGCCGCTGGATGCCGCCGGGGTGCCGGTGTTGCAGGCGGTGCTGGCGGGTTCGACCCAGGCCGCCTGGGCGGAATCGGCGCGCGGCTTGTCGCAGGCCGATCTGGCCATGCAGGTGGTGCTGCCGGAACTGGACGGGCGCCTTCTGACCACGGTGGTGTCGTTCAAGGCGGAGGCGACGCCGATCGCCGGTCTCGACTTCGCCCGCCTTGTGCACCAGCCGGACCAGGACGGCGTGGTGCTGACGGCGGCGCGGGCGCAGGGCTGGGCGCGGCTGGCGGCGACCGCGCCGGCGGCGCGGCGGGTGGCGGTGGTGCTGTCGGATTATCCCGGCGCCGGCGGCGGCCAGGTCGGGCATGCCGTCGGGCTGGATACGTTTGCCAGCCTGGATGAACTGCTGACGCTGCTGCAAGGCGAGGGCTACGACACCGGCGGCGCCTCGCCCGGCGCGGTGGCGCTGGCGGTGCGATTGGGCGAGGCGGCGCCGGCGCCGGTGCTCGATCTGGCCGGCTATCGCCGGCTGTTCGCGGCGCTGCCGGCGGCGTTGCGCGCCCGCGTCGACGCGGCGTGGGGCGAGCCGGACGCCGATCCGGCTTTTGTGGACGGGGCTTTTCGGCTGCGCCACGCCCGGCGGGGCCGGCTGGTGCTGGCGGTACAGCCCGATCGCGGCAGCGCCGCCGATCGCCGCGCCAGTTACCACGACCCCGACCTGCCGCCGCGACATGGCTATATCGCCTTCTATCTGTGGCTGCGCGAGCAAGTCGGGGTGCAGGCGCTGCTGCATCTGGGCACGCACGGCACGCTGGAATGGCTGCCGGGCAAGGCGGTGGTGCTGTCGGCTGCCTGCGCGCCGGCGGCGCTGACCGGCGGGTTGCCGGTGATCTATCCGTTCATCGTCAACAATCCCGGCGAGGCGGCGGTGGCCAAGCGGCGGCTCGGCGCCGTCACCATCGGCCATCTGACCCCGCCGCTGCGCCGCGCCGGCAGCCATGGCGCCGCCACCGAACTGGAACGGCTGATCGACGAATACGCGGTCGCCGACGGGCTGGACCGGCGCCGCGCCGCGCTGCTGCGGCGCGAGATCATCGACCGGGCCGGCGCGGTGGGGCTGCTGGCGGAAAGCGGCGTGGCCGCCGACGCGCCGGACGAGGAGGCGCTGGCGCGGCTCGACGCCTATCTGTGCGACGTCAAGGAGCTGCAAATCCGCGACGGGCTGCATGTGTTCGGCCGGGCACCGCCAGATTCCACCCGGGCGGCGCTGCTGGAGGCGTTGCGGCTTGCCTGTCCGGGCGTTGACCCGGCGCGGCTGGCAATTGATCTGGATCGCAGCGCCGGCTGCGAACGGGCGGCGCTGCTGGCGGCGCTGGATGGGCGATCGGTGGCACCGGGGCCGGCGGGGGCGCCGACGCGGGGGCGGGCCGACGTGTTGCCGACCGGGCGCAACCTGTTCGCGGTCGACCCGCGCGCCATCCCGACCCGTGCCGCGGTGCTGCTGGCGGAACGCGCCGCCGCCGATCTGCTGCGGCGCCATCAGCAGGATCACGGCGACTGGCCGCGGGCGCTGGTGCTCGATCTGTGGGGCAGCGCCAGCCTGCGCACCGGCGGCGAGGACCTGGCCCTGGCCCTGGTGCTGATTGGCGCGCGGCCGGTGTGGGACGAAGGCTCGGCGCGCGTCAGCGGGGTCGAGATCCTGCCGCTGGCGCTGCTCGACCGGCCGCGCGTGGATGTGACGCTGCGCATCTCCGGCCTGTTCCGCGACACCTTCGAGACGCAGATGCTGCTGTTCGACAACGCCGTCCGCATGATCGCCGCCCGTGACGAGCCGGCCGACTGGAATCGCCTGGCCGCCGCCGCGCGCGGGCTGGAGGGGGAGGCGCTGCGACGCGGCACCGCGCGCATCTATGGCGCCGCACCGGGCGACTACGGCGCCGGCCTCGACGGCGCCCTGGCGCAGGGCACCTGGCAGCAGCGGGCCGATCTCGGTGGCGCGTATCTGGGGGGATCGGCGCATGCCTATGGCCAGGATCTCGACGGCGCCGCCGACCCCGATGCCTTTGCCACCCGGGTGGCCGGCGCGGACCTGTTCGTGCACGCCCAGGACCACCGCGAAACCGATCTGCTCGACAGTCCCGAATACGCCGCGCACGAGGGCGGCTTCGCCGCCGCCGCCGACAGCCTGGGGGCGCGGCCGGCGCTGTATCACCTGGACACCTCGAATCCGGAGGCGCCGCGGGTCCGCGCGCTGGCCGAGGAGATCGCGCGGGTGGTGCGCGGGCGTGCCGCCAACCCCGCCTGGATCGCCGGCATGATGCGCCACGGCTACCGTGGCGGCGCCGAGATCGCCCGCACGCTGGACGGGCTGTTCGGCTTTGCCGCGACGTTGCCGCAGCGGCTCGACCGGCAGTTCGACCTGGTGTTCGACGCCACCCTCGGGGACGCCGCCGTCGACGCTTTCCTGCGAAGCCACAATCCGCAGGCACGGGCGGCGATGGCGGCACGGCTGCGCGAGGCGTTGCGCCGCGATCTGTGGCGGCCGCGCCGCAACGATGTCGGCCTGCGGCTGAGCGAACAGGACATGGCATGACGGTGCATTTCATCGGCGCCGGTCCGGGTGCCGCCGACCTGATCACCCTGCGCGGGCGCGACCTGCTGGCGCGCTGCCCGGTGTGCCTGTACGCCGGCTCGATCGTGCCGCCGGCGCTGCTGGCGCATTGCCCGCCGGGCGCGCGTCTGGTCGATACCGCGCCGCTGACGCTGGACGCGATCGAAGCCGAAATTGTCGCCGCGCACGCGGCGGGACTGGATGTGGCGCGGCTGCAATCCGGCGACCTCGCGGTGTTCAGCGCCGTGGCAGAACAGATACGCCGGCTGCGGCGTCACGGCATTCCCTTCACCCTGACGCCGGGGGTGCCCGCCTTCGCCGCCGCCGCGGCGGCGCTCGGACGCGAGCTGACGGTGCCGGAGGTGGCGCAGAGCGTGGTGCTCACCCGCGTCTCCGGCCGCGCCTCGGCGATGCCGCCGGGCGAGACGCTGGCGGCGTTCGGTGCGACCGGCGCCACCCTGGCGGTGCATCTCGCCATCCACGCGCTCGACCGCATCGTCGCCGAACTGACGCCGCTGTACGGCGCCGACTGCCCGGTGGCGGTGGTGGTGCGGGCCAGTTGGCCGGAGGAGCGCATCCTGCGCGGCACCCTGGCCAGCATCGCCGGCCAGCTTGCCGCCGATCCGGCCGAGCGCACCGCGCTGGTGCTGATCGGCCGGGCGCTCGGTGACGACGGGTTCCGCGACAGCGCCCTGTATGACCCCGACTACCGCCGCCGCTTCCGTCCTGGCGGTCCTCCTTCTCCCGATGAGGGGCCGGTCCGATGAACGAAGTTTCCCTCGCCCCGCGCGGACGTCTGTTCGGCCTTGGCGTCGGGCCGGGCGATCCCGAGCTGATCACCGTCAAGGCGTTGCGGCTGCTGCAGGCGGCGGCGGTGGTTGCCTACCCGGTGGCCCGCGGGCGGAGCGGCAACGCCTTCGGCGTCGTCGCCGGCTATCTGCGCGCGGCGCAGATCCGGCTGAAGCTGGTGTATCCGGTGACGGCGGAGAAGCTGCCGGCACCGTTCTGCTACGAAACCGCGCTGCGCGGCTTCTACGACGATTCGGCGGCGGCGGTGGCGGCGCATCTCGATGCCGGGCGCGACGTCGCGGTGATCTGCGAGGGCGATCCGTTCTTTTACGGGTCGTTCATGTACCTGCACGACCGGCTGGCGGAGCGCTATGAAACCGAGGTGGTGCCGGGGGTCTGTTCGGTGCTGGCGGCGGCGAGCGTGGCCGGCACACCGCTGATGTACCGCAACCAGGCGCTGACGGTGCTCTCGGGGGTGCTGGAGGAGGACGAATTGCGGCGGCGACTCGCCGGCTGCGAGGCGGCGGCGATCATGAAGCTGGGCAGCAACTTCACCAAGGTGCGCGCGGTCGTGCAGTCGCTCGGCCTGGCCGGGCGGGCGATCTATGTTGAGCGGGCGACGATGGAGCGGCAGCGTGTGGCGCGCCTCGACGCGGTGGACGCGGCAGAGGTGCCGTATTTCGCCATGGTGCTGGTACCCGGCGAACGCTGGGGCAGCCAATAGGGGAGGACACGGCCATGCCGACGGAAAGCCGGATCGGAACGACGCGGGTGGTGACGCGCGGCGGCGACGGTGGCGAGACCTCGGCCGGTCATGGCGAGCGGGTGCCCAAGGACGCCCCGCGCATCGAGGCATGCGGGGCGATCGACGAACTCGGGGCGATGCTCGGCATGCTGCGGGCGGGGCTGGCGGGCGAGGCGGAGGTGGATGCGATGCTGCGGCGGGTGCAGGTTGATTTGTTCCACATCTGCGCCGACCTGCACGAGGCCGGCGACCGGGACCCGGCGCTGCGGGTGACGGATGCCCCGTTGTTGCGCATCGAGCAGGAGCTGGCGGCGATGAACGCGACGCTGCCCCATCTGGCGAATTTCATCCTGGCCGGCGGCACCGAAGCGGCGGCGCTGGCGCATCTGGCGCGCACGGTGGCGCGGCGGGCCGAGCGCCGGGTGGTGACGCTGGCGCGCACGGCCCCGGTAAATCCCGAAATCATCCGCTACCTCAACCGGCTGTCCGATTTCCTGTTCGTGCTGGCGCGACGGCTGAACGGCAATGGCGGTGGCGACGATCTGTGGGCCCCGCGCGGAGCGCGTTGAGGGCGACTCCTCAGCGCGGCCGGCGCAGCAGGTAGATGTCGAAAATCCAGCCGTGGCGCTGCTTTTCCCGCGCGATCGTGTCGGCGATCTGCCCGCCCACCTCGCCGACCCGGCCGGCACGCAGTATCTCGCGCTCGCTGCCGAGATTGGCGCCCCAGTAAATGTCGCTGTCAGCCGGCGCGGCGTTGGCGAACGCGGCGTTGGAATCGAGCATCACCGCCACGCTGCCATGGCCCGCCGCGGCACCTTCGCGCAGGCGACGGGCGGTGGTGATCAGCACCTCATCGCCCATGTCGGCCAGCGTGATCTGGTGGCGTGCCGCCAGCAGTTGCAGGCTGGTGATGCCGGGGATCACTTCCAGCGCCAGGTCGGGAAGAATGGTGGCGCGGATGCGCCGGAAGATCGCGAGATTGCCGTCGTAGAGCGAGGGATCGCCCCAGACCAGCAGGGCGCCGGTCTGGCCTTCCGCCAGATGGGTGATGATGAGGCCGGCGATCAGCGCCGCCTTGTCGTCGTACCAGGCCTCGACGCCCTCGGCGTAGCCGGGGCCGCCCTCGGCACTGCGGTCGGGCGCGCGCGCCGGGCTTGCCGCGGTGACGACGCGGTAGCGGCCGGGCTCGCAATGCGCCTCCAGGATATGCCGGCGCGCGTCGGCCAGCGCCTCCTTGCCCCGGCCTTCCTTTTCGAGCACGAAAAACACGTCGACCCGCCGCAGCGCCGCGACGGCTTGCAGGGTGAGGTATTCAGGCCCGCCGGGACCAATGCCGATGAGATAGAAGCTGCGCATGCGAGCGGTCTCCGCCCCGTTTCGTTCCGTTAAAGGTGATGATAACACCTGGGGGGTTCGGCGTCGATCCGTGCCCGGGCGGGTCAGTTCTCAGAGCTTGTGAAGCAATCGAACTTGCGAATGAGCGCCCGCTGATATCATTGAGCGTTTTTGGCAGAATCGGAGCGTCGCGGGCACTCATTCACAAACTCTCAGTCTCCGGCAGGCGCTGTTCCCGCCGCGACGGCGCGGGGACAAGGGAATCGCGTTCCCGCGCCCAGCGCAACAGCGCCAGCGCGCGGTAGGGGGCGTGGACGAACCGGCTGTACGGCAGCAGCAGGAACAGGGCCAGGACGATGCCAACATGGATCGCCAGCAACACGCCCATCGCGCCGGTTGCCCGCCATGCCAGCAGCGCCAGGCCGCTGACCGCCGCCAGCAACAGCAGCACCAGCAACCCTGCGTCCGCCCCAAGCAGACCGGGCACGCCCGGCGCCGGATCGGCCACCGACCGCAGCCGGAGCAGGCCGGCCGTGCCCGCTGTCAGCAACACGCCGCCGGCCGTGCCCAACAGAACCGGCAGGCTGAAGACGGCATAGGGCGCGTCATATCCCAGCACGTCGGCATAAAGCGTGGCCACGCAGGTCGCGGCGAAACAGAGCAGGAAGCCGTAGAACATGGCGTGGTGCAAAAGACGCCGCGTTTGGGTGAAGTGCTCGTCGCAGCCATGCCCGCCGCCGCCGAGGTAGCGAAGGGTCAGCAGGTCGCGCAGTGCCGCGCCGATGGTGCGACCGGAGGCGGTCGCGCCGCTGCCGGCCAGGCGCCAGAATTTCACCCCGCCCATCACCAGCGCCAGCGCCGAGAAAAGGCAGGCGGCGCCACCGCACAGGACCAGCACGCCCCAGGGAATGACGGCGTAGAAGGTGGCCGGACCGGTGTGCGCCGGTTGCAGCCACAGGGTCAGACTCAAGGCCACGGCGATGCTGAAAGCAGTGAGCAGGGCGATGGTCAGCCCGTTGCGCCGGAACAGCACCGCGAACGGGCGCGGCCAGGCGCATGATTTGTAGGTTTCATAGCGTGACGCGGCGAAGGATTTGGGAGCGTTGACGGCAAACGGATGCGGCGGCGCGTATTGGCAGGCAAAAAAGCAGGCGCGGCATCCATGGCAGAGATTGGCGAGGTAGGCGACCTCGCCATCCGCGAATGCCCGCCGTATCTCGATCGCCTGAAAGACCGCGCAGAAGCCCTCGCAGTAGCGGCAGGCGTTGCAGATTTCGAGGGTGCGCCGGGTATCCTGCAAGACCGCGTCGCCACCCATGCCGTGTTGCTCCCGTGCGGCGCCGGCCTGTCGGTGCCGAACCGGCTGCCGCGGTTTGCCTGGCACCTACACCGAAAAATATTTCGCCCGCGGGTTCAGCACCACGATCGCGCTGGTCGATTGCTCGGGATGCAACTGCCATTCATCGGAAAGCGAAACGCCGATCCGTTCCGCTTCCAGCAGTTTCAGCAGCGGCACCTGGTCCTCCAGCGTCGGGCAGGCGGGGTAGCCGAAGGAATAGCGGCTGCCGCGATAACCCTGCGCCAGCATCTTCTCGATGTCACGGTCGTCCTCGGCGGCGAAGCCCAACTCGGCGCGGATGCGCTTGTGGGTGTATTCCGCCATCGCCTCGGCCATCTCCACCGACAGCCCGTGCAGATACAGATAGTCCTGGTAGCGGTTCTCATCGAACCACTGCCGTGCCGTGTCCGACGCCTTCTGCCCCACCGTCACCACTTGCAGGCCGATCACGTCACGCCCGGGATCGTCCACGTCGCGGAAGAAATCGGCGATGCAGTCGCCATCCTCGCGCGGCTGGCGGGGCAGGGTGAAGCGGGCCAGTTCGGTGCTGCCGTCCTGGTCGAAGATGAAAAGATCGTTGCCCCGGGCGGCGGCTTTCCAATAGCCGTAGCTCGCCTGCGGCCGGAGGATGTCCTGCTCCTCGCACAGGCCCAGCATGCGGCGCAGCACCGGCCGCAATTCCTGCCTGGCCCAGCCGAGGAAGTCGTCGAGGTTGCGGCCCTGTTTGCGGAAGCCCCACTGGAACTGGTACAGGCTGCGCTCATTGAGGAACGGAATGATCGCCTTGGGCGTCGCCTCGATGATCCGCCTGCCCCAGAACGGCGGCTCGACGACCGGCACATCGGCGGTCAGCCGGCGGCGGCGCCGTTGCACCGCGGCCACGTCCACCGGACGGAAGGCGCGGGCGTCGGCCTGGCCGAGCGTGCGGGTGGTGTTGCGCGCCCGCCCGGCCCGTTTGGTCTGCACCGCGGCGAGATAGTCGTCGAAGCCGTCGCCGGTCACCTTGTCCATCAGGTGCAGCCCGTCGAAGGCGTCGCGCGCATAGGCCACCCGGCCGCTGGCGTAGGCACGCGCGCAGTCGTCCTCGACATAGTTGCGCGTCAGCGCGGCGCCGCCCAGCAGCACCGGGATGTCGACACCCTGGCGGGCCATCTCCTCCAGGTTCTCGCGCATCACCACGGTGGATTTCACCAGCAGCCCCGACATGCCGATGGCCTGCGCGTGGTGGTCGCGCACCGCCGCCAGCATGTCGGCCAGCGGCACCTTGATGCCCAGATTGACCACCCGGTAGCCGTTGTTGGTCAGAATGATGTCCACCAGGTTCTTGCCGATGTCGTGCACGTCGCCCTTCACCGTCGCCAGCACGATGGTGCCCTTTTCCTGGCCGGCCACCCGCTCCATGTGCGGCTCCAGCCAGGCCACCGCCGACTTCATCGTCTCCGCGCTTTGCAGCACAAAGGGCAACTGCATCTTGCCGGCGCCGAACAACTCGCCCACCACCTTCATGCCGTCGAGCAGAATGGTGTTGATGATGTCGAGCGGCTTGTGGGTGCGCAACGCCTCGTCTAGGTCCTCGGGCAGGCCCTTGCGGTCGCCGTCGATGATGCGCTCCTTCAGGCGTTCCTCGATGGTTTCCGCCCGCTTCCTGCGGGTCACGTCCACGGCCTTGCGGTCGGCGAAGATCGCCAGCAGGCGCTGCAACGGGTCGTAGCCTTCGCGCCGGCGGTCGAAGATGAGGTCTTCGGCGACCTGCACTTCCTCGGCCGCGATCAGGTGCAGCGGCCGGATTTTCGAGGCATGCACGATCGCGCCGGTCATGCCGGCCTTCACCGCGTGGTCGAGGAACACGCTGTTCAGCACCGCGCGCGCCGCCGGGTTCAGGCCGAAGCTGATGTTGGACAGCCCCAGAATGATCTGGATGTCGGGGAACCGGTCGCGGATCAGCCGGATGCCTTCCAGCGTCCACTGGCCGAGCTTGCGGTCGTCCTCGTTGCCGGTGGCGATGGTGAAGGTCAGCGGGTCGATCAGCAGGTCGGCGGGCTGAAGCCCGTGCCGGGCGCAGGCGAAGTCGACCAGGCGCGCGGCGATGGCGAGCTTGCTCTCCGGCGTCTTGGCCATGCCCTGCTCGTCGATGGTCAGGGCGATCACCGCCGCGCCGAAGCGCTTGGCCAGCACCAGGCGGTCATGCGCGGCGGCTTCGCCGTCCTCGAAATTGATCGAGTTGATGATCGGCTTGCCGCCATGCAGCTTCAGCGCGCTCTCGATCACCAGCGTTTCGGTGGAATCGATCACCAGCGGCGCGTTCACCGTCGCGGTGAAGCGGCGGACCACCTCGTCCATTTCGAAGCGTTCGTCGCGGCCGACGAAGGCGGTGCAGAGGTCGAGCGCGTTCGAGCCTTCGCTGGCCTGCTCGCGGCCCATGGCGACGCAGCCGTCCCAGTCATGCGCTTGCTGCAACTCGCGCCATTTGCGGCTGCCGTTGGCGTTGCAGCGCTCGCCGATGGCGAAGAAGGCGTTCTCCTGGCGCAGCGACACCGGCTGGTACATGCTCGCCACCGACGGCACCCACAGCGGCCGGCGCGCCACCGGGGCCGGGCGGGGATCGCCGCGGCGGCGCAGCATGGCGTCGAGAGCGGCGATGTGCCCGACATGGGTGCCGCAGCAGCCGCCGATCAGGTTGACCCCGTCCTCGGCGACGAAGCGCTCCACCCAGCTCGCCAGCTCGGCCGGCCGCAGCGGGTAGTGGGCCTGCCCGTCCACCAGCTCCGGCAGCCCCGCATTGGGCAGCACGCTGAGCAGGCCGGGCCAGTTGGCCGACAGCCAACGCAGATGCTCGGCCATTTCCTGCGGTCCGGTGGCGCAGTTCAGGCCGATCAGCGGCACGTCGAGCGCCTGCACGATGGTGGCTGCGGCGGCGATGTCCGGGCCGACCAGCAGGGTGCCGGTGGTCTCCACCGTGACCTGCACGAAGATCGGCGTGTCGGTGCCGGCGGCCGCGCGGGCGATCTTGGCGCCGTTCACCGCCGCCTTGATCTGCAGGGTGTCCTGACAGGTCTCGATCAGCAGGGCGTCCACCCCGCCGGCGATCAGCCCGCGGCACTGTTCGGCGATGGCCGCTTCCAGCACGTCGTAGGCGATATTGCCCAGGCTGGGCAGCTTGGTTCCCGGCCCGATGCTGCCGAGCACCCAACGGTGCCGGCCGTCGGCGAACTGCTCCGCCGCCTCGCGCGCCAGTTCGCCGGCGCGCCGGTTGATCTCGAAGGCGCGGTCGGCGAGGTCGAACTCGCCCAGCGTCACCGGCGAGGCGCCGAAGCTGTTGGTCTCCACCATGTCGGCGCCGGCGGCGAAATAGCCGCGATGGATGTCGCGCACCATGTCGGGGCGCGACAGCACCAGCACGTCGGTGCAGTTTTCCCGGCCCCAGTAGTCGCGTTCGACATCGAGCGACATGGCCTGCACGGCGCTGCCCATGCCCCCATCGGCCAGCAGCACGCGGTCGCGCAGGGCATCCAGCAGATGGGGTCGGGTCATGCGGCGGTCTCCGGGACCAGATCGGCAAGGGTGGAGGCAGAAATGGGGCTGGCGGCGGGCCACAGCCGCATTTCCATCGGCCCGGGCACGGCGACCACCGCGCCCGGTGCCAGGCCGGCGGCTTGCAGCAGGTCGCGCATCCGGGCGTCGTCGAAGCCGGGCCAGCGATGGGCCAGCCGGGCCATCATGTCGGCGCGGGCATGGGCGGCCAGATCGGCCACCACCAGCCGCCCGCCCGGCCGCAGCACCCGCGCCGCCTCGGCGAGCGCGCCGGCCGGGTCTTCGGCGTAGTGCAGCACCATCTGCAACACCACCAGGTCGAACCCGGCATCGGGCAGCGGCAGGCGGTACATGTCGGCCAGCCGCACCGCGCAATGAGTCAGGCCGGGACGGGCGAGGCGGGAACGGGCCAGCGCCAGCATCGCCCGGCTGGCATCGACGCCCAGGCCGGCGGTGACCCGCGGCGCCAGCACCTCCAGCAGCCGGCCGGTGCCGGTGCCGATGTCCAGCACCCGGCCGATCCCGCCCGGGGGGAGCAGGTCCAGCAGCGCGGTCTCGACCGCGGCGGCCGGCAGATCGAGGGCGCGCATCTCGTCCCAGTCGGCGCCCTTGCGGCGGAAGCTCTCGGAGGCTTCGCGGGCCCGGTCGGCCAGCACGCGGGCGGCCTGGCGGCGGTCGGCGGCGACAATGTCGTTCTCGGGCAGGCGGTCCAGCACCGCCCGTGCCAGCGACCCGCCGGCGGTTTCGGGCGGGGGCAGCGCGAACCAGACATTGGTGCCCTCGCGGCCGCGATCGAGCAGCCCGGCCTCGCAGAGCAGCCGCAGGTGGCGCGACAGGCGCGGTTGCGACTGGCCGAGGATTTCGGTGAACTCCATGACGCAAAAGCTGCCGCGCGCCGCCAGCGCCAGGATGCGCAGTCGGGTGGGCTCGGCGCAGGCGCGCAGGGCGGCGAGGAGGCTGTCCATGGGTTGCGAGCGTATAAAGATATCCTTATGTTTAGTCTATGCCGATCTTGATCGACGCCCGCATCCCCGTGGCCGTTGGCCCCGCCGCCATGGCGAGGGCGGACGATGCCGTGCTGGCGGAGGCCGACCTGCCCCGCTCCGGCATGACCGGCGCGCCCGGCCATCCGGCCGGCTGTGCCTGCTGTCTGTCGCGCGGTGCCATGGCGCAGGCGCTGCATCGGCTGTTTCTGGCGCGCGCGCGCGGCGAGGTGCCATTCTTCCGTCGCGTCGTCGTTGCCGCCCCCGATGGCGCGGCGCTGGCCGAGGCGTTGACCGGGGACGCATTCGTGTCCGGGCGCTACCGGGCGGAGGGCTGATGCGCGGGCGCAGGCGGCCGCGACAACCGGGGAGCGGTCACGCCGACGGCACGTCGCTGTCGCCCCGGCCGAGGGGGCGCTGCATGGTCACCACGTCCAGCCAGCGGCCGAACTTCAACCCGACGGCCCGCAGGACTCCGGCGCGCGTGAAGCCCAGGCTGGCATGCACGCCGATCGAGCCGACATTGTCGGCATCGCCGATCACCGCCACCATCTGGCGGAACCCGCGCGCGGTCGCGTGCCCGATCAGATTCGCCACCAGTGCCTTGCCCACTCCCTGGCCACGCACGTCTTCGCGCACAAACACGCAGTCCTCGGCGGTGAACCGGTAGGCCGGGCGGTCCTTTTGCTGGGTGTAGTAGGCGAACCCCAGCACCCCGGTCGCGTCGGTGGCCACCAGCCAGCACCAGCCGTGGCTTATGTCGGTCAGGAAGCGCGACTCCATTTCCTCCACCGAGGGGGGCGCATCCTCGAACGTGCCGGTGCCGTGCAGCACGTGGTGGGCGTAGATCGCCTGGATTTCGGGCAGGTCGGCGTTCGCGGCGGGGCGGATGTCCATCGGCGGCCTCATTTCGACTGTCCAGCGGAATGTCTTCCCAGTCCCAGCACGTTCGCAGCCCGTTTCGCAAGCCCCGACCGTTTCGCCAGCGCCCCGCGGGTGGTGTCGGCGCACCGGCTGAGGGCGGTTAAATGGGGGCGGCCACACCAATATTCAGGTAGGGATTTGTTCAGGCAAGGATTTCGCCACTTCACGCGATTGCGGCCTCGGCTCCTTAACCTGGCATCGACGGTCGCGCGTGCATGCTTATTCGTGGCCGGTCGGAGGGTTGGATACCGGAGCGTCGGAGCGCCGGGTTTTTCGTCTCGCTCCGCTGGCGGACGTGCTATACGCCCAGCGATGCTGGGCGTGTCGGCTTCTACCGGACAGCACCAACCGGGCCGGTGGGATGAGGCCAGGTGGGATGAGGCCAGGTGGGATGGAGCCAGGTGGCAGGGCCCGGTGGGTCCGGTCCAGTGTCGCCGTGCCCTCCCCCTGTCGGGTCGGGCGGCGGCCCTTGAAGAGGTATGGTGAATTGGATTTTCGCAACGGCGAGCTTGCGCCGGCCGGGCCCGGACCCGTCGGCACTTCCATTCCCGGCATGCCGGGCGGCGTTAGTCCGAGCGAATTGCGGATGCTGGCCGTCATTGCCGCGGCCCGCTACCACGGCGTCGAACTCGACCGCGACGATCTGCGCTTTCCCGACGGACGCTCCCCCGAGCCGGCGGCGCTGGTCGATTGGCTGCGCAACAGCGGGCTGTGGGCGCGCGGCGTGCACATGCGCTGGCAGAGCCTGATCCGGCTGCAATCCGCCGGCCCCGTCGTGCTGCTGCTCAAGGACGGTGGCGCGGCGCTGGTGGTGCGCATTGACAGCGCCCGCAACCAGGTGTGGACCCGCGACCCCGGGGCGGAGATCGACCACGAGCCGGCCGCCCTGGATGCCGCAGCGCTGACGGCGCTGTGGGACGGCAACGCCATCCTGCTGCGCGCCGATCGCGGCGGTGCCTATGACAACGAACCCTTCAGCATCGTCTGGCTGGCCCGGCTGGTCTGGCAGGACCGCAAGTTGATGAAGGAGATTTTCACCGCCTCGGTGATCATGACCGTGCTGACCATCATCTCGATGTTGCTGGTGATGGTGGTCATTGACCGCGTCGTGACATACCGCAGCTACAACACGCTGGGGATGGTGGCGCTGCTGATTGGCTTCTCCGTGCTGTTCGAGGCTTATTTCGGGTTCATCCGCCGGCAGCTGACGGTGGTGGTGGGCCGGCGCGTCGACGCGCGGGTCAACCTGGAGATGTTCAAGCGCATCCTTGCCCTGCCGATCGACTTCTATGAGCGCAACCAGGCCGGCGCGGTGATGTACCGGATCGGCCATATCGGCAAGGTCCGCGACTTCCTGACCGGGCGGGTTCTGTCCACGCTGATCGACCTGGTCACCCTGCTGCTGCTGCTGCCGGTCATGTACATCCTCAGCCCGGTCCTGACCTGGCTGTCGCTGATCGCCGGCATTCTCATGCTGCTGATCATCGTGGCGTTCATCCGCCCGGTACGGCGCCTCTACCAGCGCTATGCCGACGCCGAGATGGCCAAGTCGACCGTTCTGGTGGAAAGCGTGCGCGGCATCCGCACGATCAAGTCGCTGGGGCTGGAACCGCAGCGCAAGGAGGCGTGGGACGCCAGCATCGCCGGGACCGGCGGCTGGAAGCTGGAACTGCTCGACCTGATCAACTGGCCGCAGACGCTGATCGTGCCGCTGGAATCATTCCTGCGCAGCTTTGTGCTGCTCGTCGGCGTCTACATCGCCCTCAACGACAATCCGGGAGCCGGTTCGCTGGTCGTGTTCATGATGCTGAGCGGGCGGCTGTCGCAGCCACTGGCCGGCATCGCCCGGATGATCGAGGAAATCGAGGACGTCCGCACCTCGGTGGGACTGGCGGCGTCGGTGATGAACCATCCGCCCGAGGACGCCAGGCCGGCGATCGGGCTGCGGCCGCGCTTCGCCGGCGCGATCAGCTTCAGCAAGGTGAGCTTCACCTACCCGAGCGGCACGACACGCGCCTTGGATGAGGTCACCTTCGAGATCCCCGCCGGCAGTTCGGTGGGGGTGGTCGGCCGTTCCGGCTCCGGCAAGTCCACCATTACCCGCCTGCTGCAAGGCATCAACCGCGAGTACGAAGGCTATATCAAGATCGACGGCAGCGACCTTCGTTCGATCAACCTCACGCATCTGCGGCGCAGCTTCGGCGTGGTGTTGCAGGAAAATTTTCTGTTCCGTGGAACGGTCAAGGACAACATCATCGCCGGGCGCGCCGGTCTGACGCTCACCGATGTCGTGCGCGCCGTTCGCCTGGCGGGCGCCGAGGAATTCATCGAGCGCATGCCCGCGGGCTACGAGACCGTGATCGAGGAAGGCTCGCCGAATCTGTCGGGCGGCCAGCGGCAGCGGCTGGCGATTGCGCGGGCGCTGATCCATGACCCGCGGATACTGATCCTGGACGAGGCGACATCGGCGCTGGACCCGGAGAGCGAGGCGCTGGTGAACGCCAACATCGCCCGGATCGCGCTGGGCCGGACCATGGTCGTGGTGTCGCACCGGATGTCGTCGCTGACCGAGATGGACCAGATCATCGTGCTGGACCGCGGCAGCGTGATGGATGTCGGCCCGCACCGGGACCTGGTGGACCGCTGCCCGGTGTACCGCCAGCTCTGGCTGCAACAGACCCGCTACATGGAAAACCAGCGCCCGGCGGCGCCGGCGCCGTTGCTGGCGCAGGGCCATTGAGGAGGGTGCGGACATGAGCGGCAAACCCCCGGCGCTGGTCAGGCCCGGCGGCGGCGCCCCGTCTCCCAGGGATGGGTCCCCCCGGGATGGGTCGCGGCGGGATGCGGTGGCGCCGGTGCTGCTGGAATACCAGTCGCCGACGGCGGCGCTGATCGCCCGCCCGGTGCCGGCGGCGTCGCGCTACGTCATCTGGGTGATCGCGGCGATGTTCGCGGTGCTGCTGGCGGTGGTGTCGCTGCTGCCGATCGACCGGGTGGTGACCGCGGCGGGCAAGGTGACGGCGATCACCGGCAATTTGATGGTGGAGCCGCTGGAAGTGTCGCTGGTGCGCTCGGTCAACGTGAAGGAAGGCCAGCTGGTGCATGCCGGCGACGTGCTGGCCGAGCTGGACCCGACCTTCGCGCAGGCGGATGCGGGGTCGCTGGAAACCCAGGTAAGCAGCCTGCAGGCCGAGGTGGAACGGCTGACGGCGGAGGCGCAGAACCGCCCCTATCTGGCGGACGGCAGTGCCGCCAGCCAGTTGCAGGGGATGATCCATGCCCAGCGGCATGCCGAGCGTGCCTTCAAGGTGGAAACCTACGCCCAGAAGATCGAGGCGGCGCGGGTCAAGCTGGCGCAGGCGCTGTCGGACGTGGCGTCGTACACCGAGCGGCTGGGTCTGGCGACCCAGGTGGAGGCGAAGCGGCGCGAGCTGGAGCAGTTGCAGGTGGGCAGCCAGCTGAACCGTCTGGCGGCGACCGACTCGCGGGTGGATATCGGGCAGCGGCTGGCGGCGGCGAAATCGGCGGCGGCGGCGGCGCGGCGCGAGCTGGACGGGCAGATAGCGGAGCGCGACGGCTATGTGCAGCAGATGGCGGGGGAGACCTCGCAGCAGCTGACCGAGCAGGGCCGCAAGCTGGCGGATGCGCGCGAGCAGCTGAACAAGGCGAGTCTGCGGCGCCGGCTGGTGGCGCTGCGGGCGGAGCAGGACGCGGTGGTGCTGCGGGTGGCGCCGGTGAGCGTGGGCACGGTGATGCAGTCGGGGATGGAGTTCATCGAGCTGGTGCCACTGGACGCGCCGTTGCAGATCGAGGGGGTGGTGGACGGACGCGATGTCGGGTTCGTGCGGGTGGGCGACCCGGTGACGATCAAGTTCGAGACGTTTCCGTATGCGTTGTATGGCACGGCGCGGGGAACGGTGCGGTCGGTGAGTCCGGACAGCTTCAAGGACCCGGAGGCGTCGGTGGCGAAGGACGCGAAGACGCGGTCGGAAGGGGCGATGGGGGTGCTGTTCTTCCGGGCGAAGATGTCGATCGACGAGATGCAGCTGCACGACCTGCCGACCGGGGCGCGGATCGTGCCGGGCATGCCGGTGCAGGCCGACATCCTGATCGGCAAACGCACCGTCATCCGCTACATGATGTCCCGCTTCATCCCCGCCACCGCCGAGGCCATGCGCGAGCCATGAGCTGGTCAGAAATAGGCGCGCGATAGGAAGTAACCGACCGTGGTGGAGACGCTCACGCCGATCAGGCCCGGTATCATGAAGCTGTGGTTGAGCAGGTATTTGCCGATATGCGTGGTGCCGGTCCGGTCCATGTTGATGGCGGCCAGGTCGGAGGGATAGAAGGCCCAGAAGAAATAGGCGTAGCTCGATGGCATCAGCCCGAGCAGCAGCGGCACCGGCAGCCCGAGGGCAAGGCCGAACGGCAGCATGATGGTCAGCGTCGCCGCCTGGCTTTTCACGAAGGCGGACACCGCGAACATGGCCAGCGCGAACGTCCAGGGCGCGTAGGCCACCATCGCCTTGATCTGCGCGATCAGGAACGGCTTGTTGCCATTGACGAAGCAGTCGCTCATCCAGGCGATGCCGAAGATCGACACCACCGCGATCATGCCGGCGGTGAACACGGTGGAGCGCGCCACCTCGGCCGCCTTGATGTTGCCGGCGAACAGGATGAAGGCGCCGAAGCTCAGCATGATGATCTGTACCACGGTGGTCATCGGCATCATTTCGTTGCCGTAATGTGGTACGAACCGCGGAAACAGCGCCAGCAGCACGATGGTGAGGATGCCGCCGAAGAACAGCGCGACCGACAGGCCGGCGGTCTTCGGCAGCGTCATGCCGATCGTGGTCACGTCATGACCCAGGGCGGCGCGGAAGGCAGGGTCCTTCAGCCGGGCCTGGAACTCGGGATCCTGGTCCAGATCGCGGCCACGGTTCATGCTCCACAGCGCCGCCGCCAGCACGCCGGCGACGCCCGCCGGCATGGTGACCTTGATGATGTCGAGCAGCCCGACCGGGTGCGGCGATTTCGCCGTCATCGCCAGAAAGGTGGTGACCGCGGCGGCCACCGGGCTGGCGGTGATGCCCATCTGCGAGGCGACCGAGGAGATCGCCATCGGCCGCTCGGGACGGATGTTGGTTTTCAGGGCGACGTCGGCGATCACCGGTAGCAGCGAATACACCGCATGCCCGGTGCCGACGCAGACGGTGAGGAAGAACGTGCACAGCGGGGCGAGGATGGTCACCCGTTTGGGGTGGGCGCGCAGCAGGCGCTCGGTGCGCTGCACCAGCCAGTCCAGCCCGCCCGCCACCTGCAGCGTGGCCGAGGCGGTGACCACGGCAAGGATGATGAGCATCACCACGATGGGCGGGTCGGAGGGCGGATTGCCGAAGCCGAAGGTCAGCACCGTGACGCCGAAGCCGCCCAGCATGCCGAGCGCCACGCCGCCGCGGCGGATGCCGATCAGGATGGTGGCAAGGACCAGCGCGAACTGAAGCCAGAAGGTCAGCATGGGTCATACCCTGTTGATGGCCATCGTTAGTAGCTTCGGCGGCGGTGAGGCAAGAGACGGATCAGGTCGCCGTCCGGCGCGCGATGCGCCCGAGGCCGAACCGCCGCAGCACCGGCGCCTTCCACGCGGTGACACCGACGATGCCCAGGGTGACGATTCCGCCGGGCCCGGGTTCGCGGTCGCCAGACAGTT